>Ga0081540_1002039_pt1 | contig 16850 bp, 28 predicted proteins | sample TabmetS2T1R1_FD_71024 | JGI IMG/M metagenome (GOLD analysis project Ga0081540, IMG submission 71024) | Tabebuia heterophylla rhizosphere microbial communities from the University of Puerto Rico - S2T1R1 | ecosystem: Host-associated > Plants > Roots > Rhizosphere ... | reverse complement strand
ACAAGCCGAGCGACCGGATGATCATCCGCAGGCGCGGCAAGAAGAAGCGGTAGGAGCACCTCACGATGCCTCGTAGTCTTAAGAAAGGCCCGTTTGTCGACGACCACCTGATCAAAAAGGTGGATACGCAGAACGACAAGGGCACCAGGAACGTCATCAAGACGTGGTCACGCCGCTCCATGATCGTCCCGGCGATGCTCGGCCACACGATCGCGGTTCACGACGGCCGTAAGCACGTCCCGGTATTCATCACCGAGGCGATGGTCGGACACAAGCTCGGTGAGTTCGCGCCCACCCGGACGTTCCGCAGCCACGTCAGGGACGACCGCCGCAGCCGGCGGTAGGCCGGTCAGCGCGCAGACAGAGTGACAGAGAGACGGAGAAGAAGCGATGGAGGCTAGGGCAATGGCGCGGTATGTCCGCGTCACCCCGCGCAAGGCCCGCCGGGTGGTGGACCTCATCCGCGGCATGCCCGCCGACGAGGCGCAGGCGGTCCTTACGTTCGCGCCCCAGTCTGCGAGCGACCCGGTCGGCAAGGTGCTGGCGAGCGCCATCGCGAACGCGGGCCAGAACCAGCAGCTCGACACGGGCTCGCTGGTCGTGAGCCGCGCGTGGGTGGACGAAGGGCCCACGCTCAAGCGGTTCCGGCCCCGCGCACAGGGCCGCGGTTACCGGATCAACAAGCGGACCAGCCACATCACAGTCATCGTCTCGGACGAGCCCGAGGGAAGGACCCGCTAGTGGGCCAGAAGGTGAACCCGCACGGGTTCCGGCTGGGCATCACCACCGACTTCAAGAGCCGGTGGTATGCCGACAAGCTGTACAAGGATTACGTCGCCGAGGACAACGCCATCCGCAAGATGCTGCAGCGCGGCATGGAGCGCGCCGGCATCTCCAAGGTGGAGATCGAGCGCACCAGGGACCGGGTCAGGGTGGACATCCACACGGCGCGGCCCGGCATCGTCATCGGCCGGCGCGGCGCCGAGGCCGACCGGATCCGCGGCGACCTGGAAAAGCTCACCGGCAAGCAGATCCAGCTCAACATCCTCGAGGTCAAGAACCCTGAGGTCGACGCCCAGCTGGTCGCGCAGGGCGTGGCCGAGCAGCTGTCGAGCCGGGTGTCGTTCCGGCGTGCGATGCGCAAGGCCATGCAGACGGCCATGAAGGGCGGCGCGCGCGGGATCCGGGTGCAGTGCTCGGGCCGGCTCGGCGGCGCGGAGATGTCGCGCTCGGAGTTCTACCGCGAGGGGCGGGTGCCGCTGCACACGCTGCGCGCCGACATCGACTACGGCTTCTACGAGGCACGCACCACGTTCGGCCGGATCGGGGTCAAGGTCTGGATCTACCGCGGCGAGGCGCCCTCCACGCGCGCCGAGCGCGAGGCGCTACAGGCCGCGATGCGGGCCGGCCAGCGGCGCGACCGGGACCGCGCGCCGTCCAGGCGGCGCCGCCCGGCGGCCGGCGAGGGGCCGGGTGGCCAGGCGCCGGACGACACGTCGCGCCCCGCCGGTGGCGCTGGCAGCGCCGAGCCGGTCGCAACCGTGGCCGAGGAGGGCTGAGGAATGCTCATCCCGCGCAGGACCGCGCACCGCAAGCAGCACCGGCCGGACCGGCACGGCACCGCCAAGGGCGGCACCCGGGTGGCGTTCGGTGAGTACGGCATCCAGGCGCTGGAGCACGCGTACGTGACCAACCGCCAGATCGAGGCGGCCCGGATCGCGATGACCCGGCACATCCGCCGTGGCGGGAAGGTCTGGATCACGATCTACCCGGACCGCCCGCTCACCAAGAAGCCCGCCGAGACCCGCATGGGCTCGGGCAAGGGCTCGCCGGAGTGGTGGGTCGCCAACGTCAAGCCCGGCCGGGTCATGTTCGAGCTGGCCGGGGTGTCGGAGCCCGTGGCCAGGGAAGCGCTGCGCCGCGCCATGCACAAGCTGCCAATGAAGACGAAGTTCGTCAAGCGTGAGGTCGGTGAAGCCTGATGTTCACGCACAAGCTGCCAATGCTCTGTTTGTTGCACGGGCCAAAGTTCGTCAAGCGTGAAGTGGGTGAGGCGTGATGGCTAAGGGCCTGGTCGCCGCTGACCTGCGGAACTCGACCGAGGAGGAGCTCGACAGCAAGCTGGCCGAGGCGAAGACGGAGCTGTTCAATCTCCGCTTCCAGGCAGCGACCGGGCAGCTGGAGAGCCACGGGCGGCTGCGCGCCGTCCGCAAGGAGATCGCCCGCATTTACACGGTGAAGCGCGAGCGTGAGCTTGGCATCGTGACCTTCGCCGACGAGGCGGAATACGGCGCCGAGGAGGCCGAGGAGGCGGAAGACAGTGAGTGAGGAGCAGGGTGGCGCGCCCGCCCCGGCCGGCAGGTCCGGCCGCGGATACCGCAAGATCCGCGAGGGCTACGTCGTCAGCGACAAGATGGACAAGACCGTCGTGGTCGTCGTCGAGGACCGGGTGAAGCACCCCAAGTACGGCAAGGTCATCCGCCGCACCAAGAAGTACAAGGCGCACGACGGCGAGAACGCGTGCGGCGTCGGCGACCGCGTGCGGCTCATGGAGACCCGGCCGCTGTCGGCGACGAAGCGCTGGCGGGTCGCCGAGATCCTGGAGAAGGCGAAGTAGACCACCACCGCACAAGAACCACCACGAACCCCGCCAGGCCCGCGCAGGCCGGCGTCAAGAAGCAGGAGTTGACGTGATCCAGCAGGAGTCGCGGCTCAAGGTCGCCGACAACACCGGAGCCAAGGAGCTCTTGTGCATCCGGGTGCTCGGCGGCTCCAGCCGGCGATACGCGGGCATCGGCGACGTCATCGTCGCAACGGTGAAGGACGCCCTTCCGGGTGCCGGGGTGCGCAAGGGCGACGTGGTCAAGGCCGTGGTGGTGCGCACACGCAAGGAACGCCGTCGCGGGGATGGCTCCTACATCCGCTTCGACGAGAACGCGGCCGTCCTCATCCGCGATGGCGGCGACCCGCGCGGGACCCGCATCTTCGGCCCGGTCGGCCGCGAGCTGCGTGAGAAGCGGTTCATGCGGATCATCTCGCTCGCGCCGGAGGTGCTGTGATGGCCAGGCAGACGCAGGCAGGCCGCAAGCCGGCCGCAATGAAGATCAAGAAGGGCGACACCGTGGTGGTGCTGGCCGGCCGGGACCGCGGCCGGGAGGGCAAGGTCATCGCCGCCTACCCGTCCCAGCGCCGGGTGCTCGTCCAGGGAGTCAACATCATCCGGAAGAACACGAAGGTCAACTTCCAGGGCGCACGGGGCGCCAAGGAAGGCGGCATCGTGACCCAGGAAGCGCCGATCCACGTGAGCAACGTCGCCCTGATCGACCCGGACACCAAGAAGCCGGCCCGGGCCGGCTACCGGATCGACGAGCAGGACGACGGCCAGGCCAAGGTCCGGATCTCGCGCGCGAGCGGTAAGGACGTCTGATGACAGCAACAACGGCAGAGCGGACCGCCGACCGCGTCTCGCCGCGCCTGAAGGAGCGCTACCGGGCCGAGATCGCGCCCGCGCTGCACGAGGAGTTCGGCTACGCCAACGTCATGCAGATCCCCCGCCTGACCAAGATCGTGGTCAACATGGGGGTCGGCGAGGCGGCGCGTGACGCCAAGCTCATCGAGGGCGCGGTGCGCGACCTGGCCATCATCACGGGGCAAAAGCCGGCCGTGGCCCGGGCGAGGAAGTCGATCGCCCAGTTCAAGCTCCGTGAGGGCATGCCGATCGGCGCGCACGTGACGCTGCGCGGCGACCGGATGTGGGAGTTCCTCGACCGGCTGCTGGCGCTGGCCCTGCCCCGGATCCGTGACTTCCGGGGCCTGTCCGACCGGCAGTTCGACGGCCGGGGGAACTATACGTTCGGCCTCACCGAGCAACTGATTTTCCTCGAGATCAACCCAGACCAGGTGGACCGCCAGCGCGGAATGGACGTGACCGTCGTCACGACCGCCACCACCGATGCCGAGGGCCGCTCGCTGCTGCGCCGGCTCGGATTCCCGTTCAAGGAGAGCTGAACAGTGGCGAAGAAGGCACTGGTCGTCAAGGCGAACCGCAAGCCGAAGTTCAAGGTGCGCGGGTACACCCGGTGCACACGGTGCGGGCGCCCACGGGCGGTGTACCGCAGGTTCGGGCTGTGCCGGATCTGTTTCCGGTCCCAGGCCCACCGCGGTGAGCTGCCCGGCATCACCAAGTCCAGTTGGTAACCGACGACATCGAGAGCCAGCACAACCTGCCTGGGCCACCCGGGCAACGATGAGAACGCCGCAGGTCCGCAGGGATACCACGGCGAGGAAGGCCACCAGGCCATGACGATGACCGATCCGGTCGCAGACATGCTGACCCGTCTGCGCAACGCCAACGCGGCATACCACGACACGGTGGGCATGCCCAGCTCCACGATCAAGGTTCACATCGCGGAGATCCTCCAGCAGGAGGGCTACATCGCGGGCTGGCGTGTCGAGGATGCCGAGGTCGGCAAGAACCTCGTGATCTTGCTCAAGTACGGGCCGACCCGTGAGCGCTCGATCGCGGGCATCAAGCGGGTGTCCAAGCCGGGACTGCGCGTGTACGCGAAGAAGGACAACCTGCCGCGGGTGCTCGGCGGGCTGGGCATCGCCATCATCTCCACCTCGGGTGGCCTGATGACCGACAAGCAGGCGGTCAGGCGTGGCGTGGGCGGGGAAGTCCTCGCCTACGTCTGGTGAGGAGGCGGCGATGTCACGTATCGGACGCATGCCCGTGACGGTCCCCAGCGGCGTCGAGGTCGCGATCAACGGCCGCGAAGTCACCGTCACCGGGCCCAAGGGGAAGCTCTCGGTCGAGGTGGCCGAGCCGATCGAGGTGTCTCAGCACGACGGGGTCATCACCGTGACCAGGCCCAACGACGAGGGCAACGTGCGGGCGCTGCACGGCCTGTCCAGGTCGCTGGTCGCGAACATGGTGACGGGGGTGACCGAGGGCTACAGCAAGACGCTGGAGATCGTCGGTGTCGGCTACCGGGTCCAGGCGAGGGGCGCCAACCTCGAGTTCTCCCTGGGCTTCAGCCACCCGATCACCGTCAGCCCGCCGGAAGGGATCACGCTGCGCGTCGAAACCCCCACCAGGCTGGTTGTCGAGGGGATCGACAAGCAGCAGGTGGGCGAAGTCGCCGCCAACATACGCAAGCTGCGCAAACCCGATCCGTACAAGGGGAAGGGCCTGCGGTACTCCGGCGAGCACATCCGCCGCAAGGTCGGGAAGGCTGGAAAGTAAGACATGGCTGCTATCAGGACCGGGGCGGGCAGGCACACCGCCGCGCGGACGTCCCTGCGGGCGCGGCGGCACCTGCGCGTCCGCAAGAAGATCACCGGCACGGCCGGCCGCCCGCGGCTGGCCATCAAGCGGTCGGCCCGGCACATCTTCGCCCAGCTCGTGGACGACGGCGCGGGCAGGACGCTCGCGGCGGCATCTACCCTGGATTCCGGCATCCGGGACGCTGGCGGTGACAAGACGGCCAAGGCACGGCAGGTGGGAGAGCTTCTGGCCCGCCGTGCCCAGGAGGCCGGCGTCACGGCCGCGGTGTTCGACCGGGGCGGCTACGCCTATCACGGGCGCGTCGCCGCGCTCGCGGACGGAGCACGGGAAGGCGGGCTGAAGCTGTGAGCGGCAGGGCCCGAGACAACGTTGGAAGGACGTTCTGATGGCAGCGACACCGCGGCGCGGCGGCGGCGGCGAGCGGCGGGACCGCCGTGACGACCGCCGGGGCGGGGCCGACAAGGGCACCGCCTACCTTGAGCGGGTGGTGACGATCAACCGTGTGGCCAAGGTCGTGCAGGGCGGGCGGCGGTTCAGCTTCACCGCCCTGGTCGTCGTGGGTGACGGCAACGGCATGGTCGGCGTGGGCTACGGCAAGGCCAAGGAAGTGCCAGCCGCGATCGCCAAGGGCGTCGAGGCGGCCAAGAAGCAGTTCTTCCGCGTGCCCCGCATCGGCGGCACGATCCCGCACACGGTGCAGGGAGAGGCGTCGGCCGGCGTGGTGCTGCTCAAGCCCGCGAGCCCTGGTACCGGGGTCATCGCCGGCGGCCCGGTGCGCGCCGTGCTGGAGTGCGCGGGCGTGAGCGACGTGCTTTCGCGGTCGCTCGGGTCGTCGAACCCGATCAACGTGGTGCACGCCACGATGGCCGCGCTGAAGAGCCTCAACCGCCCGGAGGAGATCGCGGCCCGGCGTGGCCTGCCGATCGAGGACGTGGCGCCCGCCGCGATGCTGCGCGCCCGCGCGGCGGCCGCGGCGGCGGGCAACGGCTGACCGGGAGCAGGCCGATGGCACAGTTGAAAGTAACCCAGACCAGGTCGGGGATCGGCGGCACCGCACAGCAGCGGGCGTCGCTGCGCTCGCTCGGGCTGAAGCGGATCGGCGACGTGATCGTCAAGGCTGACCGGCCCGAGTTCCGAGGAATGATCCAGACGGTGCGCCATCTGGTCACCGTCGAGGAGGTGGACTAAGCATGGCAGGCGCGGGCAGGGGCCTGAAGCTTCATCACCTGCGCCCGGCCCCGGGCGCGCGCACGGAGAGGACCCGGGTAGGCCGGGGTGAGGCGTCGAAAGGCAAGACCGCCGGCCGGGGCACGAAGGGCACCAAGGCCCGCGGCAAGGTGGCCGTGGCCTTCGAGGGCGGCCAGATGCCGCTGCACCGCCGGGTGCCGAAGCTCAAGGGCTTCTCCAACGCGGCGTTCAAGACCGCCTACCAGGTCGTCAACGTCGGCAGGCTCACCGAGCTCTACCCCGGCGGCGGCGAGGTCACCCCCGACAGCCTGGCCGCCAAGGGCGCCGTGCGCGCCGGCGAGCTCGTCAAGGTGCTTGGCAACGGTGAGGCCGGGGCGGCGTGGCGGGTCAGCGCGCACGCCTTCTCCACCGCCGCGAAAGAGAAGATCACCGCCGCCGGAGGAACCGTCACGCAGCTCTGAGAAACCGCCGAAGTGATCACTGACCGCAGCGCCCTTCGCGCCGCCACCGGGAGGCCCGAGCCGGCTACCCGGGGCAGCCTGCGCTGGCGCCGGCGCTCTCGGCTGGCTGTTACAGTGCAGCAAGCGCGTTACACTGCGGCGGCCACAGGCGGCAGCCACACGCGGCGGGTTGCGCCGCGCGGGTGCCGCGCCCTAGTGCTGACCCTTCGATCTGAGGACGACGCATGCTGACCGCGTTCCTTCGGGCGTTCCGGACGCCAGACCTGCGCCGGAAGCTGCTCTTCACCGTTTTCATCATCGCCGTCTTCCGGCTGGGGTCGGCACTGCCGACCCCGGGCGTCTCGGAGTCAGCGGTCCATGCGTGCATCGGGCTGGCCAACAAGAACGGCGGCAACGTCTTCGCGCTGGTCAACCTGTTCAGCGGCGGGGCGCTGCTGAAGCTGTCGGTGTTCGCGCTCGGCATCATGCCTTACATCACGGCCAGCATCATCCTGCAGCTGCTCGCCGTGGTCATTCCCCGGCTGGAGAAGCTGCGGAAGGAGGGCCAGTCGGGCCAGGCCAAGATCACCCAGTACACCCGGTACCTCACCGTGGGCCTGGCCATCCTGCAGTCCACCGGGATCGTTGCGCTCGCGCGGTCCGGCAACCTGTTCGGGAGCGTGGGCTGCACCCAGCCGCTGATCCCGAACGACTCGGTCTTCACGATCACCACGATGGTCATCTGCATGACCGCGGGCACCGCCGTCATCATGTGGCTGGGCGAGCTGATCACCGACCGTGGCGTCGGCAACGGCATATCCATCCTGATCTTCACCCAGGTCATCGCCGTCATCCCGGGTGAGATGCTCAACATCTACCGCGCCAAGCACGCGTTCACCTTCGGCCTGGTGCTCCTGGTCGGCGTCGCGATCGTGGCCTTCGTGGTGTTCATGGAGCAGGCGCAGCGCCGCATCCCGGTCCAGTACGCCAAACGGATGGTGGGGCGCAAGATGTACGGCGGGACCTCGACCTATATCCCGCTGAAGGTGAACCAGGCCGGCGTCATCCCGGTCATCTTCGCCTCGTCGCTGCTCTACATCCCCCAGCTGGCCAGCACCATCTTCGGCAACCAGCAGCACCCGCAGGGCTGGTACGTCTGGATCGACACCCACCTGGTCAGGGGCGACTCGCCGATTTACATGATCTTGTTCTTCGTGCTCATCGTGTTCTTCACCTACTTCTACGTGGCGATCACCTTCAACCCGACCGAGGTCGCCGACAACATGAAGAAATACGGCGGGTTCATCCCCGGCATCCGCCCGGGCCGGCCGACCGCCGAATACCTCAACTACGTACTCACCCGGCTCACCGCGCCCGGCTCGCTCTACCTGGGTGTCATCGCCCTCATTCCCATGATCGCGCTGGCGCTGGTCGGCGCGACCCAGAACTTCCCGTTCGGCGGCACGAGCATCCTGATCGCGGTGGGCGTCGGGCTGGACACGGTGAAGCAGATCGAAAGCCAACTCCAGCAGCGCAACTACGAGGGTTTCCTGCGGTAGTGCGTCTCGTCCTCGTGGGCCCCCCCGGTGCGGGCAAGGGGACACAGGCCCAGTTCCTCTCGTCGCACCTGTCGATCCCGAAGATCTCGACAGGTGACATCTTCCGCGACAACGTCAGCCGTGGCACCGCCCTGGGCCGCCGGGCCCAGGCTTACATGGAGCGCGGCGACCTTGTCCCCGACGAGATCACGATCGCGATGGTCACCGACCGGCTGACCGATGACGACACCACCTCCGGGTTCCTGCTCGACGGGTTTCCCCGCAACGTCCCGCAGGCCGAGACGCTCAAGAAGCTGCTCTCGGGCTGGGACACCAGGCTGGACCTGGTGCTGGAACTGGTCGTGGACGACGATGAGGTGGTGCGCCGCCTGTCCGGCCGGCGTACCTGCCGCCGGTGCGGGCGGGTGTGGCACTCGACGTTCGACCCGCCGTCCCGCCCCGGCATCTGCGACGACTGCGGCGGTGAGCTGTTCCAGCGGGACGACGACCGCGAGGAGACGATCAGGCACCGGATCGAGGTCTATCAGCAGCAGACCGCGCCGCTGATCTCGTTCTACGCCGACGAGGGCATCCTGCTGGGCATCGACGCCACCGGCCCGGTCGACGAGATCACCGACCGGGCCCTGAACGCCTTGCGGCGTTTCATCCGGTAGGGCGCCCCCCGCTCGCGGCGGGTACCGTAAAGGGGGATCCGGAGGCATCATGCGGATAAGGCGCGAGCCGGCCATACAGGTCAAGACGGCGGCGCAGTTGGCTGCGATGGCCGCAGCGGGACAGGTGACCGCCAGCGCTCTGAAGGCCGCGGCCGCCGCGGTGGCGCCCGGGGTCAGCACGGCTGAACTGGACGCGGCCGCCGCCGCCGAGATCCGGGCGGCCGGCGCGACCCCCTCGTTCCTGGGGTATCACGGGTTCCCGGCCACGATCTGCGCCTGCGTCAACGATGAGGTCGTGCACGGGATCCCCCGGCCCGGCCGCCGGCTGAGAGACGGCGACGTGGTGTCGATCGACTGCGGGGCGGTCGTGGACGGCTGGCACGCCGACGCCGCCCTTACCGTGCCCGTGGGCACGGTAAGGCCCGAGCTCGGCAGGCTCGTCGGCGCCTGCGAGCGGGCGCTGTGGCACGGGCTCGCGGCCGCCCGGCCGGGCGCCCGGATCGGCGACATATCGCACGCGGTGCAGCGTTATGCCAGGTCGGCGGCCAACTACGGGATCGTGGAGGAGTACGGCGGGCACGGCATCGGCAGCGAGATGCACATGGATCCCCCCGTCCCCAACGAGGGACGGCCCGGCCAGGGGCCGGTACTTGCGGAAGGGATGGCGCTGGCCATCGAGCCGCTGCTCGTGCTCGGCAGCCCCGCCACCCGCCTGCTCGACGACGGCTGGACGGTGGTGACCGAGGATGGCAGCCGGGCCGCACACTTCGAGCACACGGTGGCGATCACGGCGGACGGGCCGTGGGTGCTCACGGCCACCGACGGCGGCAGGGACGGCTTCGCCCGGCTGGCACAGTTCCCGCCCCGCGAACTGGCACGGTCTAACAGCTGAGGAGGATGCCGATGGCCAGTGACTCCAGGATCCGCGCCTCGGACGCGGACCGCGACCGGACCGCCGCGCTGCTTCGCGAGCATCACGCGGCGGGCAGGCTGACGGCCGAGGAGTTCAACGAGCGGCTGGAGAAGGCGTACGCGGCCAAGACCCTGGGCGAACTGGATGAGCTGCTGGCGGACCTGCCGGGGATCGATCTCTACAAGCTGCCCGACGCCTCGCTGCCCCGCCACCGCCCGGGTGGGTCCGGTCCACCGCCGCTGCCCTGGATGATGGCACCGGGACGCATGTCCCCGGCCTGGCGGGCCGCCCTGGGGTCGTGGCTCTCGGTGAGCCTGGTGGCGTTCTTCGTATGGCTGCTCGCCGGGCACCCCGACAACCTGTGGTTCCTGTGGGTGGCCGGGCCTTACGGCCTCATCCTGCTGGGGCGGTGGGTCACCGGCGCGCACCCGCGCGGGGACCGGAATCGTCACCACCCCTGACCGGGCGCCTTACCGCGGCTCATCGGTGTGGGGCGGGAATACCCGGGCCCCTATCGGAGTTCGCATTGACAGCTCATGTCGCGTAGACTCGGCTGCGGCCTGTGAGCTGTCCCTAGCTGGCTTGTGTGCCGGTGTGGGGCAGCTATTTTCTGGGCCGCCCGCACCTGGTGATCATGTGTGAGCATGCGCCCGGGCCTGCGGGGCAGCTTCACGAGGCTATGTGGTCGTGAGCAGCAGTACACGATCACGGAAACCACCCCTGCGAGTGGCCGCTCATGAACGGCTGCTGGCAGACCTAGAGCAAAGCGCGGAGGATATGCCCAAGAAGGACGGCGCCATCGAGATCGAAGGCACGATTGTGGAATCACTTCCGAATGCCTTCTTCCGAGTGGAGCTTGACAACGGGCACAAGGTCCTGGCCCATATCAGCGGGAAGATGCGGATGCACTACATCCGGATCCTGCCCGACGACCGGGTCGTCGTGGAACTGAGTCCCTACGACCTGTCCCGCGGGCGGATCGTCTACCGCTACAAGTAACGGACCTATTAGGCAACGGAGCGCGGCGGCGAACCCGCCGCGATTCCCTGAGAAGAAGGTCGACCACGATGAAGGTCAAGCCGAGCGTGAAGAAGATCTGCAGCAAGTGCCGGATCATCCGTCGGCATGGTCGTGTCATGGTCATCTGCACCGACCCACGGCACAAGCAGCGCCAGGGCTGAGTGCAAGCCATGTGCACCGCAGCCCTTACCAGGCCAAGCCTGGTAGGGGCAGCCCCCGGAAGGAGGCCGGGGCCCGCCCGGGCAGGGGCAGGGACGCGGTGTGCCAGACCTCCCGAGCACGAAGGAGAACTGCCCGCAGATGGCACGCCTCGTTGGTGTTGACCTCCCGCGCGACAAGCGCCTTGAGGTCGCCCTCACCTACATCTACGGCATCGGGCGCACGCGCGCGCTCGAGACGCTGAAGGCCACCGGCGTCAGCGGCGACGTCCGCGTCCACGATCTCGCCGATGAGGACGTGGTCAAGCTCCGCGACTGGATCGATGCCACCTACCGGGTCGAAGGTGACCTGCGCCGCGAGGTGCAGGGCGACATCCGGCGCAAGGTGGAGATCGGTAGCTACCAGGGCATCCGCCACCGGCGGGGCCTGCCCGTGCACGGCCAGCGCACGCAGACCAACGCCCGCACCCGCAAGGGCAGGAAGAAGACCGTGGCCGGCAAGAAGAAGGCCGGGAAGAAGTAGTTCGCGGCACCCGGCACACCCTGCCGCGAACCGATGACCTCCAGTTGACGAAGGAAGCTTATGCCGCCTAAGAGCCGCACCGGCGCCGCCAAGAAGGTACGCCGCAAGGAACGCAAGAACATCGCCCATGGGCATGCCCACATCAGGAGCACGTTCAACAACACCATCGTCTCCATCACCGATCCGATCGGCAACGTCATCTCCTGGGCGTCCTCCGGCCAGGTCGGGTTCAAGGGATCGCGCAAGTCGACCCCGTTCGCCGCGCAGATGGCCGCCGAGGCCGCGGCACGGCGGGCCATGGAGCACGGGATGCGCAAGGTCGACGTGTTCGTCAAGGGCCCCGGCTCGGGTCGCGAGACCGCCATCCGGTCCCTCCAGGCGACCGGCCTGGAGGTCGGGTCGATCCAGGACGTCACACCCGTTCCGCACAACGGCTGCCGGCCGCCTAAGCGCCGCCGGGTCTGAGGAGTAACTGACAGATGGCTCGATACACGGGCGCGGACTGCAAGCTGTGCCGCCGCGAGAAGATGAAGTTGTTCCTGAAGGGCGCCAAGTGCGACTCGCCCAAGTGCCCGATCGAGTTGCGGCCCTATCCACCTGGCGAGCACGGCCGCAACCGGCCGAAGGAAAGCGAGTACCTGCTCCAGATCCGGGAGAAGCAGAAGGCCCGCCGGGTGTACGGGATCCTGGAGCGGCAGTTCCACAACTACTACGAGGAGGCGTCGCGCAAGCGTGGCAAGACCGGCGAGAACCTGCTCCAGATCCTGGAGAGCCGCCTCGACAACGTGGTCTACCGGGCCGGCTTCGCCAAGAGCCGTGACATGGCGCGCCAGCTGGTGCGGCACGGGCACTTGCTGGTCAACGGCAAGAAGGTGGACATCCCCTCCTACCGGGTGAGCGAGAGCGACATCGTCGAGGTGCGGCCCGCGTCGCTGGAGCTGACCCCGTTCGTGGTCGCCAGGGCCGAGGCCGGTGACCGGCAGGTCCCGGCGTGGCTCGAGGTCATCCCGGACAAGATGCGCGTCCTCGTCCACGCCCTGCCGGCCCGGACTCAGATCGATACTCAGGTGCAGGAGCAGCTCATCGTTGAGCTGTATTCGAAGTAGTGACTTCCCGGGGCCGCCGCACGACGCGGTGGTCCGGGGCCTTGACGGCAGGTGGCCGTCAGCACAGGTCGCGGCGTCAAATAGCGGGCGTCGCGGAAAGGGGTAGGAAATGCTCATCGCCCAGCGTCCGACGCTCACCGAAGAGCCGGTAGACGACTTCCGGTCCACGTTCGTCATCGAGCCGCTCGAGCCGGGGTTCGGGTACACGATCGGGAACTCACTGCGGCGTACCCTGCTGTCGTCCATCCCGGGCGCGGCAGTCACCAGCATCAGGATCGAGGGCGTGCTCCACGAGTTCTCGACCGTCGCCGGGGTCAAGGAGGATGTCACCGACATCATCTTGAACCTCAAGGAACTCGTCGTCTCCTCCGAGCAGGACGAGCCGGTCGTCATGTACCTGCGCAAGCAGGGGCCTGGCGAGGTCACGGCCACCGACATAGCGCCACCCGCGGGTGTCGAGGTGCACAACCCGGGCCTGCACATCGCCACGCTCAACGGCAAGGGCAAGCTGGAGATGGAGCTGACGGTCGAGCGCGGCCGCGGTTACGTGTCGGCCGCCCAGAACAAGCAGCCCGGGCAGGAGATCGGCCGGATCCCCATCGACTCGATCTACTCCCCGGTGCTGCGGGTCACCTACAAGGTCGAGGCCACCCGCGTGGAGCAGCGGACCGACTTCGACAAGCTGATCATCGACGTGGAGACCAAGCCCTCGATGCGGCCGCGCGACGCGGTGGCGAGCGCGGGCAAGACCCTCGTCGAGCTGTTCGGCCTGGCCAGGGAGCTCAACGTCGAGGCCGAGGGGATCGACATCGGCCCGTCGCCCACCGACGCGGCGCTGGCCGCCGACCTGGCGCTTCCGATCGAGGAGCTGAACCTCACTGTCCGCTCGTACAACTGCCTCAAGCGCGAGGGCATTCACACCGTGGGTGAGCTGGTCGCGCGCAGCGAGCAGGATCTGCTGGACATCCGGAACTTCGGCGCCAAGTCGATCGAAGAGGTCAAGCAGAAGCTGACCGACATGGGCCTCGCGCTCAAGGACTCCCCGCCCGGCTTTGACCCGGGCGCCGCGGTGGACAATTACGCCGCGGACGACGACGAGAGCTACGTCGAGACCGAACAGTACTGACGGGTCGGCCCGGACCCTCACGAATCGAGCCCCCGGGGGGACGAACCCCCCGGGGGCAACGAAGCAAGGAGAGCGTTGCGATGCCCACGCCCACCAAGGGCCCGCGGCTGGGTGGCGGTTCGGCCCATCAGCGGCACATCCTGGCGAATCTTGCCAGCGCGCTGTTCGAGCACGGCAAGATCACCACGACCGAGGCGAAGGCCCGCCGGCTCCGGCCGTTCGCGGAGCGCCTGATCACCTTCGCCAAGCGGGGCGACCTGCACGCGCGGCGCGAGGTGCTCACCGTGGTGCCCGACAAGAGTGTGGTGCACACCCTGTTCACCGAGATCGGCCCGAGCTTCGCCGCCCGCGACGGCGGGTACACCCGGATCACCAAGGTCGGGCCGCGCAAGGGCGACAACGCTCCGCTCGCCGTGATCGAGCTCGTCCAGGAGGAGACCACCGAATCGCCGCGGCGCCGGCGCGCTCGCCGTGCCCAGCCCGCGGCGGCTCCCGCCCGGCCCGCGCGAGCGGCCGAGGAGACCGCCGCCGAGGAAGAGACGGCCGCTGACGAGGAGGCGGCCGACGCCCACGACGCGGCCGTGGCTGAGGAGACCGCTGCCGCCGAGGACGCGGCCGCCGCCGGGGACGAGGCCGCTGGGGACGAGGCCGCTGGGGACGAGGCCGCTGGGGACGAGGCCGCCGGGGACGCGGTCGCCGGGGATGAGGCCTCGGAGAACGCGGTCCCCGAGGACGCGACGCCGGCCCGGGCCGATGCGGGCGACGCGGCCGGGGGCGACGCAGCCGAGGATGACGCCGAAAACGACGGCAAGTAGCGGCGCTCCTGGCTCGCGCCGGGCAGACGACCCCGGGATGATCCGGGTCCGGATCGACGTCGGCTACGAGGGATCCGGCTTTTCCGGCTGGGCGCGCCAGCCAGGCCGGCGGACGGTTCAGCAGACGCTGGAAGACGCGCTGCGCCCGGTCCTGAGCCTGCCAGAGCCGCCCCAGCTCACCGTGGCCGGGCGGACAGACGCCGGCGTGCACGCGCGGGGCCAGGCAGCCCATACGGACGTGCCGGCGGGGCGCTGGGCGGCGGCGCAGGATACCGCCCAGCGGCGCCTGTGCGGGATCCTCCCGCCCGATGTACGGGTACACCGGATCGCACCCGCGCCGCCGGGTTTCGACGCGCGGTTTTCCGCCCTGTGGCGGCGGTACTCCTACCGGGTCTGTGACGACCCGGCCGGCGCGGACCCGCTGCGGCGGCACGAGACCCTGTGGTACCCCCGCCGGCTCGCCGTCGACGACATGAACGAAGCGGCCAGGGCCTGCCTGGGCGAGCACGACTTCGCCGCCTTCTGCCGCCCTCGCGAGGGCGCAAGCACGGTCCGTGAGCTGCTGCGCCTGGAATGGGCCAGGCCGGACCGGACGGACCCGGCGCTCGCGGTGGCGACCGTGGTGGCGGACGCGTTCTGCCACAACATGGTCCGGGCCCTGGTCGGTGCCCTGCTGCGCGTCGGCGACGGAACCAGGCCGCCCGGATGGCCCGCCCGTGTTCTCGCCGCCGCGCAGCGTGACCCCGCGGTACCGGTGGTGGCCGCGCACGGGCTCTGCCTGGAAGAGGTCGGCTACCCGCCGGACGACCGGCTCTCACAGCGCGCGCTGGCAACCCGGCGGGTACGGGAGGCGCCCGGTACCCGCGGTTAGCGGGGGCTACGGGTTCGCGGCCTTCCCGGTCACCATGCGGCTGGTCAGGCTCACGTTGGCGGTGCCGGCGAACAGGGCCGCCGAGAAGTTCGTCAGCTCCTTGCGCTGTTTCTTGCCCTTCGGGGCGTGCTGGTTCGCGAACTCCGTCCAGATCAAGATCAGGTAATGCCCCTTGACCTCGGCCTCTACCAAGCCCGTTCCCTTGGTGAGGTTGCGGGTCGGGCCGTGCGCGCCGGGCAGCTGGCGGATGAACTGAGACGCGCCCGCGGCCTTCCCGGCCTTTTCGGCCGCGGCGACGTTAGCGAGGTTCAGCACGCCGATCGTCGCCATGATCTTCTTGTTGGTGGACAGGTAGCTGGCGCGCATGACCTGGGTGCAGCCACCCTTGCGGACGGCTGCACCCAGCGACGAGCCGATCACCGCGTTGGTGCACTTGGTGTTGGTCCGCTGTACCGTCCTGACGCCGGCGCTGCCGCCGGCCGAGAACCGTGCCGGGTAGAGCTCGCGCAGGCTGAGCGGCTTGGTATCGACGGCCTGGCTGGTGATGTTGCGCCACGGTCCCGGCGTCGGGGTCGTGGTGGGGGCCACGGCCGGCTTGCTGCTCGCCGCGGCCGCGTTGTGACTCGCCGGCGACAGCGGCCTGCTGCTGCGGTAGACGATCGCCCCCACGACCAGGATGACGATCACCACCGGCGCCAGCAGCAGAAGGATCAAGGAACGGTGTGAGGGTTTGGTCCGCCGGCCGCTCCGGCGGCCGGCGGGCACCGCGGCGCGCCCGTCGGCGCGGTCCTCGCGGTCGGCCGCCGCAGCCGCGGCGTGTCCGGTTCCGCCGTCCCGGTGGCCGGCTGCGGTGACCGCCGCACGGCCGCCGGCGCCGCCGCGGCGACGCGACTCGCCGCCGCGTGGGGCGCGCTGCCCTCGGCGCGCTCCGGCACGGTCGGTGGCGCGCTCGCCGCCCGTGTCCCGCGGGGCGGCCGCGGGCCCGTTGGCTGGGGCTTCCAGGACGCCAGGGGCGGCCGGGCCGGCCGTCCCTGCCGCACCGGGGCCGGGCAGGCTGCCGGTGCGCGGACCGGCGGCAGGCGGGCTCCCGGCTTCCCGAGGCGCCCGCTGGCGGGGCGCCCGGCGCGGCCCCGCCCCCCCCCCCCCACCCCCCCCCCCCCAACCCCCCCCCCCCCCCGCCCCCCCGGGCCC
>Ga0081540_1002038_pt1 | contig 16855 bp, 13 predicted proteins | sample TabmetS2T1R1_FD_71024 | JGI IMG/M metagenome (GOLD analysis project Ga0081540, IMG submission 71024) | Tabebuia heterophylla rhizosphere microbial communities from the University of Puerto Rico - S2T1R1 | ecosystem: Host-associated > Plants > Roots > Rhizosphere ... | reverse complement strand
AGAAGCGCAAGATCGATCTCGGCGGCATCGGCTGGGCCAAGAGCCCGCTGGAACTCGCGAGCCATCCCGAGATCGACTGCCTCGTCGAACTGATCGGCGGCGCCGGCGACCCGGCGCTATCAGCGATCGAGACGGCGCTGAAATCCGGCAAGTCGGTGGTGACGGCCAACAAGGCGCTGATCGCCAAGCACGGTGTGCGGCTGGCGCAGACGGCCGAAAAGTACGGCGGCGCCCTCAACTTCGAGGCCGCGGTCGGCGCGGCTATTCCCGTCATCAAGACCTTGCGTGAGGGCCTTGCCGCGACCGGCATCAATCGCGTTTACGGCATCCTCAATGGCACCTGCAATTACATTCTGACGCGGATGGAGCAGGAAGGGCTGTCATTCGCCGAATGTCTGAAGGATGCGCAGCGCCTCGGCTATGCCGAAGCCGATCCGTCATTCGACGTCGACGGCCATGATACCGCGCAGAAGCTTGCGATCCTGGCGAGCCTTGCCTTCGGCACGAAGGTTGCAGAAAGCGCGGTCTATGTCGAAGGTATTTCGTCCATCACGCCTGAGGATCTGCGTGCCGCCGCGGACCTCGGCTACCGCGTCAAGCTGCTCGGCGTCGCGGTGCGGACGGTCAAGGGGATAGAGCAGCGCGTGCATCCGACCATGGTGCCGAAATCCTCCTCGATCGCGCAGGTCATGGGTGTGACGAACGCAGTCACCATCGACGGCGAGGGCATCCCGCCGCTCACCCTGGTCGGGCCCGGCGCCGGTGGCGCCGCGACAGCGTCAGCCGTGCTGGCCGATATCGCCGACATCGCACGCGGCGTGCGGGTCAATCCGTTCGGACGTCCGGTTGATCGCCTGCGCGCGACCGAGAAAGCGCCGATGGAACGCCACGAGGGCGGCTATTACATCCGCCTGATGGCGCGCGACCTTCCGGGCACCGCAGCGACGATTGCGACCAGACTTGCCGAGCAGAAGATTTCGATTGAATCGATCGTGCAGCGCCATCCCAATGGAGGCGTTGACGCCGACCTCGCAAGGAGGAAAGCTTTGCCGGTGCCCGTGCTCCTGATTACCTACGCGACCCATGAGGACGCCGTGCACCGCGCGCTGCAGGCGGTGCAGCGCGACAAGGTGATCAGCGGCCGGCCGCAGGTGATCCGGATCGAGAAGAACTAGCATGCGATCCGAACGGACCGCGTGTCGATGAATGTTCGCGAGGCGAGGCCTTGCCGAGACCGTACTGCAAGACTTGCTGCAAGAGCTGCAGCAAGAGCCGTTGCGAGACCTGCTGCAAGATCTGCGGCAAGACCCGTTGAAGGAGTGCTCCGATGTCGACCCATATTTCCGTTCCCCCGCAATTGATGCTCGAGCGCATTCTCACGCTGGAAATCGTGCGAGTGACCGAGCGGGCGGCGGTGTCGGCTGCGCGGCTGCGCGGCCACGGCAATGAAAAGGCGGCCGACCAGGCCGCGGTGGACGCGATGCGCCGCGAGCTCAACAAGCTGCCGATCGAAGGCACGATCGTGATCGGCGAGGGCGAGCGCGACGAGGCGCCGATGCTGTTCATCGGCGAGAAGGTCGGGCTGAACGCCGGCCCCCAGGTCGACATCGCCGTCGATCCGCTGGAGGGCACCACGCTCTGCGCCAAGAACATGCCGGGCGCGATCGCGACCATGGCGATGGCGGACGGCGGCACGCTGCTGCATGCGCCCGACGTCTATATGGAGAAGCTTGCGGTCGGCCCGGGCTACGCCAAGGGCGTCGTCGAGCTTGACGCGTCGCCGGCCGACAATGTCCGTCGCCTGGCGAAAGCCAAGGGCGTCGAGCCTGGCGCGATCACGGTGCTGGTGCTCGATCGCCCGCGCCATGCCGACATCATCTCCAGCATCCGCTCGACCGGCGCCGCTGTGCGGCTGATCACCGACGGCGACGTCGCGGGCGTGATCCATTGTGCCGACCCTGATAACACCGGCGTCGACATGTATATCGGCACCGGCGGCGCGCCCGAGGGCGTGCTGGCGGCGGCGGCGCTGCGCTGCATCGGCGGCCAGATGCAGTGCCGGCTGATCCTCGACAGCGACGAGAAGCGCGAGCGCGCCCACAAGATGGGCGTGACCGATCCGAAGATGATCTACGGCATCGAGGACATGGTGCGCGGCGACTGCCTGTTCGCGGCGACCGGCGTCACCACCGGTTCGCTGCTCACCGGCGTCAAGTTCCGCAAGGATGATGTGATCGAGACCGAAACGGTGGTGATGCGCTCGGTCACCGGCACGGTGCGCTACATCAAGGCCGAGCACCGGCAGTTGGACAAGTTTCACCTGGATTGAGGATGTCATTCCGGGGCGTGCGTAGCACCGAACTAAGGTGCGCGATTGCGCACCTGAGAATCTCGAGGTTCCGGGTCTGGTGCTGCGCACCATCCCGGAACGACGGCGCAAGAAATAAAAACAAGGAGAGGCGCTTCCATGTCCGACGTATCAGCGGTGAAGGCCTTGGTGTTCGACGTGTTCGGCACCGTCGTCGACTGGCGCACCAGCCTCATCAACGATTTCACCAAATGGTCTGACACCTCGGGCATCAAGGCCGACTGGACCGCCTTGGTCGATGGCTGGCGCGCGGTCTATGCCGCCTCGATGGACGAGGTGCGCAAACATCCCGAACGCGGCTACCAGATCCTGGATACGCTGCACCGGCAATCGCTGGAAAAGCTGGTCGCCGATTTCTCGATCAAGGGACTGAGCGACGCCGATCTGCACTATCTGACCATGGGCTGGCACCGCCTGCATCCCTGGCCCGACAGCGTGCCGGGCCTGACGCGGCTGAAGAAGAAATACATCATCTCGCCGCTCTCCAACGGCAACGTCGCGCTGCTCACCAACATGGCGAAGTTCGCAGGCTTGCCGTGGGACCTGATCATGTCGGCGGAATTGTTCGAGCACTACAAGCCCGATCCCGAAACCTATCTCGGCGCCGCCAAACTGCTCTGCCTGCCGCCGCAGCAGGTGATGATGGTCGCCGCCCACAACAACGATCTGAAGGCGGCGCAAAAGCTCGGACTGAAGACCGCCTTCGTCGCGCGTCCCACCGAATACGGCCCGCACCAGAAGTATGATTTTGAGGCCAAGGGCGACTGGGACATCGTCGCCAAGGATTTTGGCGGGATCGCCGACCGGCTGGGGTGCTAGCGGCGATAAGTCTTCGCGTACCACAGTGATGGGTATCAGGCGTTGGAGCCGAAGCGGTGGGGCAAAGCAGTTTCAACGCTTCGAACAGCGTACGCCCCTCGACTCTGCCAGAACATGGCAGGTCGCAGTGAATACAAACACTATTGAGAACAGAGATACGCCGTAGGCGAATATTGGTAGTTTTATTGAGTAGTTCCGCAACGCATGCGCCAACATCTCGGCATATGAATTCAATATGTACAGAAGCGGAAATATGAAAAATATAGAGAATCCCAGGTACCACTGAAAAAAAGCTCTCGTCAGACTATAAAGCCTCATCCTGCGAAGGGTCGCTCGATAGAACAAAGGCAATGCGTTGTAGATTCTCTTTGCGAAATAAAGCGCGGATGCGACCCAATAGGTCTCCAGCAAGACACTACCGTTGCCCACGGTGATCTGGCCCTTCGCACACAGAAAACAGACAAGATAAAACCCCGCAGCGTAGAAACCAACGAACAACCAACCAAGCCCGAACAGTTCGGAAAAATAAGTTCTATTTTGTTCCAAGCAGATGATCCTTGGGTTCGGCTGCTAGCAACCGCAGCTATCCCGTGCCGCCCTGGATCACCCCGAACCAGCCGAGCCCCCTGTAGGTCTCGTAGCCCGGCGTGGCGTGGAAAGCGACCAGTGCGCCGGAGCGGTCCTGGTGGAAGCCGGAGCGCCGCCCCTCCAGTGGAAGCGAAATTCGTTCGGTGAGCAGGCCCTGGCCGTCGGACGCCGCGATCACCCGGAAATTCGAATCGACCAGCAGCACGCGCGCCTTGTCGGCGGCGCCCACGCGCACGCCCTGGACGATGGCGCGAGCCTGCGGTTCCCAGTCGAAATGGACCGCCAGCACGCCGGTCGGCTTGCCGTTGGCCTTGCCGTCGGCGCGAACGCTGGCGCAATAGGTCACGACCTGGGCGTTGCCGAGCAAAGGCTGGCATTCGACGTCGCCGACGGCGTAATCGTCGCCGGAGCGCAGGTCCCGTGCCGCGCGAAACCATTTTGTGTGCGCCACGTTCTGGCCCACGACGCCAAAGCGATCGGCGCGGCCGTTGGCGCGCACATTGCCGTGGAGATCGCACAGCCAGAGGTCGAGATAGACGGTGTAGGCGCCGAGGATCACGGCCATCCGTTCCGACGCATGTGCGACTGCGGCAGCCTCCGGCGCCGCCGCGCAATCGACGACGGCGGAATCGGTCGCCCACCAGCGCACGTCGCAGGTGCGCTCATAGAGGTTGCGGTCGATCAGCTCGATGGCGTTCAGCGACAGGTCCACCATGCGCTCGCCGCGCGAACGATCGGCCATCTGCGCGATCGAGTTCATCAGATTGCCGGTGCGATTGGTGAGCTGGCTTTCGAGCTCGCGGGCAATGGTCTCGACCTGCTGGCCGACATTGCGAACTTCCTGCGCCACCACGGCAAAGCCCGCGCCCTGCGCGCCGGCGCGCGAGCTTTCGATCAGCGCGTTCAGCGCCAGCATCTTCATCTGGTTGGTGATCTTCTGGATCGACTTGGTCTTCTCGCAGGCGACCTGGTTGACCTCGGCGGTCAGCCTCGCGATCAGCGCGGATACGTCGGCTTCATCCTCGGCGCCCGCCGACTTGGCATTCAGCTTCGAGATCACTGCGGTTTGGGAGCGAAGCGCGGCGGACATTGGCGGGAATTCCTCAGTCTTTGTGCGGATGTCGATCTTCTGCGGATCGGCGGGACTCAAACGCGAGCGAGCACTGATCCTTTGTCGGGGATCATGGCTAACGATTGGTTTAAGTTCCGAGGCGTTGCGGGTAGTTTTACCCGATCAGGTTGCACGTTCTTTGTGCAGGTTGGTTTTATCGGCAGGGCCTGGGCGGCGTCGCTGCGCATGATTCGTTCGCTGTGGCAACCGCCTTGATCCCTGATTTGCGTTTGCCGAGGGGGCGCTTTGCCCCTATTTCTCGAAGGCATCATGGTTCCTCCCGCAACCGCTCTGCCCGTTGAACTGCCGCCGGCCTTTCTCGGCGTCGTGCGTTCGGCGACCGGCAAATTGTGGCGCGACCGGCTCGATGCCAGAGGGGCGGCGCGGGCGCTGGCGATCACGCAGCGCTACCAGTTGCCGGAGATGCTGGCGCGCGTGCTCGCCGGCCGCGACGTCGGGATCGACGAGGTCGAGGATTTTCTCGATCCGACCATCCGCAAGCTGATGCCCGATCCCCACACCGTGACGGCGATGGAGACGGCGGCCAAGCGGATCGCGGACGCAGCCCAGCGCGGCGAGAAGGTCGCGATCTTCGGCGACTACGACGTGGACGGCGCGACCTCGGCGGCGCTGCTGGCCTGGCATCTGCGCCATTGCGGGCTCGACCCCTTGATCCACATTCCCGACCGCATTTTCGAAGGCTACGGACCCAATACCGAGGCGGTGCGGGCGCTCGCCGGCAGAGGCGCGACGCTCTTGATCACCGTCGATTGCGGCACCACCAGCCTCGAGCCGCTGGCGGAGGCGCGAAAGCTCGGCATGTCCGTGGTCGTGATCGACCACCACCAGACCGGGGAAGAATTGCCCGAGGTCGATGCGCTGGTGAACCCGAACCGGCCGGACGACCTTTCCGGGCTCGGTCATCTCGCCGCCGTCGGCCTGGTGCTGATCACGCTGGTGGCGGTGAACCGGGAATTGCGCGGCCGCGGCTTCTGGAATGCAGAACGGCCGGAGCCGGACCTTTTGGGCATGCTGCACCATGTCGCGCTCGGCACCGTCGCCGACGTCGCGCCGCTGACCGGGCTCAACCGCGCCTTCGTCGCCAAGGGGCTGATCGCGATGCGCCGCCGCGACCATGTCGGCCATACCGCGCTGATGGATGTGGCGCGGCTGAACGGCCCGCCCGAGGCCTGGCATCTCGGCTTCATGCTGGGGCCGCGCATCAATGCGGGGGGAAGGATCGGGCGCGCCGATCTCGGGGTGCGGCTATTGCTGGAAGGCGACGTCTCGGAAGCGGCGCGGATCGCGGCCGAGCTAGACCGGCTCAACAGCGAGCGCCGCGTCATCGAGCAGGCGGCGGAGGCGCAGGCCGAGGCCGAGGCGCTGGCCTCGCTCGGGCTCGAAGACAAGGGCGCGGTGATCGTGACGGCTGCCGAAGGCTGGCATCCCGGCATCGTCGGCCTGGTGGCGTCGCGGCTGAAGGAGAAGTTTGCACGTCCCGCCTTCGCCATTGCGCTGGAGCCGGGCGGCATCGGCACCGGATCGGGCCGCTCGATCTCGGGCGTCGATCTCGGCAAGGCGGTGCGGCAGGCGGTGAAGGAGCGGCTCTTGATGAAGGGCGGCGGACACGCCATGGCGGCGGGCGTCACGCTGCGAAAAGAGAAGCTCGCGGAGTTTCGCGCCTTCATGGAAAGCGCACTCGCCGAGGACGTCGCCAATTCCCGTCACGAGAACGAGCTGTTTATCGACGGCGCGGTCAGCGCGCGCAGTGTGACCGTGGAGTTCGCCAACACGCTGAACCGCGCCGGGCCATTCGGCGCCGCCAATCCGGAGCCCGTGATCGCGCTGCCGGCGCATCAACTCGTCTATGCCGACGAGGTAGGGCAGGCGCATCTGCGGGTGCGCTTCAAGTCGGGCGACGGCGCCATCGTCAATGGCATCGCATTTCGATCGGTCGGACAAAAGCTCGGACATGCGCTGACGCAGAATCGCGGCCAGCCGCTGCATGTCGCGGGCTCGCTCGCGGTCGATCGCTTCCAGGGTTCGGAACGCGTGCAAATGCGCGTGCTCGACGTCGCAGTGCCGGACCCGGGACCGGCGGTGATCAGGTAATTCAACAACCAAGAACAACAAACGGGAGTGGAAATGACAGGGCAGGTTGAGGGCAAGGTCGCGCTGGTGACGGGCGGAGCATCGGGCATTGGCGAAGCGGTCTGCGAATTGCTGGCGCGCGAAGGCGCCTCGGTTGCCGTGACCGATGTTGACGATCTCAGGGGCCCCGAGGTCGTCGCGCAGATCAAGAAGGCGGGCGGGGAGGCGGGCTTCTGGCATCACGACGTCACCAGCGAGGAGCGCTGGATCGAGGTCGTGGCCGAGGTCATGAAGCGCTACGGCCGGCTCGACGTGATGGTCTCGAACGCGGGTATCGGCATCTCGGTGCCGACGATTACCGAGATGTCGCTGGCGGACTGGCGGCGGCAGACCGCGATCAACCTCGACGGCGTGTTTTTGTCGGTGAAGCATTGCCTGCCGGCGATGCGCAAGACTGGCGGCGGTTCGATCATCATGATGTCGTCGCTGGCGGGCCTGCGCGGTGCGGCCGGTCTTTCCGGCTACAGCGCGACCAAGGGCGGCGTGCGGCTGTTCGCCAAGTCGATCGCGATGGAGTGCGCGACGTTCGGCGACGGTATCCGGGTCAACTCCGTGCATCCCGGCATTATCGACACGCCGATCTGGGGCAAGATCCCGGCGGGAGCCACAGGCAGCGGGCAGAATGCGCCGATCGATCCGGAGGAGCGGGCGAAGATGGTAACGCCGCTCGGGCGGGCCGGGCAGGCCGAGGAGATCGCGCAGGGTGTTTTGTATTTGGCCTCCGATGCCTCGCGCTATGTCACAGGGACCGAACTTGTCATCGACGGCGGGATGTATGCCGGTGGCGTCGCACGGAGGGGCTGACCAACATCATTGGGGGCGGCGCGGCAATTTCGCGACAGGCGTTGGACGACGCCTAAGTGCCAGTTCCGCTTACCGCGGCGATAAAGCCCGCCGCGTTGAACACGCCGTGAATGATGATGCCTACTGATGTGTTTCGCCGCCGCTGCACGATCCAGGGCAAGAGTAGTGTAATCGGCAGCAACGTCACCATTATCGGCCAGCCAAAACTCCAGTGAAACAAGCACCACAAAATTCCATTTGGCAGCCATGCCATGCGGCCAAATCCCGCCTCCTGGCGAGGCAGAAGGTAACCGCGCCAGCACAGTTCCTCACCCAGGATATTGCTGACAAACAATGGAATCCATGCCGCAAACACCGAAACGTGCCAGCCGGGGGGCTGCAGCAGGAACCAGGGTGACGGTCGGAAACCCGGGTCTACATAACGCGCCAGCGCCAAAATCGCAGCCGTGGCGGTCGCAATAGCGAAAATGCCGCCAATGGCCCAAACGATGTCGCCACGATTCATCGTGTTCAACCTCAGGCGCTTTCTCAGCGAACCCAGGCCACGCTTTGGCAGTTCTCGCCAGGCCATCAGACAGCCACAGATCAACATCGGGACGAGTACGAACGCCGTGCCGCTTACGTACCAGCCGATGATCGGCGAAATGCCGAACACGTCACGCAGCCAAGGAATAACTGCCGTTATTGTCAGCCACAGCAGTATGGAGAACGCTGCAAACATCGAGATCGAGGCAGCGAGCCCTATCGGTGGCGGTGTCATTTCCGTTTGCGCTTGCATGAGCTTGTCTTGATCGATCCGTGCCGGTGAACGCTTCGGTCACGTGAACAACTGCCCCCGCCGGCACCAAGCATCGGCGCGTTGCAATCGTTCTTGGTCGCTGATGTATGATCTGGACTAGTTTCCCTGCCTCAACCGCGCCAAGACCTTCAGCCCGCCATAGCCGTCCGCGGGTAATAGCCCCATCTTGGTCTGATAATCCTTCACCGCCTTCATGGTGTCGTTGCCGACGCGGCCGTCGGTGCCGCCGGTGTCGAATCCGGCTTTTGTCAATCGCGTCTGCACCTCCTGGACTTCGGCAAGCGTCAGCGCGCGCTCCGAGCCGGGGAAGGGGTGGATGAAAGGCGGTGCGCCCAAAATGCGATCGCCGAGATGGCAGATCGCGAGCGCGTAGTTCATCGACGGGTTGTAGCTCTTCACGGAATAGAAGTTCGGGCCGAGCAGAAACGCCGGACCGCCGGCGACCGGCACCCACATCTGCGCCGAGGCGTTCGGCTGCGGGAACGGCTTGCCGTCGGCGCGTGTCACGCCGGCGCTGGCCCATGCCGCATAGGTGCGGTTGCCGCTCGGAGATCCGCCGGACGCGTTGACCTCATAGCCCCAATGCTCGCCGCGGTGATATTTGCCCCGGTTGAGCAGAAAGCGCGCGCTGGAGCCGAGCGCATCGTCGGGCTTGCCGAACGGCGAGACGCGGCCGTCCTTGTCGTAGTCCATGCCGACATTGAGCCAGACTTCCGGCATCCATTGCGTATGGCCCATCGCGCCGGCCCAGGAGCCGCGCATCTCCTCCGGTGTGCCCCAGCCGCGGTCGACGATTCTGAGCGCGTTGATCAGCTCGGTTTCCCAGTAGGCGCGGCGGCGCGGCTCGTTCCAGGCAAGCGCTGCGAGCGCGGGAAAGACCGGGCGCATATGGTTCTGCTGCACCAAGGGATCGCCATAGGCCGATTCGACGCCCCACAGCGCGAGCAGCGTGCCGCGCTCGACGCCAAAATCCTGCTCGATCCGAGCGAACAGCGCCTCGTGCTTCTTCAGCGCCTCGCGGCCGTTGATGATGCGCCAATCCGAGACGCGACGATTGATGTATTGCCAGATCTGCTCGTTGAATTCCGGCTGCTTCTGCATCTGCCGGAACACGGTCATGTCAGGCTCGATGCGGCCCATCACCCGCGTCCAGGTCGCATCCGAAATGCCTTTTGCAAGCGCGCGCGCGCGAAAATTGTCGCGCCACTGGTCGAAGGCGGGTGGGGCCGCAAACGCGGGAAGCCCGGTTGCGAGCAGGGCGCCTGCGCCGAGGCTACCTTGCAGCAGGGCGCGGCGGGTTGGGGCTGTCTTGGAATCAGGCTGTTTCATGCCGACAGTGTAGCGGGGCGGCGAGCCCGCGCCAAAAGCCATGACGCCGCGGGAACCGGCGATTTGTCACAAATCTGCGGCGATTCTGGCCAGCCAGCGGCGGATCATGGCCTGATCGCCGGGCGAGAGCCCGGCCACGAGCCGCCGCTCGATCACTTGCGCGTGCCGGCCGCATTTGTCGAGCAGGGCCGCGCCACGTCGCGTCACCGTCCACTGCAGCACCCGGCCATGAACGGGGTGCGGCGTCTTCTCGATGGCGCCGTCGCGCTCGAGATTGCGGATGATGACGCCGACGGTTTGCGGCGTCAGCATCGCAACGCGCGCGAGGTCGGCGCCCGACAGGCCGGGATAGGCGCGCAGCATGGTCAGCACGACGAATTGCGGCGTCGTCACGCCGAGGTCGGCCAGCGCCCGTTCCATTGCCAGCCGCGTCGCGCCCTGCGCCTGCCGCAGGAGATAGGCGAGATAGCCCTGCTCGCCGCGCTTGCCTTCGCCGGGCGGCGGCGGGCGGGTCATCGCCGGCGTGGGATTTCCGGCGGAATTTTTCCGGCGGCCGGCAGGCGCTTTTTGTGGCCGCGCTTGTGCTGAAGTTCCAACCTTGCGCGGCATATCAGTGCTCTTATAATCAATCAGAGCACTGATAACATGAGGCACAAAGAATGTCACACGCCCGCAAGGAGTACCGGGATTTCATGTCGCTGACGCCGGATGCCTATGAGGCCGTGCTGGCGCTGAGCCAGGTCGCGGGCAAGGCGGGCATGGACAAGCAACTGCTCGAGCTGATCAAGCTGCGCGCCTCGCAGATCAACGGCTGCGCCTTCTGCGTGCAGTATCACATTCTGGAGGGCGAGAAGCTCGGCGTGCCCACCGACAAGCTCAATCTGGTGGTGGTCTGGCGCGAGGCGCCGCAGTTCACGCAGCGCGAACGCGCGGCGCTGGCGTGGACGGAGGCGCTGACCTTGCTCAGCGACGGCGTCAGCGATGAAGTTTATGCGCAAGCGAGCGCAGAGTTTTCGGAGAAGGAGCTTGCCTATCTCACGTCGGCCGTGGCGTCGATCAATGTCTGGAACAGGTTCGGCGCCGCCTTTCGTTGGACACCACCGGCGCGGAAGCAGGCCGTGGGCGCGGCAGCATCTTAGAAGTCGGGACGTCCACTCGTTAGCGCCGAACAGGATGCTGATTGGTGCAAGTTTGATGAAAGCCAGATAGTTGACCACCAGCGCGTGTCGCGGACTGGGCTGCCATGCTATGGTAGCCATGACGAGACAAGGTTCGCAATGACGTTCAACTCCTGGATCAGCCGGCTCGGCGCACTGCTCATCGCGCTTGTCTTGACGGTCGTGCCGTCGGTTTCGCCGATACATGCGGCTGAGGACGCTCCCAGGGTGAGCGTGGTGTCCTTTGGCCTTTTCGGCGATGAGGGCGTGTTTAGACGCGAGGCGACCGGCGCGGCACAGGTCGTGGCGGGCCGTTTTGGGAACGGCCCAGTCGACGTGCAATACAATTCGAAGAGAGGCGGAGGCGCAACAATCGAGGCCCTGGCTGTGTCGTTGCAGGCGGCAGCCAATGGGATGGATGCCGAGAACGACGTTCTGTTCTTGATACTGACCTCGCATGGCTCCCGCGACGGTCTTGCAGTCAAGGCGGGTCGGCTCACGCAAACCCTAACGCCGTCCAGTCTCGCCGAAATGTTGGCGCGGACGCGTGTGCGACACAAGGTGGTGGTCATCTCGGCCTGCTATTCCGGAGTCTTTATCCCTCGTCTCGCTACCCCCGATGTCCTGGTCATCACCGCGGCCGATGCCAACCATCCATCGTTCGGCTGCGAGGACAAGGCCAAGTGGACCTATTTCGGCGATGCCTTTTTCAACGTTGCGCTCCGGCGAGCCAAAAGCCTGAAGGAAGCCTTTGTTGTTGCGCGCGCTCTCGTCCGCAAGCGAGAACTGCGCGAGCAGTTCGAGCCGTCGAATCCCCTGATGGCAGGCGGCGCGAACGTGCAGCCATTGCTCATCGCGAGTCCTTGAACAATCGGCTGCCTTGGACGATGCGCTTCGCAGATGCGCCAAGCCGACAGGGAGGCCGCTATCCAGCCGGAATCAGCAAGGGCGTGTACTAATTTGACTCTTCCAACACCTGGACCGGCACAGAAACGACGTTGGGCATTCCCCACGCCGTCGAGATTCGTATTTCGCGAGACGCCCACACAATACTCTGGCTGAACACGTTGGTGACGACCGCCGCGACCAGACCGTTGCAATCGACCACCGGTGCTCCCGAGGCGCCGTGATCGATGATGAGGCGGTTCTCCCCTTCGTACATTTCAAGAAGGGCCATGCCGGCGAGCTTCCCGTCATCTTCGAATCGAACGAATCGTCCTCCCACGAGATGAGGGCCGCCGGCCGGATAGGCGAACGTCATGACCTGCTCCTCTGGCATTAGCGGTTTCTTCCGAATCGCGACGCTCTGCGCGTCGGAAACAGCGCGTTGGAGTTCGATTACAGCCAGCCTTTCTGGCGCCCCCCCTGCCAGGCGCTGGATGCGTGCAGCGATTAATTGGCTACCATCTCCGGCTACGATCTCGAGCGGCGTCCACTCGTTCCCGGAGAGTTTCATCGCTGCCGTGACGTGTTCGGCGGTAACGACCATCGTCGGAGACAGGAACCAACCGGTTCCCCGGATGCCGATCAAGCCGGGATGCGCGTCACGCTCCCTCTCATCGAAATGCCGCATTATGCTGGCGGTTGAGCGCGCGAGTTGCGCGGGATCGATACATGCTGCATTGGCCCAAGTGCCTGGCAGCGTGCTTGGCAGCACACCGCAAAGAATAAGCAATCCGCAAACAGTTAGTCTATGCATCGCAGCAAAGCCCCCAGCCCAGCATTAAGGGAGGGCCAACTCTGCAACTGGGCAACAGGACTGACTGGCTTATCCCAAGGCTTTTTGCGGAACTCGGGATTTTTCGCGCGCACTGTCACGCGTTTGTCACAGGTGCTTGCGCCAGTAGCGGCGTCGCACAGGTGGCGCGAACGTGCAGCCATTGCTCATCGCGAGTCCTTGAACAATCGGCCGCCTTGCATTCGCCGGCCTGACTTGCTTTTCGGCCGGAGGTACCTGGTTCGCGCCAGTGAATGTCTGTTCAGGCATTTCTCGCCAATTTGGTCGTCTTGAACGGCTGCAATGTATCGATCGCCTCGACGGCGTCGCGGCCGGCCTTCCATTTGAAATAGCGGATCGTCAGATCGGCTGGCGTGAAGTTGACGATGGCAAAGCCGTTCTCCTCGACGGGCTTCAGGCTCTCCTCCATTTCGAGGACCTTGGACGGCAGCGCGCCGATTCCCCGGAACACCGAGGGCCAGCCGCCATCGCCGGTCCCCAGCGTGCCCGACAGCGCGGCGATCACGGGATTGCGCTCCAGGCTCGTGGCGCCGGTACGGAAGATCTTGCCTTCGGCCGTGGCATGCAGATCGCCGCTGAGCACGAGCGGAATACGGCCCGCCATCCCGGACATTGCGGCGAGGAGCCGGTCATGCTGCTTCAGCCAACCGGATTGCCAATAGGGTTTTGCCTTTGCAAGCGACAGAGCACCGTCTTCGACCACGTCGGGATACCATTCGCCCCACTTGGCAGCGCTCCAGCCCGGCGGGTTCGACGGAATATTGACGACATGCGCAACGTCCCTCGATGCCATGCGCGCGACAAGCCAGGCCTCGACGTCGCGATCGACAAACACGGCGCTCGGGCCGGAAAGCGTCATGGAGCGACGCACGTCGTAGAGAAGGATCTCCGCGAGCTTGCCGTAGCGCAGCGTCCCAAATGACTCGGAGACGCCGCTTGGACGATCTGCGGCCGAGGCGCCCGGCAGACCCAGCGGCCTGAAGGGATCGGGTAGGAACTCCGGGAAGTACATGTTCTGCGTTGCCCGCGCGAGCCCGGTCATCCAGTGGCTCGGGGGGAACGTCACGGCGTTGTCGTCGGCCTCGTCATTGTCGAAGTAGTCGTGATCGTCCTGCAGGAAGAAAACGGGCGTCGATCGGCAAAGCGTCCCGTAAAGCGGCACGATCTGCGGGCCTGCGGCCTTCTTCAGGAAGGCCTGGTTTTCGCGGCCCAGAACGGGAAGCCGCGGATTGAACTCACCGGCATAGGCGATGCCCTCGGGCGACAGGCCCAGCCGCTTGGATGCGCGGGATGCCCCAAGGTCCCAATACACATGATCGCCATTTGCAATCACGGCCTGCGGATTGAATGACAGCCCGCGACGCAGAAGACGAATGCGGGTTGCCACGGGGAGAAACCGGGTGCGGCCGTCAATAGGCCCGAGCGCGTCGTGGCCGCCTGCGCAGGTGAAGACGAGAAGTCGCAGACTTGATGGTGCAGCGTCCGGCGCCGGAAGCGTGCGCAGGTCCCAAGGCTCGCTCAGCGTCCGGTTCTTTCCGTCGTAGAGAGCCAGCCGATAGGCCTTGTCGGGGGCCAAGTCTCCCGCGTCGAAGCCCCACGTTAGCCCCTCCAGATCCGTCTGCCGCCCGGTGATGCGCGTGCCGGCAACGTCGAGGGTCGGGGTACCCTCCAACCGGCTTTGGAACGAAGCTTTGATGAGAATGCGATCATGGCTTGCGGTCGGAAGCAGGTGATCGAGCTGGCCGCGATCCCAGGTTTCGGATTTCGCGCCCGCCTGCTGTGCACGCGCAGCACCAGCACTGCCCAGCAGCAGGACGGATGCTGCGGCGGCTCCGCCTGCGATAATCTGACGACGTGTCTTCATCCCGCACCTCGATTGATCGACCCACGCGATAGTCCCGCGAGGGGCTTGCGACGCTGGCGACACAATATCGACGGTTGTCACAGGGAGCGCTATGCTGTGCCAGGTTCAATAGCATAACTTCTGGTAATGAACTTCTCGGATATCGAATATCTGCTGGTTGTCGCAGAACGTCGCAATATCGGCCGGGCGGCCGAAGCGCTCGGCCTCACACAACCGGCGCTAACACGCGCGATCGGCCGCCTGGAGACGCTTGCCGGGCAAAGCCTGTTCGTGCGGCATCCCAAAGGCGTCGATCTCACTCCGGCCGGGCAGGCGCTCGTTGGGCGTGCGCAGCGCATCCACAACGAATACGGCGACGCCATGCGCGAGCTCCAGGACATGAAAGCGGGACAGCTTGGACTTCTAAGGCTCGGCTACTCCGTCAGCGCCGATGAGCGTGTCATCACCCTGGCATGTCGACAACTCCTGTTCGAACGGCCTGCCGCGCGCCTGACCCTTGCCACGGCATTCATGAAGACGCTGCTCGAGCAGCTCACCGATGGCATGCTGGACCTGATTGTCGGGCCGCTTGCGGAGTCCGAGAACTCAGCCTTCCTTGCGACGCCGCTCTACCATGACAGACTAGCTTGCGTGGTTGATCGTGCGCACCCATTGCTTCGTCGCGCCAGAGTGACGTTGGGCGACGTTGCAAAGGAGACCTGGCTGCTGCCCTCCAGGCGATTGCCCGTGAGGCAGGAGTTCGAGCGGCGCTTTTCCGATGCCGGCCTTGTGCCGCCTGTCGTGCGCATCGAGTCCGACTATATTACGCCGGCACAATTCAAGATGCTGCGCGGAACGCGCATCCTCGCCATCTGTCAGGAGGACGCCCTTCGCGGGTTGAAACGCATCGGCCTCGAAACGCTGAACGTGGGCGGCCTGCGGCTTCAGCGCCGGATTGCCGTCATCCGGCGCGCCAATGCCTATGCTTCCCCTCTCTCCACACGGCTCGGGAAACTCATCGAACATGCTGCTAGGCGGCGAGCTCACATTGAGTAGTTGCCAAGACTATCGCCAATGTCGCTAGTTCTCGCGGCCTGCCCCTTGGCGGGCAACATGACGAAGCACATCCTCCGGCAAGGCGTGCACCACGGCGGCGACGGCCGGAAGTTCGGTACCGATCTCGCGGCCGCGACCGCGGATCAGCCGTTCATAGGATGCGATCAGCGTGGTGTAGGGATTGACCCAGATCCAGCCGTCGCGCGTGAACACCTGCACGTCGAAGTGAAGGTGATAGGACGTGCCGTTGGGGAAATCGAGATAGTTGGAGACCACGCCGATCTTTTCGCCCTCGGCGACCCGGCGCCCGCTAAGAATGCCGTCCGCATCCATGGCTGACGGGTTCATGTGCATGTAGCGAAAGCGGATGTGCTCGTTGCCTGTGTTGATCTGCAGCGTTGCGGCCTGCTGCCTGGGCGCACGGATCAGGATGCCGTCGCGGACGGCGACGACGGCCTGCTTGCGGGGATGGCAACTGCTTTCGCTGTTGCTGTTCGGCGGGCAGGGCGCCGGACGGACATCCTGGCCCTGGTGGCCGAACCCGGCGGCGCATTGTCCGACCTGGAAGCTACGGGCTTCGCAGAAATTGTCCCGCCACGGATAGACGCTCTCGGCCTTTTTCCTGCCGAAGGATTGCGAGCGGATCGCGGCCGGCGCTTTCTCGAGCGGAAACCGGATCTGCGAATAGGCGGCGAAGTCGGCGCGTCCGCCGCGCCGGCGCACGCTGCTGCGGGCGACGATGTCGCCGCCGGGGTAATAGGTGAAGTCGGGCGAAACCGCCGCCGGACGTTCAGCGATCTCGGAGGAAATATCGTGGCGCGGCCGCGCCGGTTGCCCGCCTGCGATGCGCAAGGCTTTCAGGAAGCGCTCGGCGATCGGATAGGCCTCGCGGCAGGCCAGCCGCCGTGGCCGTGGCGCTGAATCGAGGCACTGGATCGACACCACATAGGGCACGCCGAAGCGCGTGAAGGCATAGCGTACATAGCCTTCACGGATGAAGCGGCGCATGTCGGGGAATTGCGCCGAAAGCGCCTTGACCGGCTGGCCCCTGCCGCCGGACCGATCGGCGGGGGCGTGGATCAGGATCGAGCC
>Ga0081540_1002037_pt1 | contig 16860 bp, 15 predicted proteins | sample TabmetS2T1R1_FD_71024 | JGI IMG/M metagenome (GOLD analysis project Ga0081540, IMG submission 71024) | Tabebuia heterophylla rhizosphere microbial communities from the University of Puerto Rico - S2T1R1 | ecosystem: Host-associated > Plants > Roots > Rhizosphere ... | reverse complement strand
AGGTGTGTAAATTAATGCCATGGACGAGGCGGGTGTTACTGGCGAAACCCGCTTTCCCGGGGTCTTCGCGCTAAATCAGAAACCCGGCACGGACTGCCAGGCGCGGCCGGGGTCCGGCGCGTCGTCGCGGGTCACCGTGCCCTCGATCAGCCCGTACGGCCGGTCCGCCGCGTAGTACACCTCGTTGTCGTTGGGCAGGCCGAACGGGCTCAGGTCGACCAGGAAGTGGTGCTTGTTCGGCATCGACATGCGAATCTCGGCCACCTCGGGGTGCGCCTCGAGCACCTGTTCGCCCATGTAGTACAGCGTCTGCTGCAGCGCCAGGCTGTGCTTGACCGCGAACGACTCGATCAGGATCCGGCGCACGTCGGCGTAGCTCTTGGCCCAGTCCACGTCGGTGCCGGCGTAACGCCAGCGGGCGGTGACCGCGGTGGCCAGGATGCGGTCACTGGTCTCGGCCAGCGAGGTGTACCGGTCCCGCGGGAAGCCCCAGAACTCCGAGCCCGTCGACTTCAGCACGACCAGATCGGTGAGGCCGGACACCACCCAGGCCGAAGGGCCGTCGATGGTGACGACGGTGGTCCTGGTGCCGCCGCCGGCCCGGGAGAACGCGTGCCCGTGGTCGGCGCCGTCCACGGCGATCCGGTCCCAGCCGTACTCCTCGATGGTGATCTTCGCGCCGGTCACCCACTCGAAGTCGTCCACGAAGTGCCGGCCCAGCCGGAGCCCGAACTCCTCGATCTCGCCCACCCCGTACTGCTGGGCGAAGGCGTAGACGGTGTTCTTCTGCGTGTCCGTGGCGACGACCTTGGCGTTGTCGCCGAGCAGGTGGGCGTCGGCGAAGTCGCCGCGCAGCGCCGAGGACACGTTCAGGTCCTTGATCTGGTGCCGGTCACCGTCGCGGGTGATGTGCACCAGGCGGACCTCCGCCTTGCCGTACTGGTTGTCGCCGAAGGTGATGGCCATGTTTAGCTCCTGAAATGGAAATGATTTACCGTAATGTGGATAATGAGAGCCGGAACAGGGCTCTGACCTCCGGCGGCAGGCCGTCCAGGATGTCCAGTCCGGCCCGCGCGCCGGCCTGCCGGTCCGTCCCGGCCCGGGCTCGGGCCCGCCGGTCCGCCTCGGCCGCCGGCAGGCCGCCCGCCCGCAGCAGGCCGGTCAGCTGCGGCTCGGGCAGCAGGCGGAGGAACCGGTCGGCCAGCGCCTCCCGCGCCGCGGCGGTGGGCCTGCCGAGCACCCGCAGCCGGGCCATCCCGCCGTCGGGGTAGATGTCCAGCCTGACCTGCCCGGTCTCCGGGCCGCCCGGCACCGCGAAGCGGTGCCGGGTATCCGGCTGCAGCGCGGTGCGGGGCAGCAAGGCGCCCCCGTCGCCGCTGAGCGTCGCCCAGCCCGGGGCGTTGCCGACGAAGTGCGAGGTGTCGAGCTCGACCACCTCGACGGACCCGGCGCAGGCCAGCCGCACCTCCACCCAGTCGTTCGCCTGGTCGCGCCGCCGGGAGGTCTCCCAGCCGTCACCCATCACCCGGGCCTGGCCCGGCAGCAGCAGGTTGGCGGGGGAGGAGTAGAACATGTTGCTGCAGCCGGTCACGACGGCGCCGTTCTCCAGCGCGGCCAGGTCGATGGTGGCGGGCAGCAGCCGGGGGTCGGGTACCGGCTCGCCGTAGACCCGGAGCCTGGCCACCCCGCCGTCGGGGAACATGGTGAGCCGGACGTGCGTGGCCCGCTGCCCCGGCTCAGCCTCGAACTCGTTCCTGGCGTCACCGGCCACCGCGCTGCGCGGCACCAGCGTCGTCCATCCTGCCTCGGCCAGGTCGGCCGGGGAGGGATAGCCTTCCGCTCCGCACGCCTCGACCGACACCTCGGGCGGGTAGTTGCCGGTGAAGTAGGACGTGTCGACCACGACCCGGCGTACCACGCCGCCGCAGCCGAGCCGGACGATCGCGGCGTCGCCCTGTCCATCACCGGCCGGCTCCCGCCGCCGGCGCGTCTCCCAGCCGTCCATGATCTGGCCCTTGTGGCCGAACGTGTGCGGCCGGAACACCGGCTCCTCCGGCTTGATCAGGTTCTCCCGCTCGGCGAACAGCTCGTCGTTGGCGTAGATCACGCTGCCGCCGAGCGCCCGGCCGGCCAGGTCCGGCCACGCCTGCTTGTCCTCGCTGCTCATGCCGGTCACCGTCCCTGCCTCTCGTCAATCCAGGAGGGCGACGACCGCGGTCGGCGCGTCCTCGTGCCGTTCGGCCAGGTCCTCGAACTCGGTCACGTTGTCGAGTTCGGTCCCCATCGAGATGTTGGTGACCCGCTCCAGGATGACCTCGACCACGACCGGCACCCGGTACTCGGCCACCAGCTTCTTGGCCTCCTCCAGCGCGGGCCCGATCTCGGCCGGCCCGGTCACCCGCAGCGCCTTGCAGCCGAGTCCCTCGGCCACCTTGACGTGGTCGACGCCGTAGCCGCCGAGCTCGGGCGCGTTGACGTTGTCGAAGGACAGCTGCACGCAGTAGTCCATGTCGAAGCCGCGCTGTGACTGCCTGATCAGGCCCAGGTAGGCGTTGTTCACCAGCACGTGGATGTAGGGCAGGTTGAACTGCGCGCCCACGGCCAGCTCCTCGATCATGAACTGGAAGTCGTAGTCGCCGGACAGCGCCACCACCGGCGTATCCGGGTCCGCGACGCAGACGCCGAGCGCGGCCGGCGTGGTCCAGCCCAGCGGGCCCGCCTGACCCGCGTTGATCCAGTGCCGCGGCCGGTACACGTGCAGGAACTGCGCCGCCGCGATCTGCGACAGGCCGATCGTGCTCACGTACCGGGTCTCCGGGCCGAACGCCCGGTTCATCTCCTCGTACACCCGCTGCGGCTTGACCGGCACGTCGTCGAAGTGGGTCCGCCGCTGCATGGTCGCCCGCCGGTGGCGGCACTGCTCCACCCAGGCGGCGCGGTCCGGCAGCCGGCCCTGGCGCTCCCGCGCCACCTCGACGAACAGCTCCAGCGCGGCCCGGGCGTCGGACACGATCCCGTAGTCCGGGGCGAAGACCCGCCCGATCTGGGTCGGCTCGATGTCGACGTGCACGAACGTCCGCCCGGCCCGGTACACACCCAGCCCGCCGGTGTGCCGGTTGGCCCACCGGTTGCCGATGCCGAGCACGAAGTCCGAGGCCAGCAGGGTGGCGTTGCCGTACCGGTGCGCGGTCTGCAGGCCGGCCATGCCCGCCATCAGCCGGTGGTCGTCGGGCAGCGCGCCCCAGCCCATCAGCGTCGGCACCACCGGCGTATCGGTGAGCTCGGCGAACTCCGCCAGCAGGTCCGCGGCGTCGGCGTTGATGATCCCGCCGCCGGCCACGATGATGGGCCGTTCGGCGGCGGCCAGCATGTCCAGCGCCTTGGCGATCTGGGCCCGGGTGGCGGCCGGCTTGTACACCGGCAGCGGCTCGTAGGTGTCGATGTCGAAGTCGATCTCGGCCTGCTGCACGTCGAACGGCAGGTCGATCAGCACCGGGCCGGGCCGGCCCGACCGCATCAGGTGGAACGCCTGCTGGAACGCGCCAGGCACCTGGGCCGGCTCGAGCACGGTCATCGCCATCTTGGTCAGCGGGCCGGCGACGGCCGCGATGTCCACCGCCTGGAAGTCCTCCTTGTGCAGCCTGGCCACCGGGGCCTGGCCGGTGATGCACAGGATCGGGATCGAGTCGGCACTCGCCGAGTACAGGCCGGTGATCATGTCGGTGCCGGCCGGCCCGGAGGTGCCGACGCACACGCCGATGTTGCCCGCCCGGGCCCGGGTGTAGCCCTCGGCCATGTGCGAGGCGCCCTCGACGTGCCGGGCCAGCGTGTGCGTGATCCCGCCGTCCCGGCGCATGGCCGCGTAGAACGGGTTGATGGCCGCGCCGGGCAGCCCGAACGCATGCGTAACCCCCTCCCGGCGCAAGATCGCGACCGCGGCGTCCGCGGCAGTCATCCGTGGCATCTTCTCTACTCCTGTCGTTCGTGTCGGCCGGACAGCTGGCTGACCAGCTTGAGCAGCGCCGAATGGTCCAGCCCGCCGTCTCCCTGCGCCTTCAGCGACGCGACCAGCTGCGCGACGGCGGCGCCGAGCGGGATCACCACCCCGGCCTCGCGGGCGGCGGCGGTGACGATGCCCATGTCCTTGTCGTGCAGCGCGATCCGGAAGCCGGGCTTGAAGTCGCGGGCCAGCATCGTGGCGCCCTTGCGCTGGAGCACGGTGCTGCCGGCCAGCCCGCCGCCCAGTACCCGCAGCGCCGCCTCGGTGTCGACACCATAGGCCTCGAGGAACACGATCGCCTCGGCCAGAAGCTCCAGGTGGCCCGCCACGATGAGCTGGTTGGCGGCCTTGACCGTCTGACCGGAGCCCGCGGGCCCGACGTGCACGACGGTCTTGCCCACCGCGTCGAACACCGGCGCCGCGGCCGCGAAGTCCTCGGCGGCGCCGCCGACCATGATCGAGAGCACGCCCTCGATCGCGCCGGCCTCGCCGCCGGACACCGGCGCGTCCAGCATCCGGAATCCGCGCTCGGCACCGTCGGCGGCCAGCGCGGCCGCCACGTCCGGCCGGATGCTGGAGAAGTCGATGACCAGTGCGCCGGCCCTGGCGTGGGCGAAGACGCCGTCGTCGCCGGCCAGCACGGCCCGCACGTCGGGGGAGTCGGGCAGCATGGTGGCCACCACGTCGGCGTCCGCTATCGTCCCGGCGACGTCCTTGGCGCCCTGGCCGCCCGCCGCGACCAGCTGCTCGACCCTGGCCGGGCTGCGGTTGTACCCGGTGACCTCGAAACCGGCCTTGACCAGGTTGGCGGCCATCGGCGCGCCCATGATGCCCAGTCCGATAAACCCGATCTTCATGCCTGCTCCTTCGTCTGTCCGGCGGGACGCTGCTTGCCTGGCTGCCTGCGGCGGCGCTGCTCGCCTGGCCGCCCGCCGCGGCGGGCCCGGGGCAGCCAGGCCAGGCTCGCCTCGGTCGTCCCGGTGGGCTTGTACTCCAGGCTTACCCAGCCCTGGTAGCCGCGGCGGGCCAGGTCGGCCACGTACCGGTCCAGGTCGAGCTGGCCGCTGCCCGGCTCGCCCCTCCCGGGCGCGTCGGCGATCTGCACGTGCGCGACGTACTCGGCGTACCCGGCGATCGCGGCGTCGATGTCATCGCCGTTGCTGGCCAGGTGGTACAGGTCGCACAGGAAGCCGACGTTGGCGGCGCCCGCGGCCCGGGCCTGCCGGACCACGGCCACCGCGTCCGCGGCGGTGCGCAGCGGATAGGGCTTCGGCCCGCTCACCGGCTCGATCAGCACCGTGCCGCCGAAGGAGGCCACGGCCTTCGCCGCCAGCCCGATGCTCTCCGCCGCCAGCTCATCCTGGGCCGCCGGGTCTACGCCGTCGACCCGGTTCCCGTACAGCGCGTTGAACCCGCGCACGCCGAGCCGCTCGCCGATGCCGGCCACCACGTCGATGTTGTCGCGGAACTCCGCGCTGCGACCGGGGATCGACAGCACCCCGCAATCGGGGCCGGCCAGGTCCCCGGCGAAGAAGTTCAGGCCGGCCAGCGTCACGCCGGCCTCCTCGATCGCCGTGGTGAACGCGTCCACCTCGCGGTCGGAGGGTACCGGCGCCGCGAACGGCCACCAGAACTCGACCGCGCCGAACCCCGCGGCGCGGGCCGCGGCCGGGCGCCGGAGCAGCGGCTCCTCGGTGAACAGCAGCGAGCAGTTGGCCAGGTAAGGAAGCAAGTGATCCGACATGTTTTCCGTATCCTGAAATTTCTTTTCCGTTTCTTGGATCAGCCTAGACCGCATCTCGCCCCCCGTCAACCAGCCCGCCCGACCACGCGCTCCCGGCCCGCGCCCAGGTGTTACTTTCATGATCGTGAACAGTTTTGGGCACATAGCACCGCAAACTGTTCACGATCATGAGATCGGCCGCCGTGCGGGCGTCGGGCGGCCGGGGCGCCCGCCTCGGGCCACGCGGAGGTGGGCGCGTCCGCGGGCGGGCCGCCCCGTTCGGATGATCCGCCGCGGGCCAGTCGCTGGGCATGCTTCTGATAGATGAATTGTTTTTTCTGTATTATGGAAAACATGAGCGACTTGACCCAGGCCGCCGACCGCAACGGGACCGGCCGAGGCGCCGCAGCGGGAGCGGCCGGCGGCGTGCAGTCCATCGAGAGGGCCTTCGACCTGCTCGAGATGCTGGCCGACGCCGGCGGCGCGCTCGGCCTGTCCGAACTCTCCACCGTCTCCGGCCTTCCTCTGCCCACTGTGCACCGGCTGATGCGTACCCTGGTCAACCGGGGTTACGTCCGGCAGGAGGCATCCCGGCGGTACACGCTGGGCTCGCGCCTGATCCGGCTCGGCGAGATCTCCAGCCAGATGCTCGGCACCTGGCTGCGCCCGTTCCTGGCCCAGCTGGTGCGCCTCACCGGCGAGACGGCCAACCTGGCCATGCTCGACGGCGACGAGGTCGTCTACATCGCCCAGGTGCCCAGCCCGCACTCGATGCGGATGTTCACCGAACCGGGCCGCCGGGTCCAGCCGCACTGCACCGCGGTGGGCAAGGCCCTGCTGGCCGAGCTTCCGCCCGGCGAGGCGCGCGCCCTGCTCGAGCGGGACGGCATGCCGGCCTACACGCCCGCCACGATCACCGACCCGGACCTGCTGATCGCCCACCTCGAGGTGATCCGCCAGCAGGGATACGCCGTCGACGAGGGCGAGCAGGAGGTCGGCGTCCGCTGCTTCGCGGTGGCCGTGCCGGACGCGCCGGGTTCGCTGGCCATCTCCACCTCCGGCCCGCAGACGCGGATGACCGACGACGCCGCCGCCCGCATCGTGCCCGCGCTCCAGCGCACCGCCCGCGAGATCTCCGAGACCATCGCGGCCGAAGGCGCGGGCTGAGCCGTAGCTCATCACCCGCGCCTCCCGGCCGCTCAGGTCAGAACTGCTTACCTTCACTGCCGACCGCGTGGCCGGAGACGTTCACCTTGTCCGCGCTGACTCCGTCGTCAGGCACGTCCACCGCGACCGCGCCCTCGCGCACCGCGACCTCCACCGCGGACTCGGTGCCCTGGCGCCGCCACGACCAGTGGTTGAACACGATGTTCAGGGTGAAGACCACGATCACCGTAGAGGTGATGCTGGACCCGAAGATGACCTGGAAGTTGCTGGGGAAGTGCTCGTAGAAGGTCGGGGCCACGGCCGGGAGCAGGCCCGCGGCCAGCGACACCGCCACGATCAGCAGGTTGTTGTTGCCCTGGAAATTCACCTTGTGCAGGGTCTGGATGCCGACCGCCGTGACCATCGCGAACATCACGGTCGCGGCGCCGCCGATGACGGGTCCCGGCACGCTGGCGACCACCTGGCCGATCTTCGGCAGCAACCCCAGCAGGAGCAGCATGACGCCGCAGGCGGTGACCACCCAGCGGCTGCGCACCCGGGTCAGCCCGACCAGGCCGACGTTCTCCGCGAAGGCGGTGTCGGGGAAGGAGTTCAGGAATCCGGCCAGCACCGCCGACAGGGCATCGGTGGCCAGGCCGCGGGCCAGGTCGTTCTGGGTCAGCTTCTTGTCGACCATCTCGGCGACGGCCAGCATGTCGGCCGTTGACTCGGTGTAGGTCACCAGCATGACGATGCACATCGAGATGATCGCCGCCGCCTCGAACTTCGGGTGGCCGAACCGGAAGAACCCGCTGAAGCCGACCCAGGCGGCGGAATGCGTGCTGGAGAAGTCCAGCAGGCCCATCGGCCAGGCCACCAGGGTGCCGATCGCGATGGATAGCAGCACGGCGATCTGGCTGATGAACCCGCGGAAACACCGGGTGATCACCACGATGAGCAGCATCACCAGGCCGGCCAGCGCGATGTGGGAGACCTGCCCGTAGTCCTTGGCCGCCGGGTCGTCGCCGGCGATGAGGCTGACGTCGGCGCCGATCAGCGACAGCCCGATGACGCAGATGACGGTGCCGGCCACCAGCGGCGGGAAGAACCGGATCAGCATCGAGAACGGCTTGGCGATGAGCAGGCCGAACACCCCGGAGCAGAGCATCGCCCCGTACACCGCGGCCAGCCCGTACTGCTGCGCGATGATGATCATCGGGCTGAGCACGGTGAACGTGGCGCCGGCCACCACCGGCAGCCGCACCCCGAAGATCTTGCCGATGCCGACGCTCTGGATGATCGTCGCGATGCCGGACACGAACAGGTCGGCGTTGACCAGCAGGCCGATCGTGGATACCGGCAGCTTCAGCGCCCCGCCCACGATGAGCGGCACCGCCACGGCGCCCGCGTACATGATGAACAGGTGCTGGAGCCCCAGGACGAACAGCCTGGGCGCGGGCAGCACCTCGTCCACGGGATGAACCGCCGGCCTGTCCCCAGCGTCGGGCGGCATGGCTTCGGGCGCGTTGGTCAGTGACATCACAGCTCCACTCGGGCTATCGGCCGGTTGCGTGGTCCGCAGCGGCTTCCATCTGTCTTCCGCATCGTGAAATATTATTTCCGAATACCAGATAAGTTAACTCCGCCACACCCCCCGGTCAACCCCCGTCCGCCACTTTCCGCCCGGGCTCTTGCCGGCGCCCGCACCGCAGGCCTAGACTGAACGTTCAGTCAAGACCGGGAGCCTCCGACGTGACCACCGAAGCGTCCACCGACACCACGCTCGCTACCGACGCCAAGCTCAAACAGATCATCGCGGAGCAGGAGGAAATCTTCGTCCGCCGTCAGCCCAAGTCCCAGCGCCTGGCCGAGCAGGCCAGGCAGCACCTCGCCGGCGGCGTCACCTCCAGCTGGCAGATCACCGTGCCGCAGCCGGTCTGGCTCAGCCGCGGCCGCGGCTCGAGGGTCTGGGATGTCGACGGCAACGAGTACGTCGACCTCCACGGCGGATACGGCGCCGCCCTGGCCGGCCACGCCCACCCGGCGATCGCGAAGGCCATCACCGACCAGGCCCAGAACGGCACTCACTTCGCCCAGCCCACCCCGGACGCCGTCACGGTGGCACACGAGCTCGCTCGCAGGTTCGGCCTCCCGAGCTGGCGTTTCGCCAACTCCGGCACCGAAGCCACCATGGACGCCGTCCACCTGATGCGGTCGATCACCGGCCGGGACCTGATCATCAAGATCGAGGGTTGCTACCACGGCCACCACGACTCGGTGCAGGTCTCCGTGGCCCCCGAGGAAGAGGACGCGGGCCCGCGGGAAAAGCCCAGCAGCGCCCCGTCCTCCTCCGGCATCCCGAAGGCCATCACCGACCTGACGCTGATCGCCACGTTCAACGACCTGGACAGCGTGGCCCGCCTGCTGGACGAGCACCAGGGCCAGATCGCCGGCATGATCCTGGAGCCGGTCATGATGAACGCCGGGATCATCAAGCCCGAGCCCGGCTACCTCGCGGGCCTCAAGGACCTCCTCCACGACCACGGCGCGCTGCTCACCTTCGACGAGGTCAAGACCGGCCTCACCGTGGGCCCGGGGGGCGTCACGCGGCTACAGAACGTCCAGCCCGACGTGATCACCCTGGCCAAGTCGATGGGCGGCGGCGTGTCCGTGGCCGCCATCGGCGGCACCGAGCAGGCGATGGCGCACGTGGCCGACGGCGGCTACGAGATGGTCGGCACGTTCAACGGGAACCCGCTGGCCATGGCCGCGACCCGGGCCATGCTGACCGAGGTGGCGACGCCGGAGGCGTACCAGAACATCGAGCGCCTCCGCGAACGCGCCGCGGCCGGCATCCAGGACGCCATCGACGACAACGGTCTCGTCGCGCACGTGGTCACCGCGGGCGCCAAGGGCTGCGTCGTGTTCGCGGCGGACACGGTCACCAGCTACCGCGGCTTCCTCGGCGTGGACGACAGGTACAGCCACGCGCACTGGCTCTACCAGCACAACGGCGGGGTTTTCCTGCCGCCTTGGGGCAAGATCGAGCAATGGCTGATCTCGGTCCAGCACAGTGAGGCGGATATCGACCGCCTGATCGAGAACTTCGCCGTCTTCGCCCGGGCTGTCAGACCAGGAACCGGAGGTTAAGTCAATGGCGTATCCGCGGGAATGCGTGGATGCTTGCGTCCGCCATCGATGCGTGAACCGTTACATGCCAGGTCTTGCGCACCGTGCTCAAGCGAGAGTAGCTGTATTGACGGAATGTTCAGTCAGGAATGACTGGCGGCCGCCGCGAAAGAGGTGATCCGGATGCACCCACGAGAAGGCTGGACCGACGATAGACAAGCCGCCGGGCTATCCCGCCGCGGTTTCCTCCAGCAGGGCGCGGCCGCCGGGCTGCTGGCCGCCGGGGCAGGCTCGCTCCTGGCAGGCTGCAGTTCAGGCACCACCACAGCGTCCGGAACGCACGCAGCCGCCGGGATCCCGCTTCCCCGGCCGAACAACCCGGTGACCTGGCCCGTGTCCAAGGACAACGCGGCGATCAAGAGCGGGCTCGCTCCGGAGCAGAACGCCACGCTGCGGCTGTTCAACTGGGTTGCCTACATCAACCCCGACTGCCTGAAGGCCTTCGGCAAGAAGTACAACTGCAAGGTCGAGGTGTCCACGTTCCAGAACATGGACGCCGCGCTGGCCAAGCTGCGCAGCGGGAAGCTCAACTTCGACGTCTTTTTCCCGACCGTCGACGTCATGGCCCAGCTGGTGTACGGGAAGCTGATCCAGCCGCTCAACCACAGCTACATCCCGAACATCTCGCAGGCCTGGCCGGACTTCACCAACCCGTTCTACGACGGCAAGTGGCAGTACACGGTGCCCTACACGATCTACACGACCGGCATCGCCTGGCGCAAGGACCATGTCCCCGAGAACCCGTACACGATGGCGAACCCGTGGGCGATGCCCTGGCAGGCCAAGTACAAGAACCGGGTCGCGATCCTCGACGACGCGCGCGAGTCGATCAGCCTCGGGCTGATGAAGAACGGCATCTTCAACCTGAACACCACGAACCCGAGCCAGATCGACGCGGCCGGAAAGTCCCTCGAGCAACTGGCCCACCTGACCAACGTGCACATCGACAACAACGACTACACCCTCATCCCGAGCGGCCAGATCTGGATCCATCACGCATGGTCGGGTGACATCGCCGCGGCGCCTTACTACCTGCCGAAAGGGGTAAAAGCCGACGTCATCGGCTACTGGTTCCCGCCCGATGGGCGCGGCCCGGTCGCCAACGACACGATCACGGTGCTCAAAGGCGCGTCCAATCCGGTACTGGCCCACCTCTTCCTCAACTACATGCTCGACTTCAACAACGTGATGACGAACATCAGCTTCAACGGCTACATGCAGCCCATCGACGGCGTCACCCCGCAGCGCCTGGTCAAGGAGCAGTTGCTGGCACCCAACCTGATGTCCACCGCGGTGCTGCCCTCCTACTTCAGGCGCGGGGTCTCGCAGCTGCAGATCCCGGTGGCGACCAACGCGTTGTGGCAGCAGGCATGGCTCAAGGTCAAGAGCGCGTAGGCCCCGGCCGGCGCGGCCAGCCGAAGCACAAGGAGGCACACCGGCTGTTCTGGGCGGCGCTGGCGGCTCCGGGCATCATCTGGCTCGCGCTGCTGTTCGTCGTGCCTTTCTACGCGATACTCGCCATCGCGGGCGGCTATCTGGATCTCTTCGGGGTCCCGGTCCCGGTGTGGAACCCGCTGCACTGGAGCACCGCCAACTTCTCCAAGGCGTGGCAGGACGTGGCGGGCTCGTCGGCCTTTGTCGGCCCGACCATCCTCAGGACGCTCGTCTACGTGGCGCTGGCCTCGCTGATCGCGCTTCTGATCGCCTATCCGGCCGCGTACTTCGTGGCCAGGTTCGCCGGCCGGCGCAAGGCCCTGTTCCTGATCCTGCTCATCGCGCCCTTCTGGATCAGCTACATGATGCGCATGCTCGCCTGGATCGACCTGCTGCAGACCAACGGATACGTGAACAAGGCCCTGAGCCTGCTGCACCTGATCGGCCAGCCGGTCAACTGGCTGGGCGGACTGGGCATCACGGTCGTGCTCGGCCTGGTCTACGGCTACATCCCCTACCTGATCCTGGTGCTCTACGCGGGCCTGGACCGGATCGACCCGGCGCTGATCGAAGCCGGCCGCGATCTCGGCCTGGGCCGGGTGCGCACCTTCGTCCACATCACCCTCCCGCTGTCCAGGCAGGCGATCCTGACCGGAATGCTGATCACGGTGCTCCCCATGCTCGGCGACTACTTCACCAACCAGTTGCTGTCGGGTACCCCCGGGACCACCATGCTGGGCAACGTGATCGACGATCAGCTGACCTCGTCCGGGGGGGTGCTCCAGGGTGAGGGCGCGGTCTTCTCCATACTGTTCCTGCTCGTGCTGATCGCTCCCATGATCTATTACGTCGTGGCGACCAATCGCTCGTCGCGGGGGGCGACATGACGACTGCCACGAAGACCCAGGCCGAAGCCGTCCCGGCCCGGACGGCGCTCGGCAGGCTGCGACCCCGCCGCAACCCATGGCGGCATCCGTGGTTCCTCGAGGGATTCACCTGGCTCTACCTGGTCTGGTCGCTGGTGCCCGTCGCGATCGCGGTGCTGTTCTCGTTCAACAACGGACGGTCGCAGAGCGTCTGGCAGGGCTTCTCGTGGCGCTGGTACTTCGCGGATCCGGTGAACTCGGTCCTGCATGATCCGAACCTGCACGCCGCGGTCGTCCAGACCGTCCGGTTGTCGGTCTACGTCACCCTGGTCACCGTGCCGCTCGGCGTCGCGTTCGCGCTCGGGATCAACCGGTGGCGCGGCAAAACCGCCTCGACCGCCAACTTCCTGATGATCCTGTCGTTCGTCATTCCCGAACTGATCTTCGGTGTCGCGATGTTCTTCGTGTTCACGAAGCTGTTCCGGCCGATCGGCCTGGGTACTCTCGCGGAGGTTCTGGCCCTGGTCACCTGGAACGTCAGCTGGCCGGCCCTGATCGTGCAGGCCAGGCTGGTGACGATAGGCAGGCAGTACGAGGAAGCGGCGGCCGATCTCGGCGCCGCGCCCTGGCAGGTGGCGTACCGGGTGCTCTGGCCCTTGCTGAGGCCGGCCATCTTCGCCAGCGCGGTCCTGGTCTTCTCCGGCGTCATCGACGACTTCGTGCTCGTCGACCTGCTGAATTCCAATTCCGGCAACACGCCGATGTCGGTGTACATCTACTCGCAGCAGCGCGGCGGCAACGGCGGCCCCGCGCTGAACGCCCTCGGCACGATCATGCTGGTCATGTCGTTCATCATCGCGATCATCGGCTACATCGGTTACCGGTTCATGACCCGCGGCGAGCGGGGCAGCCGGATCGACGCCCTCACCACGATCGCCGGCAGCGAAGGCTGACCCGCCGACCGTCTCATTTTTATCCCGAACGGACCGGGCGCGTGCCCCAGCATGACCTTAGGAGCCCACCGGAGGGGAGGCGCGTGCTCGAGGACCTGGAGTTCGACGATGTCGGCTCGCCCGCGATCGGCCTGGTGCCGCCCGGCGTGTCGTGGCAGCAGGTGCACGACCACATCAAGATCGCGCACCACCACCTGCTGATCCCCCCGGCCGACGACGAGGACTACACCGGCGCCTACTGGACCGGCACTAAGATGGCCCTAGTCGAGGACCTGGGCCCGGACCAGGATGAAGCCATCGACGAGTTCCGCGCCTACCTGCAAGAGCACGACGAGACTTAGCACCGGCCGTCCGTGCTGCACATCGCCGACGAGCTCATCCATCACACCGCCGAGGCCGCCCTGCTCCGCGACCTGTTCGCCGGCGCCAGCGTGCGCTCGTAGTGGCGGCGGGCCTTGGCCCGGTTGCCGCATACGCGCATGTCGCACCAGCGGCGGCTGGCGTTCTTGCTGAGGTCGAGGAACAGCCAGCCGCAGGTGTCCTGGCCAGGGCACTCCCTGATCCGCTCGAGCGGTCCCTGCACCAGCAGCTCAGCGGCCGACCAGGCCACCGGCCAGAGCACGCGGTCAAGTCCGGGACTGGCCTGATCCCACTCCCAGCCGTAGCCCGCGGGGGACCAGGCGACCCGGAAATGGGCCAGGGCGCCGGTGACCTCGGCCTGCAGCACGGCGAGGTCGTCACGCGCGGGTCGAGGCCGCGACCCTGCCTGGCTGAATAGCGGATAGAGGGCCTCGCGCAATCCGATCGCGCGGCTCAGCACCCGCCCTGCCCCGGCAGGCTGGACCGCCGCGGCCGCGCGCAGCCGGTCGGCCTGCTCCGCGTCGATGGCCCCGGCGTGGCTGCCCCACGCGACAAGCGCGGGATAGCTGTCCAGGTACTCGCGCCGCCCGGGCGCGTGCCGGGGATCCACCGTGTTGACGAAGTCCAGGCAGAGCGCGCCCCCGATCAGGTGCGGCATCTCCGTCATCGGCATCTCCTAACTGCCAATCCGATTTTAGCGGGTTACGTTCCCTCTTTCCGGGTAAGTCTAACCATCTAAATTCCATTACGACAGTTAGGAGTTGATCGTGGCGCTCGCCACGGACTCGCGAAACTCCCGTCGATCGGCCGGACCCACCGCGCCGGGTCGCCCCGGCGCCGGCGCGGCGGGGATGGCGGCCGGGGTCGGCGCCAGCCTGGTCTGGGGATCGGCCTTCGCTGTTCCCGTCCTGCTCGCCGGCTGGAACCCGGTAATCGTGACGCTCGGCCGCTACCTGGTCTACGGGCTGCTGTCCGCGATCTTGTTCACGCTCGGCCGTGGCGGCCCGCGCCGGGTACTGCGGGAGCACTGGCGCACCGCGCTGGCTTTCGCCCTGGCCGGTAATGCCGTGTACTACCTGCTGCTGGTGATCGGGATCAACGCCGCGGGCGCGCCGCTGACCGACATGGTGATCGGTGCCATTCCGGTCGTGGTCGCGGTGAGCGGCAACGTACTCGCGCCCGCCGGAGGCAGAGTGCCGTGGCGGCGGCTGGCGCTGCCACTCGCGCTGGTCACCTCCGGGCTCACCCTGGTCAGCGCCCTCGAGCTAGCCGGAGTCCACGCCTACCTGGCCGCTTCGCCCGCCGAGAAGGCGGCCGGGCTGCTGGCCGCCTGCGCCGCGGTCGTCCTGTGGACCTGGTATGCCCTGGCCAACGCCAGGTTCCTGGCCCGGCACGACGCGGTCTCGCCCGCGGGCTGGTCCACTGCCGTCGGCGTCGCCACTGGCGCGGTCGCGCTGGCTGGCCTGCCCGCGGCCGCGCTCGCCGGCCAGATCAGCAGGCCGGCGGGCGCGCACCCAGGTCCGGCCAGGCTAGTGGCCGGGGTCGTCTTCCTCGGCGTCGTGGTCTCCTGGGCGGGAACGTGGCTGTGGAACCTGGCCTCGAGCCGGCTGTCGCCCGCCGTGGCCGGGCTGCTGGTCAACCTGGAGACCGTGAGCGGCTTCGGCTACGTCTACGCGGTGCGGCAGCACTGGCCGCCGGCCGGGCAGCTAGCCGGGCTGGCCCTCGTCCTGGCCGGCGTCAGCCTCACCCTCACCGTGAGCCGCCGCGGCTTACCTCCCTCCTGATCGGCCTGCTACCGGACGCCTGCCGGACGCACTGGATCCGGGGTTTCACGGCGTTCTGACTGGCCCGGCGCATACGAACGGTGATGCCGATGGTGCCGCTGTGACCTAAGTCCAGTTCTCTGGGCATATCGCTTAGCCGCATGGGTCAACGTGGATCTTGGTGCCCGTCCCGGTGCCGATCCCGCCGGCCAGCGCCTCGGCGGCGTCGTCCAGGCCGACCGTTACCGCGACGATGCGCGAGGGATCCACCCGGCCGTCGGCGTAGTGCTCGATCGCGGGTCCGAGCCCGGCCGACGCGCCGAGGATGCCCACCGCGGTCAGGTCGCCGAGGACCAGGTCGCGGCTGTCGATGGGGCTCGGCGCGCCCGCGATGCCGATGTAGACCAGCCGCCCGGCTGGCTCGGCCCGGGCCAGGGCGGCCGCGGGCATCCGGTGATCGTCGGTGCAGTCGACGACTGCGTCGTAGCGCCCCGGCGGCGGGTCAGCGGCGGCCCAGTATCCGGAGGCGCCGAAGCGCGCGGCCAGCTCCTCCCGATCCCTGGCCAGCGCCCAGATATGCACCTCGGCCCCCATCGCGGTGGCGAACGCCGTGGTCAGCAGCCCGATGGTGCCCGGGCCGCAGACCAGGATCCGCTGCCCCGGCCCGGCGTGGGCGGCGGAGGCGGCGCGCCAGCCGTTGCCGCCCGGCTCGACCAGGGCACCGGCCCGGTCGTCGATCGCATCGGGCAGCCGGTACAGGCTGGACGCTCGGACCAGCACCTTCTCCGCCAGCGCGCCCGGCCAGTGCACGATGCCGACCTCCCGGCGATCCGCGCACACGTGGCCGCGCCCGGCCGCGCAGCGCGGGCAGTGCCCGCAGCCGAGCATGGTGTCCCCGGTCACCCGGGCGCCCAGCCAGCCGGGATCCACCCCGTCGCCCAGCGCGGACACTACGCCGCACCACTCGTGACCCGGGCGGATCGGGAAGCCGATCTTGCCCTGGGCGAAGTAGGCCAGCTGCCCGGTGTACAGCTCGACGTCGGTCCCGCAGATCCCGGCCCGGCGGACATCGACCACGACCTGACCCGCCTCCGGTACCGGCGCTTCCACCTCCTCGACCCGCGCCGACCCGGCCCGGGTGATCACAAGCGCGCGCATGCACCAAGGTTCCCATCCACCCGGCCGCGCCGTATCCCGACCTCGCAGCAGGATCGCGGACATTTACCCCCGGATTGCGCGGGTTCCGGTCCACGATCACGCGCCTAGCTGGCGACGAGCGGTTCCTCTTCGGCCACCGGGACGTCCTGGGCTCCGGCCAGCACGCGCAGCGCGTCCGGCGGCAGGAACACGTGCACGGGGGTGCCCTGGGTCAGGTCGGACCGGGAACCGTCGTTCTGTATCAGCGCCTGCAGCGGAACGCCCGGCG
>Ga0081540_1002036_pt1 | contig 16863 bp, 13 predicted proteins | sample TabmetS2T1R1_FD_71024 | JGI IMG/M metagenome (GOLD analysis project Ga0081540, IMG submission 71024) | Tabebuia heterophylla rhizosphere microbial communities from the University of Puerto Rico - S2T1R1 | ecosystem: Host-associated > Plants > Roots > Rhizosphere ... | reverse complement strand
GTTGAAGGGACGCTCGAACACCTTGCCTTCGTTCTTGGCGATCGCGCGATATTCGCCTTCGGACAGCACGACGCGCGGAAACGCGCCGATCGATTCCTTGATGACGTCGCCGCCCGGCGTGATCACCGACCATGCGGTGTTGGCGAGCGCCTCGCCGCCGCGGTCGCTGACCAGTTTCAGCGTAATCACCGCCGCGCGGTGACTGACGGTCACGTCGGTGAGCTTGCCGGCCTGGACGCGGATGTCGGAGCGCACCACGGAGTTGGCGTCGCCATAGTTGGAGATGATGTAGTAGGTGCCCTCCGGCAGCAACGCCACGTCGTTGGCGGCAAGGTTCGGAAGCAGCGGGGTGCGCTCGGCGCCGCCTTCGAACTGGCTGCCCTTGTAAAGCGCGAACGAAATCTGGTTCGGAGGAATCTTGCTCGTGCCGACGCGGCCCTCGATGCGTAGCCCGCCGGCCGGAAGCACAAACGATTCGCGGCCCGTCTCAGCCTTCAGGCTGACCGCCCGCACCGCGCTGACCAGGCCGAGCGCGACGTGAACGACGTAGTTGCCGGGTGGCAACACGATGTTGGGGGTCGCGCCGCGCTCCTCGCGGATCAGCTTGAACGTGCCGGTATCGTCGGGCTTGTCGGCGAACACCCGCCACACCAGCCCGCCATTGATGACCGGCAAGTCCTTGCCATAGCGCGCGGTCAGCGACAGCACCGCCTGTCCCGCGTTCGGGGGGCCAGGCGGCGGCGCCGTGACCGGGGGAATCGTCGCAGTCGAAGGCTGCAAGATGGTCGGCTGGGTCAGCGGCGCAGGCAGGTTAGGCATCGCGCCGGGGCCAGAGGGCGGCGCCAGATTCATCGCAGGCCCGGTCGGGGCATCCGGAACCGCTGCCGGCGGTACCGGTGGCGGGCGATCGGAGAACATCTGGGCCGAGCCTGGAACCGGCAACAGCGAAACCAGCGCCAATGCGAGCGCCAGCATCGGGAAGAAGGACCCGCCCCACCCGCATCCACCGATACCGTTACCGCCCGAAGTCATGGCCATGCTTTTCACCGAAAACGCGGCAAATTCAAGCCTCCGTCACAGAGTTACGGCGCCCAGGGGTGGCGAAACCTGCACTGACACCCAATGTTAGCCTGATAGTCACGGTACAGTCATCTGCCCTGCCTAGGCCGCTTTCGCCGGGCATACGCTAACCATGCGGCCTGGAACAAAGGACCTTGGAACAGACAATTCTGGCGCGGCCGCGCCGCGGCGAATATCGTTGACGCCGCAGGAGATTTTGCGTGTTGGATAGCTGGATGGGCCGTGGCCAAAAGGGCTCTGATGCTCGCGACAAGGTAGGGCTTGGCAGTATTCGCCAACCGGTGATCGGACTGGCACTGGGTGGAGGCGCCGCACGCGGCTTCGCCCATATCGGCATCATCCGGACGCTCGCAGCCCACGGAATCGTTCCGAACGTCGTGGTCGGAACGTCGATCGGCGCCGTGATCGGCGGCGCCTATGCTGCCGGGCATCTCGATACGCTGGAGGAATGGGCGCGCAGCCTGCAGCCGCGAAATATCCTCTCCTATCTCGACATCCGCCTCAACGGCTCAGGCCTGATCGGCGGCACCAAGCTGGCCGCCGAACTCGAGACCGCACTGGGCCAGAGTCTGATCGAGGAGTTGCCGATCAAGTTTGCAACTGTTGCGACCGAGGTGCGCACCGGCCACGAGATCTGGCTGACCCATGGCCCGATGGTGGATGCGATGCGGGCCTCCTACGCGCTGCCCGGCATATTCGCGCCGGTGCTGGTCGGCGACCGCTGGCTGGTCGACGGCGCCCTTGTCAACCCGGTGCCGGTGTCGGCGGCGCGCGCCATGGGCGCGGAGATTGTCATCGCCGCCAATCTTTCCAGCGATGTCTTCGCGCATTCCACGACGATCTACGCCCACGGGCCGCTGGCCGGCGCTCCTGCCGCGGTGACGCCGGCCGTCGCGCCCGAGCCCGAGCCGCGCAAGCGCGGCATCGGTAAATTCTTCTCCGCCGAGCGCACGGTGAAGCGCGAGTTCTTCGGCAGCGTCGGGCGGCCAGGCATCTCCACCGTCATGGTGGACGCCTTCAACATCATGCAGGACCGCATCACCCGCGCCCGGCTTGCCGGCGATCCGCCTGACCTGTTGATCTCGCCCCGCGTCGGCAAGATCGGCTGGTTCGATTTTCACCGCGCCGAAGAGCTGATCGCCCACGGTGCGCGCTCAGCCGAACGCGCGATTGAATCGATCCAGGAGACGATCCACACGCTCGCTCCGTCGGCGAGCGAAACCGAAAAGCCGGTCAAGGAATAGCTGGGCAGGTGCTGCTGCAGGCCTGCCTTTCGCCGTGGACGGCGTGAACTGCATTACGCTGTCTTGATGTAATCGCGCAGCGCTTCCTGTTCGTTCTCGTATTCCCTGACTCGCCACTTGACGATGTCGCCGATCGAGATCAGGCCGACGACCGCGCCTTCCTCGATCACCGGCAGGTGCCGGAATTTTCCGAGCGTCATCATCTCCATGATGCCGGCTACCGTGTCGGACTGCCGGCAACTGACGACCTTGCGCGTCATGACGGCGCTGACCGGCTCGTCGAGCACCCTGGCGCCGCGCTCTCCGAGCACGCGCACGATGTCGCGCTCGGACAGGATACCCTCGAGCCGGCTGGCGTTCATCACCAGGACCGCGCCGATCTTGCGTTCGCCCAGCAACTTGATCGCAGCCGAAAGCTTGGCTTCCGGCTCGACGCTCATGATCTGGTGGCCTTTGGTATCGAGAATTGCACGTACCGTCATTGTCGCCTCCTGAATCCGTTCGCGCCCGCAAAGAGCCCGACTTGTTCGCGAGTCTTCAATCAACAGTTCCGCGCCGGTTTCGTTTCGGGCGCGGCCAACAAGCACGGCTGTCGTGCACGGCAGCAGGCTTTACCAATACGCTACAACGACAGCGATGATGGATGAAATCGCCGCGCGCCGCAAGCGGCGATCAGACGCGGTCCGGTCCGTCCGGTGATGACGCATCTGCAGCATGCGATGCCGTTCGCGGCACCGGATCGAACAGCGAGAACAACATCAGGCCGGCAAGAAATCCGCCGATATGCGCCTGCCAGGCGACGCTGGCGCCGTCGGCGCCGATCGCAATCGATCCGATGCCGAAGATGATGTTGACGCCGAACCAGACCCCCAGGAACGTCAGCACACGCGTATTGCGCAGAGCGTGTCCAAGCGAGAGCGCCGGAACCTTTGCCGCGGCATCGGCATCACCCCGGCTGAACGAAAGAAAGCTCCCCTGCACGAAGGCGAAGCGAATGGCGGCCGCCATGGTGGCGGATACCGATGCCGATGCGCCGATCATCGGCGCGATCGCGTGCTCATGGGTGACGAGATGCGCCAGTGCACCGGCCGCGGCCGTCACCGCCATGAACGCGAAAAACCTGACAGGGCCGAACCGGCGCGCCAGCGCGCTGCCGAACGGCAACAGCCACAGCACGTTGAAGCCGATGTGGCTGAGGTTCGCGTGCAGCAGCGAATAGGTGACGAAGGTCCAGACCTTGGCGCCGGCCCCCCCGGGAAACGTGATGTTGAGCAGGGTCGAGTCATAGCGTTTCGGGATGAAGCCGAAGACATCGATGGTCCAGTTCTCGAATTCCGGCGGCAGCAGCACCCGCAGGTGAATGACCGCGATGAGCAGGACATAGGCCGTCAGCGCGCCCGGCAGCGTCAGAATTGGCTCGCGCGGATTATCCGGCGGCTCCGCCAGGGAGGATTTAGGCTGATATTCCAAGGGGCCAGGACCTTATGGGCGGCTTCGACGGTACGGCCCAGATAGGCGGCTTTACCCGCCCGGTGCAAGTGCACAATCGGCAAAGAAAAAGGAGGACGCTGAGAACGTCCTCCTTTGTTTTGCCGGCCTTTCGCGCCCCTGAGGCGGGATCACATCCCCGCCCTTCCCCGCGCGATGACCAAACTGTTTGACGCGCCCTGTGTACCAACTGCGCCGGGATCAAGAACGGCGCCGTCCGATGCGTTCCACTCTACGCAGACAACGCCCCACTCGCCAACCTCATCGTTAACTCAGGGTTAACGACGCAATCTCCCGCCCTGCGCTCGCTCATTTGGTCGAGCGCTGCGCGAGCCACTACCGTTCGACAAAGGCGCGATTCATTTGCTCGGTGATCGGCTTCAAGAGATAGCTCAGCATGGTCCGGCTGCCGGTCTGCATGAAGACTTCGGCCGGCATGCCCGGCACCAGTTGCAGCCCGCCCAGCCGGCGGCGCTCGTCATCGGGCAATACGATCCTCACCGTGAAATAGGCTGCGTTGGTCTGCGGATCATGAGTGGTATCGGCCGACACCAGGGACACCGTGCCGGTAAGCTGCGGCGTCACCCGCTGGTTGAAGGCCGAGAAGCGGACGAATGCCTTTTGGCCCGGACGGACCTGGTCGATGTCCTGCGGCTGCAGCCTTGCTTCGACCAGCAGGTCGTCGGTATCAGGCACGATTTCCATGATGACGTCGCCGGTGCGGATGACCCCGCCGATGGTGTGGGCGGAGAGCTTATGGATCACGCCCGATGTCGGCGCGCGCATTTCAATCCGGTCGAGCAGATCGCGCGCGGCGACGCCGCGTTCGACGAGCTCGTTTTCCTTGCCCTGCGTTTCGCCAAGCTCCTTGACCACTTCGGTACGAAAATCCTGATCCAGGCGCGCGATCTGAAGCTGGGTCTCGCCGACCTTCGATTTGGTCTCGGCGATCGAGGATATCAATTGCCCGCGCTCGCCCTCGATCCGCGCGGCCTCGCGCTGCAACGTCGTCAGGCGGGTGATCGGCACCAGCCGCTTGTCGTAGAGATCCTTGACCCCGACGAGTTCGCCCGCAATCAGCTCGAGCTGCTTGGCCTTGGAGTCGACCTGGGCCTCCAGTCCCGAAGTCTCCTGGCCGAGCTGCCCGATCTTGCTCTGCAGCACCTCTCTTTGGCTGTTGCGCCCTTCCAATCTCGCCTTGAACAGCGAAGTCTCCGACGCCACCAGGCTTCGGACGCCGTCCTCGCTCGCGCGCGCCATCAACGCGGCGGGAAATTCAGGCTTGGTCAGGCCGTCGCGCTCGGCGGTCAATCGCGCGATCCGCATGCGCAACTCGTCAAGCTGCTTGGTCACGATCTGAAGGCTGGTCTGGGCCTGGGTGGCGTCGAGCCGCAGCAGCAAATCGCCGGCGGCCACGTGTGCGCCATTGACGACCTTGATCTCCGAGACAACCCCGCCGGAGGGATGCTGGATCGACTTGACATTGGACTGCACCACAAGATTTCCGGGCACCACGACGGCGCCCGCAAGCGGCACGAGCGCAAGCCAGCCGCCACCCAGCACGGTGGCGACAAGTAGAATTCGAACGCCGGTCCGCAAGTGATTTTCAAACGACCATCCGGCCTGCGTCATCAGACGTTCATCGGCCGCACCATTCATCGGGTCCTGAGCGTTGCGATTGAGCAGGAAAGAACCCGCAGCGACAAGGCCGGTGCCGCCAGTTCGAAGCAGGCGCCCGACGGCCGTTGCCGGCACACGCGGACCCGAAAGCCGGAGTTGCGGTTTCGGGAGCTCCATCGGCTGGTGCGCGGCATCCGGCGCCGGCATTGCCGGCCCGGGCTTCGTCAACTCCATCGGCAACGTACGGAAGGGTACGAGGCTCGGGCTCGGATGGCGTGGCGGCGCGACGTGAGCCTTCTCCGGCGGCTCGATGCTGCGCTCGGCCGGCGCGCCCGGCTTGATGCCGACCTGTTCGAGACAGAAGTCGATGACCTGCCCCACCCTGCTCTTTCTCGGGCGCCTGGGCCGGCGGGACTGCTCGCGAACCGGACGCTCTGAAGCATCCGTGTCGGGCGCCTTGCGCCGCGCCCGTTGATGATTGCGAATCTCTCCGTCGAAGGCCTGACTCAAACGTTGCAATTCGAGTATCAGCGCAGCGCTCTGCGATCCGAGCGCTTCGGCGGGGTCTGGCTCGCGCGTCACGCGCTGCGCGCCTTCGTCGGAATGTCGTGCGTTCTGCCTCGGCATGTTCAAACGCTCTCCGCAACTGCAGTGCGACGCGCCCGTGGCGCGGACCGTATGGCTGCTGCCTGCGCCGCAGGCGATGGCCTGCCCGGCGCTTTTCGAATGCGCGAAAACACCTCGTCGCTAGGACCGAACGCGATCGCCTTGCCCTCGTAGAGCACCATCGCCATGTTCAGCGAGGCGAGCGCGCTGGGGCGGTGCGATATCACGATGACGATGCTGCCGTTTTCGCGCAGGGTCTGAATGGCGCGCCCCAGGGAATTCTCGCCGTCGGTGTCGAGGTTCGCATTCGGCTCATCGAGCACGACCAGGAACGGGTCACCGAAGACCGCCCGCGCAAGGCCGAGCCGCTGGCGCTGGCCCGCGGACAGCGACATGCCGCCCTGGCCGATACGCGTCGCATATCCCTGCGGCAGGCGCAGGATGATCTCGTGCACGCCGGCGATCTGCGCGGCCTTCAGGATCGCATCGGATTTCGCGCCCTCGTCGAACCGGCAGATATTTTCGGCCACCGTGCCCTCAAGCAGCGCCACGTCCTGCGGCAAGTAGCCGATATGGCGTCCCAGATCCTCGTTGCGCCATTGATCGATGGCCGCGCCGTCGAGCCGCACCACGCCGTTCCTTGCCGGCCAGATTCCAACCAGCGCCCTCGACAGCGAGGTCTTGCCGGAAGCGCTGGCGCCGAGCAGCGCGAGCCCCATGCCCGCCTTCAGCGCAAACGAAATGTTGGACACGATGGCCTTGTCCGTGCCTGGCGCGGCGACCGAGAGATCCTCAACCGAGAGCTCGTGGCAGGGACGCGGCAAATCCACCGGCGGATCGGCCGGCTTCGCCGTCACCTTGCAGATGTCGCGCAGGCGGAGAAGCCCCTGCCGCGCGGTGACGAGCTGCTTCCAGTTGCCGAGCGCAATTTCAACCGGCGCCAATGCGCGGCCCATCATGATCGAGGACGCGATCATGATGCCGCCGGAAGCCTTGTCGGCCACGACGAGATAGGCGCCGATCCCCAGCATGCCCGACTGCAGCACATAACGCAGCAGTTTCGCGCCCGATCCGAGATTGGCGTAGACGTCGGTGGCGCGAATGTTTTCGCGCAGATATCGCTCATTGGCCTTTGCCCAGCGCACCGTGAATCGGTCCAGCATGCCGAGCGCCCGGATCACCTCGGCGTTGCGCTGGGTGGTATCCGCCAGCACCTGCCGGCGCGCGCTTGAATCCATCGCGGCCTTGGCCGCCCCGCGCGACAACCGTTCCGTCAGCAAGGTCATCGCGATGATCGCGATCGTTCCGAGCAGCGCCGTGGCGCCGATGATTGGATGAAAAAGGAAGAGCGCGGTCAGGAAGACTGGAATCCAGGGCATGTCGAGAAACGCCGTCGGTCCCAACCCCGACATGAAAGTGCGGATCTGGTCGAGATCGCGCAACGGCTGCTGCAGCAGCACCGGGTTCGCGCCGCGGAGCGGCAGCGTTGCAAGCGCGGTATGGATCGCGTCCTGCATGCCGACATCGAACATCGTTGCCACCCGGCACAGCATGCGGGTGCGCAACGCCTCGAAATAAGCCTGGATCAGGTAGGCGAGCAGCACCATCAGTGAGAGGCCGAGCAAGGTCGCGATGTTGCGGCTCGGGATCACGCGGTCGTAAACCTGCAGCATGTAGAGCGAGCCGGACAGCATCAGGATGTTCACCACGCCGCTGAAGCCGGCGACGCCGACCATTCGTCGCGCGCTATCGCGCAGGCCCACGGCCACCGGATCATCGCCTGCCACCGCGGGCACGGCATTGCGCAAGTTGAATGGTGGAGTTATTCGCATGCGATCTTAAGCAACACCCGGTTGCTTCCCCCTAGTCGATCAAATTCCAAGACTTCCGAGAGTGTCGTGAACGGCGCGGCTGTCGAGAACTTTGCGACTGCCGAGAACTTGAAACTCAGGCAATTTCCTAACCAGACAACTTGCGGCACACGGGCCGCCGTTGAGTTGGTCGTCACATGCGCGCATTTTAAAATTGCGCGTCTCGATTATCGGTCGGTGAAGCGAACCATCGCAAAACATGCTGCCTGAGGGGTTGGACGCCTACACCTCAGTCCCCTCAGACAGGCGGTGGCCGTCACCACCTCAACCACCTTGCCGGCGGCCTCGTTCAATTCTCAATCCCGGAGGACATCTTCCGGCAGATCCTGCCGGAAGACGTCACCTCGGTCTCCTAGTGGTGCCAGAAGTTGGCGAACCAGTCGTGCTTGGTTGTGGAGTGCCAGTCGAAGCTCGGCTGGGAATTAACCGGCGCGGTCGGCGTCGAATGATCGGAATGGCCCCAGTTGTGTGACGACTGCCACCAGTCGTGCTTGGTCGTGTGCTGCCAGTCGTGGTTCGATCCGCCTGTATTCGTATCCGGCGGGTTCGTCGTGCCACCGCCTGTGCCGCCAGTCGAACCACCCGTGCCGCCCGTGCCGCCGGACGAACCGCCCGTACCACCGGTCGAGCCGCCTGTGCCGCCGGCGGAAGAGCCGCCGCTGCCGCCAGAGCCCGTACCCGTCGTGGGCGGATCAACCGGAGGCGGCGTTGTATCTACGGGAGGCGTCGTCGAACCGCCCGTCCCGACCGGATGCACCGTCTGTCCCGGGAGAACGCCGTCCATGTTGATGCCGTCCAGTTCGAGATCTCCGATATAGGACCCGAGGCCGTCACGCGCCGCCTGCTGGTGAACGTCGTCGATCTTGGTCGCCCCATCGACGTACTCGATCACCACGACGGGCTTGCCGGCATCGGTGGCCTTGTGGAGATTATCGATCGTGAACTGCGTCTCGGAGACCGGCTGCTTCTTGCCGTTGTCGGTGTAGTACACCTCCTCCTTGAACATGCCGTCGATCGCTTTGACGTAGTCGGGGTGATCGAGCAGTTCTTCGGCGCCGTTGACCCAAACCTTGAAGTCCGGATCTTTCGACACCGCGTACGCCTTCAGCGACTCGATGAGATTGACCATGTCCTGTTCGGAATTCGGATCGTGGCTCTTCGCCCACGATGAGTAATATTCGTCAACCACGTCGAAATAAATGCCGTCGTAGCCCGCAGCGATCATCTTATCGATCGACTGTTGCGCGACTGCCTTCCACTCAGGCGTCCAAAAAGCGACCTGAAAATTGCCGGCCCAGTTCGGGTCCTCGGGACCGACGATCGACTTGGACAGCGAACTGAAATAATCCCTGTAATTCTCGGCCTCGCCGAGATTGAAATAGCCAAGCACCTGGCTGCCGCCGCTCTTCATCAGCGAGACCTGCGCCGCTGTGAAAGGTACGCCGGAATCATTTTCGGTTTCGACCACTTGAACGTCGAAGGGCGCGGCTGCGATTTGTTGCGGGTTGACACCTTGCAGAACATAATCTGCCGTAATCGTCATTTGCTTCTCTCCATCCGTTATTACTCCCTCCCTCTGGCTCGTTAATAAACGCGGCTGAATGAAGGTCGCTTCAAGATAAGATGAAGGCTATGTCACGGCGTCATCCCTGAAATTGTTGCAGTATCAATAAGTGCCTGCGACACCCTGTCCGGGTTGCCGGTAACGTGGGATGCCCTCGCCGAGTTTGTCGCTCCAGACCAGCGTCCATCGAACGGTGCTATCGTCCTGCTGTTCGCATTGAAGCGCTGGCAAAGTCAGGAAGCGTCGAACAGCATCGATATCATCGACGTCAAACGTGCGCTCTCGATGCACAAGCACACGGTGAAATCCAGCATGCGAACGCAAGTCACGCTGAACTCCATCCGCATCATATCCGCTACTCGACTGCTGAGAGAACATCTGCGGCGCTTCACATGCACGCGGCTCGCGCGCCGATTTGGAAACGACTGGCGACGGGCGATGAATGGACACGGCTGCCGCGTGGCATCGCATCTCGCTCGCCGACCTTCGAATTGATCGGGCGATGGCGCCACCGCGCGTCTGCTTTTTCGCCTAACTTTGTCAGGCAGATCGCGCTCCGCGATGCCCTGATCTTGCCCGAGACGTAAACGCCGAAGCAGCTGGCGATAATGTCGAACGAATGCCGTTTCGCCGCCACGATGTAGCGTCTGCGTCCCGTCCACGAACGTTCGGATCTTCAAGGCTGGCAGACCGTCAACCCTGGGGTTGTGGAGCCCGCAAAGGGCGCCGCAAAAGCAAAACGAGATCAACCGCCTGCTGCACCAGGTTCAACGCCGAAGGGATCGCGCGTGGTTAATTTAACGTTAACAACACAAAGCCGTGCGTGAAGCCTCCAAAACGCCTCGTCGGGCATGGACGCTGCAAAGCCTGTCCTGCACAACGAACCAGGGAAGGCCGCGTGCGCAAAAGCGGGACAGATATGTCCCGTCACGGCTGGCGCGGGCAAGGGTAGAGCATGAAGCATCCATCGAGCCGCGAGTTCTTCGCGTATTGGGACGCAAAGCGCGGCGACGCGCGTGCGCCCGACCGCAGCGAGATCGAACCGGCTGCGGTGCGCGAGTTGCTCGGTGACATCTTCGTACTCTCCTACGACGACGACGCCGGCTACCCGTTTCGCGTCGCCGGGACGCGCATCTGCGCCCTGCTCGGCCGCGACCCGAAGGATGTGAGTTTTTCCACGCTATTCACAGCCGACAGCCGCCGCGAAATCGAAGACATCGTCTGCTGCGTCGCCGAAGAAACGCTGCCCGCGGTTGCCGGCATCACCGCCACCGCACAAGACGGCGCTACCGCGCATCTGGAACTGCTGCTGCTGCCATTCAGCAACCGGGCGCATGCGCCGATCAGCCTCACCGGGCTGCTGGCGCCGTTCGAAGACAACCTCGGCACGATCAGCGATTTCAAGGTGACATCGTGGCGCTATATGCATACACCGCAAAAGCTCGTCCCGCGGGCTTTGCGCAAGCTCGCGCTCGCGCGCGGCTTCATGGTGTATGAGGGCCTGCGGTAAGAGAGACCGGCAGCGTTACCGAACGCCTTACTGCGCCCTCTCGGTTACGTTGAACCGTGTTCGAAAATAACCAACGCCCTAGCGCGGCAGCAGATTGGTCTTGGCGACGTCGATCACCTCGTCGCCGCGGCCGCTTATCACGGCGCGGAGCACCCAGAGGCTGAAGCCCTTGATCTGTTCGACGGTAATCGTCGGCGGCATCGACAATTCCTGGGTGGCGGTCACGACATCGAGAACTGCGGGGCCGTCATGGGCCAGCACATCGCCGATCGCCTTCGACAGGTCGCCAGGATCTTCCACCCTCACCGCATGAATTCCCATCGCGCGGGCCATGGCGGCGAAATCGGGATTTTTCAGGTCGACGCCGCTCTCGATGAAACCGGCCGCCTTCATCTCCATCGCCACGAAACCTAGCACGCCGTTGTTGAAGATCACGATCTTCACCGGCAGCTTCATCTGCGTCAGCGTGATCAGGTCGCCCATCAGCATGGCAAAGCCGCCATCGCCCGACATCGAGATCACCTGCCGGCCCGGCAGCGCAGCCTGCGCGCCGATCGCATGCGCCATGGCGTTGGCCATCGAGCCGTGGACGAAGGAGCCCAGGAGCCTGCGGCGGCCGTTCATGGCGAGATAGCGCGCCGCCCAGATCGTGGGCGTGCCGACATCGGCGGTGAACACCGCATCGTCAGCCGCCTGCTCGCTCAACAGCCGCGCCAGGTATTGCGGATGGATCGGCTTCTGCCCGGGCGTGCCGCGGGCGAGATCATCGAGCCCGGCGCGGGCCTTCCTGTAGTGCGCGAGGCTGTCGTCGAGATATTTGCGGTCGCTCTTCTCCTTCAGCTTCGGCAGCAGCGCGCCGATGGTGGCGCCGACGTCGCCGACGATGCCGAGGTCGAGCTTGCAGCGGCGGCCGAGGTTCTCCGGGCGGATATCGACCTGCGCGATCTTCGCATCCGTCGGCAGGAACTGCTTGTAGGGGAAATCGGTACCCAGCATCAGCAGCACGTCGCAGGCATGCATCGCCGCATAGCCGGACGAGAAGCCGATGAAGCCGGTCATGCCGACGTCGTAAGGATTATCGAACTCGACGTGGTCCTTGCCGCCGAGCGCATGCACGATCGGGCTCTTGAGCGTTTCGGCCAGCCGCATCAAGCCGTCATGTGCGCCGGCACAGCCGCGGCCGCAGAACAGCGTGATACGCCTGGCGCCGTTGAGGAGTTCGGCCAAGGCCTCCAATTCGGGCTCCGCCGGCAACACGATCGGCCGCGCCGGCAGCAGCCCTCCGCTCGGCGAGATTCCGCGCTTGGGCGCGGAGCGCAGCGCGATGTCGCCGGGGATGACAAGCACGGCGACGCCGCGCCGCCCCACGGCCGCGCGAATGGCGTTCTCCAGAACGTATGGAAGCTGAGCCGGATCCGAAACCAGTTCGCAATAGTGACTGCATTCCCGGAACAGATCCTGCGGATGCGTCTCCTGAAAATAACCGCCGCCGATTTCGGCCGAGGGTATATGCGCGGCGATCGCGAGCACCGGCGCGCGGCTGCGGTGCGCATCGAACAGACCGTTGATCAGATGCAGATTGCCGGGACCGCACGAGCCGGCGCAGACCGCCAGTTCGCCGGTGATCTGCGCTTCAGCACCGGCGGCAAAAGCTGCGACCTCTTCGTGCCGGACGTGGATCCAGCGGATCGTCTCCCTCGTGCGCAGCGCATCGGTGAAGCCATTGAGGCTATCGCCGACCACGCCGAAAACACGCTTGACGCCGGCCTGGACCAGCGTCTCTGCGATGAGGTCGGCGACATTGTTGATGCCCATGACAGAACGATCCTTTCTCAGCGCCCGCTGAACCGCGCCGTGCGTTTCTCGAGGAAGGCCTTACGCCCTTCCAGCGCGTCCGCGCTCAGGCGGATTTCCGCTTGCGTTTCGATCTCGCGGCGAAACTGGTCGGCATAGGTGGCATGTTCGCTGTCGTCGATCAGGCGGCGCGTCGCGACCAGCGCGCGCGTCGGGCCATCGGCGAGTTTGCGGGCCAGCGCAAGCGCACCATCGCGAAGCGCCTCATCGTCAAACACCTCGCGGACCAGTCCCCACTCCTTTGCCAGTTCGGCCGTGAGCGGCTCGTTGGTCATCATCAGTTCAAGTGCGCGTTGCCGGCCGACCAGGCGCGGCAGCAGCCAGGTCGAGCCGAGATCGGGAACCAGCGCAATGCGGCTGAACACCTGGATGAAGCGCGCCGAACGCGCGGCGACGATCATGTCCCCCGCCATCGCCAGGCTGAACCCGCCGCCCGCCGCCACGCCGTTGACGGCGACCACGACCGGCACGCGGCATTCGCGCAGCGCCTTGAACGCCGGCCAGTAGAACTTCATCACCCCTGCAACGATATCGTCGCCGAGGATTTGCGCTGCCTTGAGGTTTTGCCCCGAGCAAAAGCCGCGGCCCGCCCCCGTCAGCACCAGCGCCCTCGCCTGCGGATGGTCGTTGACCTCGCCGATGGCGATGGCGAGGTCGCCCAGGAGATCGGGCGTCATCGCGTTCAGCGTCTCGGGCTCGTCCAGTGTCAGCACGCTGACGCTGCCGTCGCGTTCCCGCTTCACACCCGGCATCTCGCTCCTCCGCTGGCATTCTGCGCCGGCCCGGCCGGGCGCGACAGGCAGCCCCAATGGTACCGAAACAGCGCAGGGAAGAACAATCACCTTGTGCTGCTTGACCGAAATCCGTGTTCGCAGAGATACTTGGGCTTATTGAACGTAAGCTATTTTTATTGGACGTGAGCGATGTTTGAGATCGGTATTTTCTGCGTCATATTTGTGGCGGTGTCCTATTGGGCGTTCCTCTGGCTGATGGGACGGCGCGGGGATGTGCTGCACGGCGAGTTCGTCGAAAGCGAGCCGCATGCCGAAAAGCCTCTGCGTTCCGTTTTCCCGAAGCGCCCGGCTCGATCCGAGCTGCCCCAACGTTCCGTTGAAGCCGCACCCGAGCAGCCGGCGTTCCAGCGCGAACGGCTGGAGTCGCTCCTGGAAACGATCAAACAGGATCTCAATCGACTGGCGCGGAAGTAACTGCAGCGCTTGTGGCAATCGTGCGCCATATCCCCGCGACTGATTGCCCCTGCCGAAATCTAAAGCGGCTCCCGCAACCGCCGATAACACATCATTAACCCTATCGGCCTTAGGGTCTTGCTGACGCCGAAGGACCGGCTGTCTGGTGGCGAAGATGTCGTTTGCGCAAAAGAAAACAACCACGGTACCGTCCGCACAGGAGCGACGGCGCTTCCAGCGCGTCAAGGTTCACCTGCTCGGCCGCTACATGCTGCCGGATCGCCGCGAATTTCCTTGCCAGATTATTAACATGTCGCCGGGGGGGCTGGCGCTGCTGGCTCCCGGCATCGGCAATGTCGGCGACCGCGTGATCGCCTATCTCGACCATATCGGCCGCGTCGAGGGCAAGATCACCCGCATCATCGACAACGGCTTTGCCATGACGGTCGGCGCCACCGCCCGCAAGCGCGACAAGCTCGCCGCGCAGCTCACCTGGCTCGCCAACCGCGATATCCTCAATCTGCCGGAAGATCGCCGTCACGACCGTATCATACCGCGCAATCCGATTGCGCTCCTGACGCTCGAGGACGGCAGCAAGATGACCTGCCGCATCATCGACCTGTCGCTGTCGGGCGCAGCGATCGCCGCCGAAAACCGCCCGCCGCTGAAATCGCTGGTCATGCTGGGCAAGGTGCAGTCCCGCGTGGTGCGAAACCTCGAGGAAGGCTTCGCGCTCGAGTTCGTCCACGAACAGGTCGGTGAAACGCTCGAAGAAGCGGTTACCGCGAGGTAAAGCCTAAACCCCCGAAATCGCTGGAATAATTTCTCAAAGGCCGGTATCCCCGTAGCCGGTGCCGCCTTTGCACGCCTGCGCCTGCTGGCGAGAGATGGTTAATTCCGCACCGGCTTGCCCCCACATCCTGCGGCTCTGCAGCGGTTGGCGGGTTAATGCATAAAATTTGAATCGATTGCAGTTGTTTCAAATTTTATTCGAATTCGATTCAAGTATAGATCGAATTAGCTCCAGCTTTTACTTGCATTCGCGTCAAATGTACTTGCCCGACTTAGCGGCGGTGCAAATCCTTTCTGCGACACATGGTCCCAACAAGAAAACGGGGGCTACATGTTGTTCAAGGGACAGGGAAAGGGACTGGCGATTATCGCCATGCTGCTGGGAGTTAGCAGCGCGATGAGCGCCCCGGCGAAAGCCGGCGACGTTCTCTATGCCAGCCTGGGCGAGACCACGCGCTCGCCGATCGGCTGGGTCGAATTCTGCGCCGAGAATGCGAGCGAATGCCGCGGCGGCACATCACAGCCGCGCGACATCGTGATGTCGCAGACGGCGTGGCGGGATTTGCTGCGGGTCAACAAGTGGGTCAACGAGACCATCAAGCCGATCACCGACATGGATCATTGGGGTGTGATCGAGAAATGGTCGTTGCCGACGGACGGTTACGGTGACTGCGAGGACTATGTGCTTCTGAAGCGCAAGATGCTGATCGACGCCGGATGGCCGCGCGAAGCGCTGCTGATCACGGTGGTGCGCGACAAGAAGGGCGAAGGCCACGCGGTGCTGACGGTGAAGAGCGACAAGGGCGAGTTCGTTCTCGACAACCAGAACGAAAACGTCCTGCCCTGGACCGAGACCGGCTACCGCTTCGTCAAGCGTCAGTCGCAGAGCGATCCCAACGTCTGGGTCTCGCTCGGTGACAGCCGCCCTGCGGTCGCCACCGCCTCGTCACGCGATCGATAACGAAAGTAAGGATTTTACGAACCCGCGACCCGGTCACATCCCCACCCCTCCCCGTCCCAGACCGGTTCGCGCGCGGCCAGCCTTCCCCCAAAGGCTGGCCGCACCTTTTTGGGGAGCCATTTGCTGGCTCTCCACTTCTGTCGCTGGCCTGACAGCCGTCTTGGGCAGCTGCGCGCCTGCAAAATCCGCCTACCATCAGAAGGCCGCCAACAGATTTACGAGTGCTCGCCCAATCGCGATAATGCGCAAGCTGAATCGTTGAACGGAAAGCCACCGCCGATGGACATGCTGGTCAAGCTCTACGCGCTGCCTGCCTCCCGCGACGTGTTTGAGCGTTTGGGCAAGGCGGGCATCACGACGCGGCGCGCTCTCGCTCCGGAAAAGCACAGCGTCGTCGGCTGGGTCCGCGAGAACTTCAGCGAGGCCTGGGCCAGTGAAGTCGATGTGGCGTTTTCCCGGCAACCGATCTCCTGCTTCATAGCCATCAGGCAAAAGAGCATTCTGGGCTTTGCCTGCCATGACGCGACCTGCCCCAATTTCTTCGGGCCCACGGGAGTGGACCAGAACGAAAGAAAGCACGGGATCGGCAAGGCACTGCTGTTCAATTGCCTCGAAGCGATGAAGCAGCAGGGATATGGCTATGCTATCATCGGCGGCGTGGGCCCTGCCGAGTTTTATGTAAAGTCGGTCGGCGCGATACCGATCGAGGGCTCCGAGCCCGGCGTTTATCGCGGGCTGCTGTAGCGCGGACAATCCGAGAGGACGACATGGCCGAACGCGAGATCGATGCCATCCGCAAATTGCTTGGCTCGAAACCGCGGCCGGTTGGCTGGTCGGAACGACGTGAACGTCTCGACGAAGTCGGATCGACCTGGCCGGTGGCATCGGACGTTCAATGCGAGGCGGTCGATTGCGACGGCGTCGCCGGCGAGTGGTCGATCGTTTCCGGCAGCGAGCCTTCGCGGGTGCTGCTGTATTTCCACGGCGGCGGATATTGCTCCGGCTCGATTGTCAGCCACCGCCGTCTGGTGACGGAGGCCGGGCGCGCAGCACGCACACGCACGCTTGCGATCGACTACCGGCTTG
>Ga0081540_1002035_pt1 | contig 16867 bp, 13 predicted proteins | sample TabmetS2T1R1_FD_71024 | JGI IMG/M metagenome (GOLD analysis project Ga0081540, IMG submission 71024) | Tabebuia heterophylla rhizosphere microbial communities from the University of Puerto Rico - S2T1R1 | ecosystem: Host-associated > Plants > Roots > Rhizosphere ... | reverse complement strand
GCGCTGCGCCGGGTCGTTCAGGTAAGCCAGCGACGTGTCGTCGAACTGCAGGTAGGTGCAGCCCAGCTGGTTCAGCCGCCGCACCTCGTCGGCGTAGGCAGCGGCCAGGTCGGCCCAGAACTCCTCGATGTCGGGGTAGACCTCCGGATCGAGCATCGCCGGGCCACCGCGGTAGTGCACCATGTTCGGCGACGGGATCGTCTGCTTCGGTACGGCGGTGCTCACCTGCGACTTCAGGTAGGTGAAGTCCTCGCCGAAGATAGTCTGGTCCATCTGGACCTTGCTGCCCACGTGCAGCGCGGCCGGGGTCCACTCGATGCTGCCCGAGGGGTTGGTGAACTTCACCGCCAGGTGGCCCGGCGCTTTGGATATCCCGCCGATCTGGTAGATGAAGTCCATGTGCCAGGTGGCCCGGCGGAACTCCCCGTCGGTGGCCGACTGCAGGCCGACCTCCTCCTGCATCCGCACCGCGCGGGCGATCTCCTCGTCCTCGACCGCGCGCAGGCCGGCCGCTGAGATCCGCCCGGCGGCAACGTCCTCGCGGGCCTGGTGCAGCCGCGGCGGGCGTAGCAGGCTGCCGACGTGGTCGGCCCGGAACGGCCCGCCTCCGGAGGCGGCCAGGCCGGCAGGGCTGGTTCTGCGGGACATCTGCGGAATTCCTTTCTCGCTCCTACAAGACCATGCCGAGGGCACGCGCCCGGCCCGTTCGGTACAAAGATCTTTTCATCCCGAACGGTCCGGGTGTCACCTACCTGCGCCGGCGATGACGCCCCGTCGACTCCTCGCTGCCCGGGCGACACCGGGCCGCGAACGGGAGGTGCCAGGGGGACTATCACCACCTGCAACGCGTACGCAGGCCGGCCAGCGCGACTGTCACCAAAGTGATGTCTGAATTCCTTGCGTCACGCAACTATCGATGGCAATGTCGAGTGATGATCCCTGTCTTCGCCAGGAAGCTGCCGGTCTTTACCGCGGCTCGCTGTGGACAGGGTGGCGCTCGCCGGGTCCAGATTGGACCCGGCCAGGTCGGCCGGTCATGGGGAGGACAGGGCTGAGATTCCAGGGACCAGCTGATCTCGCCCGCGAAGATGCAACCAAGGAGTTAACATGCGCCGTTTCGCTCTCGCCGCAGTCACGCTGTCGGCCATCGCCGTGGCGGGCTGTTCGAGCAGCAGTTCGTCGAGCACGGCTTCGGGCTCGGGCAGTTCGTCCACGCCGTCCGCGAGCAGTTCGGCCGCGCAGACCGGGACGATCACCGTACTCGCCGCGGCCTCGCTGAAGGAGACCTTTACTGAGCTCGGCAAGCAATTCGAGACGGCCCACCCCGGGGACACGGTCAAGTTCAGCTTCGGGGCGAGTTCGGCCCTGGCGGAGCAGATCAGCAGCGGCGCGCCGGCCGACGTGTTCGCCTCGGCCTCGACCAAGAACATGGATCAGGTCGTCAGCGCGGGCAACGCGTCCAACCCGCAGAACTTCGCCGAGAACGTCATGGAAGTCGCGGTGCCGCCGAATAATCCCGCCAAGGTCACGTCGGTCAACGACCTGGCGAAATCGTCGGTCAAGACTGCCCTGTGCCAGCCGCAGGTGCCGTGCGGGGTGGTGGCCGCGGAGGTCTTCAAGAACGCCAAGATCACCGTCAAGCCGGTGACCCTGCAGCCCGACGTGAAGTCGGTGCTGACCCAGGTCGAACTCGGCAACGTCGACGCGGGCGTGGTCTACGTGACCGACGTCCAGGCGGCCGGCTCCAAGGTCAAGGGCGTGACGATCCCGGCCAACGTGAACGCCTCGACGACGTACCCGATCGCCACCCTTACCCACAGCAAGGAACAGGCCATCGCCGCGGCCTTCATGGCCTACGTGCTGTCGCCGCCGGGCGAGCAGGTGCTCAAGGCCGCGGGGTTCCAGCAGCCCTGAGCTAGTATCCGGAGCTGTCATGGTGACCCGCTCCCTGCGGCCCGCTGAGCCCTCGCGCCTGTCCGCCCGGGAGCGGGCGCGGCGCACGGCCCGGGGCGGCGCTTCCCGGTCAGTGCCGGCACCGTTGCTGGTGCCGGCGCTGATCGCGATCCTGTTCCTGCTCCTGCCGCTGGCCGGGTTGCTGATCCGAGCCCCCTGGGGCAGGATCGGCGCGGCCCTGAGCGGGACCGACGCGACTCAGGCGCTCACCCTCTCGCTGTGGACCGCGACCGTGAGCACGGCGATCTCCATGCTTATCGGGGTCCCGCTGGCCTGGGTGCTGGCCCGGAGCAGCTTTCCGGGCCAGCGTCTGCTCCGTGCCCTGGTGACCCTGCCGCTCGTGCTCCCGCCCGTGGTCGGCGGGGTCGCGCTGTTGCTCGCGTTCAGCCGGACCGGGATCGTCGGCCGCTACCTGGACTCGTGGTTCGGGCTGACGATCCCGTTCACGCCGCTGGCGGTGGTCATGGCCGAGACCTTCGTCGCCATGCCGTTCCTGATCATCACCGTCGAGGGAGCGTTCCGTTCCGCCGATCAGGGCTTCGAGGAGGCGGCGGCCACGCTGGGCGCGAAGCGGCTGACCGTGTTCCGCAGGATCACCCTGCCCATGGTCGCTCCGTCCCTGGGGGCGGGCGCGGTATTGTGCTGGGCACGCGCCCTGGGTGAGTTCGGGGCGACGATCACGTTCGCCGGCAGCTTCCCCGGCCAGACAGAGACGATGCCGATCGCCGTGTACTACGCCCTGGAGAACGACCCCGACGCGGCGATCGCCCTCAGCCTGGTGCTGCTGCTGGTCTCCGTCGCCGTGCTGGCCTCCCTGCGCGACCGCTGGGTGCGCGGCTCACCCCTATGAACCACGGGCCCCTATGACGCACGAGGACAGCGGTGGCCTGGTTGTCGACGCCGAGGTCAGGCGCGGCAGCTTCACGCTCGAGGTCAGCCTGGCCGCAGCGCCGGGTCAGGTCCTCGGACTGCTCGGGCCGAACGGGGCCGGCAAGTCCACGCTGCTCAGCGCGGTAGCCGGTCTCACTCCGGTCTCGGCCGGCCGGATCACGCTCGCCGGCACCGTTTTCGACGACGCGGAGCAGGGCACCTTCGTCGAGACGTCGGAACGCCCGATCGGCTTCGTCTTCCAGAACTACCGGCTCTTCCCGCACATGAGCGTGGCGGAGAACGTGGCGTTCTCGCCACGGGCGCGGGGCCAGGGCAAGCAGGCGGCAAGGTCGGCCGCCAGCTACTGGCTCGACCGGCTCAGGCTGACCGACCTGGCCGACCGCAAGCCCGGCCAGCTGTCCGGCGGTCAGGCGCAGCGGGTGGCCCTGGCCCGGGCGCTGGCCGGCCATCCGTCGCTGCTGCTCCTGGACGAGCCGCTGTCGGCCCTCGACGCGGGCACCCGCCTCGACGTGCAGGCCGAGCTCAAACGGCACCTGTCCGACTTCGCCGGGCCGTGCCTGCTGGTCACCCACGACCCGCTCGAAGCGCTCGTGCTGGCCGACCAGGTGGTCGTCCTCGAAGACGGCCGCATCGTGCAGGAGGGCACCCCGGCGCGGATCGCCCGTCAGCCCGACACTGACTACGTCGCCAAGCTGGTCGGCCTGAACCTGTACGCGGGCCGCGCCGATGGCGACACGGTGGCCCTCACCGACGGCGGGACCTTCGTGATCCCGGACCATGGCCAGCACGGTGACGTGCACGTGGCGGTGCGCCCTTCGGCCATCGTGGTCAGCACCCAGCCGCCCCAGCCCAGCAGCGCCCGCAACACCTGGCAAGCGAAGATCAGCGGGCTCACCCTGCTGGCCGACCGCGTCCGGCTCGATCTCGACGGCCAGCCACCCGCCCTGGTCGACGTCACCCCCGTCGCGGTCGCCGAACTGTCCCTCGATCCCGGCAGCCAGGTCTGGCTCACCGTCAAGGCCACCGACCTGGAGGTCTACCCCCACAACGGCGCGGCCAGCACGGGCTAGCCTTATCGGACGTCAGCGACCCCGTCGAAGTGGCCCAGCTTCGCTCCAGCGAGGAATTCACGCCATTCTTCCATGGTAAACACCTCGAAAGGACCGTCAGGGCTGTTTGTATTTCCGATCATTACGGATTCACCCTTGCGCGCTACCATGATGCACTGGCTGCTGTCGCAAGTACGCGAAACGTGCCAGTCCAGATCATCTGACCGATACGCGAGTCTTGACACGTGAAACCCCTTCACATAGTTATCAGTGAGATCCTGGGCAGCCGCTACTGCTTGATATAGCTTTCTCGCACTTTCTCTATAAGCTCTGCCGATCCGCCCGGATCCAGCGCGCGGTCACGGAGATAGTTTATGGTCTCATGATAGCGGGTTATATCGGATTTGCGCTTAAAGTACTGGATACCAGTTTGGCCCTCGACGAACACGATCGGCCACAGGTCCGACTCATCCCCGAACTCGAGCAGCACGAAGTATGCGTCTATGGCAGCGTAGGCACCTGCCGAGAATGGGATGACCTGAACACTTACATAGCCATTGCGTATGAATGTCAGAACCTTATCGAGCTGAGTGGCCATCAGCATCGGCCCGCCGACGCCACGACGCAATACTACCTCGTCGAGTAGCACACTATAATGCGGCCTTTGATCATTTTCTAGCAACTGCTGGCGGCGCACCCGGGCCTCAGTCCGCTGATCGACAATCTGCGGGTTCATTTTCGGGGCAACTATCTGAATAATGCCCCGGGCATAGTCCTCCGTTTGCAGCAAACCGGGTATCCAACTCATCGAGAAGGAGGTCATCGTTGTCGCCTCCTGCTCCAGTCCGATAAGCGGATCCAAGCCCAGATCCTCATATTCCGTCCACCAGCCTTGCTCGCGGGCCTCCCGGGCTAGGCTCATGAACTCGGCCGAGGCCGGCTCGTCGACTTCGTAGAGGGCGCACAGGTCACGCACGTCACGAAGGCTTGGCCGACGGGCCGCGGTCTCCAGCCTGCTGATCTTGGTGGCGGAACAGAGCAACTTCTCGGCGACCGCCTCCACGGTCATGCCGCGTTCGTTGCGCAGCGCACGCAATCGAATGCCAAGCTCGCGCTGGCGTACCGTCGGACTGGTACCAGGCAAAGGTCTATTACTCCCGTCGATCACAGACTGCGCATCACCAGCACTCAGGTGAGTTTCCCCAGGGTGCTGGCGTGGCCGGACCGCTAAGGCCACACCTTCGGTTGTGCCTCTGGCATGTGCCGCTACGGTACATCACCGGCAGCCGGTTGACGCTCATCGTCTGGGTGCGGCGCCGGCCGAGTCCGACGTCAGCGTCATCTACCGGCGGTGTGCCCCGCCAGTCGCGGTTCTCAGCCAGCTGAGGCCGGAGACGCGAAGCGGGGGCCGGGCTGAGCCCGGCCCCCGCTTGGGGAACGTTTACAGCTGGGTCGTCACCGCCTTGACCTCGGTGTAGGCCTCGAGGGCCTCGTGGCCCATCTCGCGGCCCCAGCCGGACTGCTTGTACCCGCCGAACGGCAGGGACGCGTCGAAGACGTTGTAGCAGTTGATCCAGACGGTCCCGGCGCGGAGCTTCTTCGCCAGGGCGTGGGCCTTGGAGATGTCCCTGGTCCAGATCCCGGCCCCGAGACCGTAGGTGGTGTTGTTCGCCTCGGCGGCGATCTCGTCCAGGCTGCGGAACGGCTCGGCCACGACGACCGGGCCGAAGATCTCCTCGCGGACGATCTTCATGTCCGGACGGGTATTGGTGATGACGGTGGGCTCGACGAAGTAACCCAGGTCGCCGAAGCGCCCGCCGCCCGTGACCGTGGTGGCGCCCTCGGTCACGCCGGACTCCAGGAACCCGGTGACCCGCTGCAGCTGCTCTGCGGACACTAGCGGGCCCATCTGCGTACCGGACTCCATGCCCGGGCCGAGCTTGATGCCCTTGGCGATTTCGGCGACGCCGTTGACCACCTCGTCGAAGCGGTCTTCCTGGACGAAGAGCCGGGAGCCCGCGACGCAGCACTGGCCGTGGTTGAAGAAGATCGCGTTGGCCGCGCCCTCGACGGCGCCGGTGTCGGCGTCGTCGAACACGATGTTGGGGCTCTTGCCGCCGAGCTCGAGCGTGACCTTCTTCAGGTTCCCGGCCGCGGCCTGCACGATAAGCTTGCCGACCTCGGTGGAGCCGGTGAACGCGACCTTGTCCACGTCGTCGTGGGCGGCCAGGGCAGCACCTGCCGTCTCGCCGAACCCGGTGACGACGTTCACCACTCCGTCGGGGATACCCGCCTCGGCGATGATCTCGGCCAGCCGCAGCGCGGTCAGCGGCGTCTGCTCGGCTGGCTTGAGGATGACGCAGTTACCCGTGGTCAGGGCCGGGCCGAGCTTCCACGCGGCCATCAGCAGCGGGAAGTTCCACGGGATGATCTGGCCGACGACGCCGACCGGCTCGCGCAGCGTGTAGGAGTGGAAGTTGGCGCCTGGCATGTAGGGCACCGAGATGTCGATCGTGTTGCCCTCGATCTTCGTGGCCCAGCCGGCCATGTAGTGGAACAGGTCCGCGGCCAGCGGCACGTCCGCGGCGAGAGCGACGCCGACCGGCTTGCCGTTGTCGAGCGACTCCAGCTGGGCGAGCTCTTCAGCGTGCTCGAGGATGAGGTCGCCGATCTTCCAGATGAGCCGGCCTCGCTCCGAGGGTGTCATGCGGCTCCACGGGCCGCTGTCGAATGCCGTGCGGGCGGCGCGGACGGCCCGGTTGATGTCTTCGGCGTCTCCCTCGGCTACGTTGGCGAGGGTTTCCCCGGTAGCCGGGTTCGGGGTCTCGAATGTCTTGCCTGACGCCGCATCGGTCCACTGTCCGTCGATGAACAGCTTCCGCGGGGCGGCCGTGAACTCCTCGACGACCCTGTCGACGGTGACAGTCATGAAGTACCTCATCTCCTTCACATTGGTAGTCACAATGAGACAACAAGGCTTCGGGCCTTCACAAGGGGGTGTGTCGAAGGGAGACACCTGGACGTGCGCCGCGCCCAGCTGGAACGCCCTGAAACCCCGTTGAGCCCAAGGCGTTCTGACGCAGTGAAACCCGGTTCCATGGCGACCGGCAGAGAACCGGCACGCAGTGAAACCCCGGTTCCATTGCGCCCAGGATGGTACGGGCGGGCATGGTAGGGGGATGATCACTCCCCCTGGCCTGCCTCCAGGCTGTCCGCCCTGGTTCGCCTGTCCGGCCGCCCGGGCCTGGACCTGCGCTCCCGCCCCGACGGCCGGGACACGGGCCTTCCACACAAGGCTGCCTGGCTACGCGCCGACTCCGCTGCGGGAGGTCCCGGCGATCGCGGCCGAACTGGGCGTGGGCCGGGTGTTCGTGAAAGACGAGTCGGCCCGGATGGGCCTGGCCGCCTTCAAGGTGCTCGGTGCCTCCTGGGCCGTTCACCAGGTGCTGTCCAGGCGGGACGCGGCCGGACCGGTCACGCTGGTGGCCGCCACCGACGGCAACCACGGACGTGCGCTGGCCTGGATGGCCAGGCTGCTGGGGCAGCGGGCGCACGTGTTCGTGCCCAGCGGCGTACACCCCACGGCGGTCGCGGCTATCGCGGCGGAGGGCGCGCAGGTCACCGAGATCACCGGAACCTATGACGATGCGGTCCGGATCGCCGCCAAGGCGGCCCGCGAACCGGACGCCGAACTCGTGCAGGACGCCGGCTGGCCTGGCTACGAGGAGGTGCCCGGCTGGATCGTGGACGGCTACTCGACCCTGTTCGCCGAGGTCGATGAACAGCTTGCGGCCGCCGGGACGCCCGGCGCGGCGGGGGCAGCTGGTCCTGCCCTGGTCGTGATCCCGGCGGGAGTGGGGTCGCTGGCCCAGGCCGCCGTCATTCACCACCGGAGCCGGCCGGGCGCCGATGCGCCATCCCTGCTGACGGTCGAGCCCGGCTCCGCCGCTGGCGTCCTGGCCAGCCTGGTCCGCGGCGAGCCTGGGACCGTCGCGACCGGCGAGACCATCATGTCCGGGCTCAACTGCGGCACTCCCTCCAGGCTGGCCTGGCCCTACCTGCGTGACGGCCTGGATGCCGCGGTCGCCGTGGCCAACTCCGAAGCCGCGGTGGCAGCTCGCGACCTGGCGGGTTACGGGATACCAGCCGGTCCCTGCGGCGGGGCCGCGCTGGCCGGGGTCCGGGCCGCGCTGACCGGCGAGGGCGCGCAGGGCCGGCGGGCCGCGCTGGCCGTCGACGCCGACGCCACGGTGGTGCTGCTGAGCACCGAAGGATCAGCCGCCAATCCGGTCCCGGCCGGCTAAGGCTTCCGGGCAGCACCACGCTGGGTGTGAATGCCGGATTTTGTCATTATGACGCCCCGCCGCATGGCTTATGCCGATCCGAGCGGGGGTTGGTGGCTGGATTCCTGGTTCCTGTGTTACCCAGCGACATTCCCGTGACCGCTGCCCCCTCGCCCGCCGCCCCCGGCCCGCTGATTCATACTGCATGGATGCCCCAGCCATGCAGTTCCAGCGACATGGCTGTGGCAGCCATGCAGTATGGTTTGGTTCCAGCGGTGCTGGAGTGACTGATGTTTGTCTTGGGCCCTCTGTGACCAGCCAGCGCGCGGCATTGCGCTGAAGGGTCAGCGCGCACCATCTTCGGGCGGCAGCGTGCCCAGCTCGGCGAGCTTCCGCACGGCCTGCGCCCTGGTGCGGCAGCCGAGCTTGAGCAGGCTGCCCTGGACGTGCATCTCGACCGTGCGCGGGCTGATGAACAAGGCCTCGCCGATCTGCCGGCTGGTGTTGCCCCGGGCCACGAGCAGCATGATCTCCAGCTCACGGCCGGTCAGGCCGCCCGCCGTGCGGGTCCCGCGGGCGCCGCGGGCGGCCGCGGGCGGCCGCGGCTTGCCGCCCAGCTCGCCCAGTGCCGCGGCGCACGCGGTCCGCAGGACGCGCGCGCCCAGCCGGCCGGCGGTGTCGTGGGCCGCGTGCAGGAGCTCCACTGCCGCGGCCGTGTCACCGATCCGCGCCGCGGCCCGGGCCGCCCGGCGCTGGGCCTGAGCCGCGGCGTAGGGCAGCTCGAGCTCGCCGAATTTCTCCGCCGCGCGGCGCAGCTCGCGCAGGGCCGCCTCCGGCTCATCGGCCACCAGGGTCTCGCCCCGCGCGTGGGCGAGCGCGGCGATCGCCTCGGGCTGGCCGGTGGTCTCGGCCATCCCGGCCAGGGCGGCCGCGCACGCGCGGACGTCGGCGTCCATCTGCTGCTCGGCGAAGAACGCGGCCATCCACTGCAGGATCAGCACGCTGAAGTGCCGTTCCTGCGTCCGCGCCAGCCGGGCCAGCATCCGGCGGGCCCGGTCGGCTGCTTCGGCGCACGACCCGGCCGAACTCTCCAGCACGCACAGCCCCCAGGACGAGAACAGCTCCATCGGCACGAGCTCGATCCGGGTGGCGATCAGATGGCTCTCCAGCAGGTGCGGCCGGGCCTGCCGGGCCGCGCCCCGCATCGCGTGTACCAGGCCGAGCATGCCGGCGGCCGCCCCGCGCGCGTGCGGTGTCGCGGCCGACGCGAGCACGTCCTCGCACACGACGATGGTGCGATCCCATTCGCCGCGGGTGAACAGCACGACGGTGGCGCAGGCACGGCACAGCTGGCCGACGGCGTCGGCTCCGTGCGCGTCGCAGAACTGGAAGGCGGCGGCGTAGACGGCCGTCGCGGCCCGGTAGTCACCGGCGTGCTCCAGCGCGTCGGCCAGCCGCTGCTGCAGGTCCGCGGCGGTGTCGGTCAGCGAGGCCGCCAGCGCCTGATCCAGCGCCGCCCGGACCGCCGCGACGCCCTCCCGGGACTGCCCGAGGCGCGCCAGCAGGTTGCCGCGCAGGCCGTCGGCCCGCAGCAGCAGGTCGGTCCGCCCGGATGCGTCCGCGTCGGCCCGGGCCGTGGCCAGCGTGCCCAGGCCGGCCGAATAACTGCCCGCGGCGCGCAGGTGGGCGGCCACGGCCAGCCGGTCGACGGCCGCCTCGGCCCGCAGGCCCGCCGCCGAGAACGCCACGGCCGCCGCCTCCCGCGCGGTCAGCGCCGCTTCCCACTGCCCGCGCAGCTCGTGCACCAGCGCGAGCCGACGCTGCGCGACGGCCAGGGCACCGGCCTCACCGCGGCGCTCATGCCCGTCGGCGAGCTCGCGGAGCAGCGTCACGGCCTCGGCGTATTCCGAGCACATCTCCGCGCACCTGGCCAGCCGGCCGACAACGGCCAGCCTGGTGTCGTCTTCGGTGTCCGCGGGCCAGTGCTCCAGCACGGTCCGCAGCGCCCGGGCGGCATCGCGATACGCGTGCACGGCGCAGTGCGCGTCCGCCGCCGCGATGAGGGCCTCGCGGGCGGCCTCGAAATCCCTGGCCGCGAGCTGATGCGTGGCGATCAGGGCCGGCACCCCGCCGTCGGCGGCCAGCGTGCGGGCCAGCTCCCGGTGCAGGTCGCGCCGCCGTGACCAGCCGATATCCGCGTAAGCCGCCTCGTGGGTCAGCGCGTGGCGGAAGGCCGCCCGGCCGTCGCGGACCTCGGTCAGCAGCCCGGCGCCGGTGAACCCGTCTGGCCAGGCCGGCAGGCCGCACACGGCCAGGACCGGGTCGATATCGAACTCCTGGCCCGCCACCGCGGCCGTCTCGAGCAGCATCCGCTCCGGGCCGGATAGCCGGGCCGTCCGCAACAGCACGGCCTCCCGGATGCCGTCGGGCACCAAGGCGGCGCTCGCGCCGCCGTCGCGCAGGGCGAGCGCCAGTTCCTCCACGGCGAACGGGATCCCCTCGGCCCGGCTCGCCACCGCCGCGGCCAGGGCCGGCCCGGGCTTCGCCCCAAGCAGATGAGCCAGCATCCGGGCCACGTCCTCGTCGTCGAGCGGACCGACGTCGATCTCGGCGAGCTGGCGGCTCCGCCGCAACTGGGCGCGGACGGCGCGCAGGCGGTGGTCGCGCGGAAGCTCGTCGCTGCGGTAACAGCCGATCAGCATGACCGGGATATCGGCCGCGGCGTCGGCCAGCGCGGGCAGCAGGCTGAGCGTGGCCTGGTCGGCCCACTGCAGGTCGTCGAGGAACAGCGCGAGCGGCCGGCCTGCGGCCAGGCGGCCCAGCACCGAGCACACCCCCGCCGCCAGGGCAGCCGGATCCGGAGTAGCGGGTGGCTCGCCCCGTTCGGGAAAAATCTGGGCGAGAACCTCCGGCACCGGCCCGGCCATGTCCCTGACCGCCGGCCGTAGCGCACGGGCCAGGACGTCGTACGCGGCGCCGGCCCACTCGGCGGCCCGGCCGGACAGCGCCGGCGTGCCGGTGCGCGCGAGGACATGCTCGACGAGCGTCGTCTTCCCCACGCCGCCCTCGCCGGAGACCAGGACGACAGGGGCCCCGCATCCCGGCGCCGCGGCCAGGGCACGGCTGAGGACGGCGCACTCGGCGTCGCGTCCCACCAGCACCCGGACCATGCCCCCTAGCCTGCCTGCTCCCCCGCCGGGCCGGAAGATCCCCGGGCCCGTTAGGCTGGGTTCCATGGGAGAACTCAGCCTTGAGGAGGCCGGGACCGACCGGCATCGCACCGTCACCTGGACCGATCCCCTCGTCGGCGCGGCGCTGGCCCGCGACCTGAGCGGGCTGGAGTACCTGCGCGCGCTCGCCGACGGGCGGGCTCCGGCGGCGCCGATCGCCTCGCTCCTCGGGATGAGCATCGTCAGCGTCGAAAAGGGCCAGGTCATCTTCGGTCTCGACGTGGGAGAGCACCTGTACAACCCGATCGGATCGGTGCACGGCGGCGTCTTCTGCACGCTGCTCGACTCGGCCATGGGCTGTGCCGTGCACTCCTCGCTCGAGCGCGGCCAGGCCTACACGACGCTCGAACTGAAGGTGAACATCGTCAAGGCGCTGACGGTGAACACGCCGAACGTCGTCGCGACCGGGCGGGTGGTGAGCGCCGGACGGCGCGTGGCCACGGCATCGGGCCAGATCACCGGCCCCGACGGAACCCTGTACGCACACGCCACCACGACCTGCCTGGTCTTCGAGCCCCGGAGAGGGAAAGAGCGCTGACGAAACGGGCCGGGCCGGTGTGACCATAGGGTCATGGATACTGAGGTGTTCCTCGGGTGCGCCTGTGAGCTGCTGGCCATCCCCTCGACCAGCGAGCGCCCAGCCGAGCTGCTGCGCGCCCTCGACTACGTCCTCGACTTCACCGGGCCCGGCTTCACCGTGGAGCGGTTCGAGTCCGGCGGCAAGCCGAGCGCTCTGGTCTACCCGGGGATGGAACGCCAGGAGTTCCACGTCATCCTCAACGCCCACCTGGACGTCGTCCCGGCTCCGCCGGACCAGTTCCGCCCGCGGCGCGACGGAGACCGCCTGTACGCCCGCGGCGCCCAGGACATGAAGGTGACCGGGCTGCTGGCGGCCCAGGTCTTCCGCGAGCTGGCCGCCTCGCTCCCGTATCCCGTGGCACTGCAGCTGGTCACCGACGAGGAGGTGGGCGGCCGGGATGGGACGCGGCACCAGCTCGACCACGGGGTCAGGGGACGGTTCGTCATCGTCGGCGAGACCAGCGGATTGCACGTCGTCAACGAGTCCAAGGGCATGCTGGTCGTGCGCCTGCTCGCGGCCGGCCGCGCCGCCCACGCCGCCTACCAGTGGCTGGGCGACAACGCCCTGGTCAAGCTGCAGCGGACCGTGGCCAGCCTGCTCGCCCGGTATCCGGTCGCGACCGAGGAGGTCTGGCGCACCACCGTGAACCTCGCCCGGATCGGAACCCGGAACGAGGCCCGCAACCAGGTGCCCGCCGACGCGGAGGCCCTGCTCGACATCCGTTTCCCGCCCGGCGACGCGGACCTGAGCGGCAAGACCGTCGCCGACGTCACCGCCTTCTTGCAGGGTTTCTGCGAGCCCGGGGTCACGCCGGTGGTGGACGTCCTGGATCAGCCGCACCACGCCGACCAGGACCGGCCCGAGGTGCGCAGGCTTCAGCACATCGCCCGCCGCCAGGGCTATCCGGGTGACCTGCTCCGCAAGCACGGCGTCAGCGACGGGCGCTTCTACGGTGAGCTGGGCATCGCCGCCGTGGCGTTCGGCGTGGGCGGCTCGGGCCAGCACGGTCCGGACGAATACGCTGACCTCAGCACGGTCGTGCCGTACTACCACGCCCTGCGTGAGTTCCTCGGGCCGTTTCAGGCCCGGCCGTAGCGGTTAGAACGCGGCGATGGCGGCGTCCACCAGGTCGCGGGCCGGGCCGGGCGCCGCGGCGCTCACCGGCACGAGCACGACCTCGTCGACGGTGTCCCGCCACGGTTCGAGCAGCCCGGGCAGCTCACCGAGATCGCCGGCCGCGATCCAGGTCTGCTCGGGCGTGACGCCGGTCCGGCTGAAGTGCGCGGCGTAGGCGGGCAGCCGGGTCAGGAACTCCGCGGATCCGTCGAGCTCGGACAGCTGATCGCGGCCCACCCCGGCCATCACGTTGACGTAGACGCCCGGCACCGGACGGCCGGCCGCCGTGGCCTGCTTCCTGATGTCCTCGGCCGCGGCCCGGGCCAGGCCGGGCGTGACGCTGCCGAGCAGCACGCCGTCGGCCTGGGTGGCGCCGAGCGCGCGCATCCGCGGCCCGAGCGCGCCGACGACGATCTCGGCCGGGGTGCGCTCACGCAGGTAGACGATCGCGTCGGCCATCCGGTCCAGCGGCTTGTCCCCGGACCCGCTGCCGATCCCGAGGCGCAGCCGCTCCGGCGGCAGGGCCGTCTCGTCTATCCGCCGCAGGATGGCGTCCGGCGGGACGGCGCTGATCGGCACGACGGCGGTGCCGAGGGTGATCCGATCAGTGGCAGCGGCCATCGTCGCCAGGTGACCGAGGCCGTCCTCGTCCGGCGGGTGGTTGACCCACAGCGAACGGTAGCCGCTCGCCTCCACCCGCTCCGCCAGGTCCGCGGCGACCGAGTCGGGGGTGCTGGTCCTGAGCTCGAAGGCGAGATGCGTCATAGGTGCCACCGCGGGCCACGGGGCGGCTCGACGGCGTGGCGGCGCAGGTCGCGCTGTATCTCGCGGCCGAGCTTCCTGGTCTCCCGGCGGTTGAACAACGCGCCCGCGGCGGCGCCGGTGAGCATCGGGCCGAGGGAGAACGCGCTGCGGCCGGCCCGCCCCACCAGCCGGCGGCGCAGCAGCCGGGCCAGCGGGGAACCCGCGGCGAAGATCAGGCCGCCCTCGATCATGAACACCCCGCGGCGATGGGCCCACGACCCGACGTAGGCGCTCATCCGCTCGGGGAACTTCCCGGGGGCCGGGGTTCCGTACGCCTCGTGCAGTTCGGCGACCAGCTTGAGCTCGATCCCGACCAGGAGCAGCGTCTCGGCCGCGATCTCGACGGGGAAGGCGGGCAGCACCGGCAGCGCGGCGGCCATGCCCGCCGCCCCGCCCGCCGCCGCGGCGGCGCGGGCCGCGCCCTCGATGAGCGCGTCGGCGATCTCGTCGGGTGACTTACCGGGAAACTGGGCCGCGAGCGCGGCCCGGTCGCGCACCCGGAGCCGCGGCGCCATCGCGACCACCTGATCGGCCAGCCAGCCGGCTCCGTCGCCCGCGCGCCGCTGTACGGCGCGCGTACCGCGGCCAGCCGCCCGCGTACCGCGGCCGGCCGCCCGCGCGCCCGAGGTCACGGCCCTGGTGAACCTGCTCACCAGCCGGCGCTGCTCCTGCGCCTTGTCCGTTTCGCTGACGTCGGACGCCACCTCGGCGGCGCGCAGCGAGATGTCGGTGCTCTCGGTTTCCGGTTCTGCCATGAGCTACCCCTACCCCTGATCCCCGTTGTCCCACATGCGCTGTCCCGCCTCGTCCTAGTTCGGGCTGTACGGCGTGTTCCGCAGATCCGGAGCCGGCCGTGAGGTGGTCGAGCGCAGCATCGCGGTCTCCCTCGACAGCAGCACCCGCTGCATGGCCAGGCGCCGCAGCGTGTCCGGCTCGGCCAGCATCGCCTGGCGCTCCGGCAGGTCGATGATCATGGCGGCCGCGACGATAAAGGAGAGCAGCTCCGGCTCGTCGGGCATTTCCTCGAGCCGGACCGTGGCGCCGCCCCATTCGGTCAGCGCGTCCAGGTACTCGCCGAACGCCGCCTGGATCAGCCGCACCGCGGGCCCGGCCGCCGCCGGGTCGGCCGGCTCCTCGCTGAGCAGCTCGACCTCTCCCTGCAGGTACGGCCGCGTCTGGTCAAGCCCGAGCAGGCGGAACCGCTGGGTGCCGACCGTGACGATGTCGAAGCGGCCGTCCTCGTGCCGCTCCACCCGGCGCACGGTGGCGACGCAGCCGATTTCGTAGAGCGAGCGCACGCCGTCGATACCGGTCTCGCGTCCCTTCCGGATCGCGATCACGCCGAACCGGCGCGGCCCGGCCCCGTCGAGCAGGTCGCTGACGAGCTGCCGGTACCGCTCCTCGAAGATGTGCAGCGGCAGCAGCATCCCGGGGTAGAGCACCGCGCCGAGCGGGAACAACGGCATCATCTCGCCCATAACACGACACTACGCGACGGTGTGCCGGGTTCAGAACGTCAGGACGATCTTCCCGCGAATGTGGCCGCTGGCCAGCCGCTGGTAGGCCTCCCGGACCTGGCCGAGCGGGTACGTCGCGGCGATCGGCACCTCGAGCTGGCCGTCCGCGATCAGCGCGGCCAGCTCGGCCAGCGTGCTCGCGCTGGCGCCGACCGCGTTGCCGTCGCCCTTGACGCCGTACTTGGCCACCGCGGCGAAATCGGCGATGGTATCGATCCGGGACGGCTCCACGCCGAGCTCGAGGGCCAGCGGCACGTAATCCGGGCCGAACGTGTCGATGAACGCGTCGACCTTGCCCGCCGCCTGCCTGATCCGGTCGGCCACCCCGTCGCCGTAGGCCACCGGGATCACCCCGTGCCCGGCCAGCCAGTCGTGGTTCGCCGGGCTGGCCAGCCCGATCACGGTCGCGCCCGCCCGCCGGGCGAGCTGGACGGCCAGCGAGCCGACCCCGCCCGCCGCGCCGGAGACCACCACGGTGTCGCCCTTGGTCAGCGCGACGGCGCGGACCGCGGCATAGGCGGTCGCGCCGACGACGTTCAGCGCCCCGGCGACCTCCCACGGCACGCCCGCGGGCCTGGCGGTCAGGTTCTGCTCCTCGACCACGACGTACTCGGCCTGGCTGGCCCGGTTGTCGGTGTAGCCGATGACCTCGTCCCCGGTCGCGAAGCCGGTCACGCCGGCTCCGGTCGCGGCCACCACCCCGGCCAGGTCACTGCCCTGCCCGGACGGGAACGTGGCCGGCCACCGGGAGCGCAGCAGGCCGTCGCGGATCTTGGCCTCGCCCGGGTTGATCCCGGCCGCCTTGACCTGGACCAGTACCTGGCCCGGACCCGGCACCGGGGTCGGCACGTCGACCACCTTGAGGACGTCGATGCCGCCGTACTCGTCGAACCGTACTGCCTTCACCAGCCTGCCTCCGTTCTCCCAAGACCCGTCAACCTCGCGACCGCCCCGGGTATGCCCGCCTGGCGCCGGAGGACTTACCCGCGCAGCCGCTCGATGATCTCGGCGGCGGGCGGATCGGTGAGCAGGGCCGGTGAGGACTGTGTCATCAGGCCCCGGGCCTACCCGGCGCCGAACCCTCTTCGAATGTCAGTACCACAGGCTAGGGTTTCGAGCGTGGCCGAACGCTGGGATCGCGAGCGAGTACTTGCGCTGGCCCCCGACGCGCCGTCGCAGCGGACCGCCGTGTCACTGGCGTCCGGCCGCGCCTGGCCGACGGCCGGCGCCGCGGCCGGAGCCGACGCGGTGTGGGGGGAATGCCGGGGCAGCGCCTCCGCGCCGTACCGCACCGTGGTCGACCTGTCCGGCCCGGCGTACCGGTGCTCGTGCCCCAGCCGGAAGTTCCCGTGCAAGCACGTGCTGGCCCTGCTGCTGCTCTGGTCCGAAGGTTCGGTGCCGGACGACGCGGCGGGTCCGCCCGGCTGGGCCGGTTCCTGGCTCA
>Ga0081540_1002034_pt1 | contig 16870 bp, 12 predicted proteins | sample TabmetS2T1R1_FD_71024 | JGI IMG/M metagenome (GOLD analysis project Ga0081540, IMG submission 71024) | Tabebuia heterophylla rhizosphere microbial communities from the University of Puerto Rico - S2T1R1 | ecosystem: Host-associated > Plants > Roots > Rhizosphere ... | reverse complement strand
CGAAGCTCGCGTCGGGGTTCGTGACCATTACCTCGAATACGGCTGCTTCATCCATGTGATGACGAAGATGGTCCTCCCATTCCTTTCGGTCATCGTCCGTAAATGGATGAAGCGAATCCCCGCGGCCCAACTTGCGAAACAAAGCCTTTTCCTCTTCGGAGAAGTTGGCTGGATCGTGGGATGCAATCTGCTCCCGGATGAATCGCGAATAGGCTTCCTTGTCGGCGCTCAGAAAATACAGTCCAACGACCTTCAGAGAGGGAGAATTATCAGCGTTCATTCCGTGCTGTACCTGCGCAAGACCGATTACCAGCGGTAGAGCAAATAATATCGCGAACAGTCGGCCTTTTTATAGCATATGTCAAAATGTCTCCTGCTTCGCCTTTGCGAGCGAGAATCCGCGCCGCTCGGTATTGAAACATGTGATCCCCGTCTGCTCAGACTTGCATGTAAAGCCGCCACGCTGCCACACCTCGCCATAGCCCAGCACCGGCAGCGAGTTGTCCATCACGGTGTCGCCGTGACAGATGCGCGCGGCCGCGCCTTTGGCGTTCATTTCGAAGGCGCCGCCATAATCGAATTCGCAATCGGCAGGCCGCCGCGGCTTGGTGTCCATCGCGCTGATGTCGCAGCGGAGCACGTTCTGCTTGTCATAGTCGAAATACTGGCAGGCGATGTTTTTCGACGGCGACTGGAAGCCGGTAGGCGTGGATTGGGCGTTCGCCGTGGCGGCAAATGTCAGCGAGAACAACGTGAGGACAGGCGGCAGTGAGCGCAACATGGTTCGATTCCCTGCTCGGATTGTCATGCCCGGACTTGATCCGGGCATCCATCAAACTAATTCTATCTGAAGAAGGATGGATGGCCGGGTCAAGCCCGGCCATGACAAGCAGAGAGCAAAAGCAGCCATGATCCTGATCGGTCAATTCGACTCCCCCTTCGTTCGCCGCGTCGCCATCGCAATGCGGCTTTACGGCGTCGATTTTGAGCACAAGCCGTGGTCGACCTTCGGCGATGCCGACAGGATCGCGGCCCATAATCCGCTGCGCCGGGTGCCGACGCTGGTGCTTGATAGCGGCGAGGCGCTGATCGAGAGCGCGATGATCCTGGATTATCTTGACGATCGCGTCGGCCCGGAGAAGGCGATGATTGCAAGGAGCGGCGAGGCGCGCTGGAAACACCTGCGGATCTGCGCGCTGGCGATGGGGCTCGGCGACAAGGGCGTCAGCTTGCTGTACGAGCGCGTGCTGCGGAAGGAGAAGCAGCTCGATCTCTGGGTCGAGCGCTGCAAGTCGCAGATCACGGGCGTGCTGGAGATGCTGGAAAAGGAACGCGCCGCGGTGAAGACTCCGTACTGGTCGGGCGAGAAGATCGGCCATGCCGATATCGCGGTCGCCTGCGTGCTGCGCTTCACTGGTGAGGCGCATCCTGCATTGTTCGACGCTCGCTATCCGGCGCTGAAGGCGCATTCTGCCGCTTGCGAGGCGCTACCGCCGTTCCAGGAAATCGTGCAGCCGCTGGCGCCGCCGAAGGGGTGAGGGAGTTTTCGTGGGGTGGGCAAAGCGCAGCGTGCCCACCATTTACACCCGGGGTCGCGGTGCTGGGCACGCTTCCGCCTTCGCTCTTCGAGCTACGGCGGACCGGTCGTTTTGCCCACCCTACGGCTTCCGCATCGTCTCCGGCGTATCCGGCTGCTCCAGCGGATGCGCTGTGGCAAACTCCGGCAGCGCCATCGCGGTCTCGAAGATACGCTTCACGGTCGGATAGGTCGCAAGGTTGACCTGCTGTGTCAGCGCGACGGTCACGTGGCCGACCATGCAGATGTCGGCGAGCGTCGGCGTATCGCCATGGCAGAACTTGCCGGTGTCCTTGTGGCCGGCCAGATGCCCCTCCAGCGCCGCCAGCGTTTCCACGATCCAGTGCCGCCGCCAGGCCGCCTGCTGCGTGTCGCGCAGGTTCAGCTCATGGTCGAGATAGCGCCGCACCCGCGGCGTCAGCAGCGGATGGCCCTCGCAAGCCACCATCAGCGCCAGCGCGCGGACGCGGGCGCGGCCGTTGAGATCGGCAGGCAGCAAAGGCGGGGAGGGATATTTCTCGTCGAGATATTCGAGGATGGCGAGCGACTGGAACAGCGTGGTGCCGTCATCCTCGACCAGCGCCGGCAGCGCCATCTGCGGGTTGATGCGCCGATATTCGTCGGAGCGATGCGCCTCCGTATCGATGTCGACGAGCACCACTTCGGCCGGCAGCTTCTTCAGATTGAGCGCGATGCGCACCCGAAAGCTCGCCAGCGATCGCCAGAAGGAGAAGAATTTCATGAGGGCACCCGCTTTCTTTCCCTCTCCCCTTGTGGGAGAGGGTGCGATCGCGAAGCGAGCGCGGGTGAGGGGTTCTCTCTGCGGACGCAGACCCCTCATCCGGCGCGCTGCGCGCGCCACCTTCTCCCACAAGGGGAGAAGGGAAGGAAGATGCTGTTAGGCCCCGACGGCTTTCTTTCGCCACGCCAGATGCACGGCGCAGGTGCAGCCCGGTGGGTGCGAGGCCACATCGTTGGCGGGTACAGCGGTGGGTGCGTGCGTGGGCAGGGCCTCCTTTACCGCACGCTCCGGCGCGGACTGGTCCTGCGCCGGGATGTAGTTGAGAATCGGCGCCAGCCAGCGCTCGACCTCGGTCACCGTCATGCCCTTGCGCGCGGCATAGTCCTCGACCTGATCGCGCTCGATCTTGCCGACGCCGAAATAGAAGCTCTCGGGGCTGGCGAAATAGAGGCCCGACACCGACGAGCCCGGCCACATTGCATAGCTCTCGGTCAGCTTCACGCCGGCGGTGTTTTCCGCATCGAGCAGCTCAAAGAGCGTCTGCTTCTCGGTGTGGTCAGGCTGCGCAGGGTAGCCCGGGGCGGGACGGATGCCCTGATACTTTTCCAGGATCAGTTCCTGCGCCGACAGCGCCTCGTCCGGCGCGTAGCCCCAAAACTCCTTGCGCACGCGCTCGTGCATGCGCTCGGCAAAGGCCTCGGCAAGCCGGTCGGCCAGCGCCTTGCACAGGATGGAGGAGTAGTCGTCATTGGCGTTCTTGAAACGATCCGCCACCGCGTCCTCGCCGATGCCGGCCGTCACCACGAAGCCGCCGACATAGTCGGGCACGCCGCTCGCCTTTGGCGCGATGAAATCGGACAACGCGGCGTTAAAGCGGCCTTCGCGCTTCTCGAGTTGCTGGCGCAGTGTATGCAAGGTCGCGATCTCTTTCGTGCGCGCTTCATCAACGTACAGTGCGATGTCGTCGCCGACGGCATTGGCCGGCCAGAAGCCGATGGTAGCGCGGGCCTTGAACCATTTCTCCTTGATGATCAGGTCGAGCATCTTGCGCGCGTCGTCATACAGCGAGCGCGCGACCTCGCCGACCTTGGTATCGCTAAGGATGGCGGGGAATCGCCCGGCCAGCTCCCAGGTCTGGAAGAACGGGGTCCAGTCGATGTACTCGGCGAGCTCGGCGAGATCGTAATCGTCAAAGCTCCTGATGCCGAGGAACGCCGGTTTTTTCGGCGGCGCCTTGGCAAAGTCCACCGGCACAGCGTTGGCGCGCGCGGCCGCCAGTGTCAGCCGCTTCTTGTCGGCCTGCGCGCGGAAATGCGCCGCAGAAATCTTGGCGTATTCGGTGCGGATGTCGGCGGCAAAGCCGTCCTTCTTCTCGGGCGACAGCAGCGAGGAGGCGACACCCACGGCGCGGCTGGCGTCATTGACGTGCACCACCGGCCCGCCCTTGTAGTTCGGGTCGATCTTCACCGCCGTATGCACGCGGCTGGTGGTGGCGCCGCCGATCAGCAGCGGCATCTTCATGCCGTTCCGCTCCATCTCGCCGGCAAGGAAGCTCATCTCGTCCAGCGAGGGCGTGATCAGGCCGGAGAGGCCGATGATGTCGGCATTCTCGGCCTTAGCTGTTTCAATGATCTTCGCAGCCGGCACCATCACGCCGAGGTCGATGACCTCGAAGTTGTTACACTGCAGCACGATGCCGACGATGTTCTTGCCGATGTCGTGCACGTCGCCCTTGACGGTGGCGAGCACGATCTTGCCGGCGCCGCTGTTGCGCCCCTCGGCTGCGCCGCTGGCGAGATTGCGCGCCTTCTCCTCTTCCATGAACGGCATGAGGTAGGCGACGGCCTGCTTCATCACCCGGGCCGACTTCACCACCTGCGGCAGGAACATCTTTCCGTCGCCGAAGAGGTCGCCGACGATATTCATGCCGGCCATCAGTGGGCCTTCGATCACGCTGAGCGGGCGATCGGCGGTTTGCCGCGCCGCTTCCGTGTCCTGTTCGATGAACTCGGTAATGCCATGCACCAGCGCGTGCGAGAGCCGCTTCTCGACCGGCCATTCGCGCCAGGCGAGATCGGCTTCCTTGGCCTGCTTCTCCTTACCGCGGAATTTTTCCGCCAAGGCGAGCAGCCGTTCGGCGGCGCCGGGGTCACGATTGAGGATGACGTCCTCGCAAGTTTGGCGCAGCTCGGGGTCGATGTCGTCATAGACGATCATCTGGCCGGCATTGACGATGCCCATATCCATGCCGGCCTTGATGGCATGATACAGGAACACCGAGTGCATGGCCTCGCGCACGGGCTCGTTGCCGCGGAACGAGAAGGAGAGGTTCGACACGCCGCCGGAAATATGCGCGTGCGGCAGGTTTTGGCGGATCCAGCGCGTCGCCTCGATGAAATCGACGCCGTAATTGTTGTGCTCTTCGAGGCCGGTAGCGATAGCGAAAATATTGGGATCGAAGATGATGTCTTCCGGCGGGAAATCGAGCCGGTCGACCAGGATGTCGTAGGCGCGCTTGCAGATCTCGGTCTTGCGCACGAACGTGTCGGCCTGGCCGGTCTCGTCGAACGCCATTACCACGACGGCGGCGCCATGGCGGCGCGCGATCTTCGCCTCGTGGATGAATTTCTCCTCACCTTCCTTCAGCGAGATCGAGTTCACCACCGGCTTGCCCTGCAGGCATTTCAGCCCGGCCTCGATCACGGCGAATTTCGAGGAGTCGACCATCACGGGCACGCGGGCGATATCAGGCTCGGCGGCGACGAGGTTGAGGAACGTCACCATCGCCGCCTCGGAGTCGAGCAGCCCCTCGTCCATGTTGACGTCGATGATCTGGGCGCCGTTCTCGACCTGGTCACGCGCAACCTGCAGCGCGGCGGCATAGTCGCCGGCCGTGATCAGCTTGCGGAAGCGCGCCGAGCCGGTGACGTTGGTGCGCTCGCCGACATTGACGAAGGGAATGGCTGGCGTCAGCGCAAAGGGCTCGAGGCCCGACAGCCGCAGCCGCGGCTCGATGGCGGGGATCGCGCGGGGCTTGTGCGGGGCAACGGCGGCGGCAATCGCCGCGATATGATCCGGCGTGGTGCCGCAGCAGCCGCCGACGATGTTGACGAGGCCGTCGCGGGCGAACTCGCCGATCAGGCGCGACATGTATTCCGCCGTCTCGTCGTACTGGCCGAATTCGTTGGGCAGGCCGGCATTCGGATAGGCACACACCAGCGTGTCCGCAACGCGGCCGATATCGGCGATATGGGCCCGCAGGTCTTCGGCGCCGAGCGCGCAGTTGAAGCCGATGGTGACGGGCCTCGCATGCCGCACCGAGTTCCAGAACGCTTCCGGCATCTGGCCGGAAAGCAGGCGGCCGGACTTGTCGGTGATGGTGCCGGACACCATCACGGGCACATCGATGCCGCGCTCTTCGGCGATTTCAGAGATCGCATAGAGCGCCGCCTTGGCGTTCAGCGTGTCGAAGATGGTCTCGACCAGCAGCAGATCGACGCCGCCGTCCAGCAGTCCCTTGATCTGCTCGCCATAGGCCTGACGCAGATCGTCGAACGTCACCGCGCGATAGCCGGGGTTGGCGACGTCAGGCGAGATCGAGGCGGTGCGGTTGGTCGGCCCGATGGCGCCGGCAACGAAGCGCGGCTTGCCGTCCTCGGCGGCCACGCGCTCGGCCGCGGCACGCGCAAGTCGTGCGCCATCGCGGTTAAGTTCATAGGCGAATTCCGACATGTCGTAGTCGGCCTGCGCGATCGAGGTCGACGAAAACGTGTTGGTCGCGACGATGTCGGCGCCGGCGCGCAGGTAAGCCGCGTGGATATCCTCGATCGCCTTCGGCTGGGTGAGGATCAACAGATCGTTGTTGCCCCTGATGTCGCGGTGAAAATCCGCAAAGCGCGCGCCGCGGAAAGCGGCCTCGTCGAACTGCAGGCCCTGGATCATGGTGCCCATGGCGCCGTCGAGCACAAGGATGCGCTCGCGCGCGGCAGCGAGCAGGGCGGTACGCTTCGGGGAAACCGGTACTTTCATCGATCAGGCCGCCTTGGCTGCGCCGCTGGGGCGAATGCCGAGCAGATGGGCGATCGCAAAGACGAGGTCGGCACGGTTCATGGTGTAGAAGTGGAAGGTGTCGACGCCGTGTTTTGCCAATTTCTGCACCTGGCCGGCCGCAACGGTCGCAGCAACCAGCTTGCGCGTCTCGGCGTCGTCGTCGAGCCCTTCGAACTTTTCCGCCAGCCAGTTCGGCACTGACGTGCCGGCGCGGGTGACGAAGTTCCGCGCCTGCTTGAAATTGTGCATCGGCATGATGCCGGGAACGACCGGGATATCGATGCCGCGCGCCCGCACGCGGTCGAGGTAGCGCAGATACAGATCGTTGTCGAAGAAGACCTGGGTGATGGCGCGGTCCGCGCCGGCATCGACCTTGGCCTTCAGCGTGTCGATGTCGGCATCGAAGTCGCGCGCCTCCGGATGCTTCTCCGGATAGGCGGACACCGAGATCTCCATATCGGGATGCCGCTTCTTGATCCCCGCGACGAGCTCCGGCGAAGTCTGGTAGCCTTCGGGGTGGGACACGTAGGCGGTGCCGATGCCGGTGGCGGGATCGCCGCGCAGCGCCACGATGTGGCGGACGCCGACGTCATGATAGCGGTCGACGATGTCGTCGATCTCGCCGCGCGAGGCGCCGACGCAAGTCAGATGCGCCGCCGGAACAAGCCGGGTCTCGCCGAGGATGCGGGCGATGGTCGAGTGGGTGCGCTCGCGGGTCGATCCCCCTGCGCCATAGGTCACGGAGACGAAATTGGGGGCGAGCGGCGCCAGGCGCTTGATCGTTTCCCAGAGATTGCGCTCCATCTCCTCCGTCTTGGGCGGAAAAAACTCGAAGGAGATTTTGGGAGATTGGAGCACGCGCTGCCCATCGGGCGCGGGAATGGCAAACTCGGTCATGACGCTCGCAAAAACTCCGGAAAATGCGGAACCAACAGGCCTATCGCGTGGACGCTAAAATAGGCCAAACACGGTTAGCGAAACAGCCCATCGGTATTGGGAAGTTGCCCAATTGTACCCATGAAACGGTATCTCACGTCGTATTTTTAAGCCGTTGGGAAGGAGTTAAAATGCGACGACTAATGATATTAAGTATAAAGTTCAATAAGATATCGTGGAACTGACCAGAGGTGATCGTGTTGGGCAATCGCTCATCATAATAAATTCATCACAATTCGTCCCACCTCGGCATGTTCGCGATCCGGCACCCGCGGTATCCGTCGCGGCCCAGATCTGCACCGCCCGGGCCTTTGTCACCGGCAACAAGCACACTAGCTTAGCCGCCATGATCCCGCTTTCCGTTCTCGACCTCTCCGTCGTCACCACAGGCACCAAACCCGCCGCAGCGCTGCGCAACAGCATCGACCTAGCACGCCATGTCGATGGGCTTGGCTATGTCCGCTACTGGCTCGCCGAGCATCACAACCTTGCCTCCGTCGCGAGCCCCGCGCCGGACCTGATGATCGGCCAGATTGCCGCGGTGACGCAGAATATCCGCGTCGGCTCCGGCGGCGTGATGCTGCCCAACCATGCGCCGTTGGTGGTGGCCGAGCGCTTCAAGATGCTGGAAGCGCTGTTCCCGGGCCGCATCGATCTTGGGCTTGGCCGGGCGCCCGGCACCGACGGGCCCACCGCCTACGCGCTGCGCAGCCGGCTCGACCGCCGCGAGGGCGATGACTTTCTCGAGCGCCTGCACGAACTGACGCTGTGGGAGACGCGCGATTTCCCGGCCGGCCATCCCTACAACAATGTGGTGGCGATGCCCGACGATTCGCCGCTGCCGCCGATCTGGCTGCTCGGCTCGTCCGATTACAGCTCCGAGCTGGCCGCCCAGGTCGGCATGGGCTTTGCGTTCGCGCATCACTTTGCGACGTACGACGCCATCGAGGCGATGACCAACTACCGCCGCCGCTTCAAGCCGTCGGGCTGGCGGCAGACGCCGAGCGGCATTTTGGCCGTCGCGGTCGTCTGCGCCGAAACCGATGCGGAGGCCGAAAGTCTCGCGACCTCGATGGATCTCAACCGCCTGCGCCGCGACCGCGGTCAATATTTGCCGCTGCCGAGCGTGGAGGAAGCGCTGGCCTATCCCTACAGCGAGGCCGAGCGCGCCTCGATCGCGCGCAACCGCTCGCGCTTGTTCGTCGGCAGCCCGGCAACTGTCATGGCAAAGCTGCAGCCGATGATCACGGCAAGCGAGGCGGACGAACTGATGATCATCACCGCCGTGTACGATCACGACGCGCGCAAGAAGTCGTACAGCCTGCTGGCGGATGCGTTTGGGCTGGCGAAGAAGGCGGCGGCGTAAGCCGCCATCAATCCGCTTTCCCGTTGAACGTCGCACGGAAGGGGTGGGCCGGGTACACGCCCACGATGCGGAATTCGCGCGAGAAAAACTTCAGCTCCTCCAGCGCAAACGCCAGCCCCGTGTCATCGGGATGCCCGTCGACATCGGCATAGAATTGCGTCGCAAAGAATTCGCCATCGACCATGTAGCTTTCCAGCTTGGTCATGTTGACGCCGTTGGTGGCGAAGCCGCCGAGCGCCTTGTAGAGCGCGGCGGGGAGGTTGCGCACACGGAATACAAAAGTCGTGACCAGCGGGCCCGAGCCTTGTTTGGCCCAGTTCGGCTCGCGCGCGAGCACCACGAATCGCGTGGTGTTGTGGGATTCGTCCTCGACGTCCTCGGCCAGGATGTCGAGGCCGTAAATCTGCGCCGCCAGGCGCGAGGCGATCGCGGCGACGGCCTTGTCCTTGCGCTCGGATACGTCGCGCGCGCTGCCGGCGGTGTCGGCGGCGACGATCGGCTTGATGCCGAGCTTGCGGATGATGCGCCGGCACTGGCCGAGCGCATGGACATGGCTCTCCACCGTCTTGATGTCCGAGAGCTTTGCGCCCTTCAGCGCCATCAATTGATGGCGGATCGGCAGGAAGAATTCGCCGACGATGTAGAGGCCTGACGCAGGCAACAGATGATGGATGTCGGCGACGCGGCCGGCGACCGAATTCTCGATCGGGATCATGCCGAGATCGGCCTCGCCGCCGGAGATCGCGCCCAGCGCATCCTCGAAGGTCGCGCAGGGCATGGGCTCGGCGTCCGGATAGGCCTCGGCGATGGCGATATGGGAATTGGCTCCCGGCTCGCCCTGGAATGCGATTTTCAGCTTCTTGGTCATGTCTTTCTTCCTGGCGGGGCCTTTTAGCAGCGGTTTAGCCGTTTGCCAGTATGGAGCGGGCGGTTTCGAGGTCGGCCGGGGTATCGACCCCGCGCGGAACTGTGTCCACGATGGTGACGTCGATCCGCATTCCCGCCTCCAGCGCGCGGAGCTGTTCGAGCTTCTCCTGCTTCTCCAGCGGCGAGGGCGGAAGCTGCACAAAGCGCTCCAGCGCCGGCCGCCGATAGGCATAGAGCCCGATATGGTGGTAGCGCGGCCCTTCGCCTGATGGCGCGGTGGCGCGGGTGAAATACAGCGCGCGCAGCCGCCGCCCGCCGAGCGGCGAGCCGACCGCCTTCACCACGTTCGGGTTCAGCGCCTCCTCCTCGGTGTGGATCTCGGCCGCAAGGGTAGCGATATCCACCGCGGGATCGTCGAGCGGCGGCAGCACGTCGCGAATATTGTCCGGCGAAATGGTCGGGAAATCTCCTTGCAGATTGACCACGATCTCGGCGTGTCCCTGCGGGTCAAGCAGTTTCATCGCCTCATGGATGCGATCGGAGCCGGAAGGATGGTCCGGTCGGGTCATGACCGCCTCGCCGCCATGGGCGCGCACGGCGGCGGCGATTTCCGGTGTGTCGGTGGCCACCGCCACCCGGCCGATGTTCGCGGCTTCTGCCCGGCGCAGCACATGGACGATCATCGGTAGCCCCGCGATATCGAGCAGCGGCTTGTCGGGCAGGCGGCTGGCCGCCATGCGGGCCGGAATCAGCACCAAAACGCGGTTTTCGGGCATTGGGAACGGATCGGCGGCGGGTCAAAAAACCGGCCGGGAATAGTGGGGGTCGGGCGAAAGTTGGCCCGTTTATACGGGTTGCCAGAGGCTGGGCAAACCGATATCTCAACCCTGCTCAGGGTGCGGCGCGAAAGCCTGATTCCTGAGGCGATTTCCTTCCCGCGGGCCGTTCCTTCGGCCTTACAGCGACCTTCCGGCTTGGGGCCTGATCCACTATGGACTCCTTCGAACTCAACAAAATCCTTGGCGCCCTCCTGGGCACCTGCATCCTGGTGCTGGTGACGAGCTTTGCCGCCCAGGCGGTGTTCACGCCCAAGCCGCTGGAGAAGCCGGGCTTCGAGATCGCCGTGAAGGAAGAGTCCCATGGCGGTGGTGCCGCGGCCGCAGCGGCCCCGGCCGAGCCGATCGAAAAACTGTTGCAGACCGCTTCCGTCGAGAAGGGCGCCGCCGCCGCCAAGAAGTGCGCGGCCTGCCACACCTTCGAGAAGGGCGGCCCGAACCGCGTCGGTCCGAACCTCTACGGCATCGTCAATGAGAAGAAGGGCGAGGGCAAGGGCGGCTTCAACTTCTCGGCCGCCATGAAGGCCAAGGGCGGCGAGTGGACCTTTGACGACCTCAACAAGTTCATCACCAATCCGAAGGGCTTCATCCCCGGCACCGCGATGGGCTTCGCCGGTATCCAGAAGGACTCCGAGCGCGCCGACGTGATCGCCTATCTGGCGACGCTGGCCGACAAGCCGGTGCCGCTGCCGACCGCCGCGAAGTAAGTTTCGCAGCGTCGGATACGCTTCAAACGGCCAGGCAATGCCTGGCCGTTTTGGTTTCGGGGGATCGCGCGCTTGTTATCGGGGCGTTTCGCCGCATCTGCCTCGAGAGCGGGCTGGCAAGATGAGGAAAAAGCAACATAATCGGCCGAATCCTTGCCGTATAATGGGGTTCTCAATGATCGGGGCTTGAGGACCGGGGGACGTCGAAACTTCTCGTCTAACAACAGGAATTCTCGTTTTGGCAATCACCCGACGACACCTTCTGCAGAGCGGCGCCTTTGCCGCCATGGCCCCGGCACTGGGGCACCTTCCCCTCATCGACACCGCCAGCGCGCAAGTCGCCGCCGAGCCGGCGTGGCGTCACGCCCTGTCGCTGTTCGGCGACATCAAGTACCCCGCCGACTTCAAGCAGTTCGACTACGTCAAGGCGGATGCGCCCAAGGGCGGCGTGGCGCGGCTGATCTCGCTCGGCACCTTCGACAACTTCAACATCGCGGTCGCCGGCATCAAGGGCAATCTCGCGCCGGCGGCGACCCAGATCTACGAAACGCTGATGTCGAAGTCGCAGGACGAAGTTGTCACCGAATACGGCCTGATCGCGGAAGCCGCCGCCCATCCGGATGATTTCACCTGGGTGGTCTACCGGCTGCGCAAGGAGGCGCGCTGGCATGACGGCAAGCCGATCACGCCCGAGGACGTCATCTTCACGCTGGAGACGCTCAAGAAGCTGAGCCCGTTCTACGCCGCCTATTACCGCCATGTCGTGAAGGCGGAAAAGTCCGGCGAGCGCGAAATCAAATTCACCTTCGACGGGCCGGGCAACCGAGAGCTGCCGACCATTGTCGGCGAGGTTCCCGTGATGCCGAAACATTGGTGGGAGGGCACCGACGAGCAGGGCCGCAAGCGCGACATTTCCGCCACCACGCTGGAGAAGCCACTCGGCTCCGGCCCCTACCGCATCAAGGAGTTCGTCGCCGGCCGCTCGATCGTTCTCGAGCGGGTCAAGGACTACTGGGGTGCCAATCTTCCGGTTCGCATCGGTCAGAACAATTTCGACGAGATGCGTTTCGAGTTCTTCCGCGACAACCTCGTGGCGCTGGAAGCGTTCAAGGCTGATCAGGCCGACTGGATTGCGGAGAACTCCGCCAAGCAGTGGGCCACGGCTTACGAATTTCCGGCTGTCGTCGACAAGCGCGTGGTCAAGGAGGAGTTTCCGATCAACGATTCCGGCCGCATGCAGGCCTTCACGCTGAACCTGCGGCGCGAGCAGTTCAAGGATGCGCGGCTGCGCCGGGCCTTCAATTACGCCTACGACTTCGAAGAGATGAACAAGCAGCTCTTCTACGGCCAGTACAAGCGCATCAACAGCTATTTCGAAGGCACCGAACTCGCCTGCTCGGGCCTGCCACAGGGGCAGGAGCTGCAGATTCTGGAGGCGGTGAAAGACAAGGTGCCTTCAGAGGTCTTCACCACGGCCTACACCAATCCGGTTGGCGGCAATCCCGAGAACGTCCGCAACAATCTGCGCGAAGCGGCCAAGCTGCTCAAGGAAGCCGGCTTCGAGGTCAAGGACCGCAAGCTGGTGGATCCCTCGGGCAAGCAAGTCACGGTCGAGATCCTGGTGCAGGATCCCTCGGCCGAGCGCATCGCGCTGTTCTACAAGCCGTCGCTGGAGCGCATCGGCGTCACCGCCTCGATCCGTGTCGCCGACGATGCGCAGTACCAGAACCGCATCCGCAGCTTCGACTTCGACATGATCATCGACCAGTGGGGTCAGTCGCTGTCGCCCGGCAACGAGCAGCGCGAGTTCTGGGGCTCCGCCGCGGCCGACGCGCCCGGCTCGCGCAACACCATCGGCATCAAGAATCCGGCGGTCGACGCGCTGATCGAGAAGGTGATTTTCGCCGAGAACCGCGAGACGCTGGTAGCGGCCTCGCGCGCGCTGGATCGCGTGCTGCTGTGGAACTTCTACGTGGTGCCGCAATTCACCTATGGTTTCTCGCGCTATGCCCGCTGGGACCGCTTCAGCCACGCGGACCTGCCGAAATATGCCCGTTCGGGCCTGCCGTCGCTGTGGTGGTATGATGCCGAGAAGGCTGCGCGGATCGGCAAGCGTTCGTGAAGGATATTTTGCGCATGGCGGCTTTCTCTCGCCGGCACGTTCTCGGTCTTGGTGCGGGCGCGCTGGCCGCGTTGCGGCTGTCGCCGCTGCAGGCGGCCGATGAGGCGGCGGGTGCCGAGGTGCATGGCATCTCGGCCTTCGGCGACCTCAAATATCCCGCGGACTTCAAGAACTTTGATTACGTCAATCTCGCCGCGCCGAAGGGCGGCTTGTTCTCGACCATCCCCTCGGTGCGCAGCTACAACCAGTCCTACCAGACCTTCAACTCGCTCAACGCCTTCATCCTCAAGGGCGAGGGCGCGCAGGGCATGGACCTCACCTTCACCGCGTTGATGGCGCGTGCCGGCGACGAGCCGGATGCGATGTATGGGCTCGCCGCCAAGTCCGTTCGGATTTCGCCGGACAAGCTGACCTATCGCTTCTCGCTGCGTCCCGAGGCGAAGTTCCACGACGGCTCGAAGATCACGGCGCATGATGTCGCCTGGTCCATCAACACGCTGAAGGCCAAGGGCCATCCGCTGGTCCAGGTGCAGATGCGCGACGTCAAGGGCGCCGAGGCGCTCGACGACATGACGGTTGCGGTGAGCTTTGCTGAAAAGCGCGCGCGCGACGTGCCGCTCTATGCCGCGGGCCTGCCGATTTTCTCGAAGAAGTATTACGAGACGCGCGCCTTCGACGAGTCGACGCTCGACACGCCGCTCGGCTCGGGGCCGTACAAGGTCGGCAGGTTCGAGGTAAACCGCTTCATCGAATATGTACGGGTCAAGGACTGGTGGGGCGCCGATCTGCCGGTGGCCCGCGGTCTCTTTAATTACGACGTCATCCGCTACGAATTCTATCGCGACCGCGACGTCGCCTTCGAAGGCTTCACCGGCAAGAACTACCTGTTTCGCGAGGAGTTCACCTCGCGCATCTGGGCGACGCGCTACGATTTCCCGGCCATCAAGGACGGCCGGGTCAAGCGCGAGGAAGTGCCTGATGAGACGCCCTCGGGCGCGCAGGGCTGGTTCATCAATACGCGGCGCCAGCAGTTCAAAGACCCGCGCGTGCGCGAGGCATTGATCTATGCCTTCGATTTCGAGTGGACCAACAAGACCATCATGTACGGCGCCTATGCGCGCACCCACTCGCCGTTCCAGAACTCCGACATGATGGTGTCCGGCGGCCCGCCGACGCCTGAAGAGCTGAAGCTGCTTGAGCCGTTCCGCGGCCAGGTGCCTGATGAAGTGTTCGGCGCGCCTTTCGTCCCGCCGGTCACCGACGGCTCGGGGCAGGACCGCATCCTGCTGCGCAAGGCGCAGCAATTGCTCAATGATGCCGGATATACGATCAAGGATGGCAAGCGGTATTTGCCGAGCGGTGAGGTATTCAAGATCGAATTCCTCTACGAGGAGCCGTCGCTCAATCCGCACCACGCGCCCTACATCAAGAATCTCGTGACCCTCGGCATCGAGGCGAGCCCGCGCCTGGTCGACGCCGTGCAGTATCGCGCCCGCGTGGAAGATTTCGATTTCGACATGACCATCCAGCGCTTCTCGATGTCGGCGACCCCCGGCGATTCCATGCGCTCGTTCTTCTCTTCGCCGGCGGCGAAGACCAAGGGCTCCTACAATCTGGCGGGCATCGAAAGCCCAGCGCTCGACGCGCTGATCGAGAAGATCATCGCTGCCGACAGCCGCGAAGAACTCACCATCGCCTGCCGCGCCTTCGACCGCGTCTTCCGCGCCGGCCGCTACTGGGTGCCGCAGTGGTACAACAAGACCCACCGGCTGGCTTACTGGGACATGTTCGCGCGTCCCGAAAAGCTGCCGCGCTATCAGATCGATGCCTATTCATCCGGTGTCGGCGAGCGGATCCTGTGGTGGCATGACGCGGCCAAGGCCGCGAAACTCGATCAGGCGAAGTAACAATGGCAGCCTACATCGCCCGCCGCATCCTCCTGATGGTTCCGACCCTGCTCGGAATCCTCTTTGTCGCGTTCGTGGTGGTGCAGTTCGCGCCGGGCGGCCCGGTCGAGCGCGTGCTGGCGCAGCTTTCCGGCGCCGACACCGGCGGCTCCTCGCGCATCTCGGGCTCATCGAGCGGCGATTTTGCCGGCCGCACGCCGCAGGCCGGCGCCTCGGCCGATGCGGTCAACTCGAAGTACCGCGGCGCGCAGGGTCTCGACCCGGATTTTGTCAAGAACCTGGAAAAGCAGTTCGGCTTCGACAAGCCGGCGCCGGAGCGCTTCCTGCTGATGGTGTGGAACTACGCCCGCTTCGATTTCGGCAAGAGCTATTTTCGCGATGTCAGCGTGATCCAGCTGATCAAGGAGAAGCTGCCGGTCTCGATCTCGCTCGGCCTTTGGCTGACGCTCCTGACCTACATGATCTCGATCCCGCTCGGCGTGCGCAAGGCGGTTGCCGACGGCTCGCGCTTCGACACCTGGACCTCGGCGGTGATCATCGTCGGCTTTGCCATTCCGGGCTTCCTGTTCGCGATCCTGCTGATCATCCTGTTCGCCGGCGGCTCGTTCTTCAACTGGTTCCCGCTGCGCGGGCTGACCTCAGACGGCTGGTCGAGTTTCCCCTGGTACTGGAAGATCATCGACTATTTCTGGCACATCACGCTGCCGCTGATTGCGATGGGCCTTGGCGCCTTCGCCACCATGACGCTGCTGACCAAGAACTCGTTTCTCGATGAAATTCGCAAGCAGTATGTGATGACCGCGCGAGCCAAGGGCTGCACCGAGCGCCAGGTGCTCTACGGCCATATCTTCCGCAACGCCATGCTGATCGTGATCGCGGGCTTTCCCGGCGCCTTCATTCACGCCTTTTTCTCCGGCTCGCTGCTGATCGAAACCATCTTCTCCCTCGATGGGCTGGGGCTGCTCAGCTTCGAGAGCGTGCTCAACCGCGACTATCCCGTTGTGTTCGGTAACCTCTTTATCTTTTCCCTGGTCGGCCTCGTCATCGGCCTGGTCTCCGATCTCACCTATATGTGGATCGATCCCCGGATCGATTTCGAGGCGCGGGAGGTCTGATGACGATGCTCGCGCCGCAGCCGGTCGAGACCTCGACACAGTCGCCGCTCGGCCCCGCCGTGCCGGTGACGCGGCATCCCTTTGCGCTGTCGCCGCTCAACCGCCGCCGCTGGCAGAACTTCAAGGCGAACCGCCGCGGCTACTGGTCGCTGTGGATCTTCCTCGTGCTGTTCGTGGTCTCGCTGTTCGCCGAACTGATCGCCAACGACCGCCCGTTCCTGATCAAGTATGACGGCCATCTCTACTGGCCCGCCTTTGTCGGCTATTCCGAGACCACCTTCGGCGGCGATTTCGAGACCTCGGCCGACTATCGCGATCCCTATTTGCAAAAACTGATCGCGGACAAGGGCGGCTGGATCATCTGGCCGCCGATCCGCTACTCCTACGCTACCCACAATCTCGACCTGCCGACGCCAGCGCCGTCGCCGCCGACCTGGATGCTGACGGAGGCGCAGTGCAAGGCCGTGGTGGAGAAGAAGGGCCTGAGGGGCTGCCGCGACCTCGAATACAACTGGCTCGGCACTGACGATCAGGGCCGCGACGTGGTGGCGCGGCTGATCTATGGTTTCCGCATTTCGGTGCTGTTCGGCCTGACGCTCACCATCCTGTCCTCGATCATCGGTGTCGTCGCCGGCGGCGTGCAGGG
>Ga0081540_1002033_pt1 | contig 16870 bp, 15 predicted proteins | sample TabmetS2T1R1_FD_71024 | JGI IMG/M metagenome (GOLD analysis project Ga0081540, IMG submission 71024) | Tabebuia heterophylla rhizosphere microbial communities from the University of Puerto Rico - S2T1R1 | ecosystem: Host-associated > Plants > Roots > Rhizosphere ... | reverse complement strand
CCCCTCCCGTACCCGTCGGCGCGCCCGGCTCGCGAGTTGCCGGGCGGCCGCGGGGGACCGTTCGATCATCGGAGCGATCTCCTCGAACGGCACGGCGAACAGGTCGTGCAGCACGAACGCCAGCCGCTCGGCCGGGCTCAGCGTATCGAGTACGACCAGCAGGGCGAGCCCGACCGCGTCGGCCAGCAGCGCCTCCTGCTCCGGGTCGGTGCCGTCGACGCCCGCGATCACGGGATCGGGCAGGTGCACCTCGAGCGGCACCTCGGCGCGCCTGCGTCGGGAGCGCAGCAGGTTCAGGCACACCCTGGCCACCACCGTGGTCAACCAGGCGCGCAGGTTCTCCACCTCGCCGGTGTCGGCCCGGCTGCTCCGCAGCCAGGCCTCCTGCACGGCGTCGTCGGCCTCGCTGAGCGAGCCGAGCATCCGGTACGCCACGGCGCGCAGGTGGGTCCGGTGCTCGTCGAACTGCTGGGGCAGCGCCGCGCAGCCTGTCGCGGCGGCGTCGCTCGGCGATCCTCCCGAGGCTGGCTCGTTCATCCGTCACATTCCTCCGCCGGGGCGTTTCCTAGCAGTAGACCCCCAGTCCAGCGGATGTGACCGGGAGCCCGGCTCCCGGGCAGGCGAAATGGAGACGAACGTGACATCACCGATCCTGGTCACCGGCGGTACCGGTACGCTCGGGCGCCTCGTCACGCCGCTGCTGCGGGAGGCAGGCGAGAAGATCCGGGTGCTGAGCCGGCACGCCCACGAGCCGGGCGACGGCATCGAGTACGTCACCGGTGACCTCCTCAAGGGGGAGGGCATCGAGCCCGCGGTGGACGGTGTGGCGACCGTCGTGCACCTGGCCGGCGGCCCGCGGGGCGACGACGAGGCGACCCGGAAGCTCGTGCGCGCGGCGTCCCGGGCCGGCGTACGGCACCTGGTGCTCATCTCGGTGGTCGGCGCCGACCGGGTGCCGATCGGGTACTTCCGGATGAAGCTGCGCACGGAGCGGGCGGCGGCCGAGTCGGGGATTCCGTGGACGACCCTGCGCGCCAGCCAGTTCTTCGACCTTGTCGTGATCGTCGGGCGAGCGATGGCCAGGCTGCCGGTCGTGCCGGTACCGTCCGGGGTCAGCTTCCAGCCGGTCGACGCCCGGGACGTGGCGGCACGGATGGCGGAGCTGACCCTCGGCGCGCCGGCCGGACTGGTACCCGACATCGCCGGCCCGCGCATCTACCCGATGACCGACCTGCTGCGCGGATACCTTGAGGCGGCGGGGAAGCGCCGGCCGCTGGTGCGGATCGCGTTGCCCGGCAAGGGAATCCGCGCACTGAAGGCGGGCGGCAACCTGGCCCCCGACCGTGCCGTGGGTACCCGCACCTGGGAGGACTTCCTCGCCGAACGGGTGCGCTGAGCCGCCCGGTCAGGAGGCCGCCCGCTCAGAAGGCCGCCCGCTCAGAAGGCCGGTTCGGTCTCGGTGAGCAGGGCGAGCAGGGCGAGCAGGGTCGGCTGGTCCTCCGTGTCGCAGTCCGTCCAGGAGACGCTGACCGGCCCGGCGTCCAGCCGGTACCGGTACCCGGCGGGGCACGGCGCGGACGTCCAGGTTGCCCGTCCGGACAGTAGCGGGCTGCGCAGCAGTGCCGCGAGCCGCTGGTGCCGCTGGGGATCCAGCCTGCCGTAGTTGGTCACCCGGGCCCAGGGACTGCCCGGATAGGGGATGAACAGCCATTCGCCGTCCGGACTCAGGTGGATGCTCTGCGCGGTGCCGGACCGGTCGGTGCGCGTGACGGTGGTGTCCGGGGTGGACAGGGGTGGTGACGGGGGCGGGGCGAGCCGGGGCTGGATGGCGGGGGCGGTGGAGCAGCCGGCGAGCGCCAGCACCGCGACCGGCGCCGCCGCCCGCCACAGTCCCAACCGCGCCCGACCGTCCACTGTGGACGACTGATCGGTCTGGCGGCTACTCGGCCTCGGCGGGGACCCGCTGGGGGCCGCGCTGCGCCGGTACCGGATGCTCGGCGTCGTGCCGCGCGTGGCTGCCGGCGCCGTTCGTGCCGTTGGTCGCGCGCTGCTCGGCCTTCTCCTCCGCGGCGGCCTCCTCGGCGCGCGGGGGCTCGGCGGGGCCGGGCTCGGCCGGTGCGGGTTCGGCGCGCCGGGGCGGCGGCGGGATCTGCCGGTACTCGCCGGTGTCGGCGCCGCCCGCGGCGGCCGCCATGACCGCGGCGGCGGCCAGGTCGGCGACCCGCTTCGCCTCGCGCTGCACCCGGGCCCGCACCTCGCGGGCGTGCGTCTCGGCGGAGTCGGCCGCGTGGCGCGCCTCTTCCATCCTGGTCAGCTCGCTGGTCAGGTCCTGGCGCACCTTGCCCAGCCGCTGGGTGAGCTGGTTGTAGTCGCGCTCGGCGGTCGCGCCCTCCTGCCGCGTCTGTGCCAGCTTCTGCTGCACCGCGTTCAGCTCGGTCTGCAACTGGGCCAGCGCCTGCTGCCCGGCCTGGATCTGCTGCTGCACCGTGACGAGCTGCTGCTGGTGGGCCGCGGCCTGTTCGTCGGCGCGCCGCCGGACCTCCGCCGCGTGCTGCTGCGCCTCGGCGTGCAGCGCGGCACTCTTCTGGTCGGCCGCCGTCTTCCTGTCGTTGATCTCCCGCTCCGCGACCGCCCGGAGCTGGGTCAGCTCCTGCGCGGCCTGCCCGTGTGCCGTCTCCAGTTCGCGCTGCAACTGGGCACGGGACGCCTCGACGAAGGCGGCCTGCTCGGCCCGCGCCTGCTCGGCCTGCTGCGCGGTCAGGTCGCTGATCCGCTTGGCCTCCTGCTCGGCCCGCTCGCGGGCGGCCTCGCCCTCGGCCCGCGCCTGCTCGGCGACCCCCCGGATCTCGGTCAGCTCGGCCTCGGCGGCCGACCGGCGCTCGTCGTGCGCCTTGTCGTGCTCCTCGCGCCGCGCGGCCAGGTCGGCCTCCAGCTCGCGTACCGTCTGGGCCGCCTGCTCACGCGCGTCGCTGACCAGCTTCTCGCCCTCGGCCGCCTTGTCGGTGTGGTGCTGCTCGGCGGCGTTGACGATGGCCTCGGCCTGCTTCTCGGCCAGCGCGAGGATCTGGTCGACCATCGGCCCGAGGTGGCGGAACGAGGCGCGGTCGACATAAGGCTGGCGCTGCGACAGCTCGGTCAGCTCCGCCTGCATCTGGTGCAGCTGCCCGGCCATGCCACGGGCCTGGCCGAACGCCCGGTCGCGGTCGGCGACCAGCCCGGCGACCTCGCTGTCCATCCGGGCGACATAGCGGTCGACCTGGCGCTTGTCATACCCGCGCAGCGCCTGGTCGAAGGTCGGCTGCGAAGCCGGCTCCTCGCGTGCTGCCAGCAGCTCCCCGTCCTGGGACATGCGCCATCCTCCATACGGTCGCGATGCCGGCGGATGAGCCACGCCCGCCGGGCGTGATCGTGGCGACGGCGCCGCCCGCCTGCAGATCCGTCACGGTACCGCCTTCCGCGCGGGGGCCATCACCCGGCGTTCAGTCCGCATCGGCATCGGCCGTTCGGATGGGTACCCACCTGGCCGTCGGTACCGACGGGGGCATATCGGACGGCGCGCGGCTCCCTGCTCCGGGAAGGTCAGCCCGTGCCGGCGAGGCCGACGAGGTTGCCCTCGGGGTCGGTGAAGTGCGCGACCACGAGGCCGGTACCCGGTGAGCGCTCCGGCCCCATGGCACGCGTGCCGCCGAGGCTCTCGGCCCGGTCGAGGGCGGCGGCCACGTCCGGTACCCCGACGTAGAAGACGACGTGCGGCCGGTACCCCCCGCCGCCACCCACGCCGCCCGGGATGCCAACCGTGTCACGAGCGGCGTCGCCGCCCCGGCCCGCCTCGGTGAACCCGTAGTTGCCCGCCTCCGACACCGACGGCGCCACCGGCCCGCTCGTGTCGAAGTCCCAGCCGAACAGCTCGGCGTAGTACCGGCGCAGTCCCGCGGGGTCCCTTCCGATGATCTCGAAGTGCACCACTGGCTGTCCCATGGCGACCCGCCTCCCGACCCGCATCGGTTGTTAAAAACCACCACTGACTCGCAAACTTAGCACCGGGTCGGGCGGGCCGCCTATCGGTCCACATTGGACACCGTGGCCGGCGCCGGTACCGCACGGTTCGCGGTCTGGCGCAGTGCCCGCAGCCCGGTGGATCTACGCGGACTGCTCGTGGGACAGCAGCGCGTGCGCCGACCCGTGGGACGGCTGCTGAGCCGCACCCGGTTCGGTTTCACAGTGAGGGCGGGGTGGCCGGCCGACACCGGCCACCCCGCTGTGCACCGGATAACGTGAGCTGCCGCGCGGGCGGTGAGGAGCCGGCGGTCGTGTCAGGAGCCGGCGGTCGTGTCAGGAGCCGGCCGGTTTGGCCTTGCCGTAGAACGGGCCGCCGCAGGAGTTCTGCGCGAAGGACTGCACGCTGGCCTTGTTGCCGGCCTGGGCCGCCTTGACCGCGTCGTCGACCGCCTGCCGCCCGCGGTTGTCCAGCGCCTTGGCGTACGCGTCCATCGCGGCGTACTTGGCCAGTTCGGCGGTGGCGGCCTGCGCCTGTGTCTTCGCCGAGCCGCTGCCGAGGTAGTTGAACAGCCAGGCGCACAGCCAGAAGTTCTGGGCCGTGACGAGGCCGGCGTTGGGCTGGTACTGTCCGCCCGCCTCGGGCATGTGGTCGGGGAACGTGACGCCGGACGGCAGGTTCAGCCCGGGCATCATCTGGCGGTACAGCGCGTCGGCCGCCGCGTAGTCGGTGGTCGGCGCGGCCGGTGCGGCCGCCGTGGTGCCGGCGACCGCCGGGGCCGGTCCGTTCGGGGTCGCGGAGTTGTCCGCGGTGCCGCACGCGGCGACCCCGAAAACGAGCAGGGACACGGCGATCGGCGCCAGGCGTCGCATGGTGGCTCCCGTCGAACTGCCGGCAGGGACGAGTCGGCCGCGCGGCGACTGGCCGGCAACCTACTGTTAAGGCTCTTTACTGAACTGCCGCCCCACGTTAGGAACCACATCGGCCGATGTCAAGCTGACGGTCGCCGGGCCGGCCCCTTGACAAAATTGTTAACTCTCTTAATAGTTCGATTACTGCCGATGCCCCGTTCTCCGATGAAGGAGCGTCATGACGCGACTGCGACCCCTGCTGGCAGCGGGGGCGATGGTGCTGCTGGCCGCGACCGGCGCCGTGCTGGTCGCCCTCCCGGCGAGCGCCGCGAACCTGCTCACCAACCCCGGCTTCGAGACCGGTACCCTCGCCGGCTGGTCGTGCTCCGGCTCGACCGGTTCGGTCGTCGCCAGCCCGGTGCACACCGGTACCCACGCCCTGTCCGGTGCGGCCACCACGAGCGACAACGCGCAGTGCACGCAGACCGTCAGCGTGCAGCCGAACACGGCCTACACGCTGTCCGCCTGGGTGCAGGGCAGCTACGTGTACCTCGGCGTCACCGGCGGCGTGTCCACGTGGACCCCGTCGGCCACCTCCTACAGCAAGCTGACCGTCGCGTTCACCGCCGCCGCCAACCAGACCACGGCGCAGATCTTCCTGCACGGCTGGTACGGCACGGGCACCTACTACGCCGACGACGTGAGCCTGGACGGTCCGGGCGGCTCGACGCCGAGCCCGTCGATCACCGTCGCGCCCAGCACGCCGAACACCAGCCCGAGGCCGACGGTCCCGCCGACCCCGGCGCAGGTCACCGTCGGCACGGTCACCGACTCCTCGATCCAGCTCCGCTGGACGATGCCGCCCCCGCCGGTCGGCGGCTCGCCTGACGGCTTCCGGGTCTACGAGGGCTCGACGGTCGTGGCCACCTCACCGGCCTCCACCCCGTCGGGCACCGTCTCCGGGCTGTCGGCGTGCTCCACGCACAGCTACACGGTCACCGCCTGGAACTCCGCCGGCGAGTCGGCGAAGTCCGCGCCGGTCACCGGTACCACGACCGGGTGTGTCAACTCCGGGCTGCCCAGGCACGCGCTCGTCGGGTACCTGCACGCGAGCTTCGCCAACGGCTCCGGGTACCTGCGGATGGCCGACGTGCCGGACGCCTGGGACATCATCGACCTGGCGTTCGGTGAACCCAGCTCGGTCACCTCCGGGAACATCCACTTCAACCGGTGCCAGCCCAGCGAGTGCGCAGGCGTGGAGTCCGACGCCGACTTCCTCGCGGCCATCAAAGCCAAGCAGGCCAAGGGGAAGAAGGTCCTGCTGTCCATCGGCGGCCAGAACGGCGAGGTGCAGCTGACCACGACTGGCGCGCGGGACACCTTCGTGAGCACGGTCAGCGCCATCATCGACCGCTGGGGGCTGGACGGCCTCGACGTCGACTTCGAGGGCCACTCGCTCTACCTCAACGCCGGTGACACCGACTTCACGCATCCGACCACTCCGGTGATCGTCAACCTGATCTCCGCGCTCCAGTCGCTGAAGGCCAGGTACGGCGCCAAGTTCGTGCTCACCATGGCGCCCGAGACGTTCTTCGTCCAGCTCGGGTACCAGTTCTACGGGCCGGGCAGCGGCGGCGACCCGCGCGGCGGCGACTACCTGCCGGTCATCTACGCGATGCGCAACGACCTGACCGTGCTGCACGTGCAGGACTACAACTCCGGACCCATCATGGGCCTGGACAACCAGTGGCACACCATGGGCGGCGCGGACTTCCACATCGCCATGACCGACATGCTGGTGGCCGGGTTCCCGGTCGCCAACACCGGCAAGGTGTTCCCGGGCCTGCGGCCGGACCAGATCGCGATCGGGGTACCGGCGGCGGTCAGCGCTGGCAACGGGTACGTGGCGCCGGCCGTGCTGCAACAGGCGATGACCTGCCTGGTGAGGGGGACCGGCTGCGGCGGGTACACGCTGCGCGGCGGCGCCTCACCGGGCCTGCGCGGCTTCATGACCTGGTCGATCAACTGGGACCGTTACTACAACTGGGAATTCATGAACAACCACCGGCCGTACCTCAACTCGCTGCCGTAGCCGGCAGCGGACACGCGCGGCCCCACGCCTCCCCGTGGCGTGGGGCCGCGCCGTCTGGCGGCCAGGCGAACAGCCGGCACAGGTAGTCCGCGTCCAGCGGCACCGGTCGCGGGCGCCGCGATCCGAGCACCGCGCGCAGCCGCTTGTCGTCGTAGGTGCGGTCGTACCGGAATGCCAGCTCCTCGGCGCCCGACCGCTCGTCGCCCTGGGCCGCCTCGACCATCGCCGCGAACCTCGCTAAGCGCGGCGCCCGCCGCCGCACCGCGAGTGTCCATTGTGGAAATGACACGACCGGCAACCCGGCCAGTGCCGCCAGGTCGACGAAGCGGACCGCCCCACGGTTGACGACGTGGTAGGTGGCGTTCCACGCGCCGGGACAGCCGACGACCCCGGCGACGGTACGGGCGACGGTGTCGACCGGCGACGAGTTGATCTGCAGGTCCAGCGGCGGGGCGCAGCCGGCCGCCCAGGACGCGCGCAGCAGCAGCGCGACGAGGTCGTGCTCACCCGGCCGTCCGGTGCGCGAGTGCCAGCCGACAAACGCCGGGCGGTAGACGGTGACGCGGAAGCCGCGCTCGCGGGCACGGGCCATCATGGTGTCCGCCGCCCATTTCGACTGCGTGTAACCGTTGCGCAGCCCGTCCTCGCCCTGGAGGGGCTCGTCCTCGAAGACGGTGCCGCGCCGGTAGTGCGGGGACAGGAACACGCCGGTGGTGGAGACGTGGTGCACGGCCTTGGGCGCGCCATTCGCGGCGAAGTGGAGCACGGCCCGGGCGCCGCGCACGTTGGCGTCGCGCAGCGCCGGGTACGGGGCGAACAGGTTCACCTGTGCGGCGCAGTGGACCACGGTGTCGATCCGCCCGCGCAGCGCGGGGTCGGCCAGCGCGGCGGCGATGCCGCCGCCGGGATCGTCGCTGGGCACCAGCGCGACGCGGGAGGCGTCCAGCCCGTTGCGCCGGCACGCGTCCGCCAGCCGGTCGCGCGGGTCAGCGTCGGGCCGGGCGCGCACCACACACCAGAGCCGGGCGTCGGTGGCACGCAGCAGTTCGGCGGCGAGCTGCCCGCCGAGGAAGCCGGTAACGCCGGTCAGCAGGATCCGCCGCGGCCGCCCGAGTTCGGCCGACGGGTCGGCCGGCGGGCGAAGCGGGTCGCCGAGCCGCGCGTCCCGCGCCATCACCGCCGCGGTGTCAGGCATCGGTCGCCGGCCCGCTGTTCGTCGGGTCGCTGTTCGTCCGTCCACTGAGGACGATCGGTATCGGCCCGCCTGGTCGCAGCGTCATCCGCGGCGCGGGCGGCACCGTCCACTCGGGAGCCTGACCCAGCCGCAGGCCCCCGAGCAGCACGGCCAGCACCACCTGCCCCTGCAGCATCGCGAAGCCCCCGCCGACGCAGCCGCGCGGGCCGGCGCCGAACGGCAGGTACGAGTACGGACGCATGGCCGCCTCGCCCTCACGGTCGAACCGCGCGGGCAGGAACTCGTCCGGCCGCGGGAACAGCGACGGCCGCCGGTGCAGCGCGTAGGGGCTGATGACCACCTCCTCGCCGCGTTCCAGGCTCAGCGAGCCGATGCGCACGTCCTCGACCGCGCGCCGCCCGAAGGCGTACCCGGGCGGGTACAGGCGCAGGGCCTCCTTGAACACCTGCAGGGTGAACGGCAGCGCGCGCAGGGACTCCGCGGTCAGGTACCCGTCGCGGACGCCGGCCGCGTCGACCTCGTCGGCGACCCGGCGCGCGGCCTCGGGGTGCCGGGCCAGCAGGTACACGGTCCAGGTGAGCGCGTTGCGCGGGTTCTCCGCGCCGGTGATGAACAGGGTCATGATGTCGTCGCGGATCTGCTGGTCGGTCAGCTCGTACTCGGCCGGACCGTCCCCGGCGGCCCCCTGCCCGGCGCGCTGGGCGGCCAGCAGCACGTCGAGCACGTCGCCACCGTCGGCGGCCGGTCCCTGTTCGCGGCGGCGCTGCGCGACCAGCGACAGCAGCCGGCGCTCGATGTGCGCGGCCGGTCGCTCGATCAGCGACGGGTCCGCCCAGCCGGCCTCCCGCTGGGCGGCGGGGCGGCCGAGCAGCGAGCCGATCGCGTCGAGGTCGTCGATCAGGTGCTCGTCCTCGGGCGCCAGGTCCCAGGAGAACAGCGTGCGCGCGACGATCCGGGCGGACAGGTCCATGAACGCGGTACCCAGCTCGATGGTGCCCGCGCCCGCCCACCGGTCCCGGTACCGGCGGGCGAGCGCGGCGACGTCCAGCACCTGCCGGCGCACGGCCGGCTGCGCGAACACCCGGGCCAGCAGGGCGCGCTGCCGGCGGTTGACCGCGTTGGTGCTGGTGAGCATTCCGTTGCCGAGGCCGGTGTCGGACCCCTCGGCCCCGCCCATGACCTCGCGCTGGAACTGCGACTTCTCGAACGAGGCGGCGCGGGTGACCAGTACCTCGCGGATCAGGTCGGGCTCGTTGACGAAGACGACCGGCCGGTACGCGAGGTCGTGCCGCACCACGCCGGCGTCGGTCGCGGCGACGGCGTCGAGCAGCCGCAGGCGGGCGTGCGGCGCGATGTCGACCCGGTCGAGGAGATCGGAGGTCATGACCTGAGGGCGTTCCACCCGTTCCATGCGCGGCGCGGCGCGCGCGGCGCGGCTCAGGCCCGGCGCAGCGCGACGATCGCGATGTCGTCGTCCGGCTCCGGCGGCCCGACCTCGGCGAGCAGCCGGTCGCAGAAGCGTTCCAGGTCCTCGTCAACGGTCGCCGCCGCCTCGGCGAGCACCGCCAGGCCGTCGTCCACGCCGCGTCCCCGGCGCTCGATCAGCCCGTCGGTGAAAAGGACCAGCACGCCGCCCGGCTCCACCTCGACCGTCACCTCGGTGGCCCGCGGGCCGGGCATGCCGAGCAGCGGCGTGTGGTGGGTGAGGTAGCGCGCCCGGCCGCCGGCCACCAGCAGCGGCGGCGGGTGCCCGGCGTTGGCCATCCGCGCCACGCCCGTACCCGGCTCGATGTCCAGCAGGCACAGCGTGGCCAGCTCGTCCGGGATCAGCCGCAGCAGCAGCCCGTTGAGCCGGTCCAGCACGGTGCCGGGAGGGTGGCCCTCGGCGAGGTAGGCCCGGGTGGCGTGGCGCAGCTCGGCCATTACGGTCGCGGCGTGCAGCGAGTGCCCGGCCACGTCGCCGACCGCCACCACCAACCGGCCGGACAGCTCGCACAGCTCGTAGAAGTCGCCGCCGATCTCGGCCTGTTCGCTGGCCGGCACGTACCGCACGGCCAGGTCGTAGCCGGGCAGGCTGGGCAGGCGCGCGGGCAGCAGGCTGTGCTGCAGGGTCAGCGCGAGCTGGTGCTCCTGGGCGTAGGCGCGCACGCCCTCGATCGAGGACACCACCGTGTGGCCGATCTGGGTCAGCACGGGCGCGTCATCGTCGGTGGCCCACGCCGGTACCACGACATAGACGGCGGGCCGGTCCGCCCGCCGCCGCGCGCCCAGCGCCCGCAGTGCACCGCCGTCGGGCCAGTCGAGCTGCGGCCAGGCGGAGACGGGCTCGTCGTGGTACACCGAGCCGACCGGTACCTCGAAGGTGTCGGTGGTCCAGCTGCGGATGGCGGGCTGACCGGCCGGCCCGTCGACGACCGCGCAGATCCGCCGCCCCTCCAGCGACTCGGTGCAGATCATGGCCGGGGTGCCGTAGATGTCGGCGGTACCGGTGACGGCGGCGTGCAGCAGCTCGCGCACTGACGTGGCGCTGTTCAGCGCGACCGCCATCCGGGCCAGTTTGGCCAGCCGCTCGGCCAGTCGCTCAGCCTGCTGCCGTGCCCGGTAGTAGCGCAGCACGGCGTGGACGGTGGCCAGCAGTTCGGCCGGGTCGATGGGTTCGACCAGGTAGGCATCCGCCCCCCGGGACAGGCCCTGGGTGCGGTCCACCACGTCGACGGCGGCGGCGGAGACGTGGACGACCGGGATGGCGGCGTGCGCGGGTGCGGCCTTGATCTGTTCGCAGACCTCGAAGCCGGTCATGTCCGGCAGTTGCACGTCGAGGACCACGACGTCGACCGGCTCGGCCCGGACCATGGCGAGTGCCTGGGTGCCGGTGGCCGCCTCGATCACCGTGTACCCGGCCCGGCGCAGCCAGCTGCACAGCACGTACCGCTTGGAGGGGGAGTCGTCGACCACGAGCAGGGTGCCCGGGTCACCGCCGGCCGGACTCATGCGTCGCCGTGGGGCGGGCGCAGCCGCAGCGGCACCGTGACGGTGAAGGTGCTGCCGGCGCCGACGGTACTGGTCAGGGTCAGCTCCCCACCGAGCAGAGTGGCCAGCCGCCGGGCGTAGGGCAGCCCCAGGCCGGTACCCACGACCGCGGCCTGGGCCGCACCCCGGATCTGGTAGAACTCCTCGAACACCCGCCGGTGCTCCTCGGGCGGGATGCCGATGCCGGTGTCCGAGACGACGAGGTCCACGGTGTCCCCGCCGGCGTACCGGGCGGCCAGCCGCACCTCGCCGCGCGGCGTGAACTTGATCCCGTTGGTCATCAGGTTGCGCAGCACCTGCACCAGCATCACCTCGTCGGTGTGCAGGACCGGCAGCCCGGCCGGCTCCTCGACGACGACGTCGAGCTCCGGCCTGTCGACCAGCGAGGGCATGGTGCCGCGCAGCGCGCCGAAGACGGCGTGCAGGTCGACGTCGGCGGGGGAGGGTTCCAGCCGGCCGGACTCCGCCTTGGCAAGGTCCAGCAGTTCGTTGACCCGGGCCAGCATGTCACGGGCGGAGTCCTCGATCAGGCCGAGCTGGGTGCGCTGCTCCTCGGTCAGCGGCTCGGAGGCCGGGTCGGTGATCAGGCGCAGCAGGCCGAGGATCGCCGTGACCGGGGCACGCAGCTCGTGGCTCACGTTGGCCAGGAACCGGCTCTTGGCCTCGCTGGCGTCCCGCAGCTGCGCGGACTTCTGGTCCAGCTCGGCATACAGCGCCACGACGCCGCGGTTGGTGGCCTCGAGCTCGTCGGACAGCTCGTTGTAGAGCGCCAGGACGCCGCGGTTGGTCTCGGCCAGCTCGGCGTTGAGCCGCAGCAGCTCGTCCCGCTGGCTCTGCACCTCCGCCAGGCTGGTCAGCAACTCCTGGTTCTGCAGCACGAACTCCTCTACGGGTCGGCCCGGTGCGAGCCGTTCCAGCGCGGTGCGCAGCTCCTCGACCCGGGCCGGCGTCCAGGACGGCGCTCCGGGCGGCAACTGCCGGCCCATGGCGATAGTCACCCGACCGCCCGACTCGTAAACCCGCCAGGTTCCCATCAGGCGGTGCGCCCCGGCGACCTCGGCGGCCAGCGCGTCGAGTACCGCGCGGTCGGTCGGCGCCTGGGCGGTCGCGGACACGAGCAGCATGTCACCGTGTTCGCTGTCCGCGTCGAAGGTGACCACGACGGCACCGAGCAGGGCGAACATCTGGCGGCCCACCTCGCTCAGCGCGGTGGCGACCCGGATCTGGTCCTGCGACTCCAGCCCGACCGCGGCGGCCACTTCGCGGCCGCGCTGGCGGACCACGAACACGTCGTGTTCCACGGCGATCGCGGTGCGCAGCAGCAGGTTTCCGCTCACGGGCCGGCCCGGTCCGCACCGTCCACTGTGGCCGGAGCGGCCGGCCAGGCAGGCGCGGCGGTGCCGCGGGCGACCAGGATGCCGGCGTCGTCCCGGCGGACGGCCGCGTCGCGCATCAGGGTCGCGGCGACCACGAGCGGGCCGCGCCGCAGCAGGCCCGGGTATTCCGTGGCGTCCCACCGGTCGTTGACCCCGTCGCTGTGCAGCACCACGACCGTGTCCGCGTCGATCGGGTAGCTGTACTCGCGGACGTTGCGCCGCTGGCGGTCGCCCACGATGCCGGGCTGGGCGGGGATGCCGCGCCGGCCGCCCGGACCGACCAGCCAGCCGGAGATGTTACCCACTGAGGCGCAGGTGACCGTGCCGGCCCGGTCGAGCTCGATCAGCGCGGCGACGGCGCCGCGGGTGTGGCTGACCGCGCGGTGCACGTGGCCCAGCACCTCGGCCGGTCCACCGGCCGGTGCCTCCCGGAACGCGGCGACGACCGCCTGGCTCGCGGCCGCGGCCAGCGCGCCGTGGCCGAGACCGTCGCACAGCAGGGCCTGTCGCCGGCCGTCCACCTCCCGGACGCCATAGCCGTCCCCACTGACCGTCTCGCCGGCGATTGGGCGGGTCAGCCCCGCGGCCCACTGCGCGGGCGCGGGCGGCCGGCCCCACACGGAGACGGTCAGGACAGTTCCGCGCCCGGGCCGGGAGAACGCGTCCAGCTCGGTCGCCTGCCGGGCCATCGCGCCCAGACCGATCCCGAGGGTACCGGCGGTGGAGTGCCCGTCCCGCGCGGACAGTGCGATGTCGGCCATGCCCGGTCCGCTGTCGGTGGCCACAAGCTCGACTCCCGCGTCACCGCCGGCCCGCACGATGCGCAGGTGCACCACTCCGTCGCGGGTGTGCTTGTAGAGGTTGCTGGCCAGCTCGGTGGCGACGATGGCGAGGTCGGCCAGGCGCTGTTCGGTCAGGCCCAGGCTCTCGCCGACCGCGGTCGCCGCGCGGCGCACCGCGCCGACGCTGCCGGCGTCGGTGACCGGAAACCAGCCGAGGTCCTCTGACTGCACGGGCGGCGCGGTCGGGGTCATCGCGACCATTTCGTCAACGTGATCCTGGTACCGGCGCCGGCCGCGGTGTCGATCTCGAACTCGTCCACCAGCCGGCGCGCCCCGGACAGCCCCAGCCCGAGCCCGCTCCCGCTCGTGTACCCGTCGGTCATGGCCAGGTCGAGGTCCGCGATGCCCGGCCCGTCGTCGGCGAAGTGGACCCGGATGCCGGTGCGCCGGCCGTTGCTGACCGTGCTCACCTCGGCCCGGCCGCCGCCGCCGTACACCAGGGTGTTGCGTGCCAGCTCGCTGGCCGCCGTGACCAGCTTCGTCTGGTCGATCAGCGACAGTTTCGCGGCGACGGCCACCGACCGGACCAGTTGGCGTACCCGGACCACGTCCTCGTCAGCGACGATCGGCAGTACCTCTACGCCGTCCCCGGTGGTCATGACGCGGCGGCTGGTTCCCCGGCCGGCGCGGGCTCGGCCGGCTCGTCATCGTCGGGCAGCCCGATCAGTTCGGCCGCCCGGGCCCCGCGCAGGAGCCGCAGCCCGTGCTCGACGGTCAGCGCGGTGCGCACGCCCTTGAGTGACAGGCCCAGCTCGACCAGCGTGATGGCGACCGCGGGACGCATCCCGACGACCACCGTCTCCGCGTCGAGTACCCGCGAGATCGAGGCGATGGTGGACAGCATCCGGCCGATGAAGGAGTCGACGATGTCCAGCGCGCTGATGTCGATGACCACGCCGTGCGCGCCGGTCGCGACGATCCGGTCGGACAGGTCCTCCTGCAGCCGCAGCGCGAGCTGGTCCTCCAGGTCGACCTGGATGGACACCAGCAGGATGTCGCCCAGGGTGAGGATCGGGATGCGGTCCATCAGTCGCGCCGGCCCGCGCGCCGGCTCAGCTCCACGCCGCCGGCCCGAAGCGCGTGCAGCAGCGCGTCGGCGAGGCTGGACTTGGTCACGATGTCACCGAACTCGATGCCCAGCGCCACGATCGTCTGCGCGATCTGCGGGCGGATGCCGGAGATGATGCAGTCCGCGCCCATCAGCCGGGCGGCGACGACCGTCTTGAGGATGTGCTGCGCCACCTGGGTGTCCACCGCCGGTACCCCGGTGATGTCGATGATCGCGTAGGGCGAGCCGGTGTCCACCAGGGTCTGCAGCAGCCGCTCCATGACGACCTGGGCGCGCGCCGAGTCCAGGGTGCCCACCAGCGGTACCGCGACGACGCCCTCCCAGAGCTTGACCACCGGTGTGGACAGCTCCAGCAACTGCTCGGCCTGGTCGGCGATCAGCTCCTCGCGGGTCTTCGCGTAGCTTTCGAAGGTGAACAGCCCCAGCTCGTCGATGAAGTGGGAGATCGCGACGAAGCTGCGCAGCGCCGCCGGGTCGGTCGAGTCGGTGATCTCGAGTACCGGCTCCTTGAGCGCGAACACGCTGATCGCCGTCTCGGTCGAGCTGAAGCCGTGCCGGGCGCGCTGCCGCGACAGCTCGGTGAGCACGGCGCGCAGTTCGGACGACTCGGCGGAGTCGATGGTCAACTCGGCGCCGTCGGTTGCCTCACGCAGCGCGGTGAACAGCTCGTTGATCTGCCGGCCCAGCTCGGCCTCACCGAGGCGGCCCCGCAGGCTGGCCGCGACTGTGGCCGTCCATCGCTTGACGATCTGGTCGCCATGGTCACGCAACAGATCGGCGAGGTAACGGGTCGTGGTGGAGTCCATCGGGTCCCTCCGGGATCGCGTTCTATCGGACGGCCGCGGCTTTCAGCGGGCCAGACCGGGGCCGACACTATCACCGCCTGTGGCGGTGTCCATTCGAGCAGAAGTCGCACCATCGGCGCAGGCCACCTAGTATGCGAGACGTGTCAGGACTCTGCTTCGACCGGCGCCGGTGATGGCGCTCGCGATCTCTGTCTCGCCGCCCGCCGCGTCGCCGCCCGCCGCGTCGCCGCCCGCCGCGGTGCCGTCCGTGCCGGCCGCCAGCTCGGTGGTGACTGTCGCGGTCGCGGGGGAGCTTGACCTGGCCACCGCGCCCGAGCTGTTGAACCGGGTCAACGACCTGATCGAGGCGGGCCACCACCGGGTGGTGCTGGACCTGCGGGAGCTGACGTTCTGCGACTCGGCGGGGCTCAGCGTGCTGGCCCGGATCCGCAAGAAGGTGGCGCAGTTCGACGGCTTCCTGGCGCTGGCCGCGCCGACACCGATCGTCCGCTCGGTGCTCGAGCTGACCGGCATGACCGAGGTGATCCCCACCTTCTTCACGGTGCGGGAGGCGAGCGCGGCCGCCGCCTGAGCCGGTCAGTCGTGCTGCTGCGGCTTCGGGATGGGCGCCCCGGTGTCGTCCCAGACGTTGCCCGAGTTCTGGCTCAGCACCGTCTTGGTGCTGATGAGAATCGGGCACTGGAAGGTCGAGCCACGGCCGAAGCGGTTGTTCGTCACGTAGATCCCGGTCATCGGCGTCGGCCCGCCCTTGTGCGCGAAGTTCAGCGTGCAGCCCCCGCCGTCCAGCCAGTTGCCGTCGATGTGCAGGTCGGTGGAGACCTTCCCGCCGTCCTGGGTCACCTGGTATGCCGCGTTCCCACGCGGGCCGGGGCTCATCGTGTTGTGCCGCAACACGATGTGCTGGTTGCCCTCGTAGGTCTGCACGTCGTCGTTGTGGGTCGCTCCGCCGCCCTGGTTGGGGTCGCTGGCGAACCAGCTCAGGTCGTGCACCCACGAGTCCTGCAGTGTCACGTTGTCGTAGGCCTTCACCCCGTCCACCGCGCCGTGGATGTTCATCCGCGACAGCGTGGCGTTCAGCGCCCAGATGCCGTCCAGGCAGGGGCTCGGGCTCGACGGCGCGATCTCCGAGTCCTCGACGGTCGCGCTCGCGCCGGCCATCACCCACAGCACCGAGGAGTTGCACTTCGGGTTCGGGCCGCCGCGGATGACCGAGTTGCGGATGGTCACGTTCCGCGCGGTGATCCGGACGAAGCCGTGGATGTCCAGCCCGCTGACGACCTGCCCGGCGGTGGCGTACACCTGGTCGCCGGAGACCACGGTCAGCCGGGTACCCGCCGGAACCCCGGTGTTGCCCGGGCCCGGCCTGCCGCCGGCCGGCCTCGGCGCGGCGGCGCTGGTCTTCGGCGCGGCACTGGGCGAGGCGGCGGGCGACGGGCTGGCCGACGCTGACGCGCTGGCGGAGGTCGCGGCCGACGCGCTCGCGCTCACCGATCGGGCGATCGGGGGAACCTGGCGGCTGGCGAACCGTGCGGTGGTGCCGCCGTCTCCGCTGGGCCAACCGAACGCCGTCACCCCTCCAGCGAGGACCACGAGCGCGACCACACCGACCACA
>Ga0081540_1002032_pt1 | contig 16875 bp, 14 predicted proteins | sample TabmetS2T1R1_FD_71024 | JGI IMG/M metagenome (GOLD analysis project Ga0081540, IMG submission 71024) | Tabebuia heterophylla rhizosphere microbial communities from the University of Puerto Rico - S2T1R1 | ecosystem: Host-associated > Plants > Roots > Rhizosphere ... | reverse complement strand
CCGCACACCGTGCCGCGGGTCATGATGCTCGCGGTGACTTCGTCGCGCGTGGTCTTGATGAACGTGCAGGCGCTGTCGGTCTGGGTCCCGGGACAGGCATCGACCACGGTCCGTCCCACACGGCCGACGGCTTTCCGGCCGCGCAGCAGGCGCCCGATAGCCAGCGAGTCGCCCATCGCACCGCCGGGAGAATTAAAATAGATCGGCCGCTGGGTGTCCTTTCGCTCGCGGAAGAAACGCTCAGCCCGCGCCGCTGAGCCGGGCTCGATTTTTCCTTCGATCGCAATCCAGCGATCGCAGCCCGGTCCGCAGGCGTCCGGCGGCCCCTTCGCTGCGTAGATCGCGAGTTGCGGCAGAGGGGCTTCAGTTTTCGAGACGGGCGGCGCCGCCAATGCCCACCCCGGCAGCAGCAATGGCGTTAAGATCGCAGAGAACAGCCTGGCGATGCACTTCATGGAAATACCGGTACGCCATCGGCGATGCCGTAATCGCCGCAAGCGAAGACAAACAAAGCCGCAGCCTATATCGGCCGTACGACCGATCCATGACCGCAACCGAATGCTCAGGAGGCCAATCGATTTGGCGCCTTGCGCTCACTTCGCCGGCATTGCGGGAGTTGCGGAAGTCGCCGGAATTGCCGGGGCTGCATTGAGATTGGAAGACGTGGCCGCAGGCCGGGCGTTGTTTGCCGGGCAGCTTGTCAAGAGCTGCGTCCATGACGTCCCGAGGCCAAGCGTATCGATGTCGAACGTCGCGAGCTTGGTCTTGCCCTCCGCGTCGCGCGTACCCTCGCCCATCTGCAGGCTGGGGGCCGCCAGAATTGCCTGCATGGCAGCGGGGGCGACGATATCGCTCCACACCTCGTACTTGCCGACGCGCGCGGGATACTTTCCAAACGCCACGGGCTTGTCCGAACCCGCCATCAGCATCATCGTCCGGTTGCCGCTGCCGCCCTGCTCGGCTTCCTGGACAAGCATCAGCCGCGCGCGATCCTTGTTCTCGCAGAACAACCGCCACTCCATCGTGCGGAACGACGGGCTGTCGCCCAGTTTTGTCACGGCGACCTTGCGCACGTAGGGGCGCGCCGCGGTTTCGAGCGTCCACGACGTCTCGGACGACGCGCGGGTATCGATGCCAAAGCGATAGAGCTCGCTCCGCGTGAGAATATGCAGGCTCTCGAACTTCACCGTCTTGACGAGATCGTCGAGCTCACGGCTGATGCCCATGGAAACCACGAAGGCGGCGCGCTCGCGATCGGCCCGCGCCACGCCCCGCGACTTGAATTCCGCAAGCTGCTGCGCCGGCACATGGCCGTGAACCATCACCGTGAGCCTGGAATCATGAACCGCCATCACGGCATCGGGCGCGACCTCGCGCGTCGTGGCGCCGAGAAACAGATAACTGCAGGCCGAGTTGCACATGGCCTGGCGCGTCGTCAGCTCGGCGGGAACTTCACCGCCTGCCGTCTTGATCTTGAGGCAGGCCGCGTCAACTTGGCTCCCTCCGGCGCAGGCGGTCGCGACCGTCCGTCCGATGCGAGCGACCGCCTTGCGGGCACGCAGCAGGCGGGCGATGGCATAGGATGGCCTGACCGAGCCGCCCGGCGAATGAAAATAGATCGGCAGCCTGGTGTCCTTGACGTCACGCAGGAAGCGGCTGACGCGCGCTGCCGCGCCCTCATCGACCTGGCCTTCGACCGCAATCCAGCGATCGCAACCCGGGCCGCACGAATTGGCCGGGCCCCTGGCGTTGTAAATGATCAGCCTGGGCGCAAATCCGGCCTTTTCGGCCGGCGTTTCGGCACGCACCTCGCCGTGAACCAGCAGCAGGGCTGCGAGAAGGAGAAGGCGAAGCATCATGACCGGCATGATCAGCGGGGATGGAAGCAATGGCGCAAGGCCAAGGCTAGACAATGCCTGCCGAGGCCGCAACCCTTGGTCGCGCGCCTCTCGAATGGTGATCGGGCTATCGGACTTCAGGCCCTTGATTGTAAGCAGGATTTGACATGAATCTTTCGATATTGCCCGATTGCAGGAACCGAATCGCCTGCTATACCGCTGCTTCCCGCTTACCTGCGCTCGTTCGCAGGAGTGAGCTTTAGGAGACTGATATGCCTGATCAAAATACGCCCGCCTCGGGATTCCAGTACGGCCTCGCCAATCTGAAACCGGCCGAGCCCCTGGAAAAGATCACCCTCACCTTTCCCGACGGGGCAAAACGCGAGTTTGCCAAGGACATCACCGGGCTCGACGTCGCCAAGGGCATTTCGCCTTCGCTCGCCAAGCGCACGGTGGCGATGGCGCTCGACGGCGTGGTCACCGATCTCAACGATCCGATTTCGCATGACGCGAAGCTCGAGCTGATCAACCGCGAGGACGCCAGAGCGCTGGAACTGATCCGGCATGACTGCGCGCATGTGCTCGCCGAAGCAGTGCAGTCGCAGTGGCCGGGCACGCAGGTCACGATCGGCCCGGTGATCGAGAACGGCTTCTATTACGACTTCTTCCGCAACGAGCCGTTCACGCCGGAAGACTTTGCCGCGATCGAGAAGCGGATGCGCGAGATCATCGCGCGCGACAAGCCCTTCACCAAGGAAGTGTGGGACCGCGAAAAGACAAAACAGGTGTTCCGCGACAAGGGCGAGGCTTTCAAGGTCGAGCTGGTCGACGCCATTCCCGGCGACGAGCCGATCAAGATCTACTTCCAGGGCGACTGGTTCGACCTGTGCCGCGGCCCGCATATGAGCTCGACCGGCAAGATCGGCAACGCGTTCAAGCTGATGAAGGTGGCGGGCGCCTATTGGCGCGGCGATGCCAACAACCCGATGCTGACGCGCATCTATGGTACGGCCTTCGCCAAGCAGGAAGAGCTCGACGTTTACCTCAAGCAGATCGAGGAGGCTGAGAAGCGCGACCACCGCAAGCTCGGCCGCGAGCTCAACCTGTTTCACTTCCAGGAGGAAGGCCCCGGCGTGGTGTTCTGGCACCCGAAGGGCTGGACCATCTTCCAGCAGCTCATCGCTTATATGCGCCGCCGCCTGACCGGCGACTATGACGAGGTCAACGCGCCGCAGATCCTCGACAAGGTCTTGTGGGAGACCTCCGGCCATTGGGACTGGTACCGCGAGAACATGTTCGCGGCGCAGTCGGCCGGCGACGAGGCCGAGGACAAGCGCTGGTTTGCGCTGAAGCCGATGAACTGCCCCGGCCATGTGCAGATCTTCAAGCACGGCCTGAAGAGCTACCGCGACCTGCCGTTGCGCCTTGCAGAATTCGGCGTGGTGCATCGCTACGAGCCGTCGGGCGCCATGCACGGGCTGATGCGCGTGCGCGGTTTTACGCAAGACGACGCGCACGTGTTCTGCACGGAGGCCCAGCTTGCCGACGAGTGTCTCAAGATCAACGAGCTGATCCTGTCGACCTATGCCGATTTCGGCTTCGACGGCGAACTCACGGTAAAACTCTCGACCCGGCCGGAGAAGCGCGTCGGCACCGACGAGATGTGGGATCACGCCGAGCGCGTGATGGCGACGGTGCTGGCGGAAATCCAGGCCAGCGGCAGCAACCGCATCAAGACCGCGATCAACCCGGGCGAAGGCGCCTTCTACGGCCCGAAGTTCGAGTATGTGCTGCGCGATGCGATCGGCCGCGACTGGCAATGCGGCACCACGCAGGTCGACTTCAACCTGCCGGAACGCTTTGGCGCATTCTATATCGACGCCGACGGCTCGAAGAAGGCGCCGGTGATGGTGCATCGCGCGATCTGCGGCTCGATGGAGCGCTTCATCGGCATCCTGATCGAGCACTTTGCCGGCAACTTCCCGCTCTGGCTGGCGCCGACCCAGGTAGTTGTCACGACCATTACCTCCGAGGGCGACGAATATGCCAAAGTGGTCGCCGCCGCCGCCCGCCGCGCGGGGCTACGCGTCGAGATCGACCTGCGCAACGAGAAGATCAACTACAAGGTCCGCGAGCACTCGCTGGCGAAAATCCCTGCGCTCCTGGTGGTCGGCAAGAAGGAAGCCGAAACCCATTCGGTCTCCGTCCGCCGCCTCGGCAGCGAACGCCAGACCGTGATGCCGACCGACGAGGCGATCGCCGCGCTGGTCGATGAAGCGACCCCGCCGGACGTCAAGCGCGCACGCAGCGCCGCCTAGGCAACCGATGCCGCCGTCGTGACCGGGCGTCCGGCGGCGGCACTCGTCTGCAAAGCGACTTCAGCGCACTCGGCCAGATAGAGAAACATGGCGGCGAGCAACCCTTCCATCGCCCTCGCGTCCGCGCGGCAGGATGGTGATTTCGTCATTGGCAGCCCCGCCCCGCCTCAGCAGTCCCTGAGTTAATGCGCGCGTCGTCCCGGGAGGTCGATGCGGAAAGCGACGAATTCCGGCGGACCTTCGATCAGCCGATGAATTCGTCGCTCACGCTCCTCCTCCGGCGTTTCGGGATCGATCAAACACCCGATTTGGCTCGCCGCCTGGGCTTCGATCGCAAGATCGTCGCGGCGGCGGTGCGCCACCCCGGCAATGTCAGCTTCCGTGCTCAGGCCAAGTTCGACCAGGCGCTGGATGGCGGTCGCACGATCGACCGCATGGGCGGCCGCCCAGGCATCGACACGGGCAGCCAGGCCGGCCGTCCGGCGGTTGAGGTTCAACTCTATCTTTTTCGGTTTGGCCATGGCGAACCTCCGAACGGAAGACGACATGTTGCCAACATAGAAGGTGCGCGGCGCCGATCCTTGCGCGGGATCAAACGGCAGTGAACCTGCCAGTTTGGAAGACTAATAAAGGCGGGCGTCTTGCTATCGCCTCGCAGATGCAGATATCTGCATCAAAACTCCAACCCTGCGGTACTCTATGCCTGACGCCATCGAACTCCTGAAGATCCGACGCTCGGTAAAACCCCGCGAAATGAGCGGCCCCGGCCCCACGCCGAGCGAACTCGAGACCATCCTGACCATCGGCGCGCGGGTGCCGGACCACGGCAAGCTGACGCCGTGGCGCTTCATCGTGTTCGAGGGCGATGCCCGCGCCCGGGCCGGCGACGTCATTGCGCAGGTGTTCGCGAGAAAGAACCCGTCTGCCCCGGCCGCCGATATCGAACTCGAAAAGCGCCGGCTGATGGACGCGCCGCTGGTGATCGCAGTCGTCAGCTTTACGAAGCCTCACCCCAAGGTGCCGGCCTGGGAACAGGAATTGTCCGCCGGCGCCAGCGCGATGAATATCGTTACCGCGGCCACCGCACTCGGCTATGGCGCCAACTGGCTGACCGGCTGGTTTGCCTTCGACCGCGACGTGCTGGATGGATTTGGGTTGAAGGCGGACGAAAAACTCGCCGGCTTCATTCATATCGGCACGGCGGCCAAGCCCGCCGAGGACCGCCCGCGTCCGTCGCTTTCCGAGATCGTAACGCGCTTCTAGACTTGGTTCGTCACATTCGTTGTTTGCGGCTTTAGACAGCTCTCTTCATCGTCATTCAACGACGCTGCCAGCGCAGAATTTCGTTCTGCGCCGGCAGCGTTGCGTCGTCACGACATGACGACCATCGCGCGCACGATCAACCCCACAGATGATGGTCGAAATGCTGGTGCGCCCCGTTGCTCAGTTCGGCGAGCTGCGCGCTGTGCAAATCAGCGCCCGATGGGGCGGCTGCGTCGCCGTGGCCACCCTGGAGCGACTGCAGCAGGGATGCGAGATCGGCGAAGCGGCCGCCGCCATGATCACCGCCCAAGCCAAGGCGCGCACCGACATCACCGATGCCGGCATCTGCACCGGTGCCCGTGGCGCCGTCGCCCGCAGCCGTCTGGGTTCCGCCACAGCCGCCGGTGCCGTCATTGCCCGCATCTGCCGTCGGCGTTGTCGGCGTGTCAGGCGTCGTTCCGGTATCGCCGGTGCCCGCATCCGACGTGTCGGTGGTGTTGGCACCATAAAGCGCCACAACGCCGTCGATGTCGGATTGCGCCAAACCGGTGAGATCGAAATTGGCGGTCGAGTTCATCACCGCGGGATCGTCGTTGAAGTGACCCAATCCAATCGCATGTCCGATCTCGTGGATCGCGACCAAGCTAAATTCCGAGCCACTCAGATTGTCGCCGCTATCAAACTTGATGTCCGCACTCTGAAGTTGGCCTCCTGTAAAGCTGAAGCCCGTGACCCCCAGGACGTTGCCGGCGCCATCGAGCGCACTGTTCGAAAAATCGATGTCAGAATTGGCCGTGGACGAGACTTGCTGGAATTGGATATTGGCAACCTCGGACCATTCAGCGAATGCGGCATTGATGGATTGCAGTTCTGCCTGGGAGATACTGCTATCAACGGCCCAGGTGACCGTCCCACCCGCAGTGCCCAGTTCGGGTGAGCCCCATTTTGCGCCTTCGAGGCTGAAATCGACCGCCATGGTATCTCCTTCACTGTTGACGTAGATCAAGATCGCAGTGTCGGACACGTAAGCTGTCGGGTTGACGAGACTGAGGCTGTCGTTGGCGAGAGTGGGGCGATACAACGCTCATTGAATGATAGGCAATACTGCGACGAGCCGACGCAGCTTTGCAACGTCGAGCATCAAGCAATGATGGCCCATGCGGGAACCGCGACCAATGAGGCCGAGGTCGTGTTCGGTGCGTTGCGACCTAATCAGCCGAACAGCAACAGCTGTGCTGTTCTACACGCAGGCGAGCCGGCCTTGTCTGAACCCGCGACGACTTAAGCCGCCTGCGAGACCCGCGCACCATGACGAGCCAGCAATTCCGCGATTTCGGACGCCGGCTTCGCCGCACTGAACAGAAAGCCCTGCACCTCGTTACAGCCTTCGGCGCGCAGCCAGTCGAGCTGGTCCATGGTCTCGACGCCTTCGGCCGTCGTCGTGATGTTGAGGCTGCGGCCGAGGCCGGAGATGGCGCGCACGATCGCGACGCAATCGGTACGCGCGACGAGGTCCTTCACGAACGAGCGGTCGATCTTGATCTTGTCGAACGGGAAGCTGCGGAGATAGCTCAGGCTTGAATAGCCGGTGCCGAAATCGTCCATCGATATGCTGACACCGAGTTCGCGAAGCTGATGCAGGATCGCCAGGTTGGCTTCGGTCTCGGCCAGGAACACCGACTCGGTGATTTCGAGTTCGAGCCGCCGCGGCGACAGGCCGGAATGCGCCAGCGCCGAAATCACTGCCTGAACCAGGTTGCGGCTGCGGAACTGGACCGGCGACAGATTGACCGCGACCTTGATGTCATCCGGCCAGTTCGCAGCTTCCGAACAGGCCTCGCGCAGCACCCACTCGCCCAGCGCCACGATCAATCCGATATCCTCGGCGACCGGAATGAAATCGGCCGGCGAGATCATGCCCTTTTCCGGATTGCGCCAGCGCAGCAGCGATTCGAATCCGCTGATCCGGTTGGTGGCAATATCCACCAGCGGCTGATAGTGCAATTCGAATTCACCATTGGCGAAGGCACGGCGCAGGTCGCGTTCCATGTCGCGGCGCTTCTGCGCCTGGCGGTCCATCTCGCGCTCGAAGAAGCGATGAACATTGCCGCCTTCGGCCTTCGCCCGATAGAGCGCCATGTCGGCGTTGCGCATCAGTTCCTCGCTGGTCGCGCCATCGCCCGGCGACAGCGCGATGCCGACGCTGGCGCCGACGACCACTTCGAGGCCATCGAGATCGTAGCGCGCGCTCAAGACGCCGATCAGCCGGTCGGCAAAATCGCTGACCTCGTTCGGCGACACTTCCGAGACCAGCACGATGGCGAATTCGTCGCCGCCGAGCCGGGCGACGAGATTGTCGCCGCGAACCTCGGCGCTCAGCCGCTCGGCCACCGCCTTCAACAGACGGTCGCCGATCGGATGGCCGAATGAATCGTTGACGTTCTTGAACAGGTCGAGATCGACGCACAGCACCGCCACGCGCCTGTTGGCGGACGCCGCCCGCTCGAGCGCCTGGCGAAGGCGCTCCTGATAGAAGTCGCGGTTCGGCAGGTTGGTCAGGCCGTCGTGATGGGCCATGTGAGCGATCCGCGCCTCCGCCGCACGACGCTCGGTGATATCGACCACGGCCACCAGATAGCCGTCGCGCCCGTCGAAGGCGACGCGGCGTCCGAACGTCAGCACATGGAGTTCACTGCCGTCGGCCTTGAGATGCCGCCAGTCGTGGCTCGAATTATAGACATCGCCGATTTGCTGCAGCGCCTGGCTGTGGCTGGCCCACTCGTCTTCCGGCCAGATCTGGCGAAGCTGCATCTGCAGGAAGGTTTCGCGGGGATAGCCGTAGTGCCGTACGGCCGCGTCGTTGACGCTCAGGAATTGCGTCGTTTCGGCGTCGAACACCCACATCGGCATCGGGTTGTTGTCGAACAGGAGGCGGAACGAAACCTCGCGCCGCTTCAGCGCCGTGACGTCGGAAACGGTCAGCGACAGCATGTCGCCGAACGCCGTCACGCCCAATCGCAGGCAGCGGTCCTCGCCGTCGATCTCGATCTGAGCGCCATTGCCGCTGATGATGATCTCGCGCAGGCGGTGGACCACCTCCGGCGTGCCCAACAGGTTTCCGCCCGCGGCGAGCCGCCGCCACAACAATTCCGTCGGCGGTTGCCGCAATAGCCGCGCCGCCCCTTGATTGAGATGAACGATCTGAAAATCGGACGGACGGCCATCCGCATCGCGAATCGCGGCCAGCGACAGCACGCCCTCGTCGGTCGCCGAGAAGATCGTGTCCAGCAGATTGAACTGTGCGTCGCGCTCGTTGACATAGGCGCCGATCAGGGTGCTGCCCCAGCGCGACGACGTCGGCAGCGCCAGCACGTCATAGGTCCGAACCAGCCCGTCGCGGACGCAATGCGCCGTAGCGAGGTACGGGCGGCCGTTCTGCAGCGCGTGGGATGCCGCTTCGCCAAGCGCGGTCGCGCAATCCGGCGGCAATGCGCTTAGCGGAACGTCCCAGCCATCGTCGTTGAGCCATTGCTGCACGTAGCGGCCGCTGTGCGAGACGGCGAGCGCACCGTCATCGTTGCGAAGCAGCACGATGTGATCGGCCAGCCGGCCGAGGCTGCCCAGCATGACGTCCTCATAGCGCGGCAGCTTCTCGCCCGGACGCAACGCAGCCTGCCATTTGCGCTTCAGAACCGGGACATCGGCGAATATCGCGGTGTTGAATTTCTCTGACGATTTTTTCGCTGATCCGTTGGCCGCAACCATAACCTGCCCTAAGCGCACTCAATCCCAGGGCATCCAATGCAGCCGGGTTTAAGACCGTGTTAAAAATTGCGGCGGCGGTACGCCGATATGGCGATTATGACAGTTTTAAGCCGTGCGATGGTTAGTCGGCGTTAGAGACTATGACAGTCGAACGACGCCCTCATTTGCTGCGTTTTCTTCACGAGAATCGACAGCCACCCTCGAAAACGCGATGGTCTAGCGCGCGATGACCTCGACCTCGGCGTCGACGCCATTGACGACGTTGAAGGGCCGCTCGAACACCTTGCCTTCGTTCTTGGCAATCGCCCGGTATTCACCTTCGGACAGCACGACGCGCGGAAACGCGCCGATCGATTCCTTGATGACGTCGCCGCCCGGCGTGATCACCGACCACGCGGTGTTGGCGAGCGCCTCGCCGCCCCGGTCGCTGACGAGCTTCAGCGTAATCACCGCCGCGCGATGGCTGACGGTCACGTCCGTCAGCTTGCCGGCCTGGACGCGGATGTCGGAGCGCACGACGGAATTGGCATCGCCATAGTTGGAGATGATGTAATAGGTCCCCTCCGGCAACATCGCGACGTCGCCTGCGGGCACGTTGGGCACCAGCGACTGGCGTTCGGCGCCGGTGCCACCGCCTTCGAACTGGCTACCCTTGTAGAGCGCGAACGAAATCTGGTTCGGTGGGATCTTGCTGCTGCCGACGCGGCCTTCGATGCGCAGTCCACCGGCGGGTAGCACGAAGGCCACGCGGTCCGTCTCTGCTTTCAGGCTCACCGCGCGCACCCCGCTGACCAGGCCGAGGGCGACGTGGACGACATAATTGCCGGGTGGCAGCACGATGTTCGGTGTCGCGCCGCGCTCCTCGCGGATCAGCTTGAATGTGCCGGTATCGTCGGGCTTGTCGGCGAACACCCGCCACACCAGCCCGCCATTGATGACCGGCATATCCTTGCCGTAGCGCGCGGTCAGCGACAGCACCCCCTGATTTGGAGCTGAGCCACCTGCTGGAGGCGTCACCGGGGGGATCGTCGCGATCGTTGGTGGCACGATGGTGGGCTGGTTCAGCGGTGCCGGCGGCGGAATCGCTCCCGTCCCCGACGGCGGCGCCAGATTCATGGCGGGCCCGGTCTGGACATCCGGAACTGCGGCCGGCGGCACCGGCGGCGGGCGGTCCGAGAACATCTGGGCCGAGGCCGGGGCGCCAAGCATCGCGGCCAGCGCCAAGGCAAGCGCCAGCGCCGGGAAAGGCCATCCGCCCCGCCCGAATCCAACGATACCGTTACCGCCTGACATCATCGCCATGCTTTTCACCGAAAACGCGGCAAATTCAAGCCTCCGTGGCGGAAGTTCGGGCCGGCGGCGATAGCGGAACCCGCACTCCCACCCCATATTGATGGTGCGGTCGTGGTCCAGTCACATTCCCTGCCTAGGCCGCTCTCTCCAGGCATAAACCATGCAGGCGGATCGGAATGGACTTTTCTGGCGCGGCCGCGCCGCGGCGGATATCCTTGAGGCCGCAGGAGAGTTTGCGTGTTGGATAACTGGATGGGCCGCGGCCAAAAGGGCTCGGATGCCCAAGAGAAGGCCCAAGACAAGGTCGGGCTCGGAAGCATCCGCCGGCCGGTGATCGGGCTGGCGCTGGGCGGCGGCGCCGCGCGGGGCTTCGCCCATATCGGCATCGTCCGGACACTGGTGGCCCACGGAATCATTCCCAACGTCGTGGTCGGCACCTCGATCGGCGCCGTCGTCGGCGGCGCCTATGCCGCGGGGCATCTCGACAAGCTGGAAGACTGGGCGCGCAGCCTGCAACCGCGAACGGTCCTGTCTTATCTCGACATCCGCCTCAACGGCTCGGGTCTGATCGGCGGCGCCAAGCTAGCGGCCGAGATTGAGGCCGCGCTGGGCCAGAGCCTGATCGAGGAGCTGCCGGTGAAATTTGCCACCGTTGCGACCGAAGTGCGCACCGGCCACGAGATCTGGCTGACCCATGGCCCGATGGTGGATGCGATGCGCGCCTCCTATGCGCTGCCTGGAATCTTCTCGCCGATCCTGGTCGGCGACCGCTGGCTGGTCGACGGCGCCCTGGTCAATCCGGTGCCGGTGTCGGCGGCACGCGCGCTCGGCGCGGAGATCGTCATCGCCGCCAATCTTTCCAGCGACGTGTTCGCGCACTCCACGACGATCTATTCCCACGGCGCGACATCAGGCGTTTCGGTATCGGTGATGCCGGAAATGGCGTCGGAACCCAAACGCGGCATCGGAAAATTCTTCTCCGCCGAGCGCACCATGAAGCGGGAGTTCTTCGGCGGCGGCGGACGGCCGGGCATCTCCTCGGTGATGGTCGATGCCTTCAACATCATGCAGGACCGCATCACCCGCGCACGGCTCGCCGGGGATCCGCCGGATCTGTTGATCTCGCCCCGCGTCGGCAAGATCGGCTGGTTCGATTTTCATCGCGCCGACGACCTGATCGCCCACGGCGCGAAAGCAGCCGAGCGCGCCATCGAATCGATCCAGGAGGCGATCCACATTCTGGCGCCACCGCCGGCGGGCGAAGCCGGGCAGACAGTCGAAAAGGCCGAGAAGGAATAGTGGAACGGGGTTATTGCCGCATTGCACCTGGCCTCTCGTCGCGCGATCGGCGCTCGGCCGGACAAACCTGAGTGGCGCCTTCGTAGGTACAGTTGGTGGTCAACGGCTCTCCGCAGACCTTCTTCAATTGCCGGTGCGAGACACAATGATTGTCCCTGTCGCGCCACCCCGGACCGCCTTTGCAGCCGCATCCTTGGCACACACAGGCGAACGCCGGCTGGTTCGCTCCAACGAGAGACAGAATTGAAAGCAAGGCAACGCAGGAAATGAAGACCTCGGTCCTCATTTCAGCGCGAACGCATCGGTCAGGCTGTCTTGATGTAGTCGCGCAGCGCTTCCTGCTCGGTCTCGTATTCCTGGACGCGGCGCTTGACGATGTCGCCGATCGAAATCAGCCCCACCACCTTGCCGTCCTCGACCACGGGCAAATGGCGGAACTTGCCGATCGTCATCATCTCCATGATGCCGGCCACGGTGTCGGACTCGCGGCAGCTCACGACCTTGCGCGTCATGACCTCGCTGACCGGCTCCTCGAGCACCCTGGCGCCGCGCTCGCCCAGCACGCGGACGATATCGCGCTCCGAAAGGATGCCCTCAAGGCGCCCCTGGTTCATCACCAGCACGGCGCCGATCTTGCGTTCGCCAAGGATCTTGATCGCAGCCGAAAGCTTGACGTCCGGCTCGACGTTCAGGATATGATGGCCTTTGGTGTCGAGAATTGAACGTACCGTCATTGTCGCCTCCTGAATCCGTTCGTGCCCCCCGGGCCCGACTTTGTTCGCGAGTCTTCAATCAACAGTTCCGCGCCGGTTCGTTTCAAGGCGCGGTTCGCAAGCGCGGCTGTCGTGCACGGCAGCGGCATTGGCTTGCGTTGCAACTTTATGTCGATGATGAATGAAATCGACCTTCGCCGCAAGCGGCGATCAGACGCGGCCGGCTTCGTCCGGCTTTGAAACATCCGCGGCATGCGGCGTTGCACGCGGCACCGGATCGAACAGCGAAAACAACATCAGGCCGGCGAGGAAGCCGCCGATATGCGCCTGCCAGGCAACGCTGGCGCCGTCACTGCCGATCGAAATCGACCCGAGGCCGAAGATGATGTTGACGCCAAACCACACCGCCAGGAATCCGAGCACGCGCGTGTTGCGTAGCGCCCGGACCAGCGACAGTGCGGGAACCTTGGCCGCGGCATCCGCATCGCCCCGCCTGAACGACAGAAAACTCCCCCGCACGAAGGCGAAGCGGATGGCGGCCGCCATGGCGCCGGATACCGAGGCCGAGGCGCCGATCATCGGCGCAATCGCATGCTCGTGGGTGACGAGATGCGCCAGTGCGCCCGCCGCGGCCGTCACCGCCATGAATACGAAGAACCTGATGGGACCGAACCGGCGCGCCAGCGCGCTGCCGAACGGCAACAACCACAGCACGTTGAAGCCGATATGGCTGAGATTGGCGTGCAGCAGCGAATAGGTGACGAAGGTCCAGACCTTGGCACCGGCCCCGCCCGGAAAGGTGATTTTGAGCAGCGTGGAATCGTAGCGCTTCGGAATGAAGCCGAAGACGTCGATGGTCCAGTTCTCGAGTTCCGCCGGCAGCAGCACCCGCAAATGTATCGCAGCGATCAGAGCGATATAGGCCGTCAGCGCGCCCGGCAGCGTGAGGATCGGCTCATGCGGGGCGTCCGGCGGCTCGACCGGGGATGAGTAAGGCTGGGATTCCAAGGGGCCAGGACCTTGCAAGGAGGCTGTGCTTTATTGGTCCAGATAGGCGGCTTTGCCCACCCTGTGCAAGTGCACAATCGGGATTGTGGATCGTTCTGACAGGCAGCGTGATGGGTCACTGCTTTGGTGCGCTGCCAAAGGCGCCGCGCCGCGTCCGGGACACCAAATCGCCGCCCAAAGAAAAAGGGAGGATGCTGAGAACATCCTCCCTTATCTTGTTGATCTTCTCGCGCCCCAGGAGACGGGATCACATCCCACCCCTCCCCGCGCGATGATCAAACTGTTTGACGCCAGCCTGTGTACCAACTGCGCCGAGAACCAGAGATAAGTCGGCGCCGTCTGATGCGTTCCACCCTACGCGCGCCGCCCAGCCCTCGCCAACCTCATAGTTAATTTAACGTTAACAACGCAAAGCCGAGCCTCGTGCCGCCAAATCACGCCGGCGGGCATGGACGCTGCAAGGCCCGTCCTGCACAACAGCCAAGGGAAGGCGTGTTGCGCAAAAGCGGGACAAAAGTGTCTCGCTGGAAGCAACCCGGGGCGAGGACAAGTCATGAAACACCCAGCGAGCCGCGAGTTCTTCGCCTATTGGGACGCGAAACGCGGCGATGCGCGGGCACCCGATCGAAGCGAGATCGAACCGGGCGCGGTGCGCGAACTGCTCGGCGACATTTTCGTGCTGTCCTACGACAACGAGGCCGGCTTCCCGTTTCGCGTCGCCGGAACGCGGGTGAGCGCCCTGCTCGGCCGCGACCTGAAGGATGCGAGCTTCTCCGCGCTGTTCACGTCTGACAGCCGCCGCGAGATCGAGGACATCATCACATACGTCGCCGAGGAAATGCTGGCGGCGATTGCCGGCGTCACCGCGACGTCGGAAGACGGCACGACCGCGCATCTGGAATTGCTATTGCTGCCGTTCAACAACCGGGCGCATGCACCGATCAGCCTGACCGGATTGCTGGCGCCGTTCGAAAGCGACCTCGGCACGATCAGGGATTTCAAGGTGACGTCGTGGCGCTATCTGCACCGGCCGCAAAAGTTCGTTCCGCGCGCCTTGCGCAAGCTCGCGATCGCACGCGGCTTCATGGTGTATGAAGGCCTGCGGTAGCCACGAACCGACTGGTTTATCGAACGCCGCGGCACAACGCATGATCGCGCGATCGTGCTCGAAATCCACCCACAAGAAGCCTCCAAAAAAAGCAGCGCTGAGCATTGCCTAAATGCGAGGCGTCAGGCAGGGTCGGCCCGCGACGTGGAGCCGGGCCACATCAGCCAAACGATATTATGATACGCACCGAGAGCGATCTCGGAGGCGGTGAATTGGCGTAACCTCGGAGATGTCAGAATGCCCTTCAAGAAACTGTTGCTTGCCGCTGCAATTGCCACTGCCGCGGTGGCGACGCAGGCCCATGCCGACGCCCTCGACTCCATCATGAAGTCGAAGGTGATCAAGGTCGCGGTACCGCAGGATTTCGCGCCGTTCGGCTCCGCCGGCCTCGATCTCAAGCCGCAGGGCTACGACATCGACATGGCCAATCTGATCGGCAAGGAACTCGGGGTGAAGACCGAGATCATCCCCGTGACCAGCGCCAACCGCATCCCCTATCTGCAGACCAACAAGGCCGACCTCGTGATCTCCAGCCTCGGCAAGAACGAGGAGCGCGAGAAGGTCATCGACTTCTCGATCGCTTATGCACCGTTCTTCTCCGGCGTGTTCGGCACCAAGGAGATCGCGGTCACGAGCGCCGCCGACCTCAAGGGCAAGACCATCGGCGCCACCCGCGGCGCGATCGAGGAACAGGCGCTGACGGCCTCCGCGCCGCCGGACGCCACCGTCAAGCGCTTCGAGGACAACAACGCCACCATCGCAGCCTTCGTGTCCGGCCAGGTCGACCTGATCGCCACCGGCAACACGGTTGCCGCCGCCATCGCCGAAAAGGTCCCCGCCCGCGCACCGACGCTGAAATTCGTGATCAAGGACAGCCCCTGCTATGTCGGGCTCAACAAGAACGAGCCGGCGCTGCTCGCCAAGATCAACGAGATCATCACCAAGGCCAAGGCGTCGGGCGAGATCGGAAAATTGTCGGAGAAGTGGCTGAAGGCACCGCTGCCGCCCGGCTTCTAACGCGAAGCGTTGGGGGACGCCGCGGTGACCTACAAGCTGCAATTCGCTGAACTGCTGCCCTACTGGAACGTGCTGCTGTACGGGCTGATCTTCACGATCGTACTGACTGTTGTGTCGACGGCGGCCGGCATCGCCGTCGGCACCGCCGGCGCCGCGGCGCGCACCTTCGGCCCCGTCTGGCTAGGCCGCATTGTCGCGGCCTATGTCGAACTGATCCGCAACACGCCGTTCATCGTGCAGTTGTTCTTCATCTTCTTCGGCCTGCCGGCGCTCGGGCTGAAGCTGAGCGAGACCACTGCCGCCTTCCTCGCCATGGTGATCAATCTCGGCGCCTACTCGACCGAGATCATCCGCGCCGGCATCGAAGCGGTTCCGAAAGGCCACATCGAAGCCGGCCTCAGCCTTGCCATGACCAAATGGGAAGTGCTGCGCCATATCGTACTCAACCAGGCATTTCGAAAAATCTACCCGGCGCTGTCGTCGCAGATCATCATCGTCATGCTGGGTTCGGCGGTGGTGTCGCAGATCTCGGCGGAAGACCTGACCTATGCCGCCAACTTCGTGGCGTCGCGAAACTTCCGAAACTTCGAGGTCTATCTGCTCGTCGCGCTGGCCTACCTCCTGCTTGCCTTGCTGACGCGCTCGCTCTTGCGCGCGCTCGGGCGCGTCATCTTCAAGGCGAGGTGAGCCATGCTGCAGTTCAGCTTCTGGGACATCCTCTCCAATCTCCTCGTCGCCACGCAATGGACGATCGTCTTGTCGCTGATCGCATTCTTCTGCGGCGGCATCGTCGGCCTGATCCTTTTGTTCATGCGGACGTCGCGGATCGCGCCGCTGGAATGGTTCACCAAGGTCTATATCGAGTTCTTCCAGGGCACGCCGCTGTTGATGCAACTGTTCCTGTTCTTCTTCGGCATCGCGCTGTTCGGCGTCGAGGTCTCGCCCTGGGCGGCGGCGACGCTGGCGCTGACGTTCTGGACCAGCGCGTTCCTGACCGAGATCTGGCGCGGCTGCGTCGAGTCGATCCCTAAGGGCCAGTGGGAGGCGTCCTCCAGCCTCGCGCTCAGCTATATCGAGCAGATGCGCTACGTCATCCTGCCGCAGGCCTCGCGCATCGCGGTCGCGCCGACCGTCGGTTTCTCCGTGCAAGTCATCAAGGGCACGGCGCTCGCCTCGATCATCGGCTTTGTCGAGCTGACCAAGGCCGGCACCATGCTCAACAACGCGACCTTCCGCCCCTTTCTGGTCTACTC
>Ga0081540_1002031_pt1 | contig 16878 bp, 15 predicted proteins | sample TabmetS2T1R1_FD_71024 | JGI IMG/M metagenome (GOLD analysis project Ga0081540, IMG submission 71024) | Tabebuia heterophylla rhizosphere microbial communities from the University of Puerto Rico - S2T1R1 | ecosystem: Host-associated > Plants > Roots > Rhizosphere ... | reverse complement strand
GGACATTGTCCCTGTGCGCCCGTTGCAGATAGGCCCAGGCGAGGTCGTAGAAATCCTGCTCGGTGATCAGGACCGACATGCCCTGATAGTAGATGTCGAGAAAGTCCTGCAGGTTGCCGAACTGGTAGGCGCGTCGCAGCTCGTCGACCGATGCGTATGCCAGCCGAATATTGTTGCGGCGGGCGAGCGCGAACATCAGCTCAGGCTCGAGGCTGCCCTCGATATGGATGTGCAGCTCGCATTTCGGCAGCTGCTCGATCAGCCTGTGCATGCTCTGCATGGCGGCCTCTCCGGTCGGATCAGTTGATCAACGCCTGCAGTGGCGCCGGGATGCGGCCGCCGCGCGCGACAAAGCGGGCGCTCGAATGCGCGTTGACTGGGATGACCGGGGCGCGTCCCAACAGACCGCCGAAATTGACATGATCGCCGACCTTCTTGCCGACCGCCGGGATCAGCCGCACGGCCGTGGACTTCTTGTTGATCATGCCGATGGCCGCTTCGTCGGCGATGATCGCCGAGATCGTCTCGGCCGGCGTGTCGCCCGGGATCGCGATCATGTCGAGGCCGACCGAGCAGACCGAGGTCATCGCCTCGAGCTTGTCGATGGTGATGGCGCCGCGCTCCGCCGCCTCGATCATGCCGGCGTCTTCCGACAGCGGAATGAACGCCCCGGACAATCCGCCGACATAGCTCGAGGCCATGGCGCCGCCCTTCTTCACCGCGTCGTTGAGCAATGCCAGCGCCGCCGTCGAGCCGTGCGTCCCGACGCTGTCGAGGCCGATCTCCTCGAGAATTCGCGCCACGCTGTCGCCTTCCGCCGGGGTCGGCGCCAGCGACAGGTCGACGATGCCGAACGGAATGCCGAGCCGCGCCGCCGCCGCACGGCCGACCAGTTCGCCGGCGCGCGTGATCTTGAACGCCGTGCGCCGGATGATCGCGGTCAACGTGCCGAAATCGACACCGCCGGCAGCCTGGATCGCACGCAGCACCACGCCGGGGCCGCTGACGCCGACATTGACCACGCAATCGGCTTCGCTCGCGCCATGGAAAGCGCCGGCCATGAACGGATTGTCCTCGACCGCGTTGCAGAACACGACCAGCTTGGCGCAGCCGATCGAGTCGCTGGCGGCGGTCGCCGCGGCGATCTGCTTGACGACGCGGCCCATCTCGGCGATCGCGTCCATGTTGAGGCCCGCGCGGGTGGTGCCGACATTGACCGAGGCACAGACGCGCGCCGTGTCGGCGAGCGCTCGCGGCAACGACGCGATCAGCTCCGCGTCGACGGGGCTCATCCCCTTCTCGACATGCGCGGAAAATCCGCCGATGAAATCGACCTTGAGCTGGTGCGCCGCGCGGTCGAGCGTCTTGGCGAGCTTCAACAGGCCATCGCCGCCGGTCTTGCCGGCAATGAGCGAGATCGGCGTCACCGCGATGCGATTGTTGACGATCGGAATGCCGAACTCGCCGGCCAGCTCGCCGCTGACCTTGTGAAGATCCCTGGCGACGCGGGTGATCTTCCCGAACACGTTCTTGCAGAGCGTCTCGGATTCATCGCTCACGCAATCGAACAGGCTGATCCCAACCGTGATGGTGCGGATGTCGAGCTGCTCGGTGCGGACCATGCTGATGGTCTCGAGGATCTCCTCGCCGGAGAAGTTGAGCTGTCGCATGGGCAGGCCTTTTGATGGAGCATGATCTTATCCGAAAACCGGCAACCACTTTTCGGGATCATGCTCTAGATGCGGTGCATCGCCTTGAAGATTTCCTCGCGCTGAATCTCGACGCGCACGCCGAGCTCCTGGCCCTTGCGGGCAAGCCGGCCGCTCAACTCGTCGAACGTCACGGTCGCGCCGCCGAGATCCACCATCATGATCATGGTGAAGAACTCGCGGATGACCGACTGACTGATGTCGAGAATGTTGACGTTGGCGTCGGCGATCACGTTGGCGATGCCGGCAATGATGCCGACCCGATCCGAGCCGATGATGGTCACGATCGCGCGTCCCGACAAAGATCCGGCGCTATCGCTCTTTCGCTGCTTGGCCACGCTGAGGCTCCAACCCATTGGTCGAAAATCACCCGGACCATAGGCGATCGCCGGGCGCGCTGCAAAATGGACGCATGTGGTGGGCCGGCGTCTTCAAGTATGGCGCGTCGGTCGCGTGACGCGTCACTGCCCGTCGATGATGCCCGCGATCGCCTTGACGCGGCTGCGTGCGTATTTCGGCAGGCCGGCGCTGATCGAATTGCCGCTGTTGAACGAGCTGTTGCCCATCAGCAGCTGCGCCGGCACCAGGTTACGCAGGATGGGCGCCTTGGCGTAGTCGCGCTGCTTGTTGAGCACGTCGTCGCGCACGGCGAGCACGAGATAAACGGTGGCGATCGTGGCGCCCGGCTCGCTCGGATGCTGCTGCAGCACGGCCAGGAGCTTGCCGAACTGCATCACCTGGTTGACCCAGAAGATGTTCTGCTCGACCACGCCGGTGACCGCGCCGTCGACGCCGGTCAGGCTCTTGACCTCGGCGAATTCCGGCTGCTGCGGCGACATGGGCCGGATCTCGCTCTGCAGCTCGATGAAATCCGGGATCGGCTTCTTGTTCTCGTCGCGCAGCTTGTTGGCGAGCTGAATCCCCATCGGGATCTTGCCCTCGAACTTGTAGCGTGACTCGATGCAGGTGGTGCCGTCCGCGCACCAGCTGCGGCCGGGCTGACGGCTGTGCGCCTGCTCCTCGTCCTTGCTCGGCCAGACGTCGGCGGCCGTGATCGCCTTGTGCTTCACGGCCGGATCAATCCGTTCCAGGAACGCGATCGTGGCGTAGCGGGCCGGATCGAACGCGGCCGGCGGCCTGCCCAGCTTGAACCGCGCTTCGGCCACGTAGATGGAGAGCTTGCGCTTCGATCCGCCCTTGTTGGTCGGCTCGACGAAGCCCGGAAACAGCGACAGGAAGCGCTGCTGCACCGGCCGGGCGCGCACCCAGTCTTCGAATGGGATGAGGCCAGTCGCCGGATCGGCGAGCTTGTCGTTGCGCTGATCGGTGAACAGCACGGTGTGCGGCTTGATGTCCGGCAGCTTCACGCTGGCGAGTGACGTCACCTCCTCCAGGCGGAAGTCCTCGGCGCCGGCGGCTGGACTGCCGGTCGCCGCGGCGACAGCAAAAAGGAGAGCGGCGATCAGGCGCGTCGTCGCGGCCATGCGCTACCAGGGCCGCTGCCGGTTGAAGAAATAATCCGGATCGACGCGCTGCGGCCGGCGCTGGCCCTCCTCCTCGGGGTAACCGCGTCCGTATTGATTTTGATAGTCGCGCGGCGCCTGCTGCTGGCGCCAGGGGAATCCGCCGAAGAACGAGCGGTCGTTGTAGCCGTCGTTGTAGCGGTTCTGATAGGACCAGCGCGGGAACAGGCTGCCGTCCTCGTCGCGATAGGCGTCGCCGCGATATCCGTAGCTGTCCGACCGCGACACGATGCGGAACTGGGTGTCGGCGATGCTGCCCGATGCGTCGCGCTTGAAATATTCGGTGACGACGCTGCCATATCCCGCCGTGCGCTGATCGCCGGTGACCGGATCGACTGACACGGCGACCAGCTCGCGCATCGCCTCCGGCGACGGCGCGCTCAGCGCGGTCTTGGGCGCATGCAGCTCCCACGTCGCCTGCACGATCGGCTCGAACATCGGCAGCGCCACCTTGCCGCCGGTCTGGCCGTGACCGAGCGTCTTGCGCCCCTCTGAGTTGTCGTAGCCGACCCACAGTGCAATGGTGACGTCATTGGTGAAGCCGACGAACCAGGCGTCGAGCTCGTCCTGGGTGGTGCCGGTCTTGCCGCCCGCATAGGCGGCGAGGTGGCGGAACGCGCGGGCGGTGCCGCGCTCGAGCACGCCCTGCAGCATCGAGCGCAGCTGGTAGAACGAGGCGCGATCGGCCGCGCCGATCCAGGACACCGAGTTCGGATCGTGCCGGTAGACTTCGCGGCCGTCCCGCTCGATCGCCTCGATCGCATAGGGCGCCGGTCGCGCGCCCTCGCCGGCGACCGCCGAATAGAACGCGGCGAGATCGATCAGCCGCAGCGGCTGGGCGCCGAGCACGAACGGATAGTAGTGCGTGCACTCCTTGTAGAGTTGCGCCTCCATGGCGAGCTCGCACACCTTGTCGAGCCCCTGCTCGGCGCTGTCGCCGAGCCCGTTCGCCATCAGGTTGGCGGTCGCCAGGTTGCGCGAGTTCTCGAGCGCGTGCCGCAGCGTGATTGCGCCGGCCGAGCTGCCGTCGAAATTGCGCGGCGTCCAGTAGTCGCGCTGGCGGGTATAGTTGTTGACGCCGCCGATCGGCGGGAGCGTGAGCGGCTGATCGAGCACCAGCGTGTTCGGTTGCAGGCCCTTGCGCAGGCCGGCGAGATAGGTGAGCGGCTTGAAGGTCGAGCCGGGCTGGCGCAGCGACTGCGTCACGCGGTTGAGCTGGCTCGCCGGATAGGAGAAGCCGCCGGCCATCGCCAGGATGCGGCCGGTATTGTTCTCGAGCACCACCGCGGCGCCCTGCACGGTCGGCCGGAGGCGCAGCTCGGCGCGCGCCGTCACCGTCGTCGTCTGCCTGTTGCCCGCCTGCTTCGTCTGGCTCGCCTTGGCCTCGCGCACCCGCACATAGACGACGTCATGCAGGTTGAGCCGGCGCCGGATCGCCGCCGTATACGCATTGAGCGGCATGATGCGCCCGTCGGCGAGCCCGACATTGATCACCTCGCCGCGCTTGTCGCGTGTGTTCTCGACGACGATCGCCGGCTCCCAGTGCACGTCGTAGAGCGGCAGCCGCGCGCTGCGCAGCGCCGCGAGCCAGGCCGGGTCGGTCACTTTCGCATCGGCTGCGATCTGGCGGACGCTGTCGGCGAGATTGGCCTCGACTCCCTGGAAGGTGGCGCGCCCGGTGTTGAGCTCGTAGCGCGCCAAGCCTTCCTGCAAGGTCGTCTCGACCGCCCGCTGCAGGCCCGGATTGATGGTCGCGCGCACCGTGTAGGACGACGCGTTGAGCGCGTCGATGCCGGGGATCGTCTTTGCCTCGCGCACGACATGGTCGACATAGTGGAAGCCGATGTCGCGCCGCGCGCGATCATAGGCGACGAGCTGCGGCAGCTCGCGCTTGGTCTCCGCGGCGCTGATCACGCCGTCGTCCTGCATCCGCCCGAGCACGTAGTCGAAGCGTTCGCGCGCCCGCGCCGGGTTGCGGTCGGGGCTGAAATAGTGCGGCCCCTTGGCGAGGCCGGCGAGCAGCGCACCCTCCGTCGCGGTCAGCGCCTTGGCGGACTTGCCGAAGTAGCCCTGTGCCGCCATCTCGATGCCCCAGGCGCCGCGGCCGAGATAGATCGAGTTGAGGTAGAGCTCGAGGATCTCGTCCTTGCTTAGCAGGCGTTCGAGGCGCGCGGCGACGATCATCTCGCGCAGCTTGCGCTCATAGGTGACGTCGTTGCCGACCAGCAGGTTCTTCGCCACCTGCTGGGTGATCGTCGAGCCGCCCTGCGGCCGGCCGGGCTGCGCCAGGTTGCCGATGAAGGCGCGCACCAGGCCGCGCTCGTCGATGCCGCGGTGCTGGAAGAAGCGTTTGTCCTCGGCGGCGATGAACGCTTTGCGCACCGTATCGGGGATCTGCGCGAGCGGCACATAGACGCGCCGATTGTCCGGCGCATAGACTTCGGCGAAGCGCTCGCCGCGATTGTCGAGCAACACGCTCATGCCGGGCAGTTTCATGCCCTTGAGCCGCGCGGCGTCCGGCAGGTCCTTGACCGCCTCGTTGTAGAACTCGATCACCGCCTTGAGGTCGACCGGCGAGTTGTCGATCCGCTCCTGCCGGCAGAACTGGCGATAGGCGGTGTGCAGGTCGGTGATGCTCAGGCCGCGCAGCGCTTTGACCTCGGCGCCGAGCGCCTCCTTGTCGTCGAGCGTGGTGGCGATCAGCTCGTCGAGGTTGATGTCCTCGATGTCGAACGCCTTGCGCATGTGGGCGCAGCCGGCGGTGAGCAGCCGCGCGACCTCCGCCTGATCTCGCTCGGGATCGAACGCAGTCTTGATCGCGTCCGGCCCAGTGGTGACCTGGCTGAACGCCAGGGCCGACGCGAAGATCTTGATCAGGATGGTGTTCATCTGCCGCTGACGACCGGATCGTCGCCCCCGGCGCCTTGCCAACCCGACCCGGATAAAAAGGCCGTTTTGAGGTGGAGCATCTGACCGGGACGCGACATATTACGCCTAAGCCCCTTAAACCAACGGGGTTAATTCCGTCCTCACCGGTTTGTTCCTGGCTCGTTGTTCAGCTCGTGCGCACCCTCGAAGCGTGCAAAGACACGGCGGCCGGACGGACCGAACAAAACCACGTCGTAGGTCTCCGGCGGCGTTCCGTCGATCTCCATGCCCGGGGAGCCGACCGGCATGCCCGGAACGGCAAGCCCGCGCGCCTGCGGCTTCTCCGCCAGCAGGCGCCGGATCGCGGCGGCCGGCACATGACCTTCGATCACATAACCTTGAACTTCGGCGGTGTGGCAGGCGGCAAGCTCGCTCGGCACGCCGAGCTTCGCCTTGACGCGGTTGACCGTCGCCGTCTCGACCACCTCGACGGCAAAGCCGTCGGCTTTCAAATGGTCGACCCAGCCGCCGCAACAGCCGCAGCTCGGATCTTTGGTGACGGTGATCTTCACCGCCGCACCAGCGGCCTGGGCGCCGCCGATCGGGATGCCGAACGGAACCGCCGCGAGCAGCATGGCCGCGCGGCGTCGCGTGAGCGGTGACATCATCGTTGGCCCCTTTCATGGTTCGTGACGGCTGGAGCCGCCGGGCCGGTTAACAACCGGTTAACTCTGGTTAACGCCTCTAGACTCGTTTACGTTGGTCGTCGAGACCGTTTCGCCGGCCGAGACCGCCTGTGTCGCGGAGTTTTGTCCCGCCGCTTGTGGACCACGGAGCCTATCGATCTTCGCTTGCAGCTCGGCATTGTGTCGCCACAGCTCGTCTGCGCTGAGGTGCCGCAGTGGGTTCTGATCCTCCTGCTTGTCGGCAAACAGGCCGAAATGCTTGCCAAGCGAGACGAGCGGCGCGTGACGATCGCACAGCCTGATGCGCATGCGGCTCACCCGGTCGGGCCCCTCGCCGCGCTCCGTCATGCTCAGCTCGACGATGCCGGCGGCCTCGTCGCGGTTGACCGCGCCGAGATCGATGACGATGTTGCCGTCGTCGTCGCGACGCACATAGTCGAGCACGTTGGCAAAGCCGAGCCTCGCGATCTGGCCGAGCACGAGCTGCTTGCTCAACGACAGCCGATCGGCCGCCGTCGTGACGGCGCGCTGCTCGACCTCGACGAGATCCGCCTGCAGCTCGGCGAAGCGCGCGCGAATGATCGGCTTGTTCAACAGCCGGCACGCCGCGGCTCGCGCCGACGCCTGCGTCGCGTCCTCGGCGAAACCGGCGGCGACGTAGCAGGCCGTCGCATTACCGGCGGTCGCGCCACGTACATAGGCCTGACAGAATTTTTCCCAACGCACATTTTGCAGCGGCAGTCCGGACATTGGTCACCTCCACGTCTGCGCCGAGTTTATTCCGGCACGATCCGACATGGTTGCTTGCTAGCTCAGCGCGCCGCCGCCGAACAAGAAAAACCGCGTGAACTTCGGAGTGTGAGCAATCCTGTGAACCCGGCAAATGAACAAGCCTGTGGATATACAGCGATTGGCGCCGGCACGACGGACAGGTGGTGGCTTTGATCACATCGACAAGCGTGATTGCTCAAGCCCCGGGGTTCCTTATATGAAGAGCTATGGCCGACTGTTGCTGCACACCGCCGCCCCTCAACCTCGATCGACATCGAGGCAACACCGGCTACCGCCGCGTGCTGTGGATGGTTCTCGCCGTCAACGCGGTCATGTTCCTGGTCGAGATCGGCGCCGGGCTCGCGGCCGGCTCAGCGTCGCTGCAGGCCGACGCGCTCGACTTCCTCGGCGACGCGGCGAACTACGCGATCAGCCTGTTCGTTGTCGGCATGGCCTTGCGCTACCGGGCGTCGGCCGCGCTGGCCAAGGGCGCGACCATGGGCGCGTTCGGCGTGTGGGTGATCGGCACGGTGGTGTGGCATGCGTTGCATGGCACGCTGCCGAGCGCCTTCACCATGGGCGCGGTCGGCGTCGCGGCGCTCGCCGCCAATGCCGCATCGTTCGGCCTGCTGTGGGCCTACCGGCATGGCGACGCCAACATGCGCTTGGCCTGGATCTGCACGCGCAACGACGTGCTGGGCAATCTCGCGGTGCTGCTCGCCGCGCTCGGCGTGTTCGGCACCGGCACCGGCTGGCCCGACGTGATCGTCGCGGCGATCATGGCGGCGCTCGCGCTGCAAGGCGCGGCCACCGTGGTCCGCCAATCGCTCGGCGAGCTGCGCCAGCCGGTCGGCGTTCCTGCTGAGTAGAACCCTATCCGCACCGCGGTCGCGGGCGTGAGAGATCCTCCAAGATCACGCACTCCGATCCTGGGCCACCGGCGCAGGACGCATCGCAGCTGGTCACGAACGCCGCGATGCTGCGCTCCAGTGCTTTCAATTCTGCGAGCTTGGCGCGCACGGCGGTGAGGTGGTCTTGTGCGAGATCGCGCGCATGCATGCAGGAGCTTTGCGGATCCTGCACCAGTGCCACGAGCGAGCGCACCTGATCGATCGAGAAGCCGAACTCGCGGCAGCGGCGAATGAAGGTGAGCCGTTTCACGTCGGCATCGCCGTACACCCGCTGGCCGCCTTGCTGGCGGTCCGCCGACGGAAGCAGCCCAATCTCCTCATAGTACCGGATGGTCGGCGCATTGGTGCCGGTCCGCGCCGCCAGAGCTCCGATCTTGATGCCCGCCATGACGCTGACTTGCTCGCGCTTTTTCGCTCTTGAACCTCAAGTTACTTGAACACCTATCCTCACGGCAATCGTCGATCAAACACGTCGAGCCGAGAGGAGACATATCGATGAGCACGACAGCGCCGATTGCCTGCACGCTTGGATCCGGAGAGCTGGAGCACCATCTCGCCTCGATCGGCACGCTGGCGCGCGACGCGTTGCGCAGCCACACGCGCCGCGATCTGGTCGTGGATCTGCGCTACGCGCCCGAGGCGCGCGAGCGCGTGCGCGAGATGGTGCGCAACGAGCGGACGTGCTGCTCGTTTCTCGACTTTGATCTGCACGAATCGCCGGAGGAGATCCGCCTCGTCATCACGGCGCCCGAGGCGGCGCGCCAGACGGTCGACGTGCTGTTCGAGCAGTTCGTGGCGGGTGCGCCCGCAGCGGCTGCGACCCAGCCGGGTGCGACTGCGGCCGCCGTCACCGCCGCGACGCTGGCGACCGGCGCGGTCGCCTGCGGCGCCTGTTGCGTCCTTCCGTTCGCCCTGCCCGCCGCAATGCTGGCCGGCACCGGCGGCGTGCTCGCATGGTTCGTCAGCATGCGGCCGTGGATGACGGGCTTGGCCGTGCTCGCCGTCGTCGGCGCGTGGGCTTGGATCGGCTGGCAAACGCGCCAAACCCGCCGCAGGCCGGCCGCGTCCACCGTTCTGGTGATGATTGCGGCGACGGCGCTACTGGCGGCCGCGGTGCTGTGGCCGTTGATCGAGCGCCCGCTCATACGCGCGCTGACAGCCTGACTGTACGGCCATCCAAGGCTTGCAACCGGGCACAAACGATGTGAAACGCTCGCCGCATGACGACAATCCTTGCCTATGTCGGCGCTGCCGTCGCGGAGATCGCAGCTGTTTTGCGTTCTGGGCGTGGCTGCGGCTCGGGAAATCTGCCTGGTGGCTGCTTCCCGGTCTGCTCTTCCTCATTGCGTTTGCCTGGCTGCTGACGCTTGTCGACACCGCAGCAGCTGGCCGGGCTTACGCAGCCTATGGCGGCGTCTACATCGTCGCCTCGCTGTTCTGGTTGTGGGCCGTCGAGAGCGTGCGCCCTGATCGCTGGGATATCGCCGGCGCCTCCATCTGCATGATTGGCGCTGCCGTGATCCTGCTCGGACCGCGGGGTCCGTAGCGAATTCGTATCCAGCCGTCGGGGTGATCCTCGCACCGGAGCGTCTGAGCCCGCCGACAGGCGGGCCCAGCGCCGCGGAGCAACTGCCCTACTTCTTCATCTCGTCCTTCTTCATGCCGTCCTTGCTGCCCATGGCGTTGGTCGGGGCGCCCATGGCGTCGTTTCCCATCGCTTTCTTGTCGCCCATCTTGTCCTTGCCCATGGCGTCCTTACCCATCGCGCCGCCGCCCATCGCGCCGCCGCCCATGGCGTCTTTCTTGGCGTCCATCTTGTCCTGCGCCATGGCGCCGGACAGCGGGGCGAGGCCGAGCGACAGCACGGCGGCAACCAGAGCGAGGCGGCTGGTGGTCTTCATGTGCGGAGTTCCTTTTGAAACACGTGGTTGAGCGGAGCGACGGTCGCCGCCCCCATACGTGTTTCGATCGGACCCGCCGGCAGGTTACATTGCCTGGCTATTTTCCGGCGGCCAGGAGACGGCCGCCGAGCCAGCGGTTGGCGAGAACGACCGCGCCGACCGACCCCGCATGGACGGCAAGATCGGTCACTGCCGCGTCATAGGGGTGAAGGAAGTTCAACAGCGTCGCCGCCGCGGCCGCGCAGGCGAGCCCGCCCATGACGGCCGCGAGGTTCGGCTGCAACGCATGGCCGCGTCGCAGCATCAGCAGCATCACGACCGACAGCGGCACCGACAGGCCGAGGATGAAGATCAGGCAGGCCTGAGCTTCGCCGAGGTCTGCCACCGAGGTCTCGGGAACGAGCCACGTCCTGAAGCAGCCAACGCCGCTCGCCAGGATCCAGAGCGCCGCGGCCGGCAGCGGCAGCAGAGCCCAGGACGACCTGCGGTCGGGCACGTCGAGCTGAAACGCGGCGAACGCGGCCAGCACCGCGGTCAATGTGGAGCCCGCCACGGCGAGCCACTGATCCGAAACGGCAACCATGCGCCGCGTCATGGCACCGACGTCCGTCGTGGCCGCCAGCACGATGCCGATCACGGCAACGATCGCCAGCCAGCCGAGCGCCCGAAGCGCGGGCGGCCGGAGCCGGCGAATCGGCGTCAGCTCGTCGCCGAGCGCGCGGATCAGGTCGTCGTGCGAGCGGCCGGCCATCGTCAGCCCTCCCCGGCGAGCCGCGCGCGCAGCGTCTTGAGCGCGCGATGCAGGTTGACCTTGAGCGACCCGGTGGTGCGGCCGGTCGCGGCGGCGGCCTCGGCGAGCGTCCGTTCACGCAAGCCGAGATGCTCCACCGCCTCGCGCTGGCGCGGCGGCAGCGCGGCAATCGCCTTGCCCAGCGTGGCGGCGCGGGCGGTGGCCTCGATATGCTGCAGCGGATCGGGCGCAGCGTCGGCCTGCGCGTCCATCGCGGCGTGGGCCTCATCGAGCTCCGCTGCCAGCCGGCGCGTCTGCCGCCGCAATCCGTCGATCGCCCGCCGTTGCGCGATGATCGTCAGCCACGCGGTGAACGAACGGCCTGGGTCGTAGGTCTGCCGCGCCTGATGGATGGTCAACAGCGTGTCCTGCACGACGTCGTCCACGCGATCGGGGGAAACACCCTGCCGCCGCGCGATCATCTTGATGACCGGAATGCAGTCGCGCAGCAACAGCTCGTAGCTTGCACGATCGCCAGCCTGGGCGGCGGCCATCCATGCACTACGGCGTCGATCTGCGTCCGCGACGTGAGCGGATGGATCCGCGTCCGCCATGAGGTGTCCGGCCGTTGCATCACAGGCAAGGACGGTCATAGTGGACGGATCCCTCGGCCGGTGGTCACATCCCGTTGCAAATAGTCACATCCGGTTCATCGATGCGTGATGATCCGTCCTGATCCAGCTGCTTGAGTTTCGCCGCGGGGGCCCCGCCGGTTACGTCTGGCCGCAACAACAACCGACGGAGACGGTGAAGCGATGACCGAAAGTTCCAACGCGGCACGTCCGGGACTACGCCAGCACGTCCTGGCGCTCGTCGAGTCCAGCCGCTTCACGCGGGTGATCGTTGCCCTGATCCTCATCAACGCGATGATCCTCGGCGCCGAGACCTTCCCGGACGTCATGGCCAGGTACGGCCACGTGCTCGAGACGGCCGACCACGTCATTCTGGCCATTTTCGTCGTCGAGCTGGCGCTGCGGCTGTTCGCCCATCGCGGCGCGTTCTTCCGCGACCCTTGGTCGTGGTTCGACACGGTCGTGGTCGGGATCGCCCTCGTCCCGGCGAGCGAAGCGTTCTCGGTGCTGCGGGCGCTGCGCGTGCTCCGCGTGCTGCGGCTCGTATCTGCATTCCCGCAGCTGCGCCGCGTGATCCAAGGGCTTCTCGCCGCCGTCCCGGGGCTCGGCTCGATCGCCGCGATCCTCTGCATCGTGCTCTACATCTTCGCGGTGGTGGCGGCGAAGCTGTTCGGCGAGCAGTATCCGAAATGGTTCGGCGACCTCGGCTCGTCGCTGTTCACCCTGTTCCAGATCCTCACCCTCGAGGGCTGGGCCGACATCGCGCGCCAGGTCCAGGAGACGCATCCGAACGCGTGGGTGTTCTTCGTCATCTATATTCTCATCTCCACCTTCGCCGTGCTCAACCTGTTCATCGCCGTCATCGTCGATGCGATGCAGAAGACCGAGGAGCAGGAGGAGCATCAGCTGCAGGGAGCGATCGACGCGCTCGAGCGCAAGATCGATACGCTCACCACGCAGATCGAACGGCTCGCGCCATCGCCGGTGGAGACGAGCAGGACCATCGACAAACCCTGATCAGGGCTCCGCCCACTGTCGCAGCAGGTTGTGATAGCAGCCGGTCAGCGACACGAGCGATGGGTGCTCCGGATGGTCGCGCGTCAGCGCGATGATCGACATGTCGAGGTCGAACAGCAGCGCGCGCTGCGCCTCGTCGCGGATCAGGCTCTGGGTCCAGAAGAACGACGCGATGCGCGAGCCGCGCGTGATCGGCGTGACGTGGTGCAGGCTCGCCGCGGGATAGACGATCATGTCGCCGGCCGGCAGCTTGACCGCGTGGTTGCCGTAGGTGTCCTCGACCACCAGCTCGCCGCCGTCATAGTCCTCCGGCGCCGAGATGAACAAGGTCGACGACACGTCGGTGCGCACGCGGCCGGCCTGCGGGTGGCCGCGGATCGCGTTGTCGATGTGCGAGCCGAACGTCATGCCGGCGTCGTAGCGGTTGAACAGCGGCGGGAACACCTGCTTCGGCAGCACCGCCGACATGAACAGCGGGTTCTTGCCGAGCGCGGCGAGCACCATGTCGCCGAGCTCGGTCGCTTCCGGCGCGGTCTCGGGCAGCTGCAGGTTGAGCTTGACCTTGGCCGACTGGTGGCCGGCGGTGACGCGCCCATCGACCCACTTTGCCCGCTCCATCAGCTCGCGGCAGCGGGTGACCTGAGCCTCGGTGAGGACGTCGCGTAGATGCAGCAGCATGTCAGAAGCTCCACGTTCCGGTCAGGAGAAAGGTGCGCGACGCCCCGGGGATCGCATGGGAGGGGTGCACCTGCTCCGTGTACCGTTCGTCCGAGACGTTGATGACGTTGGCGCGCAGCTCGAACGATTTGACCGGGCGGTAGGCCGCCGTCAGGTCGCCGCGCGCATACCACAGCACGTTGAGGGTGTTGATGTTGTTCGCGAACCGGCTGCTCGAATACACCGCACCGCCGCCCACCTGCCATTGATCGGTGATGTCCCACGTGGTCCACAGGGTCGCGGTGTGTCGGGCGACGTTCGGGATCTCCTTACCCTTGACCGGGACGCCGCCCACGTTGTCGAGCGACTCGACGACCTCGCTGTCGAGATAGGTGTAGCCGGTGAAGATGTTCCAGCGCGGCAGGAGCGTCCCGGCGGCCGACACCTCGAAGCCCCGCACGCGCTGCTTGCCCTCGTTGATCATGACGCCGAGCTGCGGATCGGTCGTCCGCGCGTTGGTCTTGTCGATCTGGAAGATGGCGGTCGCCAGCGCGAGCCGGCGCTCGAAGAGCTCCCACTTGGCGCCGATCTCGTATGCTTCGTTCTTCTCGGGCTCGGCTTTCGCCGTGTTGATCGCCAGGGTCAGGCCCTCGGCCGATGGATTGAACGAGGTGCCGTACGAGAAGTAGTAGGTCTGCCACGTCGTCGGCTGGATGATCAGCGCGGCGCGCGGGCTCACCTCGTTGTTGATCTGCCCGAACTCCTGGCGCACGAACTTGTTCTCGAAGCTCGTGTCGAAGTGGTCGAAGCGCAGCCCGCCCATGATCTTGAGCCACGAGGTGATCGCGACCTCGTCCACCGCGTAGGCGCCGAAGCTGAACGAGTCGGTCCGGCCGCGGAAGTTCGTGGTCCGGTCCATGTCGGTCGGCCGCAGCGGATCGGGGAAGATGAGGTTCGTGGTCGGGATGTTGGTGAAACCCCAGCGCGTGACATCCGAGATCTCGTACGCGAACTCCAGGCCGGCGACCAGCGTGTGCTTCAGTCCCCACGTGTCGAACCGGAACGTGAAGTCGGTCTGCTCGGTGAAGTTGCTGTCGTGCTCGTCGCGCTCGGTGTGGCCGCGAGTGACCGTGATCAGCGAGAGCGGCGTGCCGTCCGGGACGACCGGGTTCGCCGGCGGCGACACCGCGGCCTGGCGATGGTAGTACGCGACGCGCAGCGCGTTGCGCATCTTGACCGCGTCGTTGAACGCGTGGTCGAGCCGCAGCGTCAGGATGTAGACGTCGTCGTGCTCGAAGTCCTGGTTGGCCAGCCCATAGTTGTTGCCGCGCGGCACGTCGGGGACGGTCCCGAACACGTAGGGGAATCCGTAATCGGGCTTGGCGTCGTCGTGCAGATAGTAGAAGTACGCCGAGAGCTGCGTGGGCGTCCCCAGGCCGACGACGTACGCCGGCGCGACGCCGAAGCGCGTCAGGTAGATCTCGTCGCGATCGACGACGTCGTTGTAGTAACCGAGCAGGTTCAGCCGCAGCGCCGAGGTGTCGGTGAGCGGCTGGTTGACGTCCACCGTGCCTCTGACCTGAGGTCCGTTGCCGCCGCTCAGGCTGAACGTGCGGCTCGGCACCAGGCTCGGCGACTTGCTGACCTGGTTGATCGCGCCGCCGGTGGAGCCGCGCCCGAAGATGACCGCCGACGGGCCCTTCAGCACCTCGATCGACTCGAGGTCGAACGTGTCGCGCGTGTACTGGCCGAAATCGCGAATGCCGTCGACGAAGATGTCGTTGCGCGCCGAGAACCCGCGCAGGGTGAGGTTGTCGCCCTGGGCGCCACCGCCCTCACCGGCGGCGATGCTGACGCCGGTCACGTTGCGCAGGGCATCGCGCAGGCTGAACGCGGATTGCTCGCGCATGACCTCGAGCGGGATGACTGTGACCGACTGCGGCGTGTCCTGCAGCGAGTCCGGCAGCTTCGAGTTGGTCGACTCGTCGACCTTGTAGCCGTTGTTCCGCTGACCGCGGACGTCGACGCCCGGCATCTTGACGTCGTCCTTGTCGGTGGCCTGCGCATAGGCCGAGGCCGACGAGGCGACCAGCAGACCGACGCCGAGTGTGGGAGCTACGAGCCGGCGGAGGATTCCCTTCCGTGCGGCGGTTTTTTCAACAGAGCGACGAAGTCGACGCATGCCAAGCCTCCGAGAGGACGCGCGATGGACTAGGGCTGGCTGGCACGGGTCGACCCCGTTACTTGCTGGCGACTGTCCGAGGGTGAGCGCGGCACGCGGACGGGAACCGACGCTCCCATCCAGCCGCGGAAACGGCGCCACGCGAGAGCGACGCCCGTGTAGACGAGAAAGACTCCGCCGGTCGAGGCGAGCCCTGCGACGGCCTGGCCGATCATGCCGGCCGCCTCGCCGGTGTGGAGCGGCCGCACCCAGCTGCGGAGCCGACGACCGAGATTCTGCGCGGCGTACGGCTCCCAGCTCACGACCGCGCCGCTCGACGCGTCGAGCGTCAGCTGCGAGCGGGGCGCCGGATGCCACGCCGGCGGTTCCTGGATGATCGCGACGACCGGCGCGCTCGGGCGCTGCGGCAGTCGCAGCGTGATCGCGACCCAACTCGACACTTGCTGCTCGGCCCGCGCCAGGATCGGGGCGAGGCTCGTTCGACGCGCCTCGCTCGTTGGCGCGGATTCACCGGCAGGTCGTCCCTGGCGGCCGGCGCCCTGCGCCATCGCGCCCTGACCGCCCGCCGGCGGTGGCGGCGCCACGTTGCCGGTGAGCCGGTACAAGAGATCGTTCGCCCACTGATAGGACATCACCGCGCCGGTGAGCGTGAGCACGATCAGCACCGGGGCGCACCAGATGCCGATCGCGTTGTGCCAGTTGAAGTCGCGCGCCTTGCCGGAGAGTCGTAGGTTGGGCACGCCGATGGCCTTGAGGGCGCCTCGGCGGTTCGAGCGCGGCCACCACAGGAATACGCCGCTGATCGCCATGCCGAGGAACGCGAGGTTCGCCACGCCCGTGAACGGACGGCCGATCTCGCGCGAGCCGAGCCAGCGATGCCAGTCCTCGACGACGTGCAGCGCGTTGGCGATCGCCGAGCCTGCTCCGAGCACCGAACCGGAATACGGATCGACGTAGAGCACGCGCTCGCGGCCGAAGGCGACCCGCACGCTCGCGCGCGGGTCGGCGCGCACGGTCACCAGGGTCGGCCGGCTGTCGGGGCCCGCGCGCCGCGCCGCGGCGACGATCGCGTCGATGCCGGGCTTCGAGGCAAGGTTGATCGTCGAGCGCATCTTGGTGCCGAAGACGCCGAGCTTGACGGCGCGCTTCAGCAGGTCGTCGAGGCCGGGCATCGACTTCATCAGGGAGACGCCGTCCTTCTCACTCTCGAGCCCCTTGTCGACCTTGAGGAACGGCACGACGCCGCGCTCCTGCCACAGGTACGCCGGCACTGGCTTTCCCTTGGCTTCGC
>Ga0081540_1002030_pt1 | contig 16890 bp, 17 predicted proteins | sample TabmetS2T1R1_FD_71024 | JGI IMG/M metagenome (GOLD analysis project Ga0081540, IMG submission 71024) | Tabebuia heterophylla rhizosphere microbial communities from the University of Puerto Rico - S2T1R1 | ecosystem: Host-associated > Plants > Roots > Rhizosphere ... | reverse complement strand
GGGAAGGGGGGTAAGGGGGGTGATCCCCGACGTCCCGCCCGACACCAGGGCCCCGAGCATCGTCGTCTCCCGCCGCAACCCTGAGCTGATCAAGAAGCTGTTCGAGCTGGAGGTCCCGGAGATAGCCGACAAGCTGGTCGAGATCACGGGCGTCGCCCGCGAGCCGGGCTGGCGCTCGAAGATCGCGGTCGTCTCACATGCAGACGGCGTGGACCCGGTCGGCGCCTGCGTCGGGCCGCGAGGCTCGCGCGTGCGCATGGTCGTCTCCGAGCTCCGCGGCGAGAAGATCGACATCATCCCCTACAACGACGAGCCCGCCCGGTTCGTCGCCAAGGCGCTCTCGCCGGCCCGGGTCCGCGAGGTCCTGGTCGACGACGAGACCAAGGAGGCGACGGTGATCGTCCCCGACGACCAGCTCTCGCTGGCGATCGGGCGCGATGGCCAGAACGCCCGCCTCGCCGCCCGGCTGACCGGTTGGAAGGTCGACATCACCTCCGAGACCGAGTTCGCCCAGCAGGAGGAGGACATCGAGTACGAGGGCGAGGAGGCCGCCGACGGCCGCTGCATGGCGATCATGACCACCGGCCGCCGCTGCCCGAATGCCGCCCTCCAGGGATCCCAGTACTGCGGCCTGCCGCAGCACCAGGCGCTGGCCCGCTTCGGGACCAACCAGGTCGCGGTCCTCAGCCCGTTGAGCGACGAGGAGGTGGCCACCCTCGCCAACGGCGATGCCGACGAGGCGGCCGTGAAGACGATCGTCGAGAAGGCCGAGGGCCAGTTCGACGAGAGCGCGGAGGCCGAGGCGCCCGAGGAGGCTCCCGAGGAGACGCCGGAGGAGGAGACACCGGAGGAGGCCCCCGAGGAGGAGACGCCCGAGGAGGAGACGCCCGAGGAGGTCGAGGCCCCCGCGGCCGAGGTCCCCGACGCGGGCGAGGAGGCCGAGGGCCCCGAGCAGGATCTGGAGCCCGAGACCGAGGACGAGGACGCCCGGGGCGAGCGGATCGAGGCCTCCTCCGAGGATGGCGCCGAGGCCGAGGCCGAGGTGCCTTCAGAGGATGGAGGCGAGCCCGAGGCCGAGGAGCCCGTTGCGGCCGCAGAGGAGCAGAAGACGGAGTAGATGGCGAAGAAGCGCGTACACGAGATAGCCAAGGCCCAGGGCCTGACCAGCAAGGAGCTCCTCGCTGCGCTCAACGCTGCCGGCGTCGAGGCGAAGGCAGCCCAGTCGAGCGTCGAGGAATCCGAGGCCCTGGCCGCCCTGAAGAGCTCTGGCGGTGGCGGCTCCACGGACGCCGCGACCGCGACGAAGACGAAGCCGGCGCCGAAGGCGACAGCCACCAAGGAGGCGCCGAACAGCGACGCGCCCAAGGGCGGCGACGGGGCGAAGCCCAAGTCCGCTCCCAAGCAGGCCGCGGCGCAGGCCAAGGCCGACGCGCCCAGCACAAAGCCGCCGGCCACAAAGACCGCCGACGGATCCACCGCTGGGGATGGCGCCGGCGGGGCGGCCCGCAAGGGTCCCTCCCGGAAGCGGCGCCGGGTCGTCATCGACTCACAGGCGGCCCGCCGCGACCACATCGCCAAGACCCAGCCACCGCCCCGGCCTCCACGCCGGCGCGGAGGCCGCCGCCGCCGCCCCCTGCTCGAGGAGCCCAGCGACAGGGAGCTGAAGCAGCCGGAAGAGCAGCCCCCGATCAAGGTCAACTCGGGGGCCACGGTCCGCGAGGTCGCCGAGACGCTGGGCCTCTCCGCCGCCGAGGTGATCAAGGCTTTGATGAAGGAGGGTGAGATGGCCACCCTCACCCAAACGCTCACCGACGAGTCGGTCGAGTCGATCGCCAAGCAGTTCGATCGCAAGATCGAGATCGTCACCGCCGCTCAGGAGGAGGCCGAGGAGCCGGATCAGGTCGAGGAGGACGACGAGAAGGATCTCGCCGAGCGCCCGCCCGTCGTCACGGTGATGGGCCACGTCGACCACGGCAAGACATCGCTCCTGGACGCGATTCGCCAGACGCAGGTGGCCGCCGGCGAGGCCGGTGGGATCACCCAGCACATCGGCGCCTACCAGGTGCAGCACGACGGCAAGACGCTGACCTTCCTGGATACGCCGGGCCACGAGGCGTTCACGGCCATGCGCGCCCGCGGCGCGAGCGTCACCGACGTCGCCGTGATCGTCGTCGCGGCCGACGACGGGGTCATGCCCCAGACCGTCGAGGCCATCGACCACGCGCGCGCCGCGGACGTCCCGATCCTGGTCGCTGTCAACAAGATCGACAAGGACGGAGCGGATCCGAACCGGGTCCGGACCGAGCTCGCACAGCAGAACCTGAACCCGGAGGAGTGGGGCGGCGACACCGTCTACGCCGACGTCTCGGCCAAGACCAAGGACGGCCTCGACCACCTGCTCGAGATGATCCTGCTGGTCACCGAGCTGGAGGAGCTCAGCGCCAACCCGAACACCGCAGCCTCCGGCACGATCGTCGAGTCGCGCCTCGATCCGGGCCGTGGGCCGGTCACCGGCGTGCTGGTGCAGCGGGGGACCCTGCGCATCGGCGACGCCCTGGTCGCCGGGCCGGTCTGGGGCAAGATCCGCGCGATGCTCGACGACAAGGGCGAGCGGATCGAGGAGGCCACACCCGGCATGCCCGTCGAGGTGCTCGGCTTCGACGGCGTCTCCGAGGCCGGTGAGCACGTCCAGGTCGTCGAGAACGAGCGCACGGCCCGTTCGCTCGCGCAGGAGCGCGAGACCCGCCTGAAGACCGAGCAGCTCGCGCGCCGCGCCGCCCGCAAGGTCACCCTCGAAGAGGTCTTCGAGCGGGCGAGGGAGGGCCAGCTCAAGGAGTTCAACATCGTGCTCAAGGCCGACGTCTCGGGCTCACTCGAGGCGCTCGAGGATGAGATCGCGAAGCTGCCGCAGGAGCAGGTCCCGGTCAACGTGATCCACGCTCAGACCGGCGGCATCAACGAGTCCGACGTGATGCTGGCCGCGGCCTCCGACGCGGTGATCATCGGCTTCAACGTCCGGCCGCTCGTCGAGGCCCGCCGCGCCGCCGAGAGCGAGGGCGTCGACATCCGCACCTACACGGTGATCTACAAGGTCACCGAAGACCTGCGCGCCGCGATGGAGGGCCTGCTCGAGCCGGAGGAGGTCGAGGAGACACTTGGCCAGGCCGAGGTCAAGCAGACCTTCAAGGCTTCGCGCGTGGGCACGATCGCCGGCTGTCTCGTGACCGACGGCAAGGTCACCCGCGCCGCCGGAGTGCGGCTGGTACGCGATGGCACGATCGTCTGGAGCGGCAAGGTCGGCTCGTTGCGGCGCTTCAAGGACGACGTCTCCGAGGTGGACGAAGGTCAGGAGTGCGGTGTCGTCCTCGACGGCTTCGCAGACGTCAAGGTGGACGACGTCCTCGAGTTCTTCGAGACCCGTCAGGTCGAGAAGACCCTCGAGTAGGGCTTGTCACCGTTCGTTGAGCTGATCGAAATTCGCCTGCATTTCGGCGAAGTTCAAGACCTGAAAGGGAAGCGCAAGCTGGTGAAGTCGCTGAAGGACTCGATTCGCCGACGCTTCGGTGCGTCGGTCGCTGAGATCGACGGCCACGACAAGTGGCAGCGCTCCACGCTCCTCTGCGCGCTGGTCGGGGACGGCGGGGTCTCGGACCGGGGCGACGGGCTGATCCGGTTTGTCGAGAGCCGTTGTCCGGATGGCTGCACCGTCGAGCGCGACCTGCTGAGCCTGAGCGACATTCGAGGCTGAGCCGTGTCGATTGGAGAGCTGAGACCGCGTGAGGATCTGCTGTTATCGTCGGCGCCCGAGATGCCAGGCGCTCGGATGCGGCGCGTCAACGAGTCGATTCGTGAGGTGTTGGGTGACGCGATCGCCGCTGAGCTGAAGGACCCGCGCATTGGATTCGTGACCGTGACCGGAGTGGACACCTCGCCAGACCTTCGCACCGCCCGCGTGTACGTGAGCGTGCTCGGCAGCGAGGAGGATCGCGAGCGTTCGCTGGAAGGGCTGCGCTCCTCGCACGGCGTCCTGCAAAGCAAGATCGCAAGCACGATGAGATTGAAGAGAACACCGACCCTGACCTTCGAATACGACGAGAGCGTGGAGCGCGGCGCCCGGATCTCCCGTCTCCTTGACGAATGACTGAGTCGACTGAGCTGCTGACGAGCGACATCGATCGTGTCGCCGACGCCATCCGTGCCGGCGACCGGTTCCTGCTGACCACCCACGAGAATCCGGACGGCGACGCTCTCGGGTCGCTGCTCGGGACCCATCGCATCCTCGAGGCGCTCGGCAAGGACTCGGTCATGTTCCTGGCGGCGAAGGAGTTCCCCCTGCCGGTCGAGTACCGCTTTCTGCCGCTGGAGGAGGTCTTCCACGAGCCGCCTGCGGACATCGCCGATCGCGTGGTGATCTTCCTCGACTGCGGGAACATCGACCGGATGCCCGTCGACTTCCTCCAGAACGGCGGCAACAAGGTGATCAACATCGATCACCACCACGACAACACGCGTTTCGGCAGCGTCAACCTCGTCGACGTGGACGCCTCCTGCACCGCGGAGATCGTCTACGACCTCTCGGGCCTCCTCGACGTCCAGCTGACGCCGGAGATGGCCAACGCTCTCTACGTCGGTCTGGTGACCGACACCGGCAAGTTCATGTACGAGAACACCGATGCCCGCTCGCATCGGATGGCGGCGGGGCTGATCGAGGCCGGAGTGCAGGTCAACGAGATCTACCGCCGGCTCTACGAGCACGCGCCGCTCGAGAAGCTGAAGCTGCTCGCGCGCGCCCTCGAGGGGATCTCCGTCCGGGACGACGGGCGGTTGGGGGTCACCTACATCTCCACCGACGACTACGCCGCCACGGGTGCCACCGAGGCCCTGACCGAGGGGATCATCGACCACCTCCGGACGATCGACGGGACCCAGGTGGCCGCCGTTGTCCGCGACCAACCCGACAACGACCGGGCGGCACGCAAGGTGAGCATGCGCTCAACCGACGGCCTGGTCGATGTCTCGGCGATCGCGCGGGTGAACGGAGGTGGCGGACATCGCCGTGCGGCGGGTTTCAGCACCGACCTCGAGTTCGAGGAGATCGTCGCCTTCCTGATCGGCGAGATCGACGCCCAACTCTCCACCTGAGCCGGGCGTGACCGCGGCGGAGTCGACCTCCGCGAGTGCCCTGCTGGTCGACAAGCCGGCGGGGGTCACCTCGCACGACGTGGTCGCCGAGATCCGGCGTGAGCGCCGCGGCAAGGTCGGGCACGCCGGGACGCTGGACCCTTTCGCCACCGGGCTGCTCGTCGTGCTCCTCGGCCGTGCGACGCGCCTGCAGCGCTACCTGATCGAGCTGCCGAAGACATATCTCGCCGCCGCTCGCCTGGGGTGGCGCTCCTCAACCGGCGACCCCGACGGCGAGCTCACCGAAACGGGCCGCGTGCCCGAGCGGCTCGCGCTGCCGACCGGCGAGATCGAACAGCGGGTGCCGATGACGTCGGCGGTCAGGGTCGGCGGGGAGCGGCTCTATCGCAAGGCGCACCGCGGGGAGGAGGTGGAGACCCCGACGAGGCGCGTGACCGTCCACCGGGCGGAGCTGCTCGAAGCGAATGACGAGCACGCGACCTTCGAGATCGAATGCTCGTCCGGGACCTACGTGCGGACGCTGATCGAGACGCTCGCGGACGCCTACTGCGAGTCACTGCGCCGGACGGCGGTCGGCGAGCTGCGCGTTCCGGAAGCAGACACGGAGGAGATCAGCACGGAGGGGCTGATGAGCTTCCTCCCCGAGGTGACGCTGGACGCTGCCGAGGCGGAGCGCGTGGCGCACGGCGTGGCCGTCCACGGCGAGGCCGCGGGACCCGTCCGCCTGACCAACGACGGCCGCCTGATCGCAATCGCGCGCCGGGATGGAGAGAATCTCCGGCCTGAGGTAGTCCTGGCATGAGCATCCAAGTCACACGCCTCCCCGACGCCGAGCCGCGCGACCGCCACGTCGCGATCGGTGTCTTCGACGGCGTCCACAAGGGCCATCAGGCGGTGATCGACGAGGCAGACACGGTGCTCACCTTCGACCCGCATCCACTCTCCGTGATCAACCCCGACGCGGCGCCGAAACTGATCATGCCGTTCGACGTGAAGCGCGACGTGATCGACGGCCTCGGAGTCGATGAGCTGGTCGTGATCCCGTTCGACAGGGAGTTCATGAAGATCCCCGCCGAGGAGTTCATCTCCAAGATCCTGATCGAGAGGCTGGGGGCGAGGAAGGTGTCCGTCGGGGAGAACTTCCGCTTCGGCGCGAAGGCCCAGGGGACCCCGCAGATGCTCGCCGAGCGCGACGAGTTCGAGACGCGCATCGTCCCCTTGGTCGAAGTCGATGGCGAGACGGTCTCATCCAGTCGGATCAGGGCACTCGTCGCCGCCGGCGAGGTCGACGCGGCCATGCGGTGCCTCGGGGCGCCCTTCATGCTGGAGGGCAGGGTGGTCGAGGGGGATCGCCGCGGCCGCGAGCTGGGCTTCCCGACGGCGAACCTGGTGCCCGACGACCACCTGGTCGTCCCCGGGCACGGCGTCTACTCCGCGTTCGCCAACGGCCACCCGGCGGCCGTTAACGTCGGCGTCAGGCCCACGTTCGACACCGGGAGGGGCCTGCTGGTCGAGTCCTTCCTGATCGACTTCGACGATGACCTGTACGGGCAGAACCTCCGCGTGGCGTTCGTGAGCAGGCTGCGTGGCGAGAAGCGCTTTCCCAGAGTCGAGGAGCTGGTGGCCCAGATGCACGACGACGTCGCCGAGGCGCGGGAGATCCTCGCCAAGTACGAGCGCCAGAGCGCTTAGTCGCTACCCTGTCCCGCCGTGCCGCTGACCAAGGACAGAAAGCAGGAGCTGATCGGCAAGTACGGCCGGTCGGGCGAGGACACCGGTTCCGCCGAGGTCCAGGTCGCGCTGCTCACGGAGCGGATCAACGAGTTGACCGAGCACCTGCGCACCCACAGCAAGGACCATCACTCCCGTCGCGGCCTGCTGAAGATGGTCGGCAAGCGCCGGCGGATTCTCCGCTACCTCGAGCGGAACGACCTGGAGCGCTATCGCTCCCTGGTCGCGGATCTGGGTCTGCGCCGCTAGCCGCACCGCCGTGATCGAGGCGGGCTCGAAAGCGCCGGATTTCCACCTCCCGGACCACGACGGCAACCAGGTTTCGCTCGCTGACTTCGCCGGGCGCAAGCTGGTGCTCGCGTTCTACCCGCTCGACTTCAGCCCGGTGTGCTCGGACCAGCTCAGCCTCTACCAGGAGGTACTGGGAGAGATCGAGGCACAGGGCGCGGCCCTGGTCGGGATCAGCGTCGACTCCTCCTTCGCTCACCACGCCTTCCGCAAGGACCGCGGGCTCACCATGACCCTGCTCTCGGACTTCAACCCGAAGGGCGAGGTCTCGCGCGCCTACGGTGCCTGGATCGACGCCGTCGACCACGGGAACCGGTCGCTGGTGCTGATCGACGAGCAGGGAGTGGTGCGGTGGTCGCACGCGTCGCCGACGCCGCTGGAGATCCCCGGCGCGAACCTGATCTTCGACGCGCTCGCCGCCTGAGCGATGACCACCGAGTCGTTTCGCATCCTCGAGTCGGCCATGGAGAGCTGGAACCGCGGCAACCTCGAGGAGACCCTGGTGAACATCCGGGAAGACGTCGTCTGGATGACCGCCCGGTCGATGCCCGACATCGACCAGGTCTACGAGGGCCACGAGGGCCTGCGTCGGTTCTTCAACGACTTCTCAGAGCCCTGGGATGAGATCTCGACTCAGCTCGAGGAGGTGATCGAGGATCGCGACGAGCAGATCGTCGTCCTCGTCAGGTTCCACGCCCGGGGACGGGAAGGGATCGAGCTCGACGTGCGCTTCATCCAGGTCTATCGCTTCGACGAGGCGCACCAGCTCCGCGAATTCGTCGGCTTCACCGAGGATCAGCGGGAGGAGGCGCTGCGCGAGGCGGGCATCGATGGCTGAGCTGACCAGCGCCGCCGTGCCGCCGATCGGCGAGGGCGATCACGTCGCGGGTGAGGGCATGGAGGCGATCGTCTACGCGGACTTCGGCTGCCCCTACTGCGCCGCCGCCTGGGCCAGGATCAGGGAGCTGCCGCTCCGTCTCTGCTTCAGGCACTTTCCGATGGCGTCGAAGCACCCACGCGCCCCGGCGCTCCACGCCGCCGCGGAGGCGGCCGGGCTACAGGGCTCCTTCTGGGAGATGTGCGATTCGCTCTACGCCGAGCGCGGGCGCGTCGACGACCCGCATCTGTGGGAGCGGATCGAGCGCTGGGGACTGGATCTCGAGCGGTTCAACGCCGACCGGCGGTCGGCTGCGGTGCGCGAGCGGATCTCACGCGACTTCGCCTCGGGCGTGCGGGCGGGGGTGGGCGGTACCCCCACCGCATTCGCCGCGGACCGCATGGTGAGCGGCGACGTCGCAGAAAAGCTCCGCAAAATGAGTGACCGCTACCATCATCCCGACAGAGAACGAGAGTTCTGAACGCAAAGCGGTCGCCAACCGGGCGGCCGGAAGGGAAACACAACCTATGAGTATGTTTGACGTGACCCGCGTCTCGGCTGAGGTAGGCGGGGAGGAGATCTCCTTCGAGACCGGAAAGCTCGCCCGTCAGGCGAGCGGCGCCGTCGTCGTGCGCTCCGGCGACACGATGGTGCTCTGCACCGCGACCGCGGGCAATGACCGCGATGTCGACTTCCTCCCGCTCACCGTCGACGTCGAGGAGAAGCACTATGCCGCGGGCAAGATCCCCGGTTCCTTCTTCCGTCGCGAGGCGAGGGCAGGCGAGAAGGCCACCCTCACGGCGCGCATGATCGACCGCCCGCTGCGACCCCTCTTCCCGAAGGGCTGGCACCGCGAGACGCAGCTGGTCTCCCAGCCCCTCTCGGTGGACCACGTCCACCCCTACGACATCCTCGCCATGAACGGCGCGTCCGCCGCGCTGGCGGTCTCGGATATCCCGGTCGCCAAGTACGTCGGCGCCGTCCGGATCGGCAAGCTCGACGGCGATTTCGTCGTCAACCCTCCCGAGGAGAGCCTCGAGGACCTCGATCTCGACCTGATCGTCTCGGGTACCGACGAGGCGATCCTGATGGTCGAGGCCGGCGCCGACGGCGTCACCGAGGCCGAGATCCTGGATGCCCTCGACATCGCGCACGGCGAGATCAAGAAGCTCGTCGCCACGATGGAGGAGCTCCGCGGGCAGGCCGGCAAGGAGAAGATCGAGGTCGAGCCGCCGCAGGTCGACGAGGCGACCTACGAGTCGATCCGCTCCTCGCACGGCGGCAAGCTCGACGAGGCCACGCAGGTCCAGGCCAAGCTCGAGCGCCAGGATGCGATCGACGCCGTCGAGGATGAGGTGCTGGAGCAGTACGCGCCTCCCACCGAGGACGAGCAGCCCGATCGAGAGAGGCTCGCCGAGGTCAAGGCGGCCTTCGCCAAGCTGGAGAAGGACATCATCCGCAGGCGCATCGCCGTCGACAAGAAGCGTCCCGACGGCCGCGCTCAGGACGAGATCAGGCCGATCGAGACCGAGGTCGACGTCGCACCGCGCACGCACGGCTCGGCGCTCTTCACGCGCGGTGAGACACAGATCCTCTCGAGCGTCGCGCTCGGCACGACGCGCATGGACATGAAGGTCGACAACCTCGGCCTCCAGGAGTCCAAGCGGTTCTGGCACCACTACAACTTCCCGCCGTTCTCGGTGGGCGAGGCCGGCTTCATGCGCGGCCCGAAGCGCCGTGACATCGGCCACGGGGCGCTCGCGGAGCGGGCGCTCCAGGCGACGATTCCGGACGAGGAGGAGTTCCCGTACGTGATCCGGGTCGTCTCGGACACGCTCGAGTCGAACGGATCCTCGTCGATGGGATCGGTCTGCGCCTCCTCGATGGCCCTGCAGGCCGCGGGTGTGCCGGTCTCCGCACCGGTCGCCGGTGTGGCAATGGGCCTGATCAAGGAGGGCGACGACTACACGGTCCTCACCGACATCGCCGGCGTCGAGGACCACCTGGGCGACATGGACTTCAAGGTCGCCGGGACCTCGGAGGGCATCACCGCCCTGCAGATGGACATCAAGATCACCGGCGTCACGCTCGAGATCCTCAAGGATGCGCTCGACCAGGCGCATCAGGGCCGCCAGTTCATCCTCGGCAAGATGGCCGAGGCGATCGACGGGCCGCGCGATCACCTCTCGCAGTTCGCGCCGAAGATCACCTCGATCAAGATCGACCCGGAGAAGATCGGCGCCCTGATCGGCAAGGGCGGCGAGACGATCCGGGGCCTCTCGGAGGAGTTCGAGGCGGAGATCGACGTCGACGACGACGGCACGGTGCGGCTCTATGCGCCCACCGGCGAGCTGGTCGATGCTCTGGCGGAGCGGATCACCGCGATGACCAAGGACGTCGAGGTCGGGGATCGCTTCCACGGCAAGGTGGTGAAGACGACCAACTTCGGCGCCTTCGTGGAGCTGACCAAGGGAACCGACGGCCTGCTTCACATCTCCAACGTGAAGCCGGGCGAGCGGGTCGGCACGGTCGAGGACGTCCTCAATCAGGGCGACGAGATCGACGTCACCGCCGTCGAGGTCGACAAGGAGCGGGGCCGGATCGGCCTGCGGCTCTCCGACGACCCCGACGTCGAGGGCAAGTCGGCCGAGGAGCTCGCCAGCGTCGGCACCGGCGACTCGGGTCCGCCGCGAGGCGGCGGTCGCCGGGACGGCGGCAGCGGGCGCAGGCGCGAGCGTGACGGTGGCGGCGGTGGCCGCCGCCGCGAGCGCGACAGCGGCCGAGGCCGCTGAGCGTCGTCCGCATGACCGATAGGGCGCAGGTCACCGAACTGGGGTCGGGCACACGGGTCGTCACCGAGGCGGTCCCCTCGGTGCGCTCCGTGGCGCTCGGACTCTGGGTTCGCACGGGCTCGAGGGACGAGACACCGGTACAGGCCGGCGTCTCGCACTTCCTCGAGCACCTGCTCTTCAAGGGGACCAAGCGCTACTCGGCGATCGAGATCGCGGAGATCTTCGACGGTCTCGGGGCGTCGGTGAACGCGGCGACGGGCAAGGAGTCAACCAACCTCTACGCCCGCTTTCTCGACACGCACAGCGACGAGGCCTTCGACCTGCTGTCCGAGATGCTGCTCGGCCCGACCTATCCGGAGATCGACTCCGAGCGCGAGGTCGTGCTCGAGGAGATCGCGATGTACGAGGACGAGCCGCAGGACAAGGTCCACGACGTGCTCGACCGAGCCGTCTTCGGGGGACATCCCCTCGGGCGGCGGGTGCTCGGAGAGGCCGACGTGATCAGCTCGATTCCAGTTCCCGAGATCGCCGCCTATCACCGCTCCCGCTATACGGGCCGCAACATCGTCGTGGCCGCCGCGGGGAACCTGGATCACCAGCGGATCGTCGAGCTTGCCAAGCGGCACATCGAGCCGCCGGTCGCCTCCGGAGACCGTGGCGGACTCGAGGCTCCGGCCCTCGACGGGGCCCAGGTGGCCTTCCAGCAGAAGGACACCGAGCAGTTCCACATCGCCTTCGGCGCTCCCGGCATCGACCGTTCCGACGACCGCCGCTACGCGCTGACGATCCTGGATGCGGTGTTCGGCGGATCCACGTCTTCGAGGCTCTTTCGCGAGATTCGCGAGAAGCGGGGCCTCGCCTACGCAGTCGGCTCCTATACGCAGCAGTACGTCGACAGCGGCCTGATAGGGCTATACGTCGGGACCCGTGAGGACAACGTCGAGGAGGCGTGCGGGATCATCGGCCGCGAGCTCGCCTCGATCCACGCCGAGGGAATCACCGACGAGGAGCTGAATCGCGCCAAGGAGCACGTCAAGGGCCGCATGGTGCTCTCCTCGGAGTCCACCGCGGCGCGCATGGGTCGAATCGGCAAGGCGCTTCTCTTCGACCTGCCGCTCCTGACGATCGACGAGCTGATCGAGAAGATCGACGCGGTCACCGGCGACGAGGTCGCCGAGCTTGCCCGCGACCTCTATGACCCAGCGGCGCTGTCGGCGGCGGCGATCGCGCCGAACGAGGATCGCTTCCGCTCCGCCCTGGCGCCGGTCAACGAGGCGCTCGTCGCCGCCTAGCCGCGGCCGTGTCCGACCTCGCGTCGGAGTACCGCAGGTGCCTCGAAGCTGAGCTCGAGGGCGGGGAGGAGCTGCTCGGGATCTGCCTCGCCTCCCGGCAGAAGGGACTCTTCAAGGGCGGCGCCGTCGCGCTCGGCATCACCGACCGGAGATTGCTCGTCCAGGAGCTGAGCCGCCGCGGCAGTCCCGACGGCGCCGTCAGGCCGATCAATCGCGAGCAGGTGAGATCCGCCAGGGCGGGGCCGGCCGGCGGCGGATGGTTCGACGTCGACGCCGCGATCCTCGATCACGCGGCCGTGCGGCTGGAGATCCGCACCACCGACGGCGAAGGGCTCAAGCTCATGCTGATGCGCGGCGAGGGCGCCCTGCTGGGCAAGCTCGGGGGTGGAGAGACGCAGAGGCTCGGTCTGGAGGCCCTCGCCGAGTGGTTCCGCCGAATCGAGGGCTGATCCCCGCTCATCGCACTCGATCTGGGGCCCGCCCCCCAGCGTCGCGGATCCTTGCCTGCACTGGGTAGAGATCTGCCCAGTCGGGCCGGAGACCGGCACTAGCATCGAACCCTCGGTAGGGGAGAAGCAATGAAGGGAGCGCGATGAGGAGGTACCTGATCGCCCTTGCTGTGGCGCTGCTGGCGCTGTCGGTCGGGGCAACGCAGACGGTTGCTGCGCCAAGTGCGGTGGCAGCCAAGAAGTGCAAGAAGAAGAAGGCCAAGAAGAAGAAGTGCAAGAAGAAGCGGAAGAAGCAGCAGACCGGCCCGCAGGGCCCAACGGGCCAGACCGGCCCGCAGGGCTCTGGGACACCCGGGACACCGGGAACACCGGCGGCCGTGAAGGCGACGCTGGCCCAGGTCCCGGACTTCACGACCGCGGCCGGCGGCCCGCTGTTCATCCACAACCAGGACAACACCACCGTCACACAGACAGGCGACGGGATCGCGTTCGGCCCCTACGCGGATGGTGGCGCTGCCGGTGGTTCGGTCGAGTACACGGGGCTGAACGGGCAGCCGCTCTCGGCGGTGCAGAGCCTCGTCTACCTGGCGAGATACACGAGTGACGGCGACACCGCCGGCGTTGGCTCGCCCTACCTGAGGATCTTCCTCGAGGGTGACGACCACGACGCGATTTTCTCGCCCAACACCCAGCCGGACGCGGATGTGGCTGAGGGACCGTTTCACACGTGGGCCGCGACCTCGGGCGTCTGGCGCTATGACGACGATGCCGGGGCTGGCGGCGAGTACGGCCCGAACGGTGCTCCGTTCTCGGATGTCGTGGACGACCACGGCGCCGAGACGATCAGCGGCATCTATGTCTCGGTCGGTTTCTCGGCCGGGATGAATCTGGCCGCGCTGCTGCGCGAGTGGGAAGTCAACGGCACCAACTACTCGTTCAGCTCCTGAACGGGTAGCGGAGATTCGACGGGCAGGGACGCCCGTCGAATCTCCCCCCAGCCGTTGGGAGACGGTGCCAGGCGCATAACATCGCCGGCGATGCCAGCTCGGATCAAGGTCGTGGTCTCCGGCGCCGCGGGGCGCATGGGGGAGACCACCGCGAACGCCGTCGAGGATGCGGAGGACCTGGAGCTCGTCGGGCGCGCTGATCCCTCGCTGGGCACTTCGGTGGCCGAGTTTCTCGCCGGTGCCGACGTGATGGTTGACTTCACCACCCCGGACGCGGCGCCGGCGAACGTGATCGAGGCCGTCGACGCCGGCGTCCACGCCGTGGTGGGGAGCACGGGGTTCGACCTGGATGAGCTGCGCGGCCGGGTCGAGGACTCGGGCGGGGCCAACTGCTTCGTCGCGCCCAATTTCGCGATCGGCGCCGTGCTGATGATGGAGGCCGCGAAGCTGATCGCACCACACATGCCGGAGGCCGAGATCATCGAGCTGCATCACGATCAGAAGAAGGACGCGCCATCGGGCACAGCGAAGCGGACCGCGGGTCTGATCGCCGATGCGGGCGGCAACGTCCACCAGCCGATCCACTCGGTGCGGCTGCCCGGTCTGGTCGCACACCAGGAGGTCGTCTTCGGCGGCCAGGGCCAGACTCTCTCGCTGCGCCACGACTCGACGGATCGCAGCAGCTTCATGCCCGGCGTCCTGCTGGCGGTCAGAAAGGTCCCTGGGCTCGACGAGCGCTTCGTGGTGGGCCTGGAGAATCTGCTCTGAGCGGTAATCTCAGACGATGGCGGAGATCGGAGGGGTAATCACCGCGATGGTGACGCCGTTCACCGAGGACCGCTCGGTGGACGAGGCTGCCGCCCGCAAGCTGGCGCGCCACCTGATCGACCACGGCTCGCACGGGCTGGTGCTCTCCGGCACCACCGGGGAGTCGCCGACCACCGATGACCGGGAGAAGCTCGGGCTTCTCCGTGCGGTGCGCGACGAGGTCGGTCCCGACGTGCTCGTCATCTGCGGCACCGGCTCGAATGACACGCGGCACTCCGAGAGGCTGTCCGCGGCGGCGGCCGATGCGGGCGCCGATGCGGTGCTCGCGGTAACGCCCTACTACAACAAGCCGAACTTCCGCGGCATCAGGGCGCACTACGAGGCGGTCGCGAAGGCTGCCGGCATCCCGATGGTCCTCTACAACATCCCCTCGCGGGTGGTGGTGAACCTGTCGCCCGATCAGCTCGCCGAGCTGGCGGAGATCGAGAACGTCGTCGCGGTCAAGCAGGCGAACGACGACGAGCTCCAGCCGATCGACGGCCTGCGCGTGCTCGCCGGAAACGACGGGACCTTCCTGCCCGCGCTCGAGATGGGAGAGCCCGGCGGCGTGGTGGTCGCCTCGCATCTCGTGGGTGCGGAGATGCGGGAGATCTACGACGCGGTGCAGGCCGGCGACCTCGACCGCGCCCGCGAGATCGACGCGAAGATCCGTCCCGTCTACGAGATGGTCTCGCGTGTGAACCCGATCCCGGTCAAGGCCGCGCTCGAGCTGCTCGGGATCTGCTCGGCGCGGTCCCGGCTGCCGATCGTCGAGGCGAACGAGGATGAACGCGACGAGATCAGGCAGGTGCTGGAGACGCAGGGCCTCCTGACCGGGAGCGCCGCGTAGGTTTGTCCAGCTCCGGCGTTCGGATCCTGCCGTTGGGCGGGCTGGGGGAGATCGGCAAGAACATGACCGCCGTCGAGTCCGACGGCCGGATCGTGGTCGTCGACACGGGTCTCATGTTCCCGACGGCCGACATGCTCGGAATCGACCTCGTCCTGCCGGACTTCTCGAGCCTGCGGGACCGCGCGGACGACATCGAGGCGATCGTGCTCACCCACGGCCACGAGGACCACGTCGGTGCGCTGCCCTACGTCCTGCGCGAGATCGGGATTCCCCCCGTGATCTACGGCGGCCTGTTGACGATCGGCATGGTCCGCTCGAAGCTCGACGAGCACAAGCTTCGCGACGTGCCTCTGCGGGAACTGCCGGCTGGGGAGCGGGTGGGGGCTGGGCCATTCGACCTCGAGCTCGTCCACATGTCGCACTCGATTCCGGATGCCCGCGCGGTGGCGCTCAGCAACGGGCTCGGCACCGTGCTGATCACCGGCGACTACAAGTTCGATCAGACCCCGGTGGACGGGATCCCGGCCGACGTCTCCCGCCTGGCCGAGCTCGGCCGGGAGGGCCTGCTCTGCCTCTGCGGCGACTCGACCAACGCCGACCGCCCGGGCGTCGCGCCGTCGGAGTCGAGCGTCGGCCCGGCCCTGCTCGAGGTCTTCTCCCGCTGTCCTGGGCGGATCATCGTCACCTGCTTCGCCTCGAACATCCACCGCGTCCAGCAGGCGATCGACGCGGCGGCGCGGCTCGACCGCCGAGTCGCTCTCATCGGGCGTTCGATGCGCAAGAACTTCAACATCGCCTCCAACCTCGGCATGGCCGGTGCGCCCGAGGGCCTCTTCATCTCGCCGAAGGAGGTGCAGGACTTCCCGGACGAGAAGGTCGTCGTCATCTCCACCGGGAGCCAGGGCGAGCCGCTCTCGGCGCTTCGGCGGATGGCGCATCGAGACCATCCCGATGTCGAGCTCCACTCGGGTGACACGGTGATCTTCTCGGCCACTCCGATCCCCGGCAATGAGCGATCTGTGAACGAGACGATCGACCGGATCTTCCAGATCGGAGCGCAGGTGGTGACGGCCGCCGACGCGCCGATCCACGCCTCGGGGCATGGCTGGCAGGAGGAGCTGAAGCTGATGCTCAACCTGACCAAGCCGCAGAACGTCTTCCCTTTCCACGGCGACCACAAGCGGTTGCGCCTGCATGCCGACCTGGCCGAGTCCGTCGGCATCGATCCCGATCGCATCTTCAACGGCCGAAACGGGCTCGCGCTCGAGATCGACGAGTCCGGTGCCCGCTTCGGCGAGGACGTCCACGCGAGCATGATCTTCGTCGACGGCGTGTCGGTCGGCGAGCCGGATGAGTTCGCCCTCCGCGACCGGCGCAAGCTCTCCGACGACGGCGTCTTCATCGTCGTGGCGACGATCTCCTCCGACGACGGCTCTCAGGTGGCGGACCCCGAGGTGATCTTCCGTGGCGTGCCGTTCCCCGAGGAGGCGGACGGGCTCCGCGACGAGTTGCGTGAGGTCGTGCGGGAGACGCTCATGGACGCGGCCGAGGAGGAGGTCACGGAGATCTCCCTCCTCCAGCAGGACCTGCACGACGACATCGCGGAGTTCGTCTACGAAAAGCTCCGCCGCCGGCCGCTGGTGCTGCCGGTAGTCGTCGAGGTCTAGATGGCGGAGCCGGCGCGCCGCCCGCCGGCCACGGCGGACGAGGAGATC
>Ga0081540_1002029_pt1 | contig 16893 bp, 14 predicted proteins | sample TabmetS2T1R1_FD_71024 | JGI IMG/M metagenome (GOLD analysis project Ga0081540, IMG submission 71024) | Tabebuia heterophylla rhizosphere microbial communities from the University of Puerto Rico - S2T1R1 | ecosystem: Host-associated > Plants > Roots > Rhizosphere ... | reverse complement strand
CGGCTTGGCTTGCGGCAGCGGGGGAAGGATCTCAGGGGCCGGGGCGCTCACAAGCTCACCCCCCGGCTGCGCTGCGCGCGCCGTGATCTCGGTTCCAGTTGCCGGCGCTTGCAAAATCTCTCGCTCTGCGAGTGAGTTAGGTGCATTTTCGCTCATCGCCCACTCCTGTTGGGTCGGTCGCGGCAGCCGGGTCGCGCCCTTTAAGAAACTTGATATTTTCCAAAATAGGTACTACATTTGCGGTGTCAATGTGAATTTGGAAAACAGCCATGGTACAAATTGCAGAGCAGGTGCGCAGGCCACGCGGACGTCCCCCGGCCCGGTCCGACGAGGAGACGCATCGCATCCTCATCGAAGCGGCCGCGGCGGAATTCGGGACGAAGGGCTATGCGGCGACCTGCATGGCCGACGTGGCGCAGCGGGCCGGCGTATCCACAAAGACCCTCTATCGGCTGGTCCCCACCAAGGCGGACCTGTTGGTGCGCGTCGTGTCCGACCGCATCGGGCAATTCATGCTCGAGATCGATGCTGAAGGGCTCGACGCGCTGCCGACGTCGGAAGCCCTCGAACGAATGCTCATCGCCTATGGCACGCTGACACTCAGCCCGAGATCCATCGCCATGTACCGCCTGGTCGTGCGAGAAAGCGATCAGTTTCCCGAGCTTGCGATGGCCTTCTATGAGTTGGCCATTCGCCGGACGAGCGAGGCTATGGCGGCCTGGCTGCGCCGCCAGTGCGAACGGGGACTGATCAAAATCGATGACCCGGATACGGTGGCCGGCATGCTGCGCGGCATGATGGCGATGGAGCCGCAGCGCGCCGTCATGCTCGCACAGCACCCCGTGCCTGACGCGGATGAGATCGCGGCGCGTGCGAAACAGTGCGCGCGGCTTTTTCTGGAAGGATGTCTGGTTCGGTAAACCCGGGCGCAAACACCAGAGCGCGGTGCGGGCTTGTCAATGCAGAGCATCGCGCATGCTCACTCGCACGACTTCGAAGATCATGGCGGTCGACCATCCGAACAGGAGAATGCCGTTCATGGCGGTGAGGGGCCCGAGGAGCTGCCACTGCGGCACCGGCACCACGTCGCCGTAGCCGAGCGTCGCAAAGCTGACGAACGCCAGGTACAGATCGCTCGCCCCTTCCGGCGTGGCGCCGACCGCCCGATAGACGGCTGCCCAGACCAGCACCTCGATCACATGGGCCGTCATCAGGATGGCGACCGTTATCATCATCAGCACGACGCGCGCGAGCAGGAAATGCGTGTGCTTGTGCTCGAACCAGTAGCGGCGCACGGCGTGGCTGAGGTGCACCGTCCAGACCGAATGAATGGCAATGTTGACGAGGCTTGCCGCGACGCTGACCAGAAACTGAGCCAACATTATTGTGACCTCGACACATGCGCCTCGACGCGGCGGCGGTCCCTTTCGATTCAGTCGAGGCGGCACGGTCAGCGGGCGCGCCCGGCTTGCGCCCCTTCGGTCGCGCCCGTGAGCGTTGCCATGAACGCCACGAGATCATCGCGCTCCTGATTTGTCAGGTCGAACGGCAGCATCAGGGGCGAGCGGCTCGGGCGATCGATGCCGCCCTTTTCATAATGCCGCACCACGTCCTCGAGCGTGACGAGGGAACCGTTGTGCATGTAGGGCGGACGCAGCGCCACCGACCGCAGCGTCGGTGTCTTGAACGCGAACTGCATCAGCGCGTCGTCCTTGAGCTCGCGGCCGCGTCCCTGATCCGTCGTGGTGGTGCCGATGTCGTGGAAAATGTCGTCGGTGAACCGCCATCCGGTGTGGCAGGCGAAACAATTGGTCTTGCCGTTGAACAGAGCGAACCCGCGCTTGGCGCCAGCCGAAATGGCCTGCTCGTCGCCGTCGATCCAGCGGTCGAACGGCGCCGAGCCCGGCTCGAGCGCGCGTTCGAAGGCCGCCAACGCATGCGCGATCGTGTCGATATTGATCGGCTGATCCGGAAGCGCCGCGGTGAATTTCCGGGTGTAGGCCGCGTCGGCCTTGATCCGCTCCTCGATCACCTCGACCTTCACCGGCGTCGGCGTTTCGCGCATCGACATCGATCCGGTGGCGATCGAGGCCTTGGCCTGCGCTTCCAGCGTGGGGCTGCGGCCATCCCACCCGACCAAGGCGTTGCCGGCGTGTCCCAGTCCGATCAGCGGCTGCGACTTGCGCGACGTAAGCTTGCCCGAATCGTTGCGGCTGCGCGGCTCGGTCACCACCCAGCCGATCTCCGGCAAGTGGCAATTGACGCACGCGGTCTTGCCGGATGCCGAAATCTGCGGATCGAAGAACAGGTCGCGCCCGAGATCGACCAGGGTTCGATTGTCGACCGGACGCGGCGGCGGCCGCCGGTACTCTCGCTTCATTGCCGCGATGTCCGGTGCTGGCTGTGCTTGCGCCAGCACCGACGGCGTGAACCCCAGCGTTACCACGATCGCCAGGGTGGTGAGCGGGCCCAATCGACCCTCCATGATGAGAAACGAAGTACCACGGCAGGCCGCGGCAGCTTCGCGATGCACGCCGGTTCCACCCGATCCGGCAGGAGAAATCTAGACTGCTTTCGCCACCGCCCCAATGGGAAAAACGCGCGCGATAGCGGATCGCAATGTGGCGCCACGGGCGGACCGCTGAACATCCGCAGAAGCCGCGGTCGGTCGACGCAGGACGTTCAGCCGCGCCGCGCCGCCTTGATCGCGGCGACGTCGATCTTCTTCATGTCCATCATCGCCTCGAACGCGCGTTTTGCTTCATCGCCGCCCGCCGCCAGCGCCTCGGTCAGCACGCGCGGCGTGATTTGCCAGGAGACGCCCCACTTGTCCTTGCACCAGCCGCACGCGCTCTCCTGGCCGCCATTGCCGACGATGGCGTTCCAGTAGCGGTCGGTCTCGTTCTGATCGTCGGTGGCGATCTGGAACGAGAAGGCTTCGTTATGTTGGAACATCGGACCGCCGTTGAGGCCGAGACAAGGCACGCCGGCAACCGTGAATTCCACCGTCAGCACGTCGCCCTTCTTGCCGGATGGATAGTCGCTGGGTGCACGGTGGACGGCACCGACGGCGCTGTCCGGAAAGGTTTCCGCGTAGAAGCGGGCAGCAGCCTCGGCGTCCTTATCGTACCAGAGGCAGATCGTGTTCTTGGCCATTGCATGTCCTTTCGTTTCCGCGCTTGCCTCGTTCCCCATCAGCGTGGCTATTGCGTGGCGAAACACCGCGCGGATAGTTCGTATCGCATGATGAAAGGTCGCATGGATGCCGGGCTTTCTAACGAAACGAGTGCGCGCCATTCCGGCGACGCGCATTGTCGCGGCGCTCGTCGTCTTCGCAATGGCACCGCCGAAGACGTCCGCAGCGCTGGAGCGCCCGCTTGCCGACGCATTGCCAGCCGGGAAACCGAGCTGCCACGCCCGCGTGTTTGCTGCCGCCGAGCTTAATGCCCAACCGGGTCGACGCGTCGAAGCCATCGCGATCGAGCGCGCCGCGCGCGATGTCGCGGCTGAACGCAAGTGGAGCAGGCTCGAGGAGTTCGACGGCACGGCCATCGTCTCCGCCACCCTGCGGGTACGCTTCCGTGGCGATAAGGTCACCCATTCGGCGCGGCTCGAGTGCTTCCGGGGCGACGGCGAGTCGCTCGTGTGCGAGAGCCCCGCCTGCGTCGGCGGGGAGCTTCGCATGAGCGGCGATGGCCGCGGCGCCATCAAAGTCTCGATCGGCGGCACGCTGAAGAGCGGCCGTTTCATCGGCCACTACATCCACCTCGACGACTCGTGCGAGGGTCGTGCCGGCGGCCCGCTCGTGCTGGAATCAGGAGACGACGAGCGCTCCTTCAGCCTGGCGGCGGCGCCGCAGGAAGCCTGCCAATGAGTGCGCAGGCTTTTGCACTTGCGCTCGCGGCGGCACTGATGCTGCCCGCCACGACGTTCGCCCAATCCAACGAGCTGTTCCCGCCGGAAACTGCGGGCTGCTATGTCGGCGCCGAGATTGCGGCAACGGCCGGCGCCAAGCCCTATCGCAACCCTGCCGTGGCGTTGACCGCCATGCGCCTGCAGCGTGGCCATCCCCAGCTTGCACTGGAAGAGCAAGACGCCCGCCCCGCCGACGGCGGCCGCCTGATCAACCTGCGCGTCATCGTCACCTTCGCGGACGCCGGCAAGCAGGGGGGACCGAAGCGTTACGCCAATGGACTCTACGATGCCCTTCGCTGCTCGGCCGACATGTGCGATGCCGGCAATTACCGCGTGGAGCGCCAGGCGGACGACACGGTGCTCCTGCGCATGACCGGCGGCTTGAACATCGGCGGCGGCCCGCAAGGCGCCGGTGCGAACCGCCGCCTGCCCGACGGACGCGTCTACCGCCTCGTCGCGAGACCGATGGACGCGTGCCGCTGACGTGGGGTTTGCGCAATCACTGACGCAGTGACTGCAGGCCGCTCGCGGCCAGTCGGTTTGCGCGTGCTAGCGGCACTGATCCCAGAAGCCCTGCCGGCGGCTTGGATCGGTGTAGTACCAACACATGTTGGGGCCCGGAGCCGCGCCCGCCCAAGCGGCCGCCGTCGCTGCGGATACGACACCGATCGCGGCACCGGCCGCGATGGCACCGCCGGGTCGCCAATAATAGTGGCTGGGGCGAGCCCAGGCCCCGGTACGCACCACAGGACGTGCAGCGCCACGCACCGCGGTCGTCCGGCGCACTGCGGTGCCTCCACGTGGACCGCGAACCGCGGTGGTGCTCCGGACGGCGCCGCGCCGTGCCGCGCTGACGTCGGTGGGTGTCACGGCAGCCGCCGCGGATGTTTCGGCGGCCACCGAGAACGTTGGCGCCGCGATCACGACCGGGCACGCGAATGCAACAACCAAGAGGCTCGACTTCAAGAGATGAAGTTTCATCATCGTTCTCCGTTTACGGTTCATGACAGCGATGTAAGCCCGTGCAGGAGTCACCAGTCTTTCCGCCTGCGTTATCAGGGGCTCACGACGAGTAGTGCACACCTGGAATGACGGCCGGCCGGGCATTTTCCCGGCCGGCAGCACGGGAGATCAGCCGCCCTGGTTCCTTTCCATCGTCGCCAGGACCTCGTCGACGCTGAAGCTCGAAGGCTTCTGCCGCGGCGGGAAGTCTTTGAACGTCGCGACGAACTGCTGCACCATCGCCTGAGCCGGGACGATCAGGAACGCACGCTGCATGGTCCAGTCGTAGTAGGTGTTCGAGGTGATGTCGGCGCGCTCGTAGGGGTCCAAGCGCAGATTGAACATCTTGGGCAGGCGGCGGCAGACAAACGGTGCGGCCCAGATCTCCAGCGTTCCCTGCACCTTCTGCTCGCAGAACACGATCTTCCAGTTCTCGTAGCGCAACGCGACAAGCTGGGCGTCGTCGTTGATGTAGAAGAACTCCTTGCGCGCGGATTTCTCCTGCTGGCCGGTCAGCATCGGCAACTGGTTGTAGCCGTCGAGGTGCACCTTGAACGTCTTGCCCATGGAGTTGTAGCCCGTGAGCAGCTTGTTCTTGATGTCCGGCTCGCCGGCCGCCGCCAGCAGCGTCGGTAACCAGTCGAGCGCGGCGAAGATCTCATTGGAGACCTGCCCCGGCTGGATGCGGCCCGGCCAGCGGATCATCGCCGGCACCCGATAGGCGCCTTCCCAGTTGGTGTTCTTCTCGCTGCGGAACGGCGTCATGCCGCCGTCCGGCCAGGTGTTCATGTGCACGCCGTTGTCGGTGCCGTAGATTACGATGGTGTTGTTGGCGATGCCCAGGTCGTCGATGGCCTTCAGCAGGTTGCCGACGTGGCCGTCGTGCTCGAGCATGCCGTCCATGTATTCGCTCAGCCCGCTGCGGCCTTTGTATTCGGGCCGAACATGCGTGTAGAGGTGCATGCGCGTGCCGTTCCACCAGCAGAAGAACGGCCGGTTGGCCTGCGCCTGGCGCTTGATGAAGTCGATCGCCGCGTTGGAGGTCTCGTCGTCGACCGTCTCCATGCGCTTCCTGGTCAGCGGCCCGGTGTCCTGGATGGTCTGCCGGCCGACCCGCCCGAAGCGCGGATCGACGGTTGGATCATCCCGATCGGAGGCAGCGCACTTGAGCACGCCACGCGGTCCGAATCTCGCCTTGAACGCCGGGTCCTTCGGATAATCGGAATGTTCCGGCTCCTCCTCGGCGTTGAGGTGATAGAGGTTGCCGAAGAACTCGTCGAACCCGTGCACGGTGGGCAGGAATTCGTTGCGGTCGCCGAGATGGTTCTTGCCGAACTGCCCGGTGGCGTAGCCGAGCGGCTTGAGCGCCTCGGCAATGGTGATGTCCTCGGCGCGCAGGCCAAGCGTCGCGCCCGGCAGCCCGACCTTGGTATTTCCGGTGCGCAGACCAGACTGGCCCGTGATGAACGAGGACCGTCCCGCCGTGCAGCTCTGCTCGGCGTAGTAGTCGGTGAACATCAGGCCTTCTTTGGCGATGCGGTCGATGTTCGGCGTCTTGATACCCATCACGCCGAACGAATAGGCGCTGACGTTGGCGATTCCGACATCGTCACCCCAGATGACCAGGATGTTGGGCCGTTGCCCCGCCGGTGCCGGCTGTGCCTGCGCCGGCGATTGCGCGATCCGGACCGGCGCGCCAGCGCCGAGCGCAGAAGCGGCGGCGAGTGTGGTGCCGCCCAGCAGAATCTTACGTCTATCGAGAGCACGTTCCTTCCCATCAGGCTTGTCGCGATTGGCATTGCTCATGATTCGCTCCTCTGTCGGGTGACACAGCGAAAGCCGACATGACTGGTTGAGGTGTCGACCGGCTCGGCGTGACGCGCGGCCGGGCGGTAGCGGCGGCAGTAGTTTGGCGCGCACAGGTGCGAGCCGCCCTTGAGCACCTTGCGTGGAATTTTGATTTGCGGTTGGCAGGGGTCGTAACTCGCGGTCTCGGGTCCGCCGCGCGGATTTTCCGGGATGCAGCAGGCCTTGAGCGCATCGGCCTCGTGTCGCGGCGAATACCAGTCCGCCGTCCATTCCCAGACGTTGCCGATCATGTCGTGCAGGCCGTAACCGTTCGGCGGGAACGCCCTCACCGGCGAGGTGCGCGCGTAGCCGTCGGCCAGGTTCTCGTGCGGGAAATCGCCCTGCCAGGTGTTCGCCATGCGCTTGGCGCCAGGCATGAATTCACTGCCCCAGGCGAATTCGGCGTCCTCGAGCCCGCCGCGCGCGGCGAACTCCCACTCGGCCTCGGTCGGCAATTGCTTGCCAGCCCAATTGGCGTAGGCTTCGGCGTCGCGGTACGCGATATGGACGACCGGATGGTCATCGAGGCCGCTGGTTGAGCTGCGCGGGCCGTAGGGTCTGCGCCAATTGGCGCCGAACTTGAATTGCCACCACTGCGACCAGTCGCGCAGATCGACGGCGTGCCGGGGCGGCATGAACACCATCGAGCCGGCCTTGAGCATGTGCGGCAGCGCGCCCGGATAGTCATTCGCGTCCGGCCTGATCTCTGCCACCGTGACATGACCGGTCGCGTTGACGAACCTGCGGAATTCGCGATTGGTCACCGGCGTGCGGTCGATCCAGAAGCCGCCGACCGTCACACGGTGGACCGGAGCCTCTTCCGGATAGTGCCGGTTCGACCCCATGCGGAACGTGCCGCCGGAAATCCAGACCATGTCCGGGTGAATGGCTTCAACATGGGAAGGGCCGATAAGGGCGCTAGCCGTCTCCCATTGCATGACACCACCTGTGGCATTCTCGCCCTGACGGTTGCGGAGACTATCGAAAGTCCGCGACCGTCCTATTGGCCCTTGGTCCAAGGTCGGCAATGTGTTCGAATTCCGCCGCATGTCTCGTCGATCACACTACGGGGCGGCGACCAGGGAGGCAGTCCCCCATACGGGGGACCGAAGCGCCCATAGATGGGGGATATCAAGCAAGGAGCGGCAGCGGCGCCCCTCGGATGAGCGCCTTTTTTCCCTTGGGAATCCGTGGGATAATTGCGCAACAGCGCGGTTCAATAGCCAATCATCGCGGTTTAGACGGTCGCATGGTTCAGATCGGAATCACGCCGAACATCAATGCCGTTGCTGGCGGCCTGCCGGAAATCGCCTTCGCCAAGACGGCGCCCCCGTCCGCTAACAGGCTTAGAGTGGAGCGTGGACGCCTGCTCGATCTCCTTCAGGCGGCGTCAACACGGCGGCTGATCCTGCTTAAAGCGCCCGCCGGCTACGGAAAGACCACCCTTGCGGTCGACTGGTGCGAGCAATTGCGGCGCTCGGACTGTATCGTCGCCTGGCTCAGCGTGGACGAGGACGACAACGAGCCAAGCGCGTTCGCCTATCACATCGCCAAGTCCATCCATCGTGCCGCCCCCGCACTTGGCCAATCCGCCATCGACCTCCTGACCGAGACCAAATTGATCGCTCCGAGAAATGTCGTATCGGCCGCGATCAATGCCGTGGCTGAAAGCGATGAAGAGGTCTACCTCTTCCTCGATGACTACCATGTCATCACGGACGGCCGACCGCATGAGTTGACCGCCTTTATTCTGCGCTATGCGCCCTCGAATTTTCACCTTGTCATCATGTCACGTGTCGAGCCGCCTCTGCCCATGTCGCGACTTCAACTCGCGGAAGACCTCGCCGAGATTGACGTCACCAGCCTGCGCTTCACGTTGAACGAGACCAGACAGTTCTTGAGTGCAGAGATGAATCCCCGGCTCGAGCCGGCTGATGTCTCGAAACTTCACGAAGCGACGGAGGGCTGGCCCGCAGCCTTGCAACTTGCACGCATATCGCTTCGAAACTCATCCGATCCGTCGAAGACCGTGCGCTCCCTTTCGGGCGCATCGCGCAAGATCTCTGCCTACATCGAGGATACGCTTGCAACGCAGGCCGACGAAATCGTCCAGTTCCTGCTCCAAACGGCCATCCTCGACCGGCTTCACGGTTCGCTTTGCCAAGCCGTGACGGGCATCTCACGAAGCGCGGAACTGCTGCGCGCGCTCAATCACGAGCAGCTCCTGCTGGTGGCGCTGGACGAAGAGAATGGCTGGTATCGGTACCACCATCTCATGAGCGATTTTCTCATGGACCGGCTTCGGACGCGGATGGCCGACCACGTCCCCGACCTGCACCGTCGCGCTTACCGATGGTACGCGTCGCGTGAGATGTGGAACCACGCGGTCCAGCACGCGATCGCCGCCAAGGATTTCGAACAGGCTCTGAGCTACGTCGAGCAATGCGCGATGTCGCTCATTGCGAAAGGCGATTTCCTGACGTTGGTCGCCTGGCAGCATCAGTTCCCCCCCGAGCTGATGAACGGCCAGATGGCGGTCAAGCTTGCGCTCACTTGGGGAATGTCCCTCGTCCTGCGTTTTGACGAGGCCGACACCCTTTTGCGGCAGGTCGAAGCGTTTGCGCAAGTTGATCAAACGAGTGCGCTTTGGTGGAAATGCCGTCTCAGCCGCGCGGCATGGCACGCCCTGGCAGACAACAGTGCGCAAGGAACCGAGATCGCAGTCGAGTGCGTCCCCCACCAGGCCCACTATGACGCTTTCGAGCTGAACAGCGTTTGGAATGTGCTGCGCTACGGGTACTTGAAGGCCGGCGATTGGGACGCATTCTATGCGTTGCCAAAGCCGGACGCCGGACTTAGCGAGAACACATATGTGCTGGCTGAGAACTTCCGGCTTTTCCTTTACGGGGTGGCTGCCACATACAAACTGCAAATGGACGAGGCGCTGGGATACTATTCCGACGCGCGGGCGCTGGCCGAGAAGCATCTGGGCGCCAGATCCGTCTCTGCGATCATGGTGACGGGACTGAGCGCTCTGTTGCGGTACGAGAGAGGCGATGTCACTGACGCGGAGATCGCGGTCCTTGACGATCTCGATATCATCGAAGCGACGGCCTATCACGACAGCTTCTTGAGCGCCTACACCGTGCTCGTGCGCGCCGCAGGGTTCCGCAACGACCTGGAGCGAGCGCTGATGCTTCTCAACCGCGGCGAGCGGCTGGCCAACGATCGTGGTGGTGGGCGTCTTGTGGCGGCGTTCCTGCTTGAACGAGCACGCCTTCTGCTGCGCGAAGGCCGTATTCAGGAAGCCCGCGCCGCGGCGGATCGATTGCGGGTCCTTCAGAAAATGCACCCGGCAACCGGGCGTTGTTCCTGGTCCGACATCCATATCGCTTCAGCGATCGCGGAAGGGCTTCTTGCGCTCGACACCAGGCAACCGGACGCGGCGATTCATCCCTTGAGGTGGGCCTACGATGAGCTGCTGTCGGCGGGCAATCGGCACGGCGCGCTTCGCGCCGGGTTGGAATTGTCCAACGCTTACTTTCATGCGGGAGATCGCGCCAGCGCCTTTGCGCTGTTGAGGACAATCATCGGCTGGGCAACCAAGGCAAAGGCCGTAAGCTTCGTACTCGAACGCCAACGTCTATTCGACGAATTGCTGTCCGCCGCAGAGCAGGAAACGGAGGGGGCCGATCCCGAGCTGCGGACATTCCTGCAACTGCTCTCGAGCAAGAATCCTGCCCAAGATGGGACGAAGAACAGTTCAGCCGAAGTGCGGGAATCGAAGAAGGCGCTCACCGAACGCGAGCGGGCGATTATCGAATTCATGGCAGGCGGTCAGTCCAACAAGCAGATCGCCCGGACACTCGGCGTGACACCTGAGACGGTGAAGACCCATGTGAAGCGGATTTTCATCAAACTCTCAGCCGAGTCGCGTGCGCAGGCGGTCGTTCGCGCGCAAAGTCTTGGCTTCCTGCGCACGATTCAAGCCCAGTGATTGGTGCCCGTTGCAGTGCCCCGCATCCGCGGTGCAGCGTACAGGTCGCTGCACCGCGCGCGGGACACGAAATGCCGGGCACGCGGCCCCGTCACTGCCGCAGTGACTGCAGGCCGCTCGCGGTCTTGGCGGCGCGCACCATTTGCAGGAATTCGGCGCGGTAGCCGAACGGGTCGTCGCCGCGCGCCGCGGAGGCGAGCTTGAGAACGTCGTCGTAGCCGAAGCGGCCGGTGTGGCGGCCCCCGCGCAAAATCTCGCCGAACGCCGCGACGCTTACGGCAAAGCGCGCCTCGACCGGAGCGTCCTCGAACCGGGCCTGCTCGACCGAGTGATCGACCGGCGTGCTGATCAAGGTGCTGACGTCCGACTTCGGCAGCTTGTAGCGGATCTTCACGAACGCATACTCGCCGGCATGCGCGGCAGGCTGGCCGGTCTGGGTCGTTGCCGGCTCGCCGTAGCGCAGGTCCTCGGAGACGCGCGGCCCGCCGGCCGGCACGATGTCGTAGAGCGCCGTCACGCTTTGCCCGGAGCCCACGTCGCCGGCGTCCACCTTGTCGTTATTGAAATCGTCGCGGTTGAGCAGACGGGTCTCGTAGCCGATGAGGCGATACTCGGCGACCGCGGCGGGATTGAACTCGACTTGGATCTTTACGTCCTTGGCGATCGGAATGAGCGTCGAGGTCGCCTCCTCGACGAGAACCTTGCGCGCCTCGTTGATGGTGTCGATGTAGGCGGCCGCGCCGTTGCCGTTCTGGGCCAGCGCCTGCATCAGCGCGTCATTGTAGTTGCCCATGCCGAAGCCGAGCACCGAAAGGAAGATTCCCTTGGTGCGCTGACGCTCGATGAAGCCTTTCAGCTCGCCCATGTCGGTGATGCCGACGTTGAAGTCGCCGTCGGTGGCCAGGATGACCCGGTTGACCCCGTCGGCATCGAAATTCTGCTCGGCCAGCGCATAGGCCTGGCGAATGCCCTCGCCGCCGGCGGTGCTGCCGGACGCTCCGAGCTGCTCGATCACGCCGAGAATCTTCGTCTTCTCCGAAGCGGCGGTCGGTTCGAGCGCGACGCCGGCGCGGCCCGCGTAGGTGACGATCGACACGCGATCAGTGGCCTCGAGCTGCGACAGCAGCATCGCGAGCGACTGCTTGACCAGCGGCAGCCGGTTGGGTGCATCCATCGAGCCCGAGGTATCGATCAGGAACACGAGGTTCGCACGCGGCCGCGTCGCCGCCTGAACCGCATAGCCCTTGATCCCGATGCGGACGAGCTTGCGGCCTTCGGCCCACGGATTGGGAAACACCGCGACCGTGGTGCGGAACGGCTCGGTGGCGGAGGAGGGCGCCTCATACGCGTAGGGGAAATAGTTGACGAGCTCCTCGGTGCGCACCGCCGCCGGCTGCGGAAGGACGTTGCGGTTGAGCGAGGCGCGGACGAACGAGTACGAGGCGGTGTCGACATCGATGGAGAAGGTCGAGACCGGTGCCTCGCGCACGATGCGGAATGCATTCTCGGCAGCGCCGGTGAATTTGTCGCGCCCGATCGGCTCCGGCGGCGGCGCGATTTCGATCGGGCGCGGCGCATATGACGAGGCTGGAGGAGCGAAACTTCCAGCTTCTCTCGCGTGGGATTGGCGGCGATAGACGCGAGCATGGCCGCCGAGATCCATCATCACACGCGCAGCCGGTTCGGTCTTGGGCGCGGCAGGCGCGGGCGGCATTGCCCGCGCGACCTGCTGTCCCGCCGGCAACTGCGGTGCGGTCCAGTTGCCGACATGGACGCGCGGAACTGCCTCCAGCGCGACTGCTTCGCGGCCGGACGTGACGACGACCGTCAGCATGAATGCTCCGCCCGTTTGGTCCGAGCCTTCGATCGGGCGGTGGGCGCCGAGATGGTCGCTGAACGCAAAGACCTTCGTGCCGGCCGTCGCACCTGCGGGCTGCGCCATCGGCGGCACCGCAGCCCATTGCACCGCCGCTTGCTCGAGGCCGGAGGGGCCGCCACCGGGTGCAGCGGAAATCCCACAGAACTGATGCTCGACCGCTTGGCTCCCCTGTACCCTGATCCCTGTCAGCAGGATCATGCGGTGCTTGTCGCGGGACAGGGCGCGCCCGTCTGCCTGCTTCAGGCCTGTGCTCGCCGCGAGCCTTGCGATCTGATGGCGCGGAAGCCGAATCCAGCCGTTCGCGTCGGCGCGCCGCAAGGCGGCAGCGCGATCGGCCTGATTGTCGCCGCACAGGGACCGGAAGGCGTCGAACACCGGGCTGGCAGCGGCGGACAGCGTACTTGCGAGCATGATGATCACGGCCAAAACGGCCAGGATCGCGGATTTCATGTCAGTCTCCCTCGTTCCAAGCCGTCGGATGAATGCGGCTTCCGACACTGAGACGGACGGCCCATCCCGGATCCTTGGCGACGCCGAAAGATTTTTTTCGCGAGTTCGATTCATCAATCCGCTCGTCCCCGCGAAAGCCGGGACCCAGGCTTGCATGATGAGCTGGATGCCCGCTTGCGCGGGCATGAGCGGAGGGTTTGCGGGTCAGTCCAACTCGGAGCCGCTGAAGAGCGCACCCGTCAGCAGCGAGAGCGGTACTCCGAATTGAGTCCGCTCGCCGCACCACAGTCGGCTCTCGCGCGGTCGTGCTCGCCCTTGGCGCGGTAGGCGAGGCTGCGGTTGTAGAAGGCGGCTGCGCTGCCCGGATCGAGCCTGATCGCTTCGGTGAAATCGCCGATGGCCCGGTCGAGCTCGCCCCGTCGTGCATACGCCATTCCCCGCTCGAGGAAGGCTTGCAGGCGATCGGCCGTGCCTCTGGCGCGGTCCTCGATGATGCGCGTGCAGCCACTGATCCTGCCTTCCGGATCGCCTGCACTGCAGGCGCCGAGAGCGCTTTCGCTGGTCGCGACCGCGCCGGGAGCCTTGCGGGCGCGCCGCTCGGGGGGCGCGTCCTGAGCGGGCGGTTGCTCGCTGCGCGGTGTGGCACGCGGGGCCGGCGCGGCTGGCTCAGGCGCGGGTGGGACAGCCGTGGCGCTGCGGTCGCCGAGAGAGCGGGGCGCGAAGTCCGCCGGCGGCGGCACCGGCGTCGTCTTCTCCGGCTGCACTTTCGTCGCGATCCGACCGCTCTCAAGCTGTTGCGTATCCTGGAGATAGAGCCATCCCACCGGAACCGCGATGAAGGCGGCGACACTCGCGGCGACAAGGTAGCGGACGGACGGGCGGCCGAGGGTCGCTCGGCCGCGCGGCGCGCTCGCGCGCGCTGCGCTCGCGGGCGGCAGCGGACGCGATTCGGAATCCCGCGTGGACTCCTGCTGAGCTCCGTCGAACGCGGATGCCTCGTGCGCCCGGTCGAACTGCTGCAACGCCCGCGCGATGGCAGCTTCGCGCGCCTCGGGCGACGGCGCCGGAGGTTCGGGCAACCGGCCGGCCATCTTATGCTCGGAGCCCATCCGGTCCTCGTTGATCATCGGCGCTCGCTAACGACTTCCCGACCAGTGAGACGTCCGGCGCCCCGCATTCCTTGGGGCCGACGATTGGCAACCATCGCGAATGGTCGCTCAACGAAGAGGCAATGCCGGTCAAGCACATCATTCCTGATCCGTACTCAACTGCCGTCTCGCCTCGTGCAGCCGCCACGAAACGGTCGATTCGGCGACGCCGAGCGCGTGCGCCGCTTCCGCGTGGGTCATGTCCTCGCCGACGACGAACACGACTGTTTCCCGCAGCAGCGGATCGAGGCGGGCGAGCTCGCTCGCCAGCCAGGTCTGCCGGTAGAGATCGCGGCCATCGGGCTGGCGAGCGATGCGCGCGAGCACCAGAAGGCCGTCCTTGGCCCGCGTCCACGTGCCGCGCCGGCGGCCGTGATCACGGCAGGCATTGATCACGATGCCCATGAGCCAGGTGGTGAACCTGGACTGTCCGCGGAACGTGCCGATCTTCTCGACCAGGGTACAACAGACGTCCTGGGCAATGTCCTGCGCATCGGCGTGCGAACCGGTCAGCCGCCAGGCCACCCGATGAATGCGATCGTAGTGTCGCCGCAGCAGCGCGTCGAACGCGCGGCGGTCCCCGGCGCAAGCCCGCTCCACCAGGTCGCGGTCGGGATCCTCGCGTGATGCCTCGTGCTCGCCGCCCGAGCCAGCAACGACTGGCGCGGCCGCATCCTCCGCGGCGTTTCCCTGCAGCGGTGCCTGGCCGGTGCTCACGGCCCTCTCGCCCTCACGGCGGCCGAAAGCCCGTGGGCAGTGATCCTGTTTCGTCGCGTCACCACCCGGATCATGTTCGTATCATCATCGGTCGGGCGCGACCTCAGCAAATGTCGTGCGGTGCTTCCCCCGGTAAGACGGACCGGGCGCCCGAATCCTTGGGCGTGATCAGACATTATTTTTAAGCCGACCTCCAGGACCGGCACCGCGCGCTCCTCGCGGCGGGCCCCCTCCCGCAGGCGGCCGTCCGTCAACCATTGTGAGGGGATCACAGGCTGTCGGCGTAAAACAGCTAACGTGATACAGGCACGAAATCATACGATCTACTCGACGAGCGAAAAGCACTTTCCAGTACTTCTTCCTGTTGCGGCTCCGCCAAATCGCTTGCCGGCATCGAGCGCAAGGCCTGTCGCAACGCTTCCGAACGCATCGCCTGCAATCAGCTCCGCAGCGGGTACTGCAGCGGCGATGCACTTCCGCACGGAAGGCATCCTGGTGGCACCGCCGGTGAGAAATACCGCCGAAATCGAGTCCGGTGTCAAACCGGCCATCCGCAGCACGTCATCGATGCGAGAACGCAGGCGCTGCAGGCTGTCGGCAACCGCGGCCTCGAGTTCCGCCCGAGTAACCTCCAGGGAGATGGCGGCGGCGTCGGGATCGAGCGCGGCGAGATCGGTGTGCGACAGCTCTATCTTGGCAGCTTCGACGCCCGCCAACAGCTCATGGCCCTTGTGCTGCTGGAGCACGCGCAGCAGCCGCTTGATCTTTTCCGGCTCCACCGAATCCCGCAAAACGCCGCGGACCTCGGTCAGCACTTTCGGACCGTAGAGAACGTTGATTCTGTGCCAGGTCGCCAAGTCGTGGAAGTACCACGATGGCGCATTCAGGCCCTTGTGGCGAAGAGCGCTGCCCAGACCCAGGGCTGGCATCACGCGAGCCAGCGCCAACTGCCGATCGAAATCCGTGCCGCCGATATGTACGCCGGTGAACCCGAGAATATCCTTGCGCCGATCACTCGATCGCGCACGGTCGGGCGAGACGCGGACCACCGAAAAGTCGGAGGTGCCGCCACCGATGTCGGCGACGAGCGCAATTTCCTCGGCATCGACGCTCTGTTCATAGTCGAGGGCGGCCGCGATCGGCTCGAACTGGAAGGCAATGCTCTCGAAGCCGGCGGCCCGGGCAGCCGCCTCGAGTTGGCGTTCGGCCGCGGCATCGGCCTCGGGATCGTCATCGACAAAGAACGCAGGGCGGCCGATCACCACGCTCGTCGGTGAAGCACCGAGGTTTTCGCCCGCCGCCATACGCAGGAACCGAAGAAACGCAGCGATGATCTCGCCGAAGGAATAGCGCTTCTGCTTGACCTGCGTTCCCTCCTCGAAAAGCTTGGCGCCGAGCACGCTCTTTATCGCGCGCAGATAGCGGCCCGGCTCGCGCGCAAAATAACGATCGAGAGCTTCGTTGCCGAACGTCGTCGAATTGTCGTCGAAGCTGAAGAATACGGCCGTTGGCACCGACGTCGCGCCACGCTGGACGGGCAGCAGACGAGGTCCTTGCGCATCGCAGACGCCAACGGAGGAGTTCGACGTGCCAAAATCTATGCCGCACGCGGATGTCATGCGCGTTGCTCCCGGTTTCCGGATCGAGGGAGCGCCACTATCGACAGAGTTAGCCCCTTGACAAGTCTGCAATTTTTCCCCAGACTGACGTGTATCCGGTAAATTGAGAGAAGGCAGCAGGGCACGCGAGCGGTGAGCCTTGGGCAATGCTTCGTCCCCGTTCCATTTGATTGGCAAAGACGCCTCGGCGTACGTGCGTCTTGGGACTCGCAAGCCGAGTGAGGCGCGACGCCGCTCGTTGCCATTGAACAGGATTCGCTAACGTCTTGCCCGGAACGTTGCTTCGATGCGCAGGACCTCAAGTCGGGTCGCGGTAGA
>Ga0081540_1002028_pt1 | contig 16895 bp, 17 predicted proteins | sample TabmetS2T1R1_FD_71024 | JGI IMG/M metagenome (GOLD analysis project Ga0081540, IMG submission 71024) | Tabebuia heterophylla rhizosphere microbial communities from the University of Puerto Rico - S2T1R1 | ecosystem: Host-associated > Plants > Roots > Rhizosphere ... | reverse complement strand
CTCCTGGTCGGGCCGCACCAGCCGCAGGTACCGCTGGAAAAGGTCGAGGACCGCGGGGGTGAGCGCGTCCGCCTCGCCGGGCCGGCCGTCCGGTTCGTCAAGCCACTCGACCGCGGCGGTGAGGTACGGCTGGGCGCGCGGGTCGACCTCGCGGATGCGGAACCGGCGATGCCCCACCGTGACCAGGTCGAACCGCCCGTCCGGGTGCTCGGTGACCTGGCGGATCTGGGCGCTGCAGCCGATCTCGTGCAGGGTGAGCGCGGCGCTGCTGCCGGTCTGGTGGTCGACCTCCCAGCCGCGCTCGATAGCGACCACGCCGAACTCGCGCGGGGTGCCGTCGGGCTGGTCTACGAGATAGCGCACGAGCGCCCGGTAGCGCTCCTCGAAGACGTGCAGGGGCAGGACAAGGCCCGGGAAGAGCACCGTCCCCAGCGGGAACAGCGGCAGGTCGAAGGTCACCCTGGCTCCTGTCCCGGGCGCAGGACGTCGGTCACGGGAGAAGCCTATCGGAGCGACACCCGCCGGCCGGCCGCTGTGACAGTCGGTGACATGAGGATCGGAGGGGGCATCCCAACGCATGGGCGCCACCGGTTCGCGCGGATCGCCGCCGCCTAGACTTGCCTGCGTGTTGAACCGCATCGACCTGCGGGTTACCGCCGGGGAGGGCCGGCCGGCGCCCGGCGCGGCGCAGTTGCAGCGGATGCTGCCCCGGGCCGGCATGGACGTGACGACCGCCACTGAACGGGTACGCCCGATCGTGGAGGCGGTCCGCGACCACGGCGCGCAGGCGGTGATCGAGGTGACCGTCCGGTTCGACGGGGTGCGGCCCGATGCCCTGCGGGTACCGGTGGAGGAGCTGGCCGCCGCGGAGCGGGCACTCGACCCGGTGGTCCGCGCCGCGCTGGAGGTCGCCATCGACCGGGCCAGGACGGTGCACTCCGGGCAGCGCCGGGCGGACGCGACGACGCAGGTGGTGCCGGGCGGGACCGTGACCCAGCGCTGGCAGCCGGTCGGCCGGGTCGGGCTCTACGTGCCCGGCGGCCGGGCCGTGTACCCGTCGAGTGTGGTCATGAACGTGGTACCGGCGCAGGTGGCCGGGGTGGCTTCGATCGCGGTGACCAGCCCGCCCCAGCGCGACACGGGCCGGCCGCACCCGCACATTCTGGCCGCGTGCGCGCTGCTCGGGGTGGACGAGGTCTACGGCGTCGGCGGCGCGCAGGCCATCGCGATGCTGGCCTACGGCTGCCCGGCCGGGCCGGCCGGCGACGAGGTCGAGCCGGTCGACATGATCACCGGTCCGGGCAACATCTGGGTGACGGCGGCCAAGCGGCTGGTGCGCGGCATCGTCGGCATCGACGCGGAGGCCGGCCCCACCGAGATCGCGGTGCTGGCCGACGACTCGGCCGACCCGGTGCACGTCGCCGCCGACCTCGTCAGCCAGGCCGAGCACGACCCGCTGGCGGCCAGCGTGCTGGTCAGCACGTCGGAGGCCCTGGTGGCCGCGGTCGAGGAGGAGCTGGTCCTGCGCGTCGCCGCGACCAAGCACAGCGAGCGGATCGGCGAGGCCCTGGCCGGGCCGCAGTCGGCCGCGGTGCTCGTCGACGACATCGAGGCCGGGCTGCGGGTGGTGGACGCCTACGCGGCCGAGCACCTGGAGATCCAGACGCGCGACCCGCGGGCGGTCGCCGAGCGCGTGCGCAACGCGGGGGCCGTCTTCGTGGGCGCGTGGTCGCCGGTGTCGCTGGGCGACTACTGCGCCGGCTCCAACCACGTCCTGCCGACCGGGGGCTGCGCGCGGCACTCGTCCGGGCTGTCGGTGCAGACGTTCCTGCGCGGTGTGCAGCTCATCGAATATGACGAGGCGGCGCTGCGGGACGTCGCCGGACACGTGGTCGCGCTGGCGGGCGCCGAGGATCTGCCGGCGCACGGCGAGGCGGTGACGGCCCGCTTCGACCGCGCCGCCCGTCCCGGTGGGGCCGCGGCCCCGGGCGGTGCGGCGTGACCGGGCTGCCGATCCGCGACGAGCTTCGCGGGCTGACGCCGTACGGCGCGCCGCAGCTGGACGTCGCGGTGCGGCTCAACACCAACGAAAACTCCTACCCGCTGCCGGAGCCGGTGGTCGCGGCCGTCGAGAAGGCGCTGTCCGCGACGCTGCGCGACCTCAACCGGTACCCGGACCGGGACGCCGTGGCCCTGCGCGCGGCGTTGGCCGGCTACCTCGGGCACGGGCTCGGGGTGCCGAACGTGTGGGCGGCCAACGGCTCCAACGAGGTGCAGCAGCAACTGCTCCAGGTGTTCGGCGGGCCGGGCCGCACGGCGCTCGGTTTCACCCCGGCCTACTCGATGCACCCGCTGCTGGCGGCCGCGACCGGTACCGGCTGGGTCGACGGGCGGCGCGGTGTCGACTTCGGGCTGACCGTCGACGGCGTGGTGGCCCAGGTCCGCGAGCACCGGCCGGACGTCGTGTTCCTCTGCTCGCCGAACAACCCGACCGGTACCGCCCTGCCGCCCGAGGTGGTGGCCGCCGTGCTGGACGAGGCGCCCGGCATGGTGGTCGTGGACGAGGCCTACGCGGAGTTCCGCCGGCCCGGGACCCCGACCGCCCTGGAGCTGCTGCCCGGCCGGCCCCGCCTGGTGGTGACCAGGACGATGAGCAAGGCGTTCGCGTTCGCCGGGGTCCGCGTCGGCTATCTGGCGGCCGATCCGGCGGTGGTGGACGCGGTGCAGCTGGTCCGGCTGCCGTACCACCTGTCCGCGCTGACCCAGGCGGCCGCGCGTGCGGCGATCGAGCACGGCGACGCACTGCTCGCGACCGTCGAGGCCATCAAGGAGCAGCGCGACCGGATCGTGTCGACGCTGCGGGGCTACGGGCTGACCGTGGCGGACAGCGACGCCAACTTCGTCCTCTTTGGACGGTTCCACGAGCAGAAGGCGGTGTGGCAGTCGCTGCTGGCCCGCGGGGTACTGGTCAGGGACGTCGGGCTGCCCGGGTGGCTGCGGGTGACCGCCGGTACCCCGGAGGAGACGGACGCCTTCCTGGCCGCGATGAAGGAGCTGTTATGAGTGGTCGCACGGCGCGCGTCGAGCGGGCCACCAAGGAGACCAAGGTGCTCGTCGAGCTGGACCTCGACGGCACCGGTACCGCCGACATCGCCACCGGCATCGGCTTCTTCGACCACATGCTCGGCCAGATCGCCAAGCACGGCAGCATCGACCTGCGGGTGGCGACGCACGGGGACCTCGAAGTCGACGCACACCACACCGTCGAGGACACCGCGCTCGCGCTCGGCGAGGCGCTCAGCCTGGCGCTGGGCGACAAGAAGGGCGTGCGTCGCTACGGCCACGCGCTGATCCCGCTGGACGAGGTGCTCGTGCAGGCCGCGGTCGACCTGTCCGGGCGGCCCTACGTGGTGCACGACGAGCCGCTGGACCTGGCGCCGCAGATCGGTCCGGTATACCCGACGAGCCTCACCCGCCACATCTGGGAGTCGCTGGGGCACAGCGCGCGGATGACGCTGCACGTCTCCGTGCTGCGTGCGGCACGCCCGGGCACCCGGCCGGACGCGCACCACGTCGTGGAGGCCCAGTTCAAGGCGTTCGCCAGGGCACTTCGCGAGGCGGTCGCACCGGATCCGCGGGCCACCGGGGTACCGAGCACCAAGGGCGTGTTGTAGGTGGTGCCGGTGCTGCTGTGCGCGGCGGGCGGGATCCTGCTCGGCGGCGCCTGGTCGCTGCGCAGCCAGGGCGCGGCCCGGGCCGCGGTCGTGCTGGTCGCCGTGTTCGGCCTCGCGGCGCTGGCCGCCGGGGTGCTGTGGCTGCTGCCCGAGGGGACGTTCTCGTGAGCCCGACCGTGGTCGTGCTCGACTACGGGTCGGGCAACCTGCGCTCGGCCGAGCGGGCGGTCTCCCGGGTCGGCGCGTCCGTGACCGTCACCTCCGATCTGGCGGCCGCCGAGCGAGCCGACGGGCTGGTGGTTCCGGGCGTCGGTGCCTATGCCGCCTGCATGGCGGGCATCGACGCGCTCGGCGCCGGTCCGGTGATCGCCGGCCGGGTCGCCGCGGGCGCGCCGGTACTGGGCATCTGTGTGGGCATGCAGGTGCTGTTCGAGGCCGGCGAGGAGCACGGCGTGGTCACCAAGGGACTGGGCCTGGTGCCGGGGACGGTGACCCGGCTGACCGCGCAGCGGGTACCGCACATGGGCTGGAACACCGTCGCGGTACCGGACGGGTCGGCGCTGTTCGCGGGCGTCACCGGCGGCACCCGCTTCTACTTCGTCCACTCCTACGCGGCAACACCGGTCGAGGGCCAGGGCCTGGTCACGCTCACCGAGCACGGCGCGCCATTCGTGGCCGCGATCGAGCTGGGTCGGCTCTGGGCCACCCAGTTCCACCCGGAGAAGTCGGGGGATGCCGGCGCGCTGCTGCTGAGCAACTGGGTGGCGACGCTGTGAGCGCGCGGCCGGAGGCGGTCCGGTGATCGCGTCGCGGGAGGTGGCCAGGTGATCGCGTCGCAGGAGGCGGCCAGGTGAGTAAGGAGCGGGCGGTCAGGCGGGCGGCCCGCCTGGCCGAGCAGGAGCGCGAACGTGCGGCGCGGGAGCGGCGTGCCGCACGTCGTGCCGCACGCCGCCGGGTGCTGCGCCGGATGACTCCGCGCCTGCCCGACCGGCGCACCGGCCGGCTCTACCCGCGCCGCACGCGCACCCAGCGGGCCGCCATCGCCGTCGCCGCCGTGATCGTGGTGGTGCTGATCTGGCTCAACTTCAGCGACCTGGCCACCCGGATCGCGCTGACCGCGCTCGTCGCGCTGGCCTCGCCCGCGCTGATCGTGCTGACCCTGGACCGGCGTTGAGGGCCGGGGATAGGAGAAGGACATGCTGACCCTGCTTCCCGCCGTCGACGTGGCCGACGGGCAGGCGGTGCGCCTGGTCCAGGGCGAGGCCGGCAGCGAGACGCGGTACGGCGACCCGGCCGAGGCCGCACTCGCCTGGCAGCGCGACGGCGCGACCTGGGTCCACCTGGTCGACCTGGACGCCGCGTTCGGCCGGGGCTCCAACGCCGCGCTGCTGGCCGACGTGATCGGCCGGCTGGACGTGAACGTGGAGCTGTCCGGCGGGATCCGCGACGATGCGTCACTGCGTGCGGCGTTGGCGACGGGCGCCGCACGGGTCAACATCGGCACCGCGGCGCTGGAGGACCCCGACTGGTGCGACCGGGTGGTCGGCGAGTTCGGCGACCGGGTGGCCATAGGGCTGGACGTGCGCGGCCGCACCCTCGCGGCGCGCGGCTGGACCCGTGACGGCGGGGACCTGTTCGAGGTGCTGGCCCGGCTGGAGAAGGCGGGCTGCGCGCGGTATGTGGTCACCGACATCCGCAAGGACGGCACCATGACCGGACCCAACCTGGACCTGCTGCGCGAGGTCTGCCGGCACGCCAGCGCCCCGGTCGTCGCGTCCGGCGGAGTGTCCACCCTGGACGATCTGCGGGCGCTGGCCGGGCTCGAGGCCGACGGCGTGGAGGGCGTGATCGCCGGCAAGGCGCTGTACGCCGGGGCGTTCACCGTCGCGGAGGCGCTGGCGGTACTGGCCGGCGCCGGGGAGCGGCCGTGACCGTCGCGGTGCGGGTGATCCCGTGCCTGGACGTGGACGCCGGGCGGGTGGTGAAGGGCGTTAACTTCGCCAACCTGCGCGACGCCGGAGACCCGGTGGAGCTGGCCGCCGCGTACGACGCGGCCGGCGCGGACGAGCTCACGTTCCTGGACGTGACCGCCTCGTCCGACGGCCGGGCCACCATGCTCGACGTGGTGCGCCGCACGGCCGAATCGGTGTTCATCCCGCTGACCGTGGGCGGTGGCGTGCGTTCGGTGTCCGATGTGGACACTCTGCTGCGCGCGGGCGCGGACAAGGTCGGCGTGAACACCGCCGGCATCGCCCGCCCGGAGCTGCTGTCCGAGATCGCCGAGCGGTTCGGCCGTCAGGTACTCGTGCTGTCGCTGGACGTGCGGCGGGCCGCCGGTACCCCCTCGGGGTTCGAGGTCACGACGCACGGCGGCCGCCGCGGCACCGGGCTGGACGCCGTGGAGTGGGCCGCGCGGGGTGCCGAACTGGGCGCCGGGGAGATCCTGCTGAACTCCATGGACGCGGACGGCACCAAGGACGGCTTCGACCTGACGCTCATCCGGGCGGTCCGTGCGGCGGTGTCGATCCCGGTGATCGCCTCGGGCGGCGCGGGCGCGGCGGCCGACTTCCCGCCCGCCGTGGCCGCGGGCGCCGACGCGGTCCTGGCGGCGAGCGTGTTCCACTTCGGCGAGGTGGCCATCGGCACGGTCAAGGACGAGCTGCGCGCCTCGGGGTACCCGGTCCGGTAGGCCGGGTCCATCGTGGACCTTCGTACGGTGACGGTGGCGGCCGGCTGCGGCACCATGCGGGCATGACCGAGGTCTACAGAGACCAGGCGCCACCCGCGCCCGGGGACGCACTTGAGCGGCTGTCCGGCTCCGCGCGCGGATGGCACACGATCCAGATGGCCGTCCTGGGCTTCATCGGCATCTGTGGCGTCCTGCGCGCCGCGAGCAGTTCGGTACCCGGCTGGGTGCAGTGGTTGGCCGCGGTGCTCGCCGGCGCCGCGCTGGTCCTCGCCGGTACCGGGATCTACCTCGTCGGCCGGGTCGCGTACCCGTTCGACGCGGCGCAGGCGGGTCCGGCCTCGGTCGCCCGGGCGGCCGGGCGGCTGCGCTCGGGCATCAGGCTGACCGTGGTCGCCCTGGTCCTCATCGTGGTCGCCGCGCTGTCCGGCTGGTGGCCGAGGACGGCCGACGCCGGAGCCGGGTCGGCGGCCGTGACGGTCAGCGACCGGAGCGGGCGGACGTGGTGCGGCCAGCTCGTGGCGGGCTCGGCCGGGGCCGTGTCGGTCGACACCACCGGCGGCGTGGTCGAGCTGCCCGTGACGTCCGTCGCGAACATCGAGCCGGGCGGCTGCTAGGACGGGGAGCGCAGCCCTCCGATGGCCGTGGTGGCGGCGTTCTGCACCACGGCTATGCCCGGGTCCTCGTCGTCGTGGTGGTCGGACAGCACGGCGACCAGCCAGTCGTGGCCCGGCTCCACGATCCGGCCGATGCTGTTGACGATCCACAGACCGTTGTCGCTCGGTGCGGACAGCCAGCCGTTCTTGACGTAGACCGCGGTCGCCGCGTCGGTGGCCGCCGCCGGTACCCCCCAACGCTGGTCGGACTCGACGTCGGCCAGCAGCCCGAGCTCGTAGGCGCGGCTGTCCGCGGACAGCGGTCCTGACTCGTCGGTCAGCATCGAGAGCAGCCGGATCTGGTCCGCCGGTGTCGTGGCGGTGGACCCCCAGGCACCGTCCGGCCCGGGAGTGGTCTGCGTCAGCCCGAAGGCGCGGTTGGCCTCTGCCAGCCCGGGCCCGCCGCCGATGGCGTCCCAGAGGTCGCTGGCCGCGTCGTTGTCGCTCTCCGTGATCATCGCCTCGGCCTCGTCGCGCTGGTCGTCGGTGAGCTGGCGGCCGGACCGCTGGCCGCGCCAGAGCAGGGTGGCCAGGATGTCGACCTTCACCACGCTGGCGGTGTGGAAACTCTGCGACGCCTGGTAGCCGACGGCCGCGCCGGTCACCCGGTCCAGAACCTCGACGCCGATGTGACTGCCCTGCGCTGCCAGCGAGCTGGCCAGGGCGGCGAACACGGTCGCGGACGGGTCGACCGCGGCGTCGCTCGCGCTGGGCTCCGGCGAGGCCTCACCGTCCAATGTGGACTGGCTCGGTGAAGGCGCCGGCGAGGCGCCGGCGCTGTCCGCGCCGGGAACGAACAGCCCGGTGGAGGGGTCGTGGTGCCGGTCCACCACGGCGCACCCGGCGAGCAGGCCGCCGACCAGCAGCACGGCCGACGTCGCCGCCGCGAGGGCGGTCCCGGTCCGTCGTGTGCCGCGCGCCATGACCCGATGCTGGGCCGGCAGGCTCCGGGGCAGCACCGGGCCGCATCCTGGTCCGCTCGACTTTCCCTCACAGGATGCTGTGTTCCGGACACGGCGCGTGCGCTCGGGACAACCGGAACGCCATGGCCGATTTCCGCCAGCGCGGCGCTTCCCGCTCGGACATCCTGGACCTCATGAGACCTTCGACAACCCTCGCCTTCCGGGTCACGCCGATCCCACCAGTCGCGCTGGACGCCGTGCGGCGCTCCGGAGTGGACGCCTCGGGGCATCCCGTCGAGTACCTCGTCGCGGAGGGCGGCGAGCCGCTGCGGTGTTGCCTGCGCGACGCACGCGCCGGGGAGGCGTCCATCCTGTTCGGGTACGCGCCGCCGCTGCCGGCGGCCAGCCCCTACCGCGAGGTCGGCGCGGTCTTCGCGCACGCAGGGCCGTGCGACGGTCCGGCATCCGACGGGTACCCGGCGGACTGGCGCGGGCGCCCGCAGGTGCTCCGCTCCTACGATCGCCGCGGCCGCATCCACTGGACGACCAGGGTCCACGACGGCGGCGATCCGGAGTCGGTGATCGCGGACATGCTCGGCGACCCGGAGGTGGTGCAGGTGCACAGCCGCAACGTCGCCTGGGGCTGCTACATGTTCGCCGTCACCCGGGCCGACTGACGCCGGCGACACCCGGGTCGGGTGACCGTCCGGCCCGGGAGGGGCGGCGCCGAGCGAGCGCTCAGTCGGTATCCCGCGGACTGTGCTCGCCTACGCCACAACCCGGCTCCGGCTTCGCTCAGTCGGTGGCGTAGCCGATGTTCGGGCGCAGCCACCGCTCGACCTCTGCCAGGTCCTGGCCGCGCCTCCGGGCGTAGTCCTCGGCCTGGTCCCGGTCGATCCGGCCCACGGTGAAGTACCGCGACGCCGGATGCGCGAACAGCAGCCCGCTGACCGCGGCCGCCGGGGTCATCGCGAACGACTCGGTGAGCCCGATGCCCAGCGCATCCGCGCCCAGCAGATCGAACAGCTCCCGCTTCAGGGTGTGGTCCGGGCTGGCCGGGTACCCGAGGGCCGGCCGGATGCCGCGGAACCGCTCGGCGTGCAGGTCCTCGATGGCCGGGTCGGCGTCCGGCTCGTACCAGTCGCGCCGCGCCCGCAGGTGAAGGTACTCGGCGAACGCCTCGGCGAGCCGGTCGGCCAGTGCCTTGACCATGATCGCCCGGTAGTCGTCGTGGCGTGCCTCGTAGGTCGCGGCGAGCGCCTCGGCGCCGTGGACGGCCACCGCGAACCCGCCGATGTGGTCGCCGGAGGGCGCCACGTAGTCGGCGAGCGAGCGGTTGGGCCGGCCGGCCGGCTTCACGGTCTGCTGGCGCAGCATGGGGAAGCGGGTGTCGCCGGTGACGATGTCGTCGCCCTCGGCGTGGGCCGGCCAGAACCCGTAGACGCCACGGGCGGTCAGTGAGCCGTCGGCGATGATCTGGTCGAGCATCGCGTTCGCGTCGTCGAACAGCTCGCGGGCCGCCGGCTGCTCCAGGATCGCCGGGTACTTGCCCTTCAGCTCCCAGGCGAGGAACAGGAACTGCCAGTCGATCATCCGGCGCAACTCGGCCAGGTCCGGCTCCACCACCCGGGTACCCGTGAACGGCGGTACCGGAAGGTCGTCGAAGGGTACCGGCTCGGCGTTGGCCCGGGCGGCCGCCAGGGTCAGCAGCGGGAGCTGTTCCCGCGCGGCGTGCTGCACCCGCAGCCGCTCCTGCTCCGCCCGGTTGTCCTCGGACAGCTTCGCCACCCGCTCCGGGTCCATCAGGTCGGAGACCACGCCGACCACCCGTGAGGCGTCGAGCACGTGCACGGTGTCGCCCTCGTAGGCCGGCGCGATGCGCACCGCGGTGTGCTGGCGGGACGTGGTGGCCCCGCCGATCAACAGCGGCAGCCGCAGCCCGCGCCGCTGCATCTCCTGCGCGACGCCGACCATCTCGTCCAGCGACGGGGTGATGAGCCCGGACAGCCCGACCGCGTCGGCCCCCTCGGCGACGGCGGTGTCCAGGATGACCGACGCCGGTACCATCACGCCGAGGTCGACGATCTCGTAGTTGTTGCAGGCCAGCACCACGCCGACGATGTTCTTGCCGATGTCGTGGACGTCGCCCTTGACCGTGGCGAGGACCACCTTGCCCTGGCCCTTCTCCGCCTCTACGCGGCCCTCGGCGAGCGCCTGCTGCTTCTCGGCCTCCAGGAACGGCTCCAGGTAGGCGACCGAGCGCTTCATCACCCGGGCGCTCTTGACCACCTGCGGCAGGAACATCTTGCCCGCGCCGAACAGGTCGCCGACCACCTTCATGCCGTCCATCAGCGGACCCTCGATGACGTCCAGCGGTCGGGCCGCCTGCTGCCGGGCCTCCTCGGTGTCGTCCTCGATGAAGTCCACGATCCCGTGCACCAGCGCGTGTGACAGCCGCTGCGACACCGGCGCCTCGCGCCACGACAGGTCCACGGTCCGTCGGGTACCGGCGGATCCGTCCACTGTGGACGCGAAGGTGACGAGCCGGTCGGTGGCGTCCGGTCGCCTGTCGAAGATGACGTCCTCGACCAGCTCCAGGAGGTCGGCCGGGATGTCCTGGTACACGGCGAGCTGACCGGCGTTGACGATGCCCATGTCCAGCCCGGCGCGCACCGCGTGGAACAGGAACGCGGAGTGCATCGCCTCCCGGACCACCTCGTTGCCCCGGAAGGAGAACGACAGGTTGGAGATGCCGCCGCTGGTGCGCGCGCCGGGGCAGCGCTGCTTGATCAGCGGCAGCGCGTCGATGAACGCCTTGGCATACCCGTTGTGCTCGGCGATGCCGGTGGCCACCGCGAGCACGTTGGGGTCGAAGACGATGTCCGAGGCCGGCAAGCCGACCTCCTGGGTCAACAGGTCGTAGGCCCGGCCGCAGATCGCCACCTTCCGCTCGGTGGTGTCCGCCTGGCCCTGCTCGTCGAAGGCCATCACCACGACGCCCGCGCCGTAGTCGCGGATCCGGCGGGCCTGCTCGAGGAAGGGGCCCTCGCCCTCCTTCAGGCTGATGGAGTTGACGATCCCCTTGCCCTGCACGCACTTGAGGCCGGCCTCCAGCACGCTCCACCGCGAGCTGTCGACCATGATCGGGATGCGCGCCACCTCCGGCTCGGTGGCGACCAGGTTGAGGAACGTGGTCATCGCCCGCTCGCTGTCGAGCAGGTCGGCGTCCATGTTGACGTCCAGCAGGTTGGCGCCGCCGCGCACCTGGTCCAGCGCCACGGCCACGGCCGCCTGGTGGTCACCGGACTCGATCAGCCGGCGGAACCGGGCCGAGCCGGTCACGTTGGTGCGCTCGCCGATCATCACGAAGCCGGTGTCGGTACCGATCTCGAACGGCTCCAGCCCGGACAGCCGGGACGCGGCGGCGATGGCCGGGACGCGGCGCGGTGCGATGCCGCGCACCGCCGCCGCGACCCGCTCGATGTGGCCGGGCGTCGTGCCGCAGCACCCGCCGACGATGTTCACCATGCCTTCGTCGGCGAACTCGCGCAGCAGCGTCGCGGTCTCCTCCGGCGTCTGGTCGTACCCGCCGAACGCGTTGGGCAGGCCGGCATTCGGGTGGCTGGCGGTGTACGTGCCGGCGAGCCGGGCGAGGTCCGCGACGTGTGGCCGCATCTCCTTGGCACCCAGCGAGCAGTTCACGCCGACGACCAGTGGCTGGGCGTGCGCGATCGAGTTCCAGAAGGCCTCGACGGTCTGCCCGGACAGGGTGCGGCCGCTGAGGTCGACGATGGTCACCGAGATCCACAGGGGGAGCTGCGGCGCGACCTCGCGGGCCGCGGCGATGGCGGCCTTGGCGTTGAGCGTGTCGAAGATGGTCTCGACGAGCAGCAGGTCGACGCCGCCCTCGGCGAGCGCCGCGATCTGCTCGGCGTAGGCGTCGCGCACCTGGTCGAAGGTGACCGCGCGGTAGGCCGGGTCGGTCACCCGGGGCGAGAGCGACAGGGTGACGTTCAGCGGGCCGATGGACCCGGCCACGAAACGCCCGCCGAACTCGTCCGCCGCCTGCCGCGCGAGCTGGGCACCGCGCAGGTTCATCTCGCGTACCAGCGGCTGGAGCTGGTAGTCGGCCTGCCCGACGCTGGTCGCGGTGAACGTGTTGGTGGTGGTGATGTCGGCGCCCGCCGCGAGGTAGCGGCGGTGCACATCGAGGATCAGGTCCGGCCGGGTGAGGTTGAGCAGGTCCGGGTCGCCGGTCACGTCGGTGGGGTGGTCGCCGATCAGGTCACCGCGGTAGTCGGCCGGGGTCAGTCCGGCGCCCTGGAGCATGGTGCCCCACGCGCCGTCGAGCACGGCGATCCGCTGGTCGAGAAGCTCCCTCAGGGACTGCGCGCGATCGGACACCTGGCCACCTCCGTGGTGTTCGGAGGCGCCCTTCGGCCGTCGGTGCTCCAGGCCGAGCGTGGCGGGCCGTCGCCCGTTGCAGCGCCTCTCGACCTGGCCAGACGATGGTACCCGAAGGCGCGCTCGTCCCGCTTTGCGGTTGGGGCCGTCCAGCATCCGGTACGCGGCGCCGCGAGTTGGCGCGTTGGACATTGAGTCAGAACCTTGGTCCTCAAGATTCTGTGCTGGCCTCCAATGCCTCGCCAAGATCGCTCAGCGGGCCGAGCGTTGGACTGGAGCGCGGAACCTTGAGCGCCAAGATCGCGCATCCGCGTCCAATGCCGATCGCGAAGATCAACGCCAGCCGTGGCTGGCCCTCGGCCCGCTTTCGCGCCCTGGGCCCCGGTCGGCCGGCCCGGGTCAGCGCGGGGCGGCGGTCGGCAGGTTGGCCCGGTCGGCCGCTGCCAGTAGCCGCTTGTCGTAGGTCACGAACGCGGTCAGCGCCGGCCCGAGGCCCTGGGCGGTGGCCAGGTGGATGGCGTCCAGGCTGCGCAGGCCCGGCTCGGCCAGCCGGCCGGCCGCGTCCAGCAGGTCGTCCCGGATCGAGATCGTGATGACCGCCGCGAGAAGCTTGTCCGCGGTGGTGAGCAGCCTGGCCGGCGCTTCGATGCGGCGTAGGGCGCGGCGGACCTCCGTGCGGACCAGGGCGCTGGCCACGTGCCGCTGGTCGGCGTGCTCGCGCAGATAGCGCTCCAGGGCGGCCGTCTCCGGGGCCGGGCTGACCAGCTTCACCAGGGCACACGAGTCCAGGTAGATCACCTGTCGGACTCGTCCTCACGCAGCGCGGCCAGGGCGTCGGTGAGCTTGTTCGACGGCGTGCCGCGCGGGGTCCGCCAGGCTGCCAGGCCGCCGAGCCGGTCGTCGGACGCGTCGACCGCCCCGGAGGCGACCAGCCGCTCCCACGCCGCGTCCTCCGGATCGGGCGCGCTGAGCACCGCGACCAGGACGCCGTTGCGGGTGATCTCCACCCGCGCTCCGGCCTCGACCTGGGCGATGACCTCGCTGGCGTGCTGCTGCAACCGCCGGATCGGTACCCGCACCGTCATGCGTCAACGATAGCGTGCGTCGCCTGGTAACAGTGACGTACGCTGAGCCGGTGCTCGATCGGCCGCTGGTTCCCCAGCCGACCTCGCTGCAGGTGCGGGACGGTTCGTTCACCCTGACCCCGGGCACCACGCTCGCCGCCCCGGAGCCGGTCGCCGCTCTGCTGCGCCGGTTGCTCGGCCCGGCCACCGGGTTGGACCTCCCGCCCGGAGCGGGTGACGCCGGGATCGAGCTGTCACTTACGGAGGACCCCGCGCTCGGTCCCGAGGGCTACCGGCTGTCCGTCACGCCGGACGGCGTCCGCGCCAGCGGTACGGTCGCCGGGCTGCGCTGGGCCGTGCAGACCCTCCGTCAGCTCCTGCCCGTCGAGGTGTACGGCGCCGAGCCCGCGTCCGACGCACGGTGGGAGACTCCGTGCGTCGACATCGTGGACGTGCCGCAGCACGCGTGGCGGGGTGCGCTGCTGGACGTCGCGCGCTGGTGCCACCCGATGGAGTTCCTCCACCGGTACGTCGACGCGCTGGCGGTACACAAGATCAACCGGCTGCACCTGCACCTGACCGACGACCAGGGCTGGCGGTTCGAGGTGCACCGGTACCCGAGGCTGACCGAGGTCGGCGCGTGGCGGCCGGAGTCCCAGGCGGGCCACGCCCGGGAGGGCCGGTTCGACGGCGTGCCCTATGGCGGCTGGTACACCCAGGCGGAGCTGCGCCGGCTGGTCGAGCACGCCGCGACGCTGGGCATCGAGATCATGCCGGAGATCGACGTGCCGGGTCACATGCAGGCCGCCATCGCCGCATACCCCTGGCTCGGCAACGATCCCGGGCGCCAGCTGTCCGTGCGCACCGCGTGGGGGATCTCCGCGCACATCCTCAATGTCGAGGACGCCACCGTCGAGTTCGTGACGAACGTGCTCGACGAGGTGGTGTCGGTGTTCCCGTTCGGCTATGTGCACCTCGGCGGAGACGAGGTCCCCCCGGACGAGTGGCTCGCCTCGAAGGCCGCCCGCGACCGTGCGACCGCCGAGGGACTGTCCAGAGTGGACGGACTGGTCGGCTGGTGGGCCGGGCGGCTGGCCGCGCACCTGGCGACGCACGGCCGGCGGATCGGGGTCTGGGACGAACTGCTGGACCGCGGAGCGCCGGACGGCTCGATGGTGTTCGCCTGGCAGGAGGCGTCCCGGGTCAAGCTCGCCACGGATGCCGGCTTCCCGGTCGTCGCGGTACCCCAGGAATACGTGTACCTGGACTGGGCCGAGTCGGACGCCCCGGACGAGCCGTTGGCCATCCGGGGCACGGTCCCGCTGTCGCGGGTCTACGGATACCAGCCGGGCGACGTCTTCGGGGTGCAGGGCCAGCTGTGGAGCGAGTACACGCCGACCCCGGAGCTGGTCGAGTACCGCACCTTCCCCCGGCTGGCCGCCATCGCCGAGCTCGGCTGGACGGCGCCCCAACCCCGCGACGTGGACGGGTTCCGCGCCCGGCTGGCCGGCCACCTGGCCCGGCTGGACCGGCTCGGCGTCAACTACCGCCGGCTCGACTGACGAACGCCGCCTTGCTGATCCGGCCCTAGTGCCGGCTCACGAGCCCCGCCGCCCACTCCGCCACGGTGGTCACCCGCGCCTGGCGGGGGAACACCCTGGTGGTCAGCACCTGCTGCACCTCCGGATCGGCGTCGGCCACCCCGTCCGACAGCACCACCAGCCCGTAGTCGAGGTCGGCAGCCTGGCGCAGCGTCGACAGCACGACTCCCGAGGTGGCGATCCCGGTCAGCACCAGCGTGTCGATCCTGCCCGCGCGCAGCACCTCGGCCAGATCGCTGCCGGCAAAGGCACTGGTCCGGCGCTTCACCACGACCACCTCGCCGGGCCGGGGTGTCACCCGGGAGTGGATCTGCGTCTCCGGCGCCGACTCGTCGAACGCCCCGGTGGCGGCCAGCGCGGAGAAGGTCTTGTTCGAGGCCGGGATCTCCGGGTACCCGGGGCGGAACGCGACCCGGACGTAGATCACCGGTACCCCGGCGGAACGCGCCGCGTCGGCCGCCTGCGTGAGCCGGTCGAGCAGCGCGTCCGGGTCGCCCAACCGCGCGACGATGCCGACCTGGACGTCCATCACCAGCAGGGCTGAGGTCATGTCCTCAAGGAGTACCAGAGACGGCCGCGGGCTGCGGAGCGGGCTCGGCCGTCCGGGCCGCCTTGTCCGCGCGGCGGCCCGGCGTGAACAGCGGCAGGAACAGCTGGGCGAGCGGCCCGATGGCGACCGCGTAGAGCAGGGTGCCCACGCCGAACACGCCACCCAGCAGCCAGCCGGCCGCCACCACGACCACCTCGATGCCGGTGCGCACCAGGCGGATCGACCGGCCGGTGCGGCGGGCCAGCCCGGTCATCAGCCCGTCGCGCGGCCCCGGCCCGAGCCCGGCGCCGATGTAGGCACCGGTCGCCAGTCCATTGAGGACGATCCCGCCGACCAGCTCGACGATCCGCAGCGGCATCGGGTGCGCGTCGGGCAGCACCGCGAGCACCCGGTCCATGACCAGGCCGATGACCACCACGTTGCTGACCGTGCCCAGCCCCGGCACCTGGCGCAGCGGTATCCATGCCAGCAGGGCCAGCGCGCCCACGCCGATGGCCACCCAGCCGATCGACACGCCGAGGTGCTGGGCGATGCCCTGGTGCAGCACGTCCCACGGCATGTTGCCCAGCCGGCTGCGGATCATCAGGGCCATGCTCACGCCGTAGGCGGTCAGGCCGAGGTAGAGCTGAACGAGCCGCCGGGTGAGCCCGCCCCGTACCGGGTTGCCATCACGCGTCATGAATGCCACTCTGAAGGCCAATCGAGGTGCCACAAAGAGCCAATTCCGGAGGTGTGGACGTGACGAGCGTCCTGCAAGGGCCACAACTCGCCCGGATCCTCGGCCGGTGGCACGCGGGCCGGGGCGTACCGGACTATGTCGCACTGGCCGGCGCGGTCCGCGGGCTGCTCAGCGACGGTCGGCTGGCCCTCGGGGTACGGCTGCCGGCCGAACGGGAACTGGCCACCGCCCTGGGCATCAGCCGCACGACGGTCACCGCCGGGTACCGGCTGCTGCGCGAGACCGGCCACCTGACCAGCCGGCGCGGCGCGGGGAGCTGGACCGCGATGCCGTCCGGCGCCCGGGTCGGCACCTCCGGCATCTGGGCGCCGGGTGGCGCGCCCGACATGATCGACCTGGGCTGCGCGGCCCTGGACGCGCCGCCGCAGCTCACCACCGCCGCCGCGGCCGCCCTCGACGACCTGCCCCGCTACCTCGGCGACGCGGGCTACCACCCGGCCGGGCTGATCGAGCTGCGCGCCGCCGTGGCCCAGGGCTACGCCGCGCGGGGCGTGCCGACCAGCCCGGACCAGATCATGATCACCAGCGGCGTGCAGCACGCGCTGGACCTCGCGGTGCGGCTGCTGGTCGGCGCCGGCCAGTCGATCCTCGTGGAGTCGCCGACCTACCCCAACGCGCT
>Ga0081540_1002027_pt1 | contig 16904 bp, 10 predicted proteins | sample TabmetS2T1R1_FD_71024 | JGI IMG/M metagenome (GOLD analysis project Ga0081540, IMG submission 71024) | Tabebuia heterophylla rhizosphere microbial communities from the University of Puerto Rico - S2T1R1 | ecosystem: Host-associated > Plants > Roots > Rhizosphere ... | reverse complement strand
GACGCCGCGCAGCCCAGGCGATCAGCACCGCCAGCGCAGGAATGACTGCGGCGCTCCCGCTCGTGCTCTGACAGGCGCAGCTTCCGGTCACCCCCGCCGACTGGGTGAGGGGAGCCGAGACGCTCGCGCTGGTCATCAGCACCGGTGCGGCCCGTCCGGTCGCCTGCCAGATGGCGTGAAGCTGGTCACCCTTCCCGTCGGTGGCGTTGGCGGCGGCGAGGGCCTCGACGTACTCGCGGGTGGTGGCCTGGTGGAAGAGCCGGGCCTCCACCGTTCCCGTTCCTCCGGCGAGCGCCGACCCGGGAATCCGCACGCGATAGGTCCATTCGACCGCGCCCATGGCGCCGCCATCCGCGTCGCGAAGGAAGGCGATGCCGATGGGCATGGTGTCCTCGTCGGGCACGAAGCCGAGCGGCTCGATGCGGGTGTCCTTGAGGATGGTGTCGTGGAGCGCGAGGTGGTCGAGCCCACCGTCGCTCCGGCCATGCACCGCCTCGAAGACCGCGACTTGCGAATCGGCGACGAGGACGCCGGCATCGGCGTCGTAGGCACCGCTCACGACCTGGTCGTTGACCCGAAGCTCGAGGAAGACGCGCCGGCCGTCTGCGTACCCGGTGGGGAGCTTGTGACCGGTGCGATTGAACACCCTGACCTTCACCTGGACGTCGGTGTCGACCGGGAGCGGGCCATCGGGAAGGAGGACCTGCACGTCGGCCGCCGCCGCGAGGTTCTGGAGCGCCGCGGCACGGTTGGCAGCGAAGGCTGCGTCACGCCCGTCGAGCTCGCTCGCCGGCCCGGCGGCCCGGACCGCGTCGAGACCCCAGACGTTCCCTCCAACGAAGGCGTGACGGCTGGGTGCGGTACGCGGGAGACCGCCGACCGCGACCGCCAGGCTCCCGCTCTCCCGCACCATGTGACACGACTGGCAGCTCTTCGGGTCGGGACCCCTGGAGTACGCCGACTGCAGCCACTCCGAGTAGGTCGTGTCGAGCGGAAACGGCCGCTGGGTACTTGCCCGCCGGATCACCGGGTTGTGGACCTGGTGGCACTGCCCGCAGAGAGTGCTCTGGCTCACCGCCGGATCGAGCAGGCCGAGGTGGGCAGGACTGTCCACGTTGTCATAGGGGCCATGGGCAGTGAAGCTCTGCTCGAAGGTGAGCTGGGCGTTGCCGATGACCCCGGCGTCGGTCTTCGTCCGGTGGCAGGACTCGCAGCTGACCCCCTCGCGGTCCACGTCATCGAGCGCGCTGCCATCGGTGGGAACACCGTGTCCCTGGACGTACGAGCTGGGCGAGTGGCAGCGCAGGCACCACTGGCCGATGCCGAGCACATCCTGATTCGCAACGGTGAGCGCGGCCTGGTACAGCGGGTCGCGAATCGCGTTGGCCATCATGGTGGCGGACCAGCTGTCCCAGGGCATGTAGGGAGTCGCCCCGCCCACCGACTCGGTGGAGTGACAGCTCCTGCAGGCGTCCGGCCCCTGGAACCCGGCTCCCCCGGCCAGACCTCCAGGCGGCGTGCCGGCGCCGAAGTCGATGGGCCCGGCGTCGACCGGCGGCCCCGCATCGCGTGGCCCGGCGTCCGGTCGACCTGCGTCGGGAGGTCCGGCATCCGGCGGACCCGCATCGGGCGGACCGGCGTCCGGAGTCCCGGCATCCACGCCCGCCCGTACGGAGATCCGGAGGATCTGTCCCTCGCCGCTGCCCTTGATACGGCTCAGGTAGAGCTGCTCGTCCGGTCCGACGAGGAAGCGGGTGATGGTCTCGAACCCGCTCCCGAAGTCAGCCCGGGGGGCCGCCACGAAGCCGTCCCGGTTCGCATTGGGGGTCAGGGTCCAGAGGTTGCCGTTGGCGTTGTCGCCGAAGAAGTACCGGCCGCGGTAGGGAGCGGGGAAACCCGCGCTGTCCACGAAGACGCCGCCGGTGATGCTCTGACAGTTGCCGTCGTTGTTCCCCAGAGCGCCGGCGTGCTCGCAGAAGTACGACGGGTCCACGCAGGGGGCGCCACCGCCGTTCGCGCCGAGGTTCGCGCACTGGCTCGTCGCGTACCCGAACGTCCCCTCGCGCCAGGGCCAGCCGTAGTGCTGACCCCTGGTGACGAGGTTCACCTCTTCGTAGCTGACCTCGCCCACGTCGCCGACCCACAGCCGCCCGGTCTGCGCGTCGAACCAGAATCGAAACGGGTTACGGAATCCCCACGACCAGATCTCGGTCCTGGGGGTTCCGGTGACGTTGTTCGGATCCGGCGCGCTCCCCGGGCTGCCGTTGCACGCCGGCACCTGGGTTCCGACGAGAGGGTTGTCGGCCGGGATGGTGCCGTCGAGGTTGATGCGCAGCACCTTCCCGTTGGCCGTGGTGAGGCAGGTCCCGATGTAATTGGTGACGTTTCCCGGCCCGGGCGGCAGGCCTGAGTTGGCTCCGGTGTCGCCGACGCCCACGTAGAGCTTTCCGTCCGGGCCGATGGCCAGCCCGCCTCCGTCGTGGTTCGCGGGTCCCTGGAGGTTCTGGAGCAGCACCAGGACTCCGGCCTGCGTCGGGCTGCAGTTCTGGCCGGCGCAGGCCAGCAGGTCGTTCGAGCCGAGCACGACGCGGAGCACGCGGTGCTTGTTGGCCGTCGTCGGGCCATCCGAGGCGTAGAAGTAGAGGAAGCCGTTGCTCTGGAACTGCGGATCCCTCTCGACGCCGAGGAGCCCCTTCTCGCTGTTGCTGTCCACGGCGAAGCTTCCCGCGGTCACGATGGTGCCGTCGGTGCGGCGGACCTTCACCGCGCCGGTCTTCTCGGTCATCACCACGCGGCCGTCGGGGAGGAATCGGAAGTCGGTGAGCTGACCTTGCCCGGAGACGAAGGTCGTCACCTCGAAGTTGTTGGCCGGACCTCCGGCGGTGAGCGTCTGGGCGCCGACGGGGAACGAGGCCCAGAGGGACAGCAGGAGGAGCCTGCGCATGCGTGGGAGCGGAGCAGAGCAAGTCGCACGCCCGCGCGAAAGCCGGACTGAAATTGCAGAATTCCACTGCTCCGCCACGGCAATGCCGGGCGCCGACCACGCCCGCCGTGGGCTGTCCACACCGGACGCGGTCCGGAAGGTCTAGACGCCGGCGCGGCGGATGCGTCCCTCCCCGGTCATCTCCCGGGCAGGTCCTTCAGCATCGTCTCGGCGTTGCTGACCTCGAACTTGCCCGGCGCCTCGACGTGGAGCGCCTTCACCACTCCGTCGTCGAGCAGCATGGAGAACCGCTGCGCGCGCACGCCCATCCCCTTCGGCGTGAGGTCCTGCTCCAGCCCGAGAGCGCGGGTCCAGAGCGCGCTGCCGTCGGCCATCATGCGGATGTTCCCGCCGGTCTTCTGGTCACGGCCCCAGGCCCCCATGACGAAGGCGTCGTTCACCGAGACGCACCAGATCTCGTCCACTCCGCGAGCCTTCAGCTCGGCGGCGTGCGCGAGGTAGCTGGGCACGTGCTTCGCCGAGCACGTCGGCGTGAAGGCGCCGGGGAGGCCGAAGAGGGCAATGCGCTTGCCGGCCACCAGCTTCGACACCTCGAAGGTGTTGGGGCCCAAGACGCACCCCGGTGTCTCCTGCTCGATGAACTCGCTCAGCGTCCCGTCGGGGACGCGCTGGCCGACCTGGATGGGCATGGAGGCCCGAGTAGCACGTCCCGCGCCGGGGGTTCCAGCGCCTCGGTGGGGTCGTCGCGCGGTCCACGCCAGAGCGCAGCGACTCGCCCCGGGCGATTCGTACGCGCGCTCACCGACGGCCCCCGGCGTCGGAGGCGTGACGTGGATGAGCGTCCGCGACTCATGCGACGCAAGCCCTGCGCGTCGCTCGGGTCGAGCGCAGCGCGAGGGACGTCCGCGACTGCCGTGGAGCCTCGTCGAGTTCGCACGGGGTCCTGACCGCCCCGTCTCCCGGGATTCCTCGTCGATCCGGGGCCTTCCGCCCGCGTGTCCCGCGAGGAGGTCTCCCTGGCACCCCTCCCTCGCACGGGCGAATTCGCGCCGCCCAGCTCGAAGGAGGAACACCATGTCGTCCGAACCTGCTCGCAACCTGGTGCACGGGCTCCTGCTCGCCGTCTGGGCGGCGGTGGGGGTCCTGGTCACGCTCGGCACGCTCGCTCACCCGGCCACGCTCCTCGGCGCCGGAGCGTTCTGGCTCTGGTTCGTGGGGTTCGCGGTGGCGACCACCGCGCTGATCACGAGGACCGGGACGCCGCTGGGGGCGCTGCTGGTGCACGGCGGTCTGCTCCTGGCCCTCTCGCTCGTGCCGCGCGTCTTCCCGTTCTCGCTCTTCCGGGCGGGCCTCGACATCCTGGGGAGGGCGTGAGGCATGCGCGCGCAGCCCGAGCTTCCGTCCATGCACAGCCCCGCATGGGTCGTCCAGTCCTGGATGTCCTTCGCGCTCTCGGTGTTGATGACCGCGGTCGGCATCTACTGCTTGCCGGACGGCGGGTGGGTGAAGGGCTTCCTGGCGATGGGCCTGCTCTTCACCGTCGGCTCGTCGTTGAGCCTGGCGAAGACGGTGCGCGATCTCCACGAGTCCGACCGGCTGACCGCGCGCATCGACGAGGCGCGGGTCACCAAGCTCATCGCGGAGCACGATCCGCTGAAGCCCGCGCTCTGAGCGGCGTGAAAATTCCCACATCGCCAGGGCCGCCACGGCGACGGATGCAGCGGGCCGGGCGCAACTGTCCAGGTAAGCTCGGCGGAGTGCGCTACTCTGGTCGGCCTTGAGACGTCTCCTCCTCGCAGTCGCCGTGCTCGCCGGCGGGCTCGCCCACGGCTCCTCCATCTACCCGCCGGAGGTCCGCGCGCACCTGTCGCTGTCGTACACGCCGGCCTGCACGCTCTGTCATGAGACACCGAGCGGAGGCTTCGGGACGGTCACCACGCCCTTCGGCAAGTCGATGATGGCTCGCGGCCTGGAAGCGCAGAACTTGTCCAGCCTGGACACGGCGCTGGACGCGCTCGCCGCGGAGCACACCGACAGCGACCACGACGGGGTCGGCGACATCGACGAGCTGAAGGCCGGGTCCGATCCGAACGTGGGGGGCGGTGGCTCGGTCACCCCGCCGAGCTACGGGTGCTTCGACGCGAGCGGACAGCCGGCGAGCCCGCTCACACTTCTCCCGCTGGCGCTGGTCTGGGTGCTGCTGCGGGTCCGCCGGGCCTGAGACCCCGCAATGGAGCGCGGGCGAACGCTCCTCCCGCCGGTGGTGTCCCGGGGGAGCTGCGTCGCCCGTCTCGAGGCTCGGCTCTTCCTAGACCGTTCGGCCTCTGCCGAAGATGAGCGAGAGGACCGCGAGGATGAGGAAGAGGAAGAACAGCACCTTGGCGATGCCCGCGGCGCCAGCCGCGATTCCGCCGAATCCGAAGACCGCCGCGATGATCGCGATCACGAAGAAGACAGCAGCCCAGTACAGCATTCGTGTGACCCCCTGCTGGAGTTGAACTCCCCCAAGCTGTGCCGCTCGACCGTGTCGGGGAAGTGGCGCTGTTCAGCGAAAAACGGACTTGCGCGGCGCACGGGGCGTGCCATCGCCCACCCGCCGCCCGCACCAGGGGCCGCTCTCAGCGCCCGGCTGCCGGACCTGCGCCCTTCGGGGCGAGCGGCTGCACCCGGTCGCCGTCGGACAGCTCGGCGCTCGGGTTGAGGACCACCTGCTCCCCTCCCTGGAGGCCGGAGAGGATCTGCACGCGGCGGCCATCGTCCTCGCCCGGCTGCACCTTGACGAGGCGGATCCGGTTCTCGGCCTCGAGCTTTGCGACGTAGACCGCGTCGCCACGCCAGGCGATCGCCTCACCGGGCACGAGCGGGGTGCGCTTGCCGGGGAAGCGAATCTTCACGTTGACGTAGCTGCCCGGATAGAGGCGCACCGGCTCGTTGGGCACGTCCACCTCCACCAGCATGGTGCGGGTGCGCGCGTCGATGCCCTGTGCCGTGCGGGTGACCTTCGCCTCGATGGGATGGCCCGGGTCGTCCGGCAGGGCGATGCTCACCGGGCTCCCAGGGTGGATGTCGGCGGCGTCGTCCTGTCCGACGTAGACCTGGACGCGCACGGTCCGCATGTCGGCGAAGTCGAAGAGTGGCTGAACCGCCTGGTTCGACGCGGTGCCCGCGGCCACCAGCGCGCCGGGGTCCACGTAGCGGGCGGTGACCACGCCGTCGAACGGAGCGCGGACCTGCTCGTAGCTCTGGAGCGCAAGCAGCTGCTGCAGCGTCGCGCGGGAGACCTGGAGCGCGCTCTCGGCGTTGTCCAGATCCTGCTGGGCGATGAATCCCTGGGGCCGGAGCTTCCGGGCCCGCTCGGCCTGGACGTTCTTGAGCTGGACGTCCGCCCGGGCACCCAGGACTTGCTGATCGGTCTCGGGCGACTCGAGGCGGGCGAGGAGGTCTCCCTTCCTCACCCGGGTGCCCTTGTCGACCAGGACCTCGCGCACGTAGCCGGCGACCTTCGAGTAGAGGGTGGCCTGGTTCCAGGCGCGTACCTCGCCGGGGATGCCGAGGGTGCGCTCGGCGTTGGAGAGCTCGACCGGAGCGAGGCGAACCACCGGGCCGTTGTCCTGCGCGACGGCCCGTGCCTGGCGTTCCTTGGCCTCGACGCCACGCCGTCCCAGGGCGAGGGCCACGACGCCGATGAGCGCGCCCAGGACGAGGACGATGGTCCCGATGGTGAGCGCACGCGGACGCGACTGCGGCGGCTCGGTCGGGGGGGCGGCCTCGACGGTGGGAGGCGGGGTGTTCACGGCGTGGATCTCGCTCATGCCAGCGCTCCAGGGTGTGCGCCCTGGCTCTCCTCCAAGAAACGCTCGTCCAGTCGATGCGCCTGGGGCTCCTTCCGCCGGAGCACCGAGTACACCACCGGAACGATGAACAGGGTGACGAAGGTCGCGACCAGCAGTCCGCCGATGACCGCGCGCCCGAGAGGAGCGTTCTGCTCGCCACCCTCGCCCAGGGCAAGAGCCATCGGCAGCATTCCGAGGACCATCGCCAGCGCGGTCATCAGCACCGGGCGCAGCCGAACCTTGCCCGCCTCCAGGGCGGCCTCCAGCGGCGAGAGCCGTCGGTCGGTCCGGATCTCGTTCGCGTACGAGACGAGGAGGATGCTGTTGGAGACCGCAATGCCCACCGACATGATCGCGCCCATGAACGACTCGACGTTGAGCGTGGTCCCGGTGACGGCCAGCATCCAGACGATACCCACCAGCGCTCCGGGAACTGCCGCGAGGATGATGAACGGATCGAGCCACGACTGGAAGAGCACGACCATCAGCAGATAGACCAGCACCACCGCGAGGATGAGCCCCGAGCCGAGCGCGCCGAACGAGGTCCGCATGCTCTCGATCTGCCCACGGACCGAGATCTTGACCCCCTTCGGCAACTCGGGGAGCGAGGCGATGGCCTTGTCGATGTCACGGGCCACGGAGCCGAGGTCGCGCAGGCCGGCGGCGGCCTGGACGTTGATCACCCGCTGGATGGTGGAGTGGTTCACCGAGGCGAGCGTCTTGCCCGGGGTGAGCTGGGAGAAGGTCCCGAGGTAGAGACTCCCAGGCGAGGAAGCGGCGTCGGTGAGCGTCCGGGTCGGCGTCTGGCGGAGCGGCTGGGCGCCGGAGGTCAGCGGGGTGGCGAGGAGGTCGCTCGTGCTCCGCATCGCGGGCAGCGGCGTCTGGACCGCGACGATGTAGTTCACGTTGTTCTGGGGGCTGAGCCAGAAGTTGGGAGCAACCAGCGAGCTGCTGGCCAGCGAGGTGAGGAGGTTGTTGGCCACGTCGCGCTGGGACAGCCCCACCTGAGCCGCGCGGAGTCGGTCCACGTCGAGGTTCAGCGTGGGGTAGTCGAGGACCTGAGGGATGCGCACGTCGACCACCCCGGGGATGCGCCGCAGCCGGGCGGCGATCTGCCGTCCCACGGTGAAGCCCGTATCCAGATTGTTCGACTCGATGACGACGTCGATCGGCGCGGGGAGGCCGAAGTTCAGCACCTGGGTCACGATGTCCGCGGGCTGGAAGTACACGGAGCTGCCGGGGAACGACTTCGGGAGCTCCTCGCGGATGCGCCTCATGTACCCCCGCGTGGGCTTGTGGCCGGGCTTCAGCGAAATGAGGATCTCCGCATCCTGCGGGCCGATGTTGTCGGTGGAGACGAAGGCCAGGTTGTACGAGAGCGGGATGCCGATGTTGTCGTTGAGCCCTTCCAGCTCGTCGGCGGGGATGATCTCGCGGATCTTCCGCTCGGCCTCGAGGACCAGCCGCTCGGTCTCGGTGATGCGGGTTCCGACCGGAGCGCGGAAGTGGAGGCGCATCAGCCCCACGTCGACGTCGGGAAAGAAGTCGAGCCCGACCACGAAGACCGGGAGGGCCGCCGAGATCAGGATCACCACGGCGAAGGCCCCGAGCATCCACGGCCGATGGTGGAGCGCCACGCCCAGCATCCGCCCGTAGGCGTCCTGGAAGCGGCCGAACCCCGCATCACGCCAGCGATTGAAACGGGCAAAGAGCCCGTTGCTCTTCTCGGGAGCGTGATGCCCTCTTCCTTCCAGGAGGCGCATCATCGTCGGCACCAGCGTCCGGCTCAGAACGTACGAGGCGAGCATCGAGAAGACGACGGCCGCCGCCAGGGGGGTGAAGAGAAAGCGGGCCGGGCCCGTGAGCAGAACCACCGGGAAGAAGACGATGCAGATCGTCAGCGTCGCGGCGAGGGCGGGTCTGGCCACCAGGTACGCGCCGTCGAGGATGGCGACGGTCAACGTTTTCCCCTCAGCGAGATTGCGATGGATGTTCTCGACCTCCACCGTCGCGTCGTCGACGAGCATGCCGATGGCCAAGGCCAGTCCGCCCAGGGTCATGAGATTCAGCGTGTTGCCGGTGAGGAACAGGCCGCCGATGCCGACGAGGATGGCCAGGGGGATGGAGCTGGAGACGATGGCCACGCTCCGGAAGCTCCCCAGGAAGAAGAGGATCATCAGCGAGACGAGGATCGAGCTGATGACCGCCTCGTGGAGCACGTTCTTCAGCGCGGCGCGGACGAAGATCGACTGGTCGAAGTCGAGCTTGAGCGTGATGCCGTCCGGTGCGGCCGCCTGGATGGAGGGGAGCAGGCTCTTCACCCCGTCCACGACCGCAAGGGTGCCGGCGTTGGAGTGCTTCAGGATGACGAGGTAGCTGGCCCGCTTGCCGTCGATGTGGACGATGTTCTGCTGGACCGCGTAGCCGTCGCGGACGTGCGCCACGTCACGGAGCAGCACCGGGGCTCCGTTCACCACCTTCACCGGGATGGCGTTGAACTGCTCGACCGTCGTCGGGCTGGAGTTGAGCTTGATGTTGTACTCGGTGGACCCGATCTGCGCGGTCCCGGCGGGGACGATGACGTTCGACTGGAGCAGCGACTGCACCACGTCGTTGGGGGAGAGCCCCTTGGCCGCGGTGGCCGCCGGGTCCACGTCCACCATGATCTGCCGCTGTTTGCCGCCGTAGGGCCCGGGGATGGAGGTGCCGGGGATGGTGAAGAGGCGGACCCGGAGGAAGTTCAGTCCGTAGTCGAACAGCTGCTGCTCCCCGGCAGTGTTGCTGGCGACGTTGACCTGCACCACCGGCACGTTGCCGGCGTTGAACCGGAGCACGTTCGGGGGCTGGATGCCGGGAGGCATGATCCGGCTGGCGGTGAGAGACACCGAGGTGATCTGCGCGATGGCGGTGCCGAGGTCCGCGTCGGGCTCGAAGTAGAGCTTGAGCAGCCCCACCCCGGCGATGGACTGCGACTCGATGTGGGTGATGCCGTCGACCGTGGTGGAGTAGGCGCGCTCGCTGATCAGGACGATCCGGCGCTCCATGTCCTCCGCGGACAGGCCGGGGTAGTTCCACACCACCACCACCACCGGAATGTCGATCGAGGGAAAGATGTCGGTCCGCATCCGCGTGACCGAGAGCAGCCCGGCGATGAAGATGAGCGCCGAGAAGACCGCCACGGTGTAGGGCCGGCGCAGGGCCAGCCGGACGATCCACATGAGATTTCCCGAGCCTCCGGAGCGACCCCTCGTACTAACGGGCGGGCCGACGCCAGCCCACCCGTCTCGTCATGCCAGACATGCCGGACACGCACGAGCCGACGATGCTTGCTACCACAACGTTTCCATTTGCCGGGTGTCGGCCCTCCGGACGATGCCCTCTTCCCAGGAAAAAGGTGCAGTTCGCCCCGGACTGGAGCATGAGGGGGCCGTGCTCCGACGGACCCTCCTGGCCCTCCTTCTTGCGCTGATTCCCGGGACTTCCCGTGCACAGTCCCCCACCCTGGATGCCGGCACAGCCCCCGGTCTCGCGGCGTCCGACGCACCGCGGCTTCTCCACCTCGACGAGGCCGTCCAGGCAGCCGTCCAGAACCAGCCGCAGCTGATCCAGGCCCGGGCCAGCGCCGCGGCGGCCGAGGGACGGGTCATCCAGGCGCGATCGCCCCTGCTGCCGCAGATCACCCCCCAGGCCTCGTGGATCCGGAGCTACCGGGCACTGACCTCGGTCGGAACCGGCGGGACGGGAACGACGCCGAACGTGTCGCAGTGTGTGAGCAGCACCTGCAACACATGGCGATTCGGTGTCGCCGGCAGCCAGACCCTCTGGGATCCATCCACCTGGGCCGGCTGGGAGTCCGCTCAGCGCAGCGCCGAGGCGCTGAACGCGACCGCCGTCGCGACTCTCAACACCGTCGTCCTGAACGTCCGGACCTTCTACTTCCAGGCGCGGGCCACCCGGGACCTGGTCGAGGTGGCACAGGAGACGCTGAAGAATCAGATCACCCACCAGCAGCAAGTCGAGGGTTTCGTCCGGGTCGGGACCCGTCCGGAGATCGACCTCGCGCTGGCGAGGCTCAACGTCGCCAACGCCCGGGTGCAGCTGATCAACGCCCAGAACGCCGACCGCATCGCCAAGGCCCAGCTCAATCAGGCCATGGGGTTGCCGGGCACCACGGACTACATGGTGGCCGGGGACGAGCTGCCTCCGGTGGACGTCGAGGACCGCCCGCTGCCCTTCTTGTTCGACCAGGCGCTTTCTTCCCGTCCCGAGCTCACCTCGTTCGAGTATTCCCGGCAGGCTTCGGGAAAGGCCCTCGACTCGGCCAAGTGGGGGTGGAGCCCCACCATCGACTTCAGCGGGAGCTACTTCAAGGCGGGCCCCCAGCTGAGCGCTCTGGCGGATAGCTGGGCCTTTGGCTTCACCCTGACCTGGCAGCTGATACAGGGTGGGCTCACAGTGGGCAGGGTGAAGGAGGCGGAGCAGAATCTGGTGGGCTCCACCGCCGCGCTCACCGGAGAGCAGCTCCAGGTGCGCTTCGACGTGGAGCAGGCCGAGGCCACGCTCCTCGGCAACAAGGAGTCGGTGGTGGCCGCCCAGGACGCCGTGGACAACGCGAAGGAGCAGCTCCGGCTGGCCGAGGGTCGCTATCAGGCCGGAGTGGGGACCATCATCGAGCTGAGCGACGCGCAGGTGCAGCTCACCAACGCCGCGGCCCAGCTGGTCCAGGCGCAATTCAATCTCGCGGCCGCCCGGGCCAGGCTGCTCGCCGCGCTCGGCCGACAGGACTGACCGTGCTGGAGAACACGCCCGAGCAGCCTCCCCTCCCCGGCGCGCCCGGGCCACGGCTGGCACACACCCGGCGCAGGTGGATCATCGTCGCGGCCGTCCTCGTCGTCCTGGTGGGCGTCTTCCTCGTCCGGCGCGGGAAAGGCTCGAGCCAGCCCACCGGCCCGGGAGCCAGCGCCCGCGTCGTGCCGGTGGGAGTGACTCCGGCCGAGCGGCGCGACGTGCCGATCTGGGTGGAGGGCCTGGGGAACGTCACCTCGCTCGCCACCGTGACCATCCGCGCCCGGGTGAGTGGACAGATCGTCTCCGTCGCCTTCCAGGAAGGGACACGGGTCAAGGTCGGTGACGTGCTGGTGCAGATCGATCCCCGGCCGTTCAGGATCGCGCTGCAGCAGGCGCAGGCCACCTACCAGCGAGACCTCGCGACCCTGCACAACAACGAGCGCGACCTGGTCCGCTACAAGGATTTGATCGGCCAGAAGCTCATCGCCCAGCAGCAGTACGACGCGCAGGTGGCGACCGTGGAGTCGGCCAAGGCGACGGTGGCCCTCGACCAGGCGGCGGTGAACAACGCCCGGCTGAACCTCCAGTTCTCGAGCGTCACCTCTCCCATCAACGGCCTGGCCGGGGTTCGCCAGGTCGACGTGGGCAACCTCGTGACGCCCACCGACGCGAACGGCATCGTGGTCCTCACCCAGATGGACCCCATCGCCGTCCTCTTCACCCTTCCGCAGGACGACCTTCCCCGGGTGGCTGCGGCGTTCGCGAAGGGGCCGCTCACCGTCGAGGCCTGGGACCGAGGCGGGCTGGCCAAGCTCGGCGAGGGGAAGCTCACCGTCATCGACAACCAGGTGAACCCGGGCACGGCCACCATCCGGCTCAAGGCCGAGTTCGCCAACTCGGACTTCCGGCTCTGGCCCAGCCTGTTCGTCAAGGCGCGGATGCACCTCGAGACCCGCCAGAACGTCATCGTCGTGGCCACCCCCGCGATCCAGCGTGGCCCGAACGGGACATTCGTCTACGTGGTGAACCCCGACAGCACGGTGGCGGTGCACAACGTGCAGGTGGACACGGTGCAGGGCTCGGTGACGGTGATCGCCCAGGGGGTCCAGGCGGGTGACCGGGTGGTGGTCGACGGCCAGAACCAGCTCCGCGTGGGAGCGAAGGTGGACCCGCGCGCCGTGCCCCTGTCTCCGGCGCAAGGCGCGCAGCAGCCCGCGCAGCCCGTGGCACCCGTCCAGGCCGAGTCCGGCGGACGGCAGCAGCCGCAGGGGGCTCCGGCGCCGCAGCAGACGGGAACCCGTGCCCAGCCGCGGCAGCAGCCGCAGGGCCGGACCGCGCAGCAGGGCGGTCCCCGGGAGGCGAGCGCGCAGTGAGCATCAGCGAGCCGTTCATCAAGCGACCGGTGGGGACCACGCTCCTCACCGTGGGCTTGACGCTCGCCGGGCTCGTCGCCTTTCGCCAGCTACCCATCTCCGCGCTGCCGCAGGTGGACTACCCCACCATCGTGGTGTCGACGACCTTCCCCGGCGCGTCGGCCCAGACGATGGCCTCCAGCGTGACGGCGCCGCTGGAGCGCCAGTTCGGGCAGATCCCCTCGCTGGCCCAGATGACCAGCGTGAGCAGCGCGACCAGCTCGCAGATCACGCTCCAGTTCACGCTCGACCGGAGCATCGACGCGGCCCAGCAGGACGTGCAGGCGGCGATCAACGCGGCCTCGAGCGTCCTTCCCCCGAACCTCCCCGCCCCTCCGACCTACAGCAAGAGCAACCCCGCCGACGTCCCCATCCTCACCCTGGCCATCACCTCGGACACCCTGCCCCTGCCGCAGGTCAACGACTACGCCGACAGCATCCTGGCCCAGAAGATCAGTCAGGTCTCGGGGGTCGGGCTGGTCACGCTCGGTGGCGCGCAGCGGCCGGCGGTGCGAGTGCAGGTGGACCCGGAGGCGCTCGCCGGGACGGGTCTCACCCTCGAGGACGTGCGGACGGCGCTGGTCGCGGCGAACATCAACGCGCCCAAGGGCACGCTGGACACCCCACGCCAGGAGTACACGCTCCAGACCGACGACCAGCTGATGGACGCGAAGTCCTTCGCCCCGGTGGTCCTGGCCTACGTCAACGGCGCGCCGCTGCGCCTGAGGGACGTCGCCCGTTCGGTGGACGCGGTCGAGAACGCGCAGCTCGCCGGCTGGGCGAACGAGCACCGAGCGATCATCCTCAACGTCCAGCGGCAGCCGGGAGCCAACGTCATCCAGGTCGCGGACCGGGTGAAGACGCTCCTGCCGCAGCTGGAGGCCAGCCTCCCGCAGGGCATCCACGTCGCGATCCTCAGCGACCGCACCGAGACGGTGCGCGCCAGCGTGAAGGACGTGGAGTTCACCCTGGTCCTCACCATCTTCCTGGTGGTGGCGGTGATCTACGTCTTCCTGCGCAACCTGCGCGCGACCACCATCCCCGGCATCACCGTACCGCTGAGCCTCATCGGCACCTTCGGGCTGATGTACCTGCTGGGGTACAGCCTGAACAACCTCTCGCTCATGGCGCTGACCATCTCGACCGGCTTCGTGGTCGACGACGCCATCGTCATGATCGAGAACATCAGCCGCTACATCGAGGAGGGCGACTCGCCCTTCCGGGCGGCGATCAAGGGCGCAGGGCAGATCGGCTTCACCATCGTGTCCCTCACCGTCTCGCTGGTCGCGGTGCTGGTGCCGCTCCTCTTCATGACCGGGCTCATCGGCCGGCTGTTCCGCGAGTTCGCGGTGACGCTCGCCCTGGCCATCGGCGTGTCGGCCGTGCTGTCGCTGACGCTCACCCCGATGATGTGCGCCTGGATCCTCAAGCCCGAGCCGCCGCCCGATCAGCGCGGGCGCTTCTACGCCTTGAGCGAGCGGACCTTCGAGCGCGTCATCGCCGCGTACGGGCGCGGGGTGGACTGGGTGCTCCGGCACCAGCCGCTCACCCTGGCGATCACCATCGGCACCTTCCTCCTCACCGTCCTGCTCGCCTTCACCATCCCCAAGGGGTTCTTCCCGGTCCAGGACACCGGGCTCATCACCGGGATCACCGAGGCGGACCCGGACGTGAGCTTCTCCAGGATGTCCGACCTGCAGCAGAAGGTGGTCGCGGTGGTGCGAGCGGACCCGGACGTGGTCGCGGTCGCCTCCTTCATCGGCGCGGACGGGACGAACCCCACCACCAACAGCGGCCGCATCTCGATCACCCTCAAGCCGCGGGACGAGCGGCACGACAACGCCACGGAGATCATCGCCCGGTTGCAGCCGAAGCTCGCCCAGGTGGGAGGGATCTCCGTTTACCTGCAAGCGGTGCAGGATCTGCAGATCGAGACCCGGCAGAGTCGCACGCCGTACCAGTACACCCTGGAGGACGCCGACCCCGGCGAGCTCGCCGCCTGGGCGCCGAAGCTCCTGGCGAAGCTGCGGGCCGTGCCCGAGCTGAGGAACGTCGCCACCGACCAGCTGGGGAACGGACCGGTGACGCTGCTCAACATCGACCGGGACACGGCCTCACGCCTCGGCATCTCCACCCAGGCGATCGACGACACGCTCTACGACGCGTTCGGCCAGCGCCAGGTGTCCATCATCTTCACCCAGCTGAACCTCTACCGGGTCATCCTCGAGGTGAATCCCGAGCTGGCGAGGGGGCCCCGCGCCCTCGACCGGATCTACGTGAGGAACGCCACCGGCGCTCCGGTGCCGCTCTCGGCGGTGGTGCAACGGGTGGAGACCACCGCGCCGCTCACCGTGAACCACCAGGGACAGTTCCCCTCGGTGACCCTCTCCTTCGACGTAGCGCCCGGATATTCGCTCGGCGCGGCGGTGAAGGCGATCCGACGGGCGACGGACGAGATCGGGCTTCCCCGCGGGCTCAACGCCAGCTTCCAGGGGACTGCGCAGGAGTTCCGCGACAGCCTGGCCAACGAGCCCATCCTGGTGCTGGCCGCGCTGATCACCGTCTACATCGTGCTCGGTGTCCTCTACGAGAGTTACATCCACCCGATCACCATCCTCTCCACGCTGCCCTCGGCCGGCGTGGGAGCGCTGCTGGCGCTGATGGTGTGCGGGATGGAGTTCGACATCGTCGCGCTGATCGGGATCGTCCTCCTCATCGGCATCGTGAAGAAGAACGCGATCATGATGATCGACTTCGCGCTCGAGGCCGAGCGCGAGGAGAAGCTCACGCCCATCGAGTCGATCAAGAAGGCGTGCCTCCTCCGCTTCCGGCCGATCATGATGACCAGCTTCGCCGCGCTCCTCGGCGGTCTCCCGCTGGCGCTGGAGGGAGGCACCGGCAGTGAGCTCCGCAAGCCGCTCGGGGTGAGCATCGTCGGCGGGCTGCTGATCAGTCAGGTGCTCACGCTGTACACGACGCCGGTCATCTACCTGTACATGGAGCGGTTCGGCCGGTGGATCTCGGCGCGGCGCCGGCCCGGAAAGGCGCACACCGCGCCCGAGGGAGTTCCGGGGTGAGCCCGCACGGCGAGGAGCGCCCCGGCGGCGCTTCCGGACCGGGCGGCGCCGGCGGCGTGGTCCTGGCGCGCGGCGCGGCGAGCCTCTCCGAGCCCTTCATCCGCCGGCCGATCGGCACCTCGCTGCTCGCCGCGGCCATCATCCTACTCGGGGCAACCGCCTACACCCAGCTTCCGGTGGCGCCCCTGCCCAAGGTGGACCTGCCCACCATCTCGGTCAACGCCAGCCTCCCCGGGGCGAGCCCCGAGACGATGTCCTCGGCGGTCGCGACTCCGCTGGAGCGCCGCCTGGGACGGATCGCCGGGCTGACCGACATGACGTCCACCAGCTCGCTCGGCTCGACCTCGATCACCCTCCAGTTCGATCTGGATCGGGACCAGGACTCGGCCGGGCGAGACGTGCAGGCGGCGATCAACGCGGCGGCGGCGGATCTCCCCACCAACCTCCCCTTCCGCCCCAACTACCGGAAGGTGAACCCCACCGACACGCCGATCATGATCCTGGCGCTCACCTCGGCGACCGTTCCGCTTCCTCAGGTCTTCGACGCCGCGGACACCATCCTCGGCCAGCGCATCGCCCAGGTGGAGGGCGTGGGGCAGGTGTTCGTCGGCGGCGGACAGCAGCCGGCGGTCCGGATCCAGGTGGACCCGGAGGCGGCCGCCGGCGTGAACCTCACCCTGGCGGACGTCCGGAACGTGCTCAACGGCGCCTCGGTGAATCGGCCGGTGGGCGGGATGGGCAACGAGTTCGACGCCACCACCCTGGCCACCAACGATCAGCTCTTCCGTGCCGACGAGTATCGCGACCTCCTCCTCGCCCCGACCCCCAACCGGATCGTCCGGCCGGGGGG
>Ga0081540_1002026_pt1 | contig 16911 bp, 12 predicted proteins | sample TabmetS2T1R1_FD_71024 | JGI IMG/M metagenome (GOLD analysis project Ga0081540, IMG submission 71024) | Tabebuia heterophylla rhizosphere microbial communities from the University of Puerto Rico - S2T1R1 | ecosystem: Host-associated > Plants > Roots > Rhizosphere ... | reverse complement strand
CGGCGCGTGGTCCGGATCGAGCCGGATCCGCGGCGACTGCGCGAGCTGGACGTCTCGCTCGCGGAGGTCCGCCAGGCAGTGCAGTCCGCGGACGCCGAGTCGACCGCGGGAAGCCTGGTCGACCGGAACCGACGGACCGAGCTGTCGGCCAGCACCGCGGTGAACGGGGTCGACGATCTCCGCCGGCTGGTGGTCGCACGGCGCGGGGGACGCCCCATCCTCCTCGGCGACGTGGCGCAGGTCACCGACGGACCGGAGCGCGATCCGGCGGTGGTCCTGACCGCCAGCCGGCAACGCCCCGCGTTCGAGGAGGCGGTCTCGGTGGACGTGGCGAAGCGACGCGGCGCCAACGCCACCGTGCTCGCCGATCAGGTGAAGGCCCGGCTGGCCGCGCTGAAGGGAGGGCTCCTTCCCGCGACCGTGCAGGTCGAGCTGACCCGCAACTCCGGCGAGACCGCGCGCGACCGCTCGGACGAGCTGATCCGGCATCTGCTCATCGCCACTCTGTCGGTGGTGACGCTGGTGGGCTTCGCGATGGGCTGGCGCTCGGCGCTGGTCGTGGGCATCGCCGTCCCGGTGACGCTGTCCCTCACCCTCCTCATCAACCAGCTGCTGGGCAACACGCTGAACCGCATCACCCTCTTCGCCCTCATCTTCTCCATCGGCATCCTGGTGGACGACGCGATCGTGGTGGTGGAGAACGTGCACCGCCACCTCCTCCAGCCCGGCCGGAAGCAGGGACTGGTGCGGACTGTGCTCGACGCCGTCGACGAGGTCGGCAACCCCACCATCCTCGCCACCTTCGCGGTCATCGCCGCGATCCTTCCCATGGGATTCGTCCGCGGGCTGATGGGCCCGTACATGCGGCCCATCCCCATCGGCGGGAGCCTTGCGATGCTCTTCTCGCTCGGCGTCGCGTTCGTCGTTGCTCCCTGGGCTGCGCTCCGGCTCCTGGGACACGAGCACCAGCGAGCCGCGGGCGAGGCGCGCGAGACCTGGTCCACGCGGACCTATCGCCGGATCATGCGGAGCCTGCTGCACTCCGGCCGGGCCCGGCTCGGATTCCTCGTTCTGATCCTCGCGCTCTTCGCGGGAGCGGTCGCGCTGGTCGGGGTGGGCTTCGTGCGGCTAAAGATGCTCCCCTTCGACAACAAGTCCGAGTTCCAGGTCTTCGTCGACCTTCCGGCGGGCGCGCCGCGAGAGCAGTCGCTCGCCGTGGGACAGCAGCTGGGACGCGTCCTGCTGGCGGATCCGGACGTCGAGGGCGTTCAGGTTCACTCGCTCACCCCGACGCCGATGACCTTCGTGGGGATGGTCCGCCACACCTTCCTCCGCGGCGCCCCGGAGCAGGTGGACCTCGCCGTGCAGCTGGTCGGGAAGCACGTACGGAGACGCTCCAGCCACGACGTCGCCACCGCGCTCCGCCCGAAGCTGACGGCGATCACCGCGCCACTCGGCGCCCGGCTCCGGCTGGTGGAGATTCCTCCCGGTCCGCCGGTGCTGGCGACGATGGTGGCCGAGATCTACGGACCGAGCGCCGCCGCGCGCGACGGGTATGCCGCACAGGTGCGCGACGCCTTCCGCAGCACGCCGGGGGTGGTGGACGTCGACTCGTCCCTGGAGGCGGTGACGCCCCGGACCGAGCTTCGCGTGGACCGCGAGCGCGCGGCGCTGCAGGGCGTCGACCCGGCCGCCGTGGTGGAGGCGCTGGCCCTCACCCAGCCGGGCACGGAGCTCGGAACCCTGCGCGTCGGTCGCGGCACGACCCGGGTCCCCATGCTCCTCGGGCTCTCCCCCGCGCACCGTGCTGGACTCGCCGACCTGCTGCAGATCCCGGTCCAGGGCGAGCGCGGCGCGGTCCCGCTGGAGACGCTGGTGCACCCGGTCGAGGAGAACGGAGCGCCGCGCTTCCACAAGAACCTCCTCCCCGTGAGCTACGTCCTCGCCGAGCTCTCGGGCAGCGAGGAGAGCCCGGTGTACGCGCTCGTGGCGCTGAACCGGAAGCTGGACGCGCTCCGACCGCAGGGCGAGCCCGTTCCGAGGTACGGGCTCGCGATGCCGCCTGACACCGAGCGGTTGTCGATGAAGTGGGACGGCGAGTGGCACATCACGCTCGAGGTGTTCCGGGACCTCGGGCTCGCCTTCGCAGCCGTGCTGGTCCTCATCTACCTGCTGGTCGTCGGCTGGTTCGACAGCTTCCTGGTTCCCTTCGTCGTCCTGCTCCCCATCCCCCTGAGCCTGATCGGCATCCTCCCGGCGCACGGGCTGCTCGGCGCGTTCTTCACCGCGACCAGCATGATCGGCTTCATCGCCGGCGCGGGAATCATCGTCCGCAACAGCATCATCCTCGTCGACTTCATCCGCTTGAAGGTCTCGGAGGGCATGCCGCTCGAGGCCGCGGTCGAGGAGGCCGGCGTCGTCCGATTCCGGCCGATGCTGCTCACCGCGGCGGCGGTCGTCGTCGGGAGCGCCGTGATGCTGGCCGACCCCATCTTCCAGGGGCTGGCGATCAGCATGATGGCCGGCGAGATCGCGGCGACGTTGCTTTCCCGGATCGCGGTGCCGGTGCTGTACACCGTGCTCGCGCGGCGATTCACCCTCGGGCCGGCGGTCCCGGTCGCGGTCCTCGAGCCTCCGGAGGCTCCACCGAGTCGGGGAGCCCTGGGCGCAAAGCCCCTCTGAGCATCGACGTGGCGTCGGAGTTACGCTGCCCGACGTGCGCCTGACGCCCGGAACCCGCGTGGGTCCGTACCAGGTGGTGCTGCTCCTCGGTCGGGGAATGTCCGAGGTCTACCGCGCGACCGACACTCGGCTCGGGCGGGACGTGGCGCTCAAGGTGGTGGGTGAGGCCCTGGGAGCACACGGTCCGGCGGTCGAGCGATTCGAGCGCGAGGCCCGACTCGCGGCGTCGCTGAGTCATCCCAACGTCGTGGCCCTCTACGATGTGGGGTTCCACGACGGTCAGCCGTACTTCGTCACCGAGCTCCTCCAGGGACAGACGTTGCGCGAACGGCTCGCCGAGGGGCCGGTCCCGGTGCCAACCGCGGTCGACTGGGCCATCCAGGCGGCCGAGGGACTGGCGGCGGTTCACGAGCGAGGCATCGTCCACCGCGACCTGAAGCCCGAGAACCTGTTCATCACCCGTCTCGGACAGGTGAAGCTGCTCGACTTCGGCATCGCCAAGATCGTCGAGGCCGCGCAGCAGGTCACCGGGCCACGCGGCCTCAACGACGAGACACGCGGCGGCTCCGGCGGAAGGACCACCACCGGGACCGTCGTCGGAACCCCCGGATACATGGCGCCCGAGCAGGTCCGCGGCGCGGCGGTGGACGTGCGGACCGACGTCTTCAGCCTCGGAGCCGTGCTCTACGAGATGCTCTCCGGGCGTCGCGCCTTCGAGGGCCAATCGGTGGTGGAGGCCGGATACGCCATTCTCCACGCAGAGCCCGATCCGCTTCCGGTCGCCGTCCCTTCCCCGGTGGCAGCGAGCGTCCGGCGCTGCCTGGAGAAGGACCCGGGGCGCCGGTTCTCGTCCGTTCCCGAGCTCACCGCGGCGCTCCGTGAGGTGGCTCCCCCGGTCTCCGGAGGCAGCGCGAATGCTCGGCTGGCGGACGGGCCGTCGGCGGGATCCCGTCCGCCCGCGCCCCTGCGGCGCCGCCTCCTTCCGATCTGGATCGCTGCGGGGCTGCTGCTCGGTCTCGGAGCCATCCTGCTCTGGCGGGGCTGGAAGGCCGATGCCTTCTGGCGGAACCCGCTGGCGAACGCGCGCTTCCAGGCGTTGACCGATTCGGAAGAGCCCGAGCACTCGGCGGCCATCTCCAGGGACGGACAGGTCGTCGCCTTCCTGTCGGCCCGCGATGGACCGACCGACGTCTGGTTCACCCGCGTCGGAGGCGGCGACCCGCTCGACGCGACACGGGGGCGCATCCCCGAGATCGTCCTCAATCGCGGTGTGCGGATGCTGAGCTTTTCCCCGGATGGGGCCTTCGTCACCCTCTGGCTCGGCGCGTCGGAGCGCCTGAAGCGCAGGGAGATCGACACCTGGGCCATTCCGACCTTGCCCGGAGAGCCGCGCCGGTTTCGAGCGGGCGTGGTCGAAGCGGACTGGTCCCCCGATGGACGGCGGCTCGTGTACCACCAGCCCACCTCGAACGACCCGACGTTCATCGAGGACGAGAGCGGCCAGGCCCGGCAGATCTACGTGGTTCCCGGGACGGACAAGAAGCACGCCCACTTCCAGACCTGGTCACCGGATGGCGCCTTCATCTATTTCGTCCAGGGCGACATCCCCAATCCCCGGGGACCCATGGACATCTGGAGAACGACCCCGTCCGGGACCTCGGTCGAGCGGATCACCTTCCACGATTCGCGGGTGACCCATCCGACGTTCCTGGACCGCTCGACGCTGCTCTACCTCGCGACCACACCCGACGGCGCCGGGCCGTGGATCTACGGCCTGGACGTGGAGCGCCGCATCCCGCACCGCCTCAGCACAGGGCTGACCCGCTACACCTCTCTCTCGGCGAGCTCTGATGGGCGCCGGCTCGTCGCGACCACGGCGCAGCTGCGGACGTCGCTCTGGCGAGCGTCGCTCGACGGCCGCCCCGCCGCGAGCGCGGATGCGACCCAGCTCAAGCTTCCCACGCCACAGGGCCGCTGGCCGCGCCTCGGTCCGGGCTACCTGCTCTACGTCTCGACCAGTGGGACCGGCAACCGTCTCTGGAAGATCGTCGGAGAATCTGCCTCCGAGATCTGGGCCACTCAGACGGGCCAGCTCCTCGGGGCTCCGGCGATCTCCCCCGGCGGAGACCGGATTGCCGTCTCGCTCGAGGACGGGACCCACCGGCGGCTGCTCGTGATGTCAGCGGACGGAGCGGCACTCCACGTCGCGAGCGAGGCCCTGGTCCTCCGGGGCGGACCCGCGTGGTCGCCGGACGGGAAGTCCGTCGTCACCGCCGCTGACGAGGGAGGACTGCCGCGCCTCGTCCGCGTGGACGTCGAGAGCGGCGCCACGACCCAGCTCACGACCGAGTACGCGTTGGACCCGGTGCCAGCCCCTGGCGGGGATCTCATCGCCTACTCGGGGCAGGACGTCGGAACGGCCTTCCCGGTGAAGGCGATCACGCCCGCCGGCATTCCCCATGCGATGCCGGAGCTGGTGCTCTACCGAGGCGCCCGGCGGTTCCGGTTCCTGCCCGGACAGCCGGGCCTGGTCGTGGCCCGCGGGGACGTGGAGCACCGCAACCTCAGGGTGCGAGACCTCGCAAGTGGCTCCGAGCGCGAGCTCACCGCGTTCGGGCGGGAGATCCTGATGGAAGACTTCGATCTCTCGCCAGACGGGAAAACGCTGGTGTTCGAGCGGGTGCAGGAGAGCTCTGACGTGGTGCTCATCGACCGCCCCGACCGATGAGCAACTGGATGGCGAGTACAGCCCAGCCGCGTCCGACCCCGGAGACGCGATCCGCAACTCGTCCGCCGCTAGGATCCGCCGCCATGCGCCCACTCGCCTTCGGTCTCGTCCTCGGAGTGCTCGGCTTCGTTCCCCACGCCCGTGCCGATGACGCCGGCGGCGCCACGCTCGTCGTCCCGTCGGATCTGAAGTGGGCGGAGAACCCGAGCCGCCCAGGCGCGTGGCAGGCGGTGGTCGAGGGAGATCCGAAGACCGGGCCCAGTCACTTCTTCCTCAAGTACGCGAAGAACTTCGACGGAGGCCCCCATCATCACTCGTCGGATCACGGCGGCTACGTGATCTCTGGCACCGTGCTCCTCACCGTGGACGGGAAGGAGACTCGCCTTCCGGCGGGCTCGTTCTTCTGGATCAAGGGCGGGAAGGTCCACGCCGTCCGCTGCGAGGCGGAGTGCATCCAGGCAATCGACGTACGCGGCAAGTGGGACGCGATCCCCGATCCCAAGCCGCCCCCGGCGAAGTAGCGCCGCCCGGAGCGCGCTGCTCACAGCTGTGCGAGCGCGTCCTTGTAGAGTTCGTCGATCAACGCCTGGTACTTCCGCTCCACCAGCTGGCGCTTGAGCTTCAGGCTCGGGGTGAGGTCGCCGCTCTCCACCGTCATGTCCTGCGGGAGGACGACGAACCGCTTGATGCTCTCGAAGCTCGCGAGCTGACCGTTGAGCGTCGTCACGCACTCCTGGACGAGGGAGTGAACCTCCGGCATCCGCACCAGCTCCTCGTAGCTCTTCTCCGTCATCCCGCGGGTGTCGGCCCAGGCACGGATCGACTCGGGATCGATGGAGATCAGCGCGGAGACGAAATGGCGGTTGTTTCCGATCACCAGGACCTGACTGACGCTCGGACAGGCGACCTTGAGCTTCAGCTCCAGCTCCGAGGGCACGACGTACTTCCCCTGCGAGGTCTTCAGCAGATCTTTCTTGCGGCCGGTGATGGAGAGGAAGCCGTCCTCGATCTTCCCGAGGTCGCCGGTGTGCAGCCACCCTTCGCCATCCAGCGCGTCGGCGGTCATCTCGGGCAGCCCGTGGTAACCGCGCATCACTCCACGCCCACGGATCAGGACCTCTCCGTCCTCGGCGATCTTCAGCTCGGTGCCGGGAAGCGGCGGCCCGACCGTCCCGAGCCGGTAGCGCCTGGGGAGATTCACGCAGGTCGCCGCGCTGCTCTCGGTCAGGCCGTAGCCCTCGAGGATGAGCACCCCGGCTGCGTGGAAGAACTCCGAGATGGTCCGTGACAGCGGCGCGCTTCCCGAGACGAAGAACCGCAGCCGGCCCCCGAAGCGCGCCTGGAGCTTGGAGAAGACCAGCCGCGAGGCGATGGCGTGCTTCGCGGCCAGCAGCGGCCCGGGCGACGCTCCGGCCTGCCGCAGGCGAGAGACCTCGGCGCCGACCCCCATGGCCCACTTGAAGATCGCGTAGGTGGCGCCGCCGGTCTCCCTCGCCCCTCCGATCACCCGGTTGTAGATCTTCTCGAAGATTCGCGGCACCGCGGCGATGAACGTCGGACGGACGCGGGACAGGTTGTCCACCAGCCGGTCCACCCGTCCGTCGATCGCCGTCACGAAGCCGATGCGCAGCTGCGCGACCTCGAGCACCTTCCCGAAGATGTGGGCCAGGGGAAGCCAGAGGTACTGGACGTCGTCGGGAGTCAGCAGCCCGAGCGTGTCGATGGCCTCCGCCTCGTAGATCCACCCGTCGTGGACGAGCTCCACGCCCTTCGCGCGGCCGGTCGTGCCCGAGGTGTAGATGAGCGTGGCGAGGTCGCCGGGACGGACGGCGCGCGCGGTGCGCTCGTAGGCCGCTGGATCCCGGGCATCGTGCTCCCGCCCACGCTCCAGCAGCTGGGCGAGGGTGAGGATCCATCCATCGTTGCCCGGCGCGCCATCGAAGACGACGACCGCCTTCACCGTGGGGAGCTCGTCGCGGCGGCCGAGCAGCTTTCCGGCCTGCTCCTCGTTCTCGGCGAAGACGACGACCGCCGCCGAGTCGTTGACGATGAAGGAGCAGTCCTCGGGTGTACTCGCCGGATAGATGGTGGTCGTCGCCCCGCCGGCGCACAGCGTCGCGAGGTCCGCGACGATCCAGTCGAGCCGCGTCCCGGAGAGGAGCGCGCATCGATCACCGGGCCGGAGTCCCAGGGACCTGAGCCCGGCCGCGGCCGCCCGCACCTGGTCCCCGATCTGCTTCCAGCTGACCGGTCTCCACCCCTCTCCCGCCGGCTCGAGGAAGGCAGTGGCGGCAGGCGTCGCGGCCACGCGCTCCAGGAGCAGCTCCGGAATGGTCCGGGCCGCCCGCGTCCCCGCGGCGCGACCGGACGACGCCCTCGACTCCGCCACCACGTTCTCCACGCCTCGAGCCTCCTTCGCTGCACCAGGTCACGCCATCCCGCTGCGACTGTAGCGACTGCGGACGGCGGTTTCCCGCTGCAGGGTGAACCGCCGACGTGTCACGCTGACTCCCGTCCGGGGCCGTCCCGGCATGGAGGGTCGACATGGCCTTTGCCGAGTTCATGGCCACCCCGCTCGGACGCGGACTGCGCGTCGTGTTCGGAGGGCTGCTGATCTACCTGGGGCTCAACGTGCTGCAGGGCACCGCGGGGATGGTCGTCGCCCTCCTGGGCATCGTTCCCATCGCCACCGGCCTGCTCAATGTCTGCATCCTCGGCCCGCTGCTCGGCGCGCCGCTCCGCCCGCCCGGGCCCCCCAGGGCCTGAGCACCGCTCAGGCGGCGGCGGACGCGCCGCGGACCCAGGACTCGAGCGCCGGCGCCGGCTGGACGCCCATCCGCCGCTCCCGCTCGTGTCCGCCCTGGAAGAGGACGGCGGTGGGGATGGCGCGGATCGCGTGCCTCGCTCCGGCATCGGGGTTCGCCTCGGTGTCCACCTTGAGGACGATCGCCTCGCCCTTCAGGCGGCGAGCCACCTGGTCGAAGAACGGAGCCGCGACCCGGCACGGGGCGCACCACGGCGCCCAGAAGTCGACCAGCACCGGAACCGGGGAGGAGGCCACCGCGCGCTCCAGGCCTGCGGCGTCGACGTCCTGGGGAGCGCCGTCGGTGGGAAGCGGGTTCTTGCAGCGGCCGCAGACCGGCGTCCCGGTACCGGTCCCGACCCGGTTGAACGCTCCGCACGATGGACAGCGGTAGGTGGCCATGACGTCCCTCAGCGGAGCCGGGTGACCAGCACCCGCTCGTCGGTCAGCTCCTCCATGGCGTAGCGCACCCCCTCGCGGCCGAGGCCACTCCGCTTCACGCCGCCATAGGGCATGTTGTCGCTCCGGAGATTGGGCGCGTCGTTGACGATGACTCCGCCCACCTCGAGGCCATGGAACGCCTGCCGCACCCGGCGGAGGTCGCGGGTGAAGATCCCGGCCTGCAGCCCGTACTGCCCGGAGTTCACCGCCGCCAGGCCCGACTCCCAGTCCGCCACGGGCCACACCGCGACCACCGGCCCGAAGATCTCCTCGCGCGTTGCCTTCGCCTCCTCCGGAACGTCGGCGAGCACGGTGGGCTGCAGCATCCGGCCCTCGCGCCGGTTCCCGGTGAGCACCCGCGCCCCGCCGGCCACCGCCTCGTCCACCCACGCGCCGATGCGTGCCGCGGCGCGATCGTCGATGACCGGCCCGCAGACGGTGCGCTCGTCGGCCGGATCCCCGGAGGCCACCGCCTTCGTCCGCGCGAGGAGCTTCTCCAGGAACGGCCCGTGGACCTCCTTCTCCACGTAGACCCGCTGGACCTTGATGCACACCTGACCGGCGTACCCGAACCCGGCCGACACGCAGCGCTCCGCGGCCCAGTCCAGGTCGGCATCGGCGGCGACGACCGCCGCGGCGTTCCCGCCCAGTTCGAGAATCACCCGGCCCGGCGCCTTCTGCTTCAGGGACCAGCCCACGGCTGCGCTGCCGGTGAAGGAAAGGATGCGCACCCGCGGGTCGGTGGCCAGCCGCTCGGCGACCGCGTTGTCGCAGGTCACGACCTGGAAGGCCGCGCGGTCGGCCCCGGCCTTCTCGGCGATCTCGGCGAGGAGCAGCTGCGCGCCCGGAGCCTGCGGCGGCGGCTTCACGATGATCGGCGCGCCGACTGCCAGCGCGGGCGCCACCTTGTGCGCCCCGAGGTTGAGCGGGAAGTTGAAGGGGACGATTCCCACCACCACCCCGGCGGGAAAGCGGCGCACCTCGGCGTCGACGCCCTCGGTTCCCGCATCCAGGTCCACCGGAACGACCGACCCCCCGAAACGGCTCAGCTCGGCCGCGGCGAGCCGGAAGACCTCGATGGCCCGCCGCACCTCCACCCGGGCCAGGGTGATGGGCTTTCCAGCCTCGTCGCAGATGGACCGGGCCATCTCCTCGGCCCGGGCTCCCAGCCCGGCGACGATGCCCTCCAGCACCTCCCGCCGCTTCCCGGTGCTCTGCCGCTGCAATCGTTCCCGGGCCCCGGAGGCCACCGCCAGTGCCTGCTCGGCCTGCGCCGGAGAGGCCTGAGCCACCCGTCGGATCACCCGTCCGTCCCAGGGGGACCGGACCTCCGCCTGGTGCTCGGCCTGCGCCCAGGCGCCGTCGATGAACAGCCGTCCGTCCGCCATGGCCGGGACGTACTCCCCCCGCCTCCCGGTCGCCAGGGGACTCGCTCCCGAGGGTGTCCGCTCGCTCCGGGATTGAACGGGCGGCAACCCTGTGGCAAGCGTGCCCGCGCCGGATGCCGGACACCCAGCCACTCACCTTCCGCCGCCGCGCCACCGTCCTGGTGCTTCTCTGGCTGGCGCTGGCCGTGGTGCCCATTCTCTTCCCGGCAGCCATCCTCCCGTTCGCCGGCTCGGCGCTCATCGCCTACCTGGTGGCTCCGGTCCTGGACTGGCTCACCGGCCAGAAGGCCTTCGGAAGGGTCATCCCCCGGTGGGTGGCGATCCTCCTCCTCTACGCGCTGTTCTTCCTGCTCACCTACCTGTTCATCATCGCGATCGTCCCCCAGCTGTACCGGGAGCTGGTGCGCATCTCCTCCAACGCCTTCGCCTTCGCCCGCTCGCTCACGCCGGAGCGAGTGCAGGAGATCGCCCGGCAGATGGAGGACTGGCTCAACTCGCACGGCGTGCCGGTCGCGCTCTCCTCTCGCTCGCTGGAGGGCGCGGACGCCGCCGAGGCCTACACCGGCCGGCCGAGCTGGAGCCTCTCGATGGACCTGGAGCGGCTCATCCACGATGCCGCCGGCCGCTTCTCGGGCGTCGCCACCGCCAACGTCACCAAGCTGGTGGGGTTCACCCAGGTGCTGATCACCGGGGTGTTCAAGGGGGTCTTCACCCTCTTCCTGATGCTGATGGTCGCGGCCTTCATGTCCATCGACTCGGCCGGGATCAGGGCCTACTTCCGCTCGCTCGTCCCGCCGGAGTGGGCCGCCGACGCCTCGATGCTGGTCCGGCGCATCGACCGGGGCCTGGCGGGCGTCGTGCGCGGGCAGGTCACCATCTGCATCGTCAACGGCGCGCTCACGTTCGCCGGCCTCGTGCTCTTCGGCGTGAAGTTCGCGTTCCTGCTCGCGACGATCGCCACCTTCTTCAGCCTCATCCCCATCTTCGGGACCATCATCAGCTCGGTGCCGATCGTGATCATGGCGCTGGCCCAGAGCTGGCGTGCCGGATTCGGGATGCTCTTCTGGATCATCGGCATCCACGCGCTCGAGGCGTACTTCCTCAATCCCAAGATCATGGGCAACGCCGCACGGATGCACCCGGTGGTGGTGGTGTTCGCGCTGATCGCCGGCGAGACGACCTACGGGCTCGTCGGTGCGCTCTTCGCGGTGCCGGTGGCGGCGGTGCTGGTCGCGTGCTTCGAGTTCGTGCGCCGCAAGGCGCAGCCCGTCCCGGTCGATCTCCTGGGAGGGTGAGGAGCGCCGGCGCTCCCTCCGCTCAGCAGCGCGTCGCCACCGTGCAGTGGAACGAGCTGCAGGTAGGGATGCCGCAGGTGTTGTTCACCGTCATGTTGGTGGGGTCGGGACTCCCCGGCGGACAGGTGCCCGGGCAGCTCGGGGCGTTGGCGATGCCGACCGCGCCGTTGCCGTTTCCACAACAGCCGTTCGCCACACATTCCGAAGGCTGCGTGCAGGGATCCCCCACCACGCCACCGCCGCCGTCGTCCATCGGGCCACACGCGGCGAGCCCGAGCAGCGCGCCGGCGATCAATCCCCACCTGTTTCGCTTCATCGGCCTCATGCCCTCCGTTCGTCCGCCCTGGTGACGGACGAGCCGGGAGGAATCTTCATCGGTTCATCGAGCCGAGGAAGTCCGCATTCGACTTGGTGGGGCGCATGTGCTTGAGAACGAACTCCATCGCGTCGATCGGCGTGAAGGGGTGCAGCACCTGCCGCAGCGCGGTGACCCGGATGAGGTCCTCGGGCTTGAGGAGGAGCTCCTCCTTCCGCGTTCCGGACTTGTTGATGTCCAGACAGGGGAAGATGCGCTTCTCCATGAGCTTCCGGTCGAGCACGATCTCCGAGTTTCCGGTGCCCTTGAACTCCTCGAAGATGACCTCGTCCATCCGGCTGCCGGTGTCGATGAGCGCGGTGCCGATGATGGTCAGGCTGCCGCCCTCCTCGATGTTCCGCGCCGCGCCGAAGAAGCGCTTCGGCTTGTGCAGGGCGTTGGAGTCCACGCCGCCGGAGAGGATCTTCCCCGAGGGCGGAACCACGGTGTTGTAGGCCCGGGCCAGACGGGTGATGGAGTCGAGCAGGATGCAGACGTCGTGCTTCTGCTCCACCAGGCGCTTGGCCTTGTCGATGACCATCTCCGCCACCTGAACGTGACGGGTGGCCGGCTCGTCGAAGGTGCTGCTCACCACCTCGCCCCGGACGTTGCGCTCCATGTCCGTGACTTCCTCGGGGCGCTCATCCACCAGGAGCACGATGAGGAAGATCTCCGGATGGTTCTGGGCGATGGCGTGGGCGATGTTCTGCAGCAGCACCGTCTTGCCCGCCTTCGGGGGAGCGACGATGAGGCAGCGTTGCCCGAGGCCGATGGGGGTGAAGAGGTCGATGATGCGGGTCGTCATCTCCGAACCGTCGAACTCGAGATTGAGCTTCCGGGTCGGGTAGAGCGGGGTGAGGTTGTCGAAGAGGATCCGCTCGCGCGCCTCGTTGCTGCCCGGGTCGACGAAGTTGACCTTGTCGACCTTCTGCAGCGCGAAGAAGCGCTCGCCCTCTCGGGGCTGGCGGATGGGTCCGTAGACCGTGTCGCCGGGGCGGAGGCTGAACCGCCGCACCTGGCTGGGGCTCACGTAGATGTCGTCCGGGCTGGGCTGGTAGTCGCTGTCCGCGCTCCGGAGGAACCCGAAGCCGTCGGACTGCAGCTCCATCACGCCCTCGGCATGCACCTCGAACTTCTTGTCCGCGATGCCGGAGAGCAGCGAGAAGATGAGGTCCTGCTTCTTCAGGCCCTGCGTCCCCTCGACCCCGAAGTCCTGGGCCATGTGGGACAGCTCGGTGATCTTCATCCGCTTCAGGTCGTTGAGGTTGAGGACCTGCATCGGCGTGCCGTCAGGCCCGGTGACGACCGTGGGCTCAGAGGCCAGCTCGGCTGCGGACGGCCGCTCGGCCATGATGGGCGGCTCTGAGGGGTCCTCGGGGACGGCGTTCAGCTCGTCGTCCCGGACCGGGCGGGAGATGGCGGTGAGGACCGGCCGGAGAGGGGTCTTCTCCTCCTCGGAGGTCTCCGCGCTGTTGCTCTCGGCGTCGGCCTCGGGGTCGCGCTTGCGGCGGCCACCCTTGCGGCGGGGGGCGGATTCGGTCGACTCCTCGGGAGCGACCTCGAGGTCCGCGGTCTTTTCTTTGCTGGATCGGGCTTTGCGCATGGGAAACGTGCATCCCCCGCCACGGAGAGAGGGAGGGGGGACCTTCAGCCGACCCGACAACCGCTCGGCGCCCCGGCAGCAGCGAGAGGCGCTCACTTCAAGGTGCGGTGGCCGGTGCGGAGTTGAGGGCCCGCGGACGGTGGACTTCCACGTCACCCACGGGTGAGAAGGACGTTATTGACCGCCCTCCCCAGTGTCAAGAAGACCTGGTGCGAGGTGCGCACCCCCCGACCCTCATCTCACCCGTGAACGCCGACACCGCCCGAGCCCGAGCCGAGCAGCTGAAGGCGCAGATCGCCCGGGCCGACCACCGCTACTACGTCCTGGATGACCCCGAGCTGAGCGACGCCGAGTACGACGTCCTGGTCCGTGAGCTCCAGGCCCTCGAGGCCGACTTCCCCGAGCTGCGGACACCCGACTCGCCCACTGCCCGGGTGGCAGGGGCGCCGTCGGAGAAGTTCCGCCCGGTGACCCACCGGGTCGCCATGCTGAGCCTCTCCAACGCCTTCACCGACGAGGAGCTGGTCGAGTTCGACACCCGGGTCCATCGGGTGCTCGGACCGGAGGACGTCAGTTACGTCTGCGAGCCCAAGCTCGATGGGCTGGCGGTGGAGCTGGTCTACGTGGACGGGGCGCTGGTGGAGGGCGCCACCCGCGGCGACGGGTCGGTGGGCGAGGACGTCACCGCCAACCTTCGCACCATCCGGGTGGTCCCACTCGCGCTCCGCCCCCCCGCGACGGGTCCGGCGATTCCATCCCGGGTGGAGATCCGGGGCGAGGTGTTCCTCCGCCGCGCCGACTTCGCCCGGCTCAACGCCCGGCGGGAGCAGGAGGGCGAGCCCCTCTACGTGAACCCACGAAACACCGCGGCGGGCTCGCTCCGCCAGCTCGATCCTGCCATCACCGCCTCGCGGCCCCTCTCCTTCTTCGCGTACGAGCTCGGCGGCTGGGGGGACTCCGCCGGCGCGCCGCCGTTCACGCTCCACGCTGAGAAGCTGGCCTGGCTGGAGGCGGTGGGGTTTCCAATCAATCCGGGGAACCACCTCGTCACCGGGCTGGAGGGCGTCAGGGGTGCGTACACGAGCTTCCTCGCCCGGCGCCACGCCCTCGCCTACGACGTGGACGGGATGGTGGTGAAGCTGGACGCCGAGGACGCACGGCGCCGGCTCGGACAGGTGTCGAAGAGCCCACGCTGGGCCGTGGCCTACAAGTTCCCGCCCGAGGAGGCGCGGACCAAGGTCGAGGCCATCGAGGTGAACGTCGGCCGGACCGGCGCGCTCACGCCGGTCGCGTTCCTCACCCCGGTCCAGGTGGGCGGGGTCACGGTCGCCCGGGCCACCCTCCACAACCCGCTGGAGCTGAAGCGGAAGGACGTCCGGGTCGGGGACCAGGTGTTCGTCCGCCGCGCGGGCGACGTCATCCCGGAGATCGTCAAGGTCATCGACTCGGTCCGTACTGGCGCCGAGACCGAGTACGTCTTCCCCGACCACTGTCCAGTCTGCGGTGCCGCGGCGGTGATGGACGAGGACGGGGCCATCCTCCGCTGCACTGGCCTCGACTGCCCGGCGCAGCTCCAGGCCCGGCTGCAGCACTTCGCCAGTCGCGGGGGGATGGACATCGAGGGGCTGGGGGACAAGCTCGCGGCGCAGCTGGTCGAGTCGGGGCGGGTGAAGCGCGCCGCCGACCTCTACCGACTCGACCTGGCCACGCTCACCGGCCTGGAGCGGATGGGAGAGAAGAGCGCGCAGAACTTCCTGGACGCGCTCGAGCGCAGCAAGGGTCCCCCGCTCCGGCGCTTCCTCTACGCGCTCGGCATCCGACACGTGGGCGACGCCACCGCCCGGGCGCTCGCCGACCAGTTCCGCGACGTGCGCGCCCTCTACGAGGCCGACGCCGAGGCGCTCACCCGGGTCAAGGACGTGGGGCCGGAGATGGCGAAGGTCATCGCCGGCTTCTTCTCCGAGCCGCAGAACCGCGAGGGAATCGACGCGCTGCTCGCCGCCGGCGTCGCACCCAGGCCTCCCGAGGACACCTCTCGCGGACCCTTCGTCGGCAAGACGGTGGTGCTCACCGGAACCCTGGCCGGCCTCACCCGGGAGCAGGCCAAGGAGGAGGTGGAGCGGCGCGGGGGGAAGGTCTCGGGCAGCGTCTCGAAGAAGACCGACTTCGTCGTCGCCGGCGAGGACTCGGGAAGCAAGCTGAAGAAGGCGAGCGAGCTCGGGGTGAAGGTGCTCGACGAACGGGCCTTCCTGGATCTCCTCTCGGCGGCGTCGTAGAGGAGCGTCTCTCATGGAGCGCTTGGCCGTTCACCTGGTCGTCGTCGGACGCGTGCAGGGCGTCGCCTTCCGCGCCTACGCGGTCGACGAGGCCACGCGCCTCGGGCTGTCCGGCTGGGTGCGCAACCGATACGACGGCACCGTCGAGGCATGGGCGGAGGGAGCACCCGAGGCAGTGGACGCGTTCGTCGCCTGGTGCCGGCATGGGCCGCCCTCGGCGAGGGTGCAGGACGTACGGGTCAGCGCCGAGCCGGCGACCGGGCAGGACGACGGGTTCCGGGTGGGGAAGACCGGGTGAGCCACCTCTGCGGAGTGCTCGGCATCCGGCCGGGGTCGAAGGTCTCGGTGGTGAACCCGCCGCCGGGGTTCGTGGTGCGGCTCAATCCGCTGCCCGACGGCGTGGAGTTCCTGGTCACCGCCCAGACCGGCCTCGACGTGGTGCTCTTCTTCACCCGGACTGCCGGCGAGCTCCTCGCCCGGCTCCCGGCCCTGGCCCGCTCCATCGCTCTGCCCGGCCGCATCTGGGTCGCCTGGGAGGACGGGAACAGCGCCCTGGACGAGGACATGGTGCGGCAGGCCGGGCTCGACCTGGGGCTGGTCGATGACAAGCGCGGGACCCTCGGCGACAGCTGGGTGGCGCTGCGGCTCAAGCGCGAGACGCGCGCCCGTCCGTCCCGCCCAGGCAGCCGGCAGCCGTCCATCGCCGATGCCTGAGCATGGACGCTGGCGCGCTCCTGCGCGCTTCCTCAGGCGTCCCCCTGGGGCCGCGTGGGCCTAGATCCGCAGGGTTCGGCGAATCTCTTGCGCGGGCGGCCCCTTCTCTGCAAGTATCAGGACTGAAAGGGATTTTTGACGGGACCTGCGTCCCTGGGACGCCGCAACGTGCGGCGCCCCCTCCGGGAAGCCGAGGGCAACGACCCCGGCGACCCCTAACCCGGGGCCACTGGCCGCAGGGAAAGCAGCACCAGAGCACTTCGAGGGAGTCCTGACTCTCGTGAACCCCCTGCATTCGACGACCGAGCACCGCCCAGGCGGCCACCGGTCTGCGCCGCCGGGGACACGACCGGACGCCCTCATCACGCGCCTTCTCGAACCGCTCGATTCCGCCGCCACCCGTCCGGCGGACGGCGAGTCCGGATGTGCGCGCACGGGGTTCCCCCATGGGCAGCATCCTCTTGATCAACGCGGCCGGCCGCGAGACGCGCGTGGCGCTCGTCGAGAACGGCCACATCGCGGAGTTCTATCTCGAGCGTAAGAAGGACAAGGGCGTCGTCGGCAACATCTACAAGGGTCGCGTCGTCCGGGGGCTCCCGGGCATGCAGGCGGCCTTCGTGGACATC
>Ga0081540_1002025_pt1 | contig 16912 bp, 15 predicted proteins | sample TabmetS2T1R1_FD_71024 | JGI IMG/M metagenome (GOLD analysis project Ga0081540, IMG submission 71024) | Tabebuia heterophylla rhizosphere microbial communities from the University of Puerto Rico - S2T1R1 | ecosystem: Host-associated > Plants > Roots > Rhizosphere ... | reverse complement strand
GCCGCTTATCGATTTGAAGTTCCTGAACAAGGTTGCGGCGGGTGGTGTAGGAACTTCAAATCGGCGGCACTAGGAGTTGCCCACAGGATAGGCGCCCAGCCCATCCGGTGAGCGACAAACCGCTTAATCTTCCGGCAGCTTGGCGATAGTGTAGGCAGAGAGTGCACAGTGCGGTGCACATTCTTGTCATCGCGATCCAGCCGCCGGGGGGCGCCATGAAGCTTGTCATTGCCATCATCAAGCCATTCAAGCTCGAGGACGTGCGCGACGCCCTCACCGGGCTCGGCATCGCCGGCATGACGGTATCCGAGGTCAAAGGTTATGGCCGCCAGAAGGGCCATACCGAGATCTATCGCGGTGCCGAATACGCGGTGAACTTTCTGCCGAAGATGAAGATCGAGGTCGCGGTTCCGTCGGAGCAGGCCGACAAGGTGGTGGAGGCGATCGCCACATCGGCAAAGACCGGCCAGATCGGCGACGGCAAGATTTTCGTGACCGACATCAGCCAGGCCGTCCGCATCCGCACCGGCGAGACCGATACCGACGCGCTCTAGGGGCGTCGTACAGGCGGACACCGAATCCGCCGTCCGCGATTTCGCGCCGCAATCCGAGGGGGACACGATGAGCAGATCACGAGCATGCCTTGTGCCGGTACTTGCTGCGCTCACGAGCGCGCTCGCCGTACCGGCCTTCGCCGAGACCGCACCGGCGAAAATCGATAGCGGCGACACCGCATGGCTGGCGGCCGCCACCGGGCTGGTGCTGCTGATGAGCATTCCCGGCCTGGCGCTGTTTTACGCCGGCATGGTGCGCAAGAAGAACATTCTCGCCACCATGGCGCAGACGGTTGCCGCCGTCGGCGTGTGCTCGCTGTTGTGGTTTGCCGTGGGATATACGCTGGCATTTACCGGCGAAGGCGCCTTCATCGGCTCGCTCGAACGCCTGTTCCTGGCCGGCATGGGAATGGACTCGATCAGCCCGGCCGCCAAGACCATCCCGGAAGCTCTGTTCATGATGTACCAGATGACCTTCGCGGTCATCACGGTGGCGCTGGTTGCCGGATCGGTCGCCGACCGGATGCGCTTCTCGTCGTTCCTCTGGTTCGCCGCCCTGTGGATGATGATCGTCTACGTGCCGATCGCGCACTGGGTGTGGGGCGGCGGCTGGCTGACGCCGGCGGAAAACAAGCCCGGCATTCTCGATTTCGCCGGCGGCACGGTGGTGCACATCAATGCCGGCATTGCCGGCCTGGTGGCCGCCCTGGTGCTCGGATCGCGGCGCGGCTACGGCACGGAAAATCTCGCACCTTACGACCTGTCGATGGCGGTGATCGGGACCGGGCTGTTGTGGGTCGGCTGGTTCGGCTTCAACGGCGGCTCGGCGCTGGCGGCAAATTCGCGCGCGGCCTTCGCCATCGTCGCAACCCACCTCGCGGCCTGCACGGGCGCCGTCACCTGGATGTTCCTGGAATGGTGGTCGCGCCGCAAACCGTCGGTGCTCGGCATCATCTCCGGCGCCATCGCTGGCCTCGGCACCATCACGCCGGCCTCGGGATTCGTGTTGCCCTGGCACGGCGTCGTGATCGGTCTGTGCGCCGGCGCCATCTGTTTCTGGGCCTGCACCAAATTGAAGCTGGCTTGCGGCTATGACGACTCGCTCGACGTGTTCGGCGTGCACGGGGTTGGCGGCGTCACCGGCACGCTGCTGACCGGCGTGTTCGCGGTTGCTGCGATCGGCGAGACGGCGGGCTTGCTCGAGGGCAACGCGAGGCAGTTGCTCTACCAAGTCTACGGCATTGTCGCGGTCCTGTTGTGGTCCGGGGTCGGCACCTTCATCATCCTCAAGGTGATCCAATTCTTGGTGCCGCTGCGCGTGAGCGACGAGACCGAACGCAGCGGCCTCGACATCGCGTTGCACGGCGAATCGATTCACTCGTAGAGCACTCGAAGAAACTCATCTCGCTGTAAAGCAACGGGCGCCGGCTCGATGAGCCGGCGCCCGTATAATTTTTGCTCCGCGTGAGCGGCTTACTTGATGTTGGTATTCAGCGTCAGGTCAGCCTTGAGCGCGACGATGAAGGCGGGGCCGCACCAGCTCGAGCCGAGACCGCTGCCGTTGATCGGCGTGATGTTGGCCGGGCTGAACGAGGCGGTATGGTCGCCGGTGAGCACGTTGCACTCCGCCTTCGACAGGTCGGTGTCGTAGTAGCGGAAGTCGAGAGTGAAGACCTTGTAGGTCAGGCCGATGCCGATGTTCCAGGTGGTGTAATCGGGCAGCGGCGTGAACGCATAGAAGAAGTCGGTGGTGCCGAAAAAGTAGTGAGCGAGCTCGCCGGAGACGTACCAGTTGAAGCCGCTGGGCAGCGCATTGCCGGTGAACTTGGCATTGCCCGACACGTACCAGCCGGGCGCGCCGGTGTTGAGCCAGTCGGGATCGTAGTAGACGGCGGCACCGGCCGCGAAGTTGTCGCTAAACGTATAGGTGCCCTTGCCGTAGAACTCGATGAAGCTCAGATCGTCCTTGATCGCGTTGCACAGCGAGTTCGCACCGGTGAACAGGTTGGTGCAGAACGGATTCGGATCGAACAGGTTGGGAGCGGTGCCGGTGAAGCCGGTGAAGGTGCGGCCGCCCGGGTAGTAGTAGTACCAGACGCCGAAATCGAGGGCGAGCTTGCCGAAGGTCGGCCGGATGCCGCCGTAGATGTCGATCTCAGCGGCGGCGTTGTTGGGGAACTCGATGCTGTAGCCGCCCACGCCGGCATAGATCTGCCAATCCGGATTGAAGTTGTAGCGCGGCTCGAAATAGGCGTTGACCGAAGGCCTATTGTTCGACTGGCTGATGCCGCGGAAATTGTAGTCCGTCATGACCGCGGCGCCGAACGCGACATCGAACGCGGGCGCTGGAGCCGCCGCGGGCGGAGCCGGAGGTGCCTTGATGGCCATGTCGGCTGCGGCAGCGAGGCCGGTGGAAAGCAGAAGCGCGGCAGTCGTTGATAGAACCAGTCTCTTCATGGCCAGCCCCCTAAAATCCCGAAGTGGCGGTTGATCGAATTTCGCAACTGCGCGATTGAATATTTCGAATGTGGCAACCGACAAGGCGAAAGCTTCATCAGTTGCTGCCTTTTTGTGCGAAAACAGTGCAGCCCGCCACGATTGCGGCGGGCTGTTGCAAAATGGTCACGAAAAGGATTGGCGAGGGGGCGATTTACGCCGGCTGGTACTCAGGCGCGTCTTCGCTCGCGATGCCGGCGATGATGCTGGCCAGGGCCGAGCTGCCCGAGGCTGATTTGGCGAGGGTGATGCGCGACCGGGTGTTGGCGGTGACCGGCGCGGCGCGCTTCGGCTGATTGCGGGATTGCTCGAAGATGCCATGCCCGGCTGCTGTCGAGGGCGCGGCCTGGATCAGGAAGGGCAACTCGCACGTGGCCGCAATGGCAACCCCGATTTGATGCAGATGGGCGCGGCTGTAGCAGAACAAAGCCAGTTCCGCGCGATGCTGTTCCGGCAAATGGTCGACAATCGCCGGAATGTCGGCTTCGCCCGCGCGCAACAGGCGGCCCAGAACGGATTCCAGAGAGGCTTTGCCGGAAACCGGGTTTGCAGTCGTCATCGCGTTCCTCCTGGAAAAGTCCTGACCCATGAGTGGGAAGCCGGCTTTTCCTCACGAATCGGTATACGCGAGTCGCGACTCACTGAATAATTGTGGCGATTCCCGTCAGGAGAGTTCCGCATCGTAAGGCTCCGGGTACCCGCCCGGAGATCGCACGCGGCTCCCCACCCCAACCTGCTCACGCCTGCCCATTTCCTGTGCAGCCTTGGCGTGTCTTTGGGCGCGGCGTCGCATCGCGGCGCCAGCCGCTTCCCGCTGCGGTGCAAAACGTCTCGATCCGGCAACGCTTTAACAACCCTGACGGGGAACTGGCACGCGGCTTGATTAGGCAAGTGCGGCATGCGTGCGGAGCGTCGAGTCGCGCCGGCGCTTCCGGAAATGCCGGTCGGCGTTCACGTCACCGGAAAGGGGGATTGGAGCCCATGAAAATCGTTACGGCGATCATAAAGCCATTCAAGCTCGACGAGGTCCGCGACGCGCTCACCGGAATTGGCGTGCACGGAATGACGGTAACCGAGGTCAAGGGATACGGGCGTCAGAAAGGCCACACCGAAATCTATCGCGGCACCGAATACGCCGTGAGCTTCCTGCCCAAGCTGAAGATCGAGGTCGCCGTGCCGGCCGACCAGGTCGACAAGGTCGTCGACACCATCACCGCGACGGCGAAAACCGGCCAGATCGGTGACGGCAAGATCTTCGTCTACGGCATCGATCAGGCGGTGCGCATCCGCACCGGCGAAACCGACGCCGCCGCGCTTTGAAGCCCGCGCAGTCCCTTCACAGGAGTTACCAACCATGACGCTAAAAACACTTCTCCGCGCGGCGCTGGCGACATTCGCCGTGCTCGCCGTCGGACTATTGATGATCGATCCGTCGCTGGCGGAGACGGCCGCGGCGCCGGCGGCGGCAGCCGAGCCGACCGTCAACAAGGGCGATACCGCCTGGATGCTGAGCGCGACGGTGCTCGTGCTGCTGATGACGATCCCAGGCCTTGCCCTGTTCTACGGCGGGCTGGTTCGCACCAAGAACATGCTGTCGGTGCTGATGTGGGTGTTCTACTGCGTCTGCGTCGTCGTGCTGATCTGGGTCATCTACGGCTACAGCATGGCCTTCACCGGCGGAACCAGCCTCGTTGGCGGATTCTCCAAGGCCTTCCTGGCCGGTGTGACTCCCGATTCGAAAGCCGCGACGTTCTCCGTCGGCGCCAATATTCCGGAACTCGTCTACATCGCGTTCCAGATGACCTTCGCGGCCATCACGCCGGCGCTGATCGTGGGATCGATCGTCGAGCGCATGCGGTTCTCGGCGATCGCGCTGTTCCTGCCGCTGTGGGCGACCATCGTCTACTTCCCGATCGCGCACATGGTCTGGTACTGGGCCGGCCCCGACGCGATCGATGCCGCCGCCAAGGCGCTTGCCGCCGCCGGCGACGCCACCGCCAAAGCGGCCGCCCAGGCCAAGCTCGACGAGGTGATGGCGGATGCCGGACTGGTCTTCCAATGGGGGGCCATCGACTTTGCCGGCGGAACCGTGGTGCACATCAATTCCGGTATTGCCGGCCTGGTCGCGGCGCTTCTCCTCGGCAAGCGGCTCGGCATTGGCAAGGATCTGATGCCGCCTCACTCGCTCACCATGTCGATGATCGGCGCCGCGCTGCTGTGGGTCGGCTGGTTCGGCTTCAATGCCGGCTCCAACCTCGAAGCCTCCGGCGGCGCCGTGCTGGCAATGATGAACTCGTTCGTCGCGACCGCCGCTGCGGCGCTGGCCTGGATGTTCGTCGAATGGGGCGCCAAGGGTAAGCCGTCGCTGCTCGGCATCATCACCGGCGCGGTCGCCGGCCTGGTGGCGGTGACGCCTGCCTCCGGCTACGCCGGCCCCATGGGGGCACTCGTGCTCGGCATCGTCGCCGGCTGCGTGTGCTTCATCTTCGTCTCGTCGGTGAAGAACATGCTCGGATACGACGACGCGCTCGACGTGTTCGGCGTCCATTGCATCGGCGGCATCATCGGCGCGCTCGGCACCGGCATCCTGGTCAACCCCAAGCTCGGTGGCACCGGCATCATGGACTACGCCACCGGCAAGATCGCCGACTACGACTTCGGCGCGCAGATGCTTGCGCAGTCGAAGGCGGTGCTGATGACGCTGGTGTGGTCGGGCGTGGGCACGCTGATCATCCTGAAGATCCTCGACATCGTCATCGGGCTGCGCGTCAAACCCGAAGTGGAGCGCGAAGGTCTCGATCTCACCGAGCACGGCGAGCGCGCCTACAATTACTGATCCGCCGATGCGGTTGGGGCGGAGACCCGGCACCGCCCCCTCCGTCGGGAGGCTCCAGCTCGCGCTGGGGCCTCCCTCTTTTTTGGACAGACAGGCGAAGGCCGCGCCGCCTGATCACCGCGCCGCCGGCTCGGTGCGAACGTGTTCGGGGCGGATGCCGAGGCCGAACAGGCGCGCCGGAACGCGCCGCAGGATTGGCATGGCGCGCAACAGTTTCAGCGGCCATGGCACCACGGGGGCGGTGGTGCTGGCCAATACGTGCCGCAGGAACCGGTTCTGCACGAACAACTGCACCGCCTGCGTCACCCGCGTGGGAAATTCGCGCCGCTTCTGAACAGCCCGCAGATGCTCCAGGGTGAGGCTCCCCTGCGCCAAAGGAGCAGCCAGGATATTGGCCGCCGCGACCGCATCCTGAACCGCGAGGTTCACGCCGACGCCTCCGACCGGCGACATCGCGTGCGCGGCATCGCCGATGCAGAGGAGGCCGGGCCGGCACCATTGCAGCAGGCGGTCCACCATGACGGTCAGCAGCTTGACGTCGTCGAAACTTCTGAGCTCGTCCACGCGGTCGCGCCCGAACGGCACCAATTGCGCAATCGTGTCGCGAAAGGCCTCGATGCCTTTGCGGCGGACGTCTTCCGCGGTTCCCTTGGGAATGACCACCGCGCATTGCCAGTAGTCTCCTCGGTTCAGCATCACGAACAGCCGGGCGACATCGATGCGTCCGAGTATGTCGGCCCCATCGTCGGGTCGCCGCGACAGCCGCATCCAAAAGACATCCATGGGAGCACCGAGATCCTCGACCGCCAATCCGGCGCGGTCGCGGACGACCGAGTGGCGGCCGTCGGCGCCAACGACGAGGTCGGCGCGGATGGTGAAAGGACCGTCGGGCGATGTGCCGCGCACGCCCGTCACGCGGCCACCCTCCTCCACCAGGTCGGTGACCTCCGCCTGCATGCGCAGCGTGAAGGCGGGATTGCGCTCGCCGTGGCGGGCGAGAAAATTGAGGAAATCCCACTGCGGCATCAGGGCGATGAACCGGCACCGCGTCGGCAGGTGGGAGAAATCCCCGATCTTGATCCGCTCTTCGCCGACCTGGAGTGACAGCTCGCGCACTGCCTCGTGCGGCAGCTTCAGGAACTCGTCGAGCAGCCCGAGCTCATGCATGATCTCGAGCGTCGAGGGATGGATCGTGTCCCCGCGAAAGTCGCGGAGAAAGTCCCTATGCTTCTCCAGCACGATGACCTCGACGCCGGCGCGCGCCAGCAGAAATCCCAGCATCATGCCGGCGGGTCCGCCGCCTACGACGCAGCAGCGCGTGGCCGCGCCCGGTTGCGGGTCAGCTGTGTTGCTCATGGGCCCAATCCTCCACGAAATTGCCTGATCGCATGGGCCTTCCGCCCGCCGCCCTTTGATGGTTAATCGCGCCTTAACCTCGCCGCTTCAATGTTGCCCTGAAGGCGGCGGCCAACGCCCTTGGCACCAGATGAACAAAGCCGAATCGATCCATCCTGTCCCTGCCCGGACCGACGCCCGTTCGCCGTTCGTCCGGCTGGCGGAGCTGTTGGCCGACGTGAAGCCGGGAAAGACGGCCATCAACCTGTCGGTCGGCGAACCGCAGCATCCGATCCCGCCTTTTGTCGGGCCGGTGCTGACGGCGCATCTCAACGATTTTGGGCGCTATCCCGCCAACAAGGGGACCGAACGCTTCCGTCGCGCGGCGGCCGAATGGGTCCGCCGGCGTTATGCCCTGCCGCGGGTGCTCGATCCCGAGGCGGAGCTCCTGGTTCTCAACGGCACGCGCGAAGGCCTGTTCCTCGCCGCGATGACCGCCAAGGCATTCGTCGGGCCGCGCGGCGGACGTCCGGCGATCCTGATCCCCAATCCGTTCTATGCGGCTTACGGAGCCGGGGCCGCGGCCGCCGATTGCCAGCCCGTGTATCTTCCGGCCACGAGGGCCAGCGGATTCCTGCCCGATCTCGATTCGCTCGACGATGCGCTGCTCGCGCGCACCGTGGCGATGTATCTCGCCTCGCCGTCCAACCCGCAGGGCGCTGTCGCCGATCGCGAATACCTCGTCCGTCTGATGGAGCTGGCGCGGCGCTTCGGCTTCCTGGTGTTCTCCGACGAGTGCTATTCGGAAATCTACACCGAGCAGCCGCCGCCCGGCATGCTCGAAGTCGCCGGGCCCGACTTCGCCAACCTGGTCGTATTCCAGTCGCTGTCCAAGCGGTCGAACCTGCCGGGACTGCGGGTGGGTTTTGCGGCGGGCGACCGGCGTTTCCTTGGCCGCTTCATCGAGCTGCGCAACATTGCGGCCCCGCAGGTGCCGGTGCCGGCGCAGGAGGTTGCCATCGCGGCCTACGGCGATGAAGCGCATGTGGAAGAGAACCGTCGGCTCTATGCGCAGAAGTTCGATCTCGCGGATCAGATCGTCGGCGACCGCTACGGCTACCGGCGCCCGGCCGGGGGGTTCTACCTCTGGCTCGATGTGACGGCGCAGGGCGGCGACGAGGCCGCCGCCGTGGCGCTGTGGCGCGAGGCCGGATTGCGCGTGATTCCCGGCCGCTATCTGGCGCGGCAGCAGAGCGACGGCAGCAATCCCGGCGCCGGCTATGTCCGGATCGCCATGGTTCAGGACAGGGAGACCACGGCCGAGGCGCTTCACCGCCTCGTCGCCGTGCTGGGGTGAGGGGACTGGCATGTATGCGTTGAGACGCGGCTTCGATCAGGCGCCGTTGCTGTCCGATGACCTGCGCGACCTGCTCGGACGCCGCATTCGCGAGTGTGGAGGATTCGTGCTGGTGGCGATTGCCGTCCTGGCGACGCTCGCCCTCGCCACCTGGTCGGTGAAGGACCCGAGCTTGAGCTACGCGGCCTCGGGACCGGTGCGCAACCTGCTTGGCGTTCCCGGCGCCATTGCGGCCGATCTGCTGATGCAGCTCGTGGGCACGGCCTCTATTGCGGTGGTGCTGCCGGTCGCCGCTTGGGGTTGGCGGCTGGTTTCCCATCGCGGCCTCGACCGCGAACGGCTGCGCCTCGCATTCTGGATCGGCGGGATCGTATTTGCCGCCGCCTTCGCGTCGTGCCTGCCGACGAGCCCGCGCTGGCCGCTGCCGACGGGCCTCGGCGGGGTGATCGGCGATGCCGTGCTGCGGCTTCCGGCATTTCTGCTCGGCGGACCGCTGGCAGGCACGAGCCGGCTGGTCGTTGCGTTCCTCGCCGGCGCGACCGCAACCGTGACGCTGGCCATTGCATGCGGGTTTGGATGGCACGGCACGGCCGCAACATCCCGGGAGCTGGACGACGCACCGCAAGGCTTGTTCGAAGGCCGCACCTTCGTCTCGCTCGGCCTGCTCTATCACGGCTTGCTTCGCCTCAAGGAACGCCTTGGGCGGCTGCGCCATCTTGGTCGATTCATCACGATCAGCAGGGCGCCCATCCGCGCGGCCGATCCCCGCATCGAGCCGCGCATGAGCGGGGCTGCGCTCGACGGCGCACCGGCGGTCGCGGACGAGATCGACGAGGACGAGGACGAAGAAGCGCCGGCCGAGCCGGCGAGCCGCAAGCCGGCTCGCCCGCGCTCGAAGCCGGCAGCCCGCAGCAAAGGCGACCGCTTCGAGCTGCCGGCGCTCGCGCTGCTGGCGGCTCCCAAGGGGAACGAGCGCTACGCGCCCAACCAGGAAGCCATCAAGGAAACGGCCACCGCCCTCGAAGGCGTGCTGCAGGATTTCGGTGTGCGGGGAGAGATCATCAACGGCCATCCCGGGCCGGTGGTGACGCTGTACGAACTGGAGCCGGCGCCGGGCATCAAGTCGTCGCGAGTCATCGGTCTTGCCGATGACATTGCCCGCTCGATGAGCAAGATGGCGGCGCGCGTCGCCGTCGTGCCGGGCCGCAACGCCATCGGCATCGAGCTGCCGAATCCGAAACGTGAAAAGGTCTACTTGCGCGAGCTGCTGGCTGCCGACGATTACCGCGACACGGCCGCGAAGCTGCCGCTCTGCCTCGGCAAGACCATCGGCGGCGAGCCGGTGATCGTCGACCTTGCCCGCATGCCGCATCTGCTCATCGCCGGCACCACCGGCTCCGGCAAGTCCGTCGCCATCAACACCATGATCCTGAGCCTGCTCTATCGCCTCAAGCCGGATCAGTGCCGGCTGATCATGGTCGATCCGAAAATGCTCGAACTGTCGGTCTACGATTCCATCCCGCACCTGCTGACGCCGGTCGTCACCGATCCCAAGAAAGCGGTGGTGGCGCTCAAATGGGCGGTCCGCGAGATGGAGGATCGCTACAAGAAGATGTCCAAGCTCGGGGTCCGCAATATCGACGGCTACAATGCGCGGCTGAGCGAGGCGACGGCGCGGGGCGAGAGCCTCACCCGCACCGTGCATACCGGCTATGACAAGGAGAGCGGCGAGGCGATCTACGAGGAGGAGCAGCTCGAGCTCGAACCGCTGGCCTACATCGTGGTGGTCGTCGACGAGATGGCCGACCTGATGATGGTGGCCGGCAAGGACATCGAAGGGGCCATTCAGCGCCTGGCGCAGATGGCCCGCGCCGCCGGCATCCACGTCATCCTGGCGACTCAGCGGCCCTCCGTCGACGTCATCACCGGCACGATCAAGGCCAATTTCCCCACGCGAATCTCGTTCCAGGTGACCTCGAAGATCGACAGCCGCACCATCCTGGGCGAGCAGGGCGCCGAGCAGCTCCTGGGCCAGGGCGACATGCTGTACATGGCGGGCGGCGGCCGCATCAGCCGCGTTCACGGCCCCTTCGTGTCCGACGAGGAGGTCGAGAAGATCGTGCGTCACCTCAAGGCGCAGGGCGCCCCGCAATATCTTGAAGCCGTCACGGCGAGCGACGAGGAAGAGGGCGAGGACGGCGCGGTGTTCGATGCGACCGCCATGGGAGCCGAGGACGGCGCCGCCGCCGACCTCTATACGCAGGCCGTGCAGGTCGTGCTGCGCGACCGCAAGGCGTCGACCAGCTACATCCAGCGCCGTCTGCAGATCGGCTATAATCGCGCCGCCTCGATCATGGAGCGGATGGAGAAAGAGGGCGTGGTGGGCGCCCCCAACCATGCCGGCAAGCGGGAGATCCTGCTTGGCGGCGACGACGAGAACCATTGACAATGCATATGCGGCGTGCCGAATGGGCCGCGAAATCGCCACAGGGGCTGGGCAGAACCGACAGGCACGGTCGGTTTGCGGGGAGAATGAGAATGCGCAGGCGATATGGCGCGGGCCTTGTTGGGGGTGCTGTTTTCGGCCTTCTCGCGATGGGCCTTGGCGCCAATGCCCAGTCGGTGCCGCTGCCGGTGCCGGCACCCCATACCAGGATGCCGCAGCCTCCGCAGGCCAAGCCGGGCAAGGCGGCATCGTCCAAGCGGGTGGCACAGGTGACGGGAGCCATCGCGGCACCGGCGCAGCCAGGGGCGGTCCCCGCGGCCAGCTCTCCCGCCGGCGTCGCGCGCGCGGAGACCCCCGGCGAGTTCGATAACAAACAACGTGCGCTGATCGAACGCGCCAACAATTATCTCTCCGGCATCAACACGCTGGTGGGCAACTTCGTGCAGGTGGGACCGGACGGCAGCCGCACCGAGGGCCGCTTCTATCTGCAGAAGCCCGGGCGCGTGCGCTTCGAATACGATCCACCGAGCCCGATGGAGCTGATCGCCGACGGTTCCCAGGTCGCCGTGCGCGATCGCAAGCTCGCGACCCAGGACCTCTATCCGCTGTCGCAGACGCCGCTGCGCTTCCTGGTGTCGGACCGCATCGATCTCCTCAGGGAAACGAAAGTCGTGGGTGCCAGCACCGACGACACCTTCGCCACCATCGTCATCGAGGAGAAGCAGACCCTCGGCGGCACCCACCGGGTCATGGTGATGTTCGGCGCCCGCGACTTCCAGCTGCGCCAATGGACGATCACCGATCCCCAGGGCTACGACACGACAGTCGCGCTGTACAATCTCGATACGAAACAGAAGCCCGACCCGGGCTTGTTCAAGATCGACTACACGCGTTACATCCAGTAATTCCCGCAGCCATCACGGCAGCGGATCAGGCGGTCACCGGGCGGCGGCCGCCTTGTCTTTGCCGTCGTCCGTCCGCTAGACCATACTTGGTCGCATTTTCTTTTCGGAAAAACCGGCATCCACTTTTCCGGAAATGCTCTAGTCAGCGCAATGGCTCTCACGGTTACGACCTGGAACATCAATTCGGTGCGCCTGCGCATCGATCTCGTCGCCCGATTCATCAAGGCCATGCGGCCGGACATCCTGTGCCTGCAGGAGACGAAGTGCCCGGACGACCGATTTCCGCTCCGGCGCTTCAAGCGTCTTGGTTATGAGCACGTCGCGCTGAACGGGCAGAAGGGCTACCACGGCGTCGCTATCCTGTCGCGCGTTCCCTTCGACGATGTCTCGCGACGTGGCTTCTGCGGCAAGACCGACGCCCGCCATGTCGCGGTGACGGTGGGAGAACGCGCCGGCCTCAACGATCCGATCACGCTGCACAATTTTTATGTGCCGGCCGGCGGCGACGAGCCCGATCCCGCAATCAATCCGAAGTTCGCCCACAAGCTTTCGTTTCTCGACGAGATGCATGCGTGCGACGAGCTGCGATGCCAGACCGGCACGCGCGCCATCCTGGTCGGCGACCTCAATGTGGCGCCGCTCGAGCACGACGTCTGGAGCCACAAGCAGCTTCTGAAGGTCGTGTCGCACACGCCGATCGAATGCGAAAAGCTCAATGCCGTGCTGGCCACCGGCGGATGGGTGGATGCCGCGCGCCACTTCGTGCCGACGCCGACCAAGCTGTTCACGTGGTGGAGCTATCGTTCGGCCGACTGGGTGGCCGCCGACAAGGGCCGCAGGCTCGACCACATCTGGGTGGCGCCGGCGCTCGCCGACCGCATGTCGCGCATCACCGTGAGCAAGGAAGCACGCGGCTGGACGCGCCCGTCCGACCATGTTCCGGTGACGGCGACGATCGAGTCATAAAGCATTTTCCGGCTGCACTGACTCGTCATGCGCGGGCTTGACCCGCGCATCTCGCTTAGGATGGCACGGCTGTGCATCGTTATCGGGATGGCCGGGTCAAGCCCGGCCATGACGGCGCGTCGAGTTAAACGAAAACTTCTCTAGACTAGCCGCACTGGCGAATGACGTTGGTCGGCTCGCAGGCGCGGCGCCGCAGGCAATCGATCAAGGTCGCCGCCGTGGGCTCGCGCAAGGCGTCCTTGTGATAGACCAGGTTGAGCGAGCTTTCGGTCAGGCGCTCGTCGATATCGATGGTCTTCCAGACGACGTGATCGAAACGGATCGCCTGCAAGGCGCCCGGCAGGATGGCATTGCCGAACCCGCCCGCGACGAGTGCCAACACGGCGGGCCCGTTATCTGCCTCCTGCATGACACGGGGCGTCATGCCCGCTCGCTGCCACAGGCTCGCGATCTGCCGCTGGATCGCCATGCCGCGCTTGTCGGAAAGCGCAACGAAGCCCTCGTCCGCAATAGCGCTCAGTGGCACGCGCGGCAAGGCGCGCAATGGGTGCTCGGCCGGAAGCACCAGCATCACGCGATCGCGCGCCATGACGATCTGCTCGCAATCCCCCGGTACCGGCGCCGGAAACACGCGCATCAGGCACATGTCGAACTCGCGCTGTCGCAGCGCATCCAGGGCCGGGATGGAATTGATCAGGGTCAGATCGAGCGACACGCCCGGATGCTGGCGCTGGAATTCGCGCATGGTCTGGCGAACCGCGTCGAAGAACAAGGCCGTTATGGTCAGTCCGATCTTGACCTGCCCGTACTCGCCACGCGCTGCACGTTGCGCGACGTCATAAAAATCTTCGGCGTGCTTCAGCGTTTCCCGGGCCGACGCCAACAGGGTGCGTCCGGCGTCCGTCAGCTCGACCTTGTTGCCGATGCGGCGGAAAAGCGCGACGCCGAGACCGCGTTCCATATCCTGGATGCGCTGGGTGAGCGGTGGCTGGCGCATGGCGAGGCGATCGGCGGCGCGGCGAAAATGCAGCTCTTCCGCAACCGCCACGAAGCAGCGGAGTTGACGAAGGCTGACTTGATCAGGGCCTTTCATCTGCGGCCTGCGAGCGACCGACAATCCATCGTCTCCGTGCGGTATGCAGCTGCAAGTCCGCAAGTATTCCGGCTGCCTTCGAATCGCATGGCTGCCACGGCGCGGAGACTCATTCGACCTTCAATTTCAGCTCCCTGACGGTCGCCGTCCACCGAAGGATCTGTTCCTCGACGAATTGCCAGGCCGCCTCGGGAGTGGATTCGAGATGCGGCTCGAAGCCGGCCGCCATCAGCTTATCACGGAATTCGACATCGCTCATCACGGCGCGGGTGGCCTGGGCAAGCCGGTCGACGATTGCCGGCGGGGTTCCGGCCGGTGCGAACAGCGCGGTGAAATTGTCGAAGACCATGCCCGGAACGCCGGCCTCGACTGCGGTCGGGATGTCGGGAGCGATCTTGATCCGGTCGGACGTGGTGACGGCGAGCATTCTGAGCCGGCCCGACTGATGGAGATCGCGCAGCTGGCCCGACATGTTGATCATCAGCATGGGAACGTGGCCGCTGATAAGGTCGGTGGTCATCTGACCGGCGCCCTTGTAGGGGACGTGGACGATATCCGGCGTGGCCGCCAACGACTTCAGCAGCTCGCCCGCCAGATGGCCGGTCGAGCCGACGCCGCCGGACCCGTACGACAGCTTGCCTGGATTGGCCCTGGCGTAGCCGAGCAGCTCTTGCAGCGTTTGAGCCGGCACAGACGGATGCACCGCAACGACCAGACCCACCCTGGCGACGACTGCGATCGCGGTGAAATCCTTGAGCGGATCGTAAGGTCCGTGCTGGACAGCCGGGATCAGGAACTGGCTCGCGCTCGCCAGCAGGATGGTGTGTCCATCGGGTTGTGCGCGGGCAACGGCCATGGCGCCGAGCGATCCGCCGGCGCCGGGCTGATGCTCCACGACCACCGGCCCGAGCAGCGCTTTGACCTTGTCGGCCCAGGCGCGGCCGACAAGGTCCGTCAGCCCGCCGGGGGAAAACGGAATGACCAGCTTGATCGCCTGCTTCGGGTAGAAGGTTTGTGCGTAGGCGCGGCGCAGGGCCGGCGCGGCTGCCGCGACGCAGCCGAGGCCGGACAGAAGGGCGCGGCGTCGGTCAGGACCCCCGGCCCGCGTGCGATCTTGTCGCCCGGCCCGCATGTTCGCGTGCTCGCGCTTTGATTGTTCGCAATTGAGACACTGAAGCAAATTGAAGACGCTGTCCATTGACTACAACCAATGATCGGCAGCCGTGCCATTTGGACGGGGCGGTTGGCCGCGGCAAGCGCTCGCGCTTACTTCGGCTTGTCGGCCGCGTCGAAGGTCAATCGCATGCTGGCGATGTCTTGCATTGCCTTGTTGGTACGCGCCGCGATGACCTCGCGCAGACGGTGCGCGGCATCCGGGTAGCCCTCGAGCATCTTGAGGAACAGCTTGCGCGGAATGCGGATTACCGACGAGGGTTCGCGCGCGGTGGCGGTGGCGGGCCGTACGGTCTCGGTCAGCAGCGCCAGCTCGCCGAGCAGCACGCCCGGCCCCACCGTGGTGGTCGCGGGTTCGGCGCGGAACTGGCCGGAAACCAGGCTGAACGACCCTTCCTGCACCACATAGCCGGCGTCGGCGGCGTCGCCTTCGCGAAAGAGGACGTCGCCATGCTGCACGTAACGGTTCTCGGCACCGATCGCCAGGATTCGCAACGCTTCGTGGCCGAGCAGCGCCAGGATGGGGACACGCTCGAGAAACGCAATATCGTCCTCGATGCTCATCAGGTGCGGTGCTCGCTTAAGCGATATGTCGTCGCATTTTCTTTCGGAAAGCCGGCATCCACTTTCCGGAAAATGCTTCAGGGCACCAGCTTGTAACCACCGGCTTCGGTGACCAGGATGGCCGGATTGGCCGCGTCGCGCTCGACCTTCTGGCGCAGGCGGTAAATATGGGTTTCGAGCGTATGCGTCGTGACCCCCGAGTTGTAGCCCCACACTTCCTGCAACAGGATCTCGCGCGACACCGGACGCTGCCCGGCGCGGTAGAGATAGCGCAGGATGGCCGTCTCCTTCTCGGTCAGCCTGACCTTGTTGCCCTTGGGATTGACGAGGAGCTTCGAGCTTGGCCGGAACGTGTAGGGCCCGATGGTGAAGACCGCGTCTTCGCTCGCTTCGTGCTGGCGCAACTGCGCCCGGATGCGGGCGAGGAGCACGGCGAAACGAAACGGCTTGCTGACATAATCGTTGGCGCCCGACTCCAGACCCAGAATGGTGTCGGAGTCGGTGTCGTGCCCGGTGAGCATGATGATCGGCGCCTTGAACCCGTTCTTGCGCAGGATGCGGACCACCTCGCGGCCGTCGATGTCGGGCAGCCCGACATCCATGATGACGAGGTCGACGTGACCGTTCTTGGCGACCTGCATGCCCTTGGCGGCAGTGTCGACCGCCTCCGCCTCGAACTCTTCGTGCAATGCGAGTTGCTCGACGAGGGTATTGGCAAGCTCTGCATCGTCATCGACGATCAGGATCTTGCGGGCATTGCTCATGGCACGACGCCTTGTGGCGAACCGCCGAAGCGGCATTGCGCGAAGTAGAGCACTCGGGGGAAAAAGAGCAAGCGGCGGAACCCATGTTTTGCCAGGATGATTAAGGCGTGCGGCGGCGGCAGAGCGAGGAAATCAAGAGCAAATCCGTGCGCCTTCTGCACGTGCGCGCAGCCGTTGGCGAGCGCCGCCGGGGCTGGCTCAGTGTCGGGATGCGCACGGTTCCGGTCGCGCTCGGCAGAGGCGGCATCAAGGCGAACAAGCGGGAAGGCGACGGTGGAACACCGAGCGGACGGTTCCGTTTGAAGCGCCTGTGGTGGCGGGCGGATCGGGCGCCGCGGCCGCAAACGCAACTTCCGGTCCGCCGCATTACGCCGCTCGATGCGTGGTGCGAAGACCCGGCGGACCGCCGCTATAACCAGCCTC
>Ga0081540_1002024_pt1 | contig 16920 bp, 16 predicted proteins | sample TabmetS2T1R1_FD_71024 | JGI IMG/M metagenome (GOLD analysis project Ga0081540, IMG submission 71024) | Tabebuia heterophylla rhizosphere microbial communities from the University of Puerto Rico - S2T1R1 | ecosystem: Host-associated > Plants > Roots > Rhizosphere ... | reverse complement strand
TCGCGTGGGCGCGTCCGCTCGTGAGCGGGTCCGGCCTGGTCGAGCGCAGCGGCGTGAAGATCACCCAAGTCGCGGTCACCGGTGACGGCGGCCTCGTCGACCTGCGCTTCACCGTTGTCGATCCCAACAAAGCCGCGAGGCTGCACGATCCGGCGAAGCCGCCCGCCGTCGTCGACCAGCGCACCGGGCTGGTGGTCAAGGATCTGCTAATGAGCCATGCGCACACCGCCCCCTTCAAGGCCGGTGTCACCTACTACCTGGTCTTCAACAATCCCGGTAACTGGGTGCACCGCGGTGACAAGGTGGCCGTGCTGCTCGGCGATGCGCGGGTTGAGAACGTGACCGTGCGATGAAGCGGCTCGGCCTGCTGGTCGCCCTCGCTGTGGGCATCGCCATGTCTCCTGCGCTGCCCGCTGGCGCGGCAAACCCGCAGCGGTTGGTCGATGTTGTCGTGGTGATGAAGTCCCAGGCCAACCTCGGGGCGTTCCGCGCGGCCAGCCGCCCAGCCCGTCTCGCGGCTGTCGAACGGGGCTTGCGCGCGCATGCGGGACTTACCCAGAAAGGCGTGCTGTCCTTGCTGGCCACGCGACATGCACAAGGCCTCGCCACCGGGATCGTGCCGCTATGGATCTCCAACGAAATCGCGGTCCGAACGACGCCAGCCGTAGTGCGGGAACTGGCTAAGCGGCCGGACGTGCGCGAGGTGCGCCCGGAGTTCACCGTCCAAGCGCCGACGTCCGAGGTGGCGGCCGCGGCGACGTCAACGGTCGAGCCCAATGTCTCTCTGGTCAACGCACCGGCGCTGTGGGACCGGGGATTCCGCGGTCAGGGCGTCGTCGTCGCGAACATGGATACGGGCGTCGACGCGACCCATCCTGATCTCGCCGCCAAGTGGCGAGGCGGCACGAACAGCTGGTACGACCCCAATGGGCAGCATCCGACGGCACCGACGGACGTCAGCGGGCATGGAACGCAGACGATGGGCGTCATGGTCGGCGGCAACGCCGGCGGAAGCTCCGTCGGGGTGGCGCCGGACGCCAAGTGGATCGCGGTGAAGATCTTCAACGACCGTGGCACGGCCACCTCGACCGGGATCCACCAGGGCTTCCAGTGGCTGCTGGACCCGGATGGCAACCCGAACACGGCCGACGCCCCGAACGTCGTCGACAACTCGTGGACGATGATGACGGCCAGCTGCACGCTCGACTTCCAGCCCGATCTGGCGAGCCTCCGCGCCGCCGGGATCTTGCCCGTGTTCGCTGCGGGCAACTACGGCCCGAGCGCAGGCACGGTGCAAAGTCCGGCCAACCTGCCCGAGGCGTTCGCCGTCGGTGGCACCGACAACTCTGACGCGATCTACCCGTACAGCAGCCGCGGTCCGTCGACGTGCGCAGCCACTGCCGCGCCGAAGCTCGCGGCGCCGGCCGTTAACGTCCGGACGACTGACCTGTACAGCAGCTACGTGCAAGACACCGGCACCTCGGTTGCCGCGCCACACGTCGCCGGCGCCCTGGCCCTGCTCCTCAGCGCGTTCCCACACCTGTCCGCTGACCAGCAAGAGGCGGCGCTCGAGGGCGGCGCACGCGACCTCGGCGCTACCGGTCTCGACAACGACTTCGGCTACGGGCGGCTTGATGCGCTCGCCGCTTATCAGCGGCTCGCCGGCACGCCGGACTTTACGGTCGGCCTGTCGCCCTCGTCGGCGACCGTGGCGCCCGGCGGAAGCACGACACTTACGGTGTCGGTCTCGAGCACGAATGGTTTTGGCGGCGCCGTCACGCTTGGCCTGTCTGGGCTGACTTCGGCGCAAGCGACGTGGAGCTTCAACCCTTCGGTTGTCGCCAACGGGGCCGGGACGGCCCAGCTGTCAGTCACGCCAGCCGCGGATCTCACGCCAGGCACGTACCCGCTGACGATTAGCGCGACGAGCGGCACGATCACCCGCACCGCGGCGGCCACTCTCGTGATACCCGGCCCGCCGGACTTTACCGTCTCGGTGACGCCAGCCTCGAGAAGCGTGGCGGCCGGAACGAGCACTAGTTACACAATCGCCGTCAGCGCGCTGAACGGCTTCGCCGGAACGGCGTCGCTGTCGCTTTCTGGGTTGCCCGCATCGGTCGGCACCTTCGCGCCAGCAGCAATCCAGGCGGCCGGCTCGTCCCAACTAACGATCAACACGGCCGCATTGGCCACGGGTAACTATCCGTTGACCATCTCCGCGACGAGCGGCTCGATCACCCATACCGCCGCGGTAACCCTCGTAGTCACCGACTTCAGCGTCGGCGTGATGCCTAGCAGCCAAACCGTCTCGGCTGGCGCAAGCACGTCCTACTCAGTGACCGTCGGGGCGTTGAACGGCTTCTCCGGTACGGTCGCGCTGTCCGTCAGCGGCCTCTCTTCGTCCGTCGGCACGGCGACATTCACCCCGTCCACGGTGGGCGGCAGCGGCACCGCGCAGCTAGCGCTCACCACGAATGCGGCCGCACCGGCGGGCAGCTATCCGTTGACGATCACTGGCACGAGCGGATCGTTGCAGCACAGCAAGGCGGTCACTCTCACCGTGGGCGGGGGAGACTTCGCCTTGTCGGCCAGCCCGTCCTCGGTGTCGATCTACCGCGGTCAGACCGCTTCGTACACGGCGTCGACCGCGGGTGTTGCCGGTTTCTCGGGCAGCGTCTCGCTAAGTGTCTCCGGACTGCCGGCGTATGCAACCGCAAGCTGGGTGGGCAACCCGATCACCACGCCCGGCAGCGCGACCTTGCGGGTCCGGGCGAGCGGCTGGACGCCCCGCGGCACCGTCACGCTGCGCATTTCGGGCACGAGCGGGGCGCTGTCGCATCAGGTGACCGTGACCTTGGTCGTGCGCTGACGCGCTAGATTCGCCGGGTGTCAAGCCGGCTGACCGTCCTGTCCGGGCCGTCCGGTGTGGGCAAGGGCACAGTGGTCGCCGCCGTGCGCGACATGTACCCGTTCATCTGGATATCGGTGTCCTGCACGACCCGGTCGCCACGTCCGGGCGAGATTGATGGTGTCGAGTACTACTTCGTGGATTGGGCGCACTTCCAGGAGCTCATCGAGACTGGGGAACTGCTGGAGTGGGCCGAGTACGCGGGCAACCTCTACGGAACGCCGCGTGAACCGGTTTTCGCCCAACTGGCCGAAGGAAAACCGGCGTTGCTCGAGATCGAGCTGCAGGGTGCCCGCCAGGTCCGGGCCAGCCTGCCCGACGCGCAGTTCGTCTTTCTTGCGCCACCGTCGTGGGAGGAACTGGGCCGACGGCTGGCCGATCGCGCGACCGAGGACCCGGTCGTCATCGCCGCGCGCCTGGCCCGGGCGCGCATAGAGATGGAAGCGGCAGACGAGTTCGACGCGATCATCGTCAACGACGATGTCCGGCGCGCTGCGTCTGAATTGGTATCCTTGATCGAAGCTGTCTGCCCACCGTCTGGGCCATGACACCCCCGATCAGACGACAACGAAGAAGGCACTGTGTCTGGAACTGCGTCCGCCCCCGAGGGGATCACCAACCCGCCGATCGACGAGCTGTTGGAACGGACCCAATCCAAGTACGCGCTCGTCATCATCGCGGCCAAGCGGGCGCGGCAGATCAACGCGTACTACAGCCAGCTGGGCGAGGGCCTGCTGGAGTATGTCGGTCCGCTCGTGGAAACCGCGCCGCAAGAGAAGCCGCTGTCGATAGCCCTGCGGGAGATCAATGGCGACCTGATCGAGTTCAAGCCCGCTGAGGGCTGAGTCCGCCAGGCGATGACGTCGCGTCGCATCCTCCTCGGCGTCGGAGGAGGCATCGCGGCTTACAAGGCCGTCGAACTGCTTCGGCTGCTCGACGAGTCTGGCCACGATGTCATCGTCGTGCCGACCGAGTCGGCCCTCCGGTTCGTCGGGACGGCCACCTGGGCCGCGTTGTCCCACCATCCGGTGACGACGGACGTGTGGTCAGGTGCTGAGGATGTGCCCCACGTGCGCCTTGGCCGGGAGGCAGACCTGATCGTCGTCGCACCGGCAACCGCCGACCTGCTGGCCCGAACTGCCCACGGTCTCGCTGACGACCTGCTGACGAACTCGCTGCTCACCGCCCGCTGCCCGGTGCTGCTCGCACCGGCCATGCACACCGAAATGTGGGAACACCCCGCCACCGTCGACAACGTCGCCCGACTACGCCAGCGCGGGTTGATCGTGCTCGATCCGGCCGTCGGCCGGTTGACCGGCGCCGACAGCGGTCCTGGGCGGCTCCCGGAGCCGGCCGAGATCGCTGCGCTGGCCGAACTTCTGCTGATTCGCCCGGACGCTCTGCCGACCGATCTCGTGGGCCGGCATGTGGTCGTCAGCGCCGGAGGGACTCGGGAAGCCATAGACCCGGTGCGCTTCCTGGGCAACGCGTCATCCGGGCGCCAGGGGCACGCCCTTGCGACGGTAGCCGCGGCCCGAGGGGCCACGGTGACGCTCGTCACTGCCAACACCGCCCTTGCGGACCCGTCGGGCAGCACTGTCGTGCGGGTTACGAGCACGCACGAGCTTCGCGACGCTGTGCTCAAGGCGTCACGTGACGCTGACGCCGTGGTCATGGCGGCCGCTGTGGCGGACTTCCGGCCGGCTACTGCTGCCGCGCACAAGATCAAGAAGACGGACGACGATCCGGAACCGATACCGCTGGTACGCAACCCGGACGTGCTGGGAGAGCTGGTTGCGGCCCGGCGGCCAGGCCAGTTGCTCGTCGGATTCGCCGCCGAGACGGGCGACGACACCGGCGACGTGCTTGCCCACGGCCGGATGAAGCTTGCCCGAAAGGGATGCGACCTGCTCGTCGTCAACGACGTCGGGAGCGGGCGAGCGTTCGGCCGGCCCGACAACGCAGCGGTGATCCTCGACTCCGATGGCGGTGAGCTACCGGTCGCCCGCGGGCCGAAAGCGTTGCTCGCCGCGGCCGTTTGGGACGCCATCTCGGCCCGGCTTGGGCCCACCGACAATGCAGGAGCACACGCCATCAGCCGCTAGACTCTGCCCGAATTCCGACCCTCAACCGACCGGAGCATCTGTGACCCGCCGCCTGTTCACGTCCGAATCCGTCACCGAAGGACACCCGGACAAGATCGCCGATCAGATCAGCGACTCCATTCTCGATGCGCTGCTCGCGGAGGACTCCAAGAGCCGTGTCGCCGTCGAGACGCTCATCACGACCGGCCAGGTTCACGTTGCGGGAGAGGTCACGACCGAGGCGTATGCGGACATCCCGGCGATTGTCCGGGAGCGCATTCTGGATATCGGCTACGACTCGTCCCGGAAAGGCTTCGACGGGCAGTCGTGCGGGGTCAGCGTCTCGATCGGCGCCCAGTCGCCAGACATCGCGCAGGGCGTCGACGCGGCCTACGAGGCACGGGTTGAGGGTTCCGAAGACGCGGTCGCCGCTCAGGGTGCGGGCGACCAGGGCCTCATGTTCGGCTTCGCTTGCGACGACACGCCTGAGCTCATGCCGGTGCCGATCTGGCTGGCGCATCGGCTGGCCGAGCGGCTCACCGCGGTGCGCAAGGGCGGCGTCGTGCCGTATCTGCGGCCCGACGGTAAGACCCAGGTGACGATCGAGTACGACGGCGACAAGCCCGTGCGCCTCGACACCATCGTGATCTCGAGCCAGCACGCCGAGGACATCGATCTCGACACGCTGCTGAAGCCGGATATCGAGGAGCACGTCGTCACGCCCGTGCTCGCCGGCCTCAACATCAACACCAACGGTTACCGGCTGCTGGTCAACCCGACCGGACGATTCGTCACCGGTGGACCCATGGGTGACGCGGGGCTCACCGGTCGCAAGATCATCGTTGACACCTACGGTGGCTACGCCCGTCATGGCGGAGGGGCGTTCTCCGGCAAGGATCCCTCGAAGGTTGATCGATCCGCGTGCTACGCGATGCGGTGGGTGGCCAAAAACGTCGTCGCGGCGCGGCTTGCCACGAAGGTCGAGGTGCAGGTCGCGTATGCGATCGGCAAGGCGGAGCCGGTCGGTCTGTTCATCGAGACGTTCGGCACCGAGACAGCTGATCCGGATCGGATCGCCGAGGCGATCACGCAGACCTTCGACCTGCGGCCGGCCGCGATCATCCGCGATCTCGACCTGCTCCGGCCGATCTACGCCCAGACGGCCGCCTATGGGCACTTCGGTCGGGAGCTGCCCGACTTCACCTGGGAGCGGACCGACCGCGCGGAGCAGCTGGCGAAGCTCGCCAACGGCTAGACCCGACATCCACCAGCGCACGGATTCCGTCGGCGCGCGCTGGTAGGACTGTCGATGTGACCTCGACCCGCCCGCAGCGTGCCGGGCGGGTTCCCGCGAGCGTCGACGCGGTTGCTCGGGTGATGGTCGACGTGCCGCTAGCCCATCTGGACCGGCCGTTTGACTACCTCGTCCCGGCCGAGCTTTCCGAGGCCGCGGTGGCGGGTATGCGGATCCGCGTGCGGTTCGCCGGCCGACGCGTGGACGGGTACGTCCTCGACCGCGGGCCGTCGAGTGATCATGACGGGCGGCTGGCGTTTCTCGAGCGAGTGGTCGGCCGGGAACCGGCACTGACTTCCGAAACCACGTCTCTCTTCCGCGCGGTGGCCGACCGCTATGCGGGCACGTTCGCCGACGTGGTGCGGCTGGGCGTGCCGGCGCGCCATGCCGGCGCGGAGTCCCGCCCGCTCCCGCCCGCCGGGCCCGCTCCGGTTGGGGGGTCGGCCGAGGGCTGGTCCCGCTATCGGGCCGGCCCGTCGTTTCTCGCGGCCGTTCGGGACCGGCGTCCAGCCCGGGCCGCCTGGTCGGCTCTCGCCGGCGAGGTCTGGCCGCAACGGTTCGCGGAGGCCGTCGCCACTGCCGCCGCGAGGGACCGGGGTGCGCTGGTGATCGTGCCGGATGCCCGGGACCTTGCCCGGATGGACGCCGCGATGTCCGCTCTGCTCGGCCGCGGCCAATACGTGGCGCTGTCCGCCGATCTCGGCCCGTCCGAACGATATCGCCGGTGGCTCGCTGTCCGGCGGGGCGCCGTGCGGGCGGTCATTGGAACTCGGGCCGCCGCGTTCGCGCCGGTTGCCGATCTCGGACTGCTCGCAATCTGGGACGACGGCGACGACCTGCACGCCGAGCCTCGGGCGCCCTATCCGCATGCCCGCGACGTTCTCGTGCTCCGCTCCACGCTTACCGGAGCGGCGCTCGTCATCGGCGGGTTCGCCCGGACCGCGGAGACGGCCCAGCTCGTCGAGACTGGCTGGGCTCATGAGATCGTCGGGGACCGATCCGTCATCCGCGCAGCCGCGCCGCGCATCATGGCGGTCGGCGACGACGTCGAGCGCGCGCGGGACCCAGCGGCAACCGCAGCCCGACTGCCTAGCGTGGCGTGGCGCACCGCCGGGGACGCACTGGCCAGCGGCCACCCAGTTCTCGTGCAGGTGCCGCGGCGGGGCTACGTGCCGGCGCTGGCCTGCATGCGCGATCGCACCCCCGCCCGGTGCCAAACCTGCTCTGGTCCGCTCGCGGCGACGTCGGGCCACGCGATCCCGACCTGTCGCTGGTGCGGCCGGCCGGCCGGGTCGTGGCGCTGCCCGCGGTGCGGCGGGACGCGGATGCGGGCCGTTGTCTTTGGATCGGCCCGCACCGCGGAGGAACTCGGCCGGGCATTCCCGGGAGTATCCGTGCGCACCTCAGCCGGCGATTCGGTGTTGGACCAGGTCCCTGCCGCCCCGAGCCTGGTCGTCGCCACCCCAGGCGCGGAGCCGCCGGCTGATGGCGGCTATGGTGCCGCCCTGCTGCTCGACGGCTGGGCCCTGCTCGCCCGCCCGGACTTGCGAGCCGCCGAGGAGGCGTTTCGGCGGTGGTCCAACGCGGCTGCGCTCGTCCGGCCGGATGGTCAGGTCGTGGTCGGTGCCGAAGCGAGCATTCCGGCGGTGCAGGCCCTTTTGCGGTGGGATGCCGCTGGTCACGCCGCCCGCGAACTCGCGGAACGGGCCGAGCTCGGCTTCCCGCCCGCGGTGCGCATGGCGTCGCTGACCGGTGCGACCGGCGCCGTCGCGGAGATCCTTGAGCTCGCGCAGTTGCCCGACCCGAGCGACGTGATCGGCCCAGTCGTCACCGGCGATGGGGCCCAGCGCGTGCTTATTCGAGTTCCCCGGCAGCAAGGCGGTGAACTGGCTGGCGCGCTCAAGGCGGCGGCGGCAATCCGCTCGGCTCGTAAGGCCGCCGATCCGGTCCGGATCATGCTCGATCCCAGCGCGCCGTTCTGAGCGACCGCCGAGGATGGGGCAGGCCTCCGTAGGATCAGACGCGTGACGCTGCAGACGATCCGGCTGTTCGGCGACCCCGTGCTGCGCACACCCGCGGAGCTGGTGACCACCTTCGACCGAGAGCTGCGGACGCTCGTGGCGGATCTCACCGAGACCATGCGGAACGCGCCGGGTTCCGGACTCGCCGCTCCCCAGATAGGGGTCGGCTTGCGCGTGTTCACCTACCACGTGGATGACGAGCAAGCGGGCCACCTGGTGAACCCGGTCCTGCATTTCCCCACCTCGGAGGATCAGGACGGCCCGGAAGGGTGCCTGTCGATCCCCGGCCTCGCCTTCGACTGCGTGCGGCGGGAACATGTCGTGGCTCACGGGCAAAACATGTACGGCGACCCGGTCACGATCGAGGGCACCGCCCAGCTGTCCCGCTGCGTCCAGCACGAGACCGATCATCTCGACGGCGTGCTGTTCATCGACCGACTGGATCCGGAGACTCGCAAGGCCGCGATGCGCGCCATCCGGGAGAGCGAGTGGTTCGGTGCGGCGCCGCCGGTCGTCAAGGTCAGCCCGCACCCGATGCTCGGCCAAGTCCTGTGAGCGAGCGACCGCGGCACGGGCAGCTGCGCCGAATTTCGGGTGATGGTTCGGGGTCCCTGCGAAATCGCGAAGCGATTTCGTGGGGTGATTAGCCGATGCGGCTCGCCTTTGCGGGTACCCCGATCACGGCGGTGCCGTCACTTCGGGCGCTGCTGGAATCGCCCCGTCACGAGGTCGTGGCGGTGGTCACCCGGCCGCATGCTCGGGCCGGACGCGGGCGTCCGGAGATCGCTTCACCCGTCGAGTCCGTGGCCGTGGCGGCCGGTGTGCCGGTTCTCGCCCCACGGAAGGCTGGCGAACCAGACTTCCTGGCCCGGCTCGCTGAGCTCCAGGTCGATTGCTGTCCAGTGGTCGCTTACGGCGTGCTCCTCCCGACCGCGGCGCTGGCCATACCCTCCCATGGTTGGGTCAACCTGCACTTCTCTCTGTTGCCGGCGTGGCGCGGTGCGGCACCAGTTCAGCGCGCAATTCTCGCGGGTGATGACATCACCGGAGCGTCGACGTTCCAGATCGAGGCCGGCCTCGACACCGGACCGATATTCGGCGTCGTCACCGAGCCGATCCGGCCCTCCGACACGGCGGGTGACCTGCTCGCACGTCTGGCCGAGTCGGGCTCAGGCCTGCTCGTGGCCACGATGGACGGGATCGCCGACGGCACCCTCGTGGCGCGGCCGCAGTCAGGCGACGGTGTGTCCCTCGCGGCCAAGATCACGGTTGACGATGCCCGAGTCGACTGGTCGACTCCGAGCCGATACGTGGACCGGCAGGTCCGAGCGTGCACCCCGGCCCCGGGCGCGTGGACGACCTTTCGGGGTGAGCGACTGAAGCTCGGCCCGATCTCCTCCCCCGACGGTGCGGTGCCGCCGGCCACGCGCGATGATTCGTGCGAGCCCGGCGCCTTGTCGCTTCGGCCGGATGGGGTCGCGGTCGTCACCGCGACCGGTCCGGTCCGGCTCGGCTGGGTGCAGCCGGCCGGGCGTCGGTCGATGCCGGCGACGGACTGGGCGAGGGGTGCGCGGCTTCAGCCCGGAGAGCGACTTGGCCTCGTCTGATCCGCCCCGTCGAGTGGCGTACGACCTGCTTCGCGCTGTCGATGTAGACGGCGCGTACGCCAATCTGCTGCTACCCAGACTGCTGACTGCGCGGTCGTTGACCGGACGCGACGCAGCATTTGCGACGGAGCTCGGCTATGGGACGTTGCGCGCAGCCGGCACCCTGGACGAGATCATCGCCGCCTGCAGCGAACGTCCCCTCGACAGCATCGATGCGGGGGTTCGCGACCTGCTCCGGCTAGGGGCCTATCAGGCGCTGCGGACCAGGGTTCCGGCGCACGCTGCGGTTGCCACGACGGTCGACCTCGCAAGGGGGACGGGTAACGCGCGAGCCGCGGGATTCCTCAATGCGGTGATGCGGCGCATTGCCCGCGACGATTGGGATTACTGGGTCGATCGGCTGAGCGCGGGCGGAACCCCGCTCCGCCGGCTGGCCCGCCAGACCGCGCATCCGGAGTGGATCGCGGATGCCTTTCGTGATGCGCTCGAGGAACCGCCCGACGGAGATCTGGTCGAGACAGCAGCCGCGCTGCGCGCCGACGACCGCCGGCCCACTACCCACCTGGTGGCCTGGCCGGGTGGCCTGGATCGGGACGATCTGGTCCGGCAGTCGGGGGGAACGCCTGGTCCGTGGTCGCCGTATGCGGTGCGACTGTCCGGTGGCGAGCCGGGCCAGCTGATCGCCGTTCGCGCCGGTCACGCTGCTGTGCAAGACGAAGGCAGCCAGCTGTGCGCCCTGGCCTTGGCCAATGCGCCGATCGACGGCCGGGACGAGCGATGGCTCGACCTTTGTGCAGGTCCAGGCGGCAAGACGGCCCTGCTCGCCGCGCTAGCGGCGCAGCGGGAGGCAATCGTCACGGCCAACGAGCTACGTCCGCATCGGGCGAACCTCGTGCGGCAGGTGACGGCGCAGTGGAATGTGTCGGTGCGGGTGGGCGACGGTCGCGACTATCCCGATATCGACGGCGGATTCGACCGGGTGCTGGTCGATGCGCCCTGCACTGGGCTTGGCGCGCTACGCCGGCGGCCGGAGGCGCGATGGCGCCGCAGTCCCGCCGATGTTCCGGAGCTCTCCGACCTGCAACGCCAGCTGCTGGTTTCCGCGCTAAGGCTCATCCGACCTGGTGGAATCGTGGGTTACGTCGTCTGCTCGCCACACCGCGCGGAGACCGTCGAGGTCGTGGCCAAAGTCCTTACATCCGACGACGAACTCATCGACGCGCGGTCGGGCTTCGCCGGCGTTCCCGACCTCGGAGACGGTCCTACTGTCCAGCTGTGGCCGCACCGACACGGCACCGACGCCATGTTCTGCGCGCTCATCACTAGACTTCTCCCGTGAGCGGAACCGCAGCGAACGGGTCACGAGCTCGCACAATCAACGGGTGGACCGGATGAGCGGTGCCCCAGCCGGCAGGCCCGAGCCGATGATCGCGCCGAGCATCCTGTCCGCCGACTTTGCCCGGCTGGGCGAAGAAGCCGAGGCCGTGCGCAACGCCGACTGGCTGCACGTGGATGTCATGGACGCACACTTCGTGCCCAATCTGACGATCGGCTTGCCGGTCGTACAGAGCCTGCGCAAGGCGACGACCCTCCCGCTTGACTGCCACCTCATGATCGACGACCCAGACCGGTGGGCGCCCGGATACGCGGAGGCCGGGGCCGCCAACGTGACTTTCCATGCCGAAGCGACAGGCGATCCGGTTTCGCTCGCCCGCACCATCCGTGCCGCGGGGTCTCTCGCCGGCCTGTCGATTAAGCCGGGCACAAGTCTCGAGCCCTACCTGGAAATGCTCCACGAGTTCGACACGTTGCTGGTCATGACGGTCGAACCCGGTTTCGGGGGGCAGGAGTTCATGGCCGAGATGCTGCCGAAGGTGCGACAAGCGCGAGCGCACGTGGCATCCGGTCATTTGCGGTTGTTCGTGGAGGTGGACGGTGGCATCGCCGAGGACACGATCGTCGCCGCCGCCGAGGCCGGTGCCGACGTGTTCGTAGCCGGGAGCGCGGTCTACGGCGCCACCGATCCGGCGCAAGCGGTCGAGGTGCTTCGCCGCACGGCTCGGGCGGCCATGGCCGGCAGCGTTGCGGGTCGTTAACGACATAGGGACGAGGAAGCAAGTGCAGGTCAGCGAGGCAGAACGCGCGGCCATGCACCGCGCGCTGGCGCTCGCGGAGACGGTGCGTGGTCGCACCAGTCCCAACCCGGCGGTGGGGGCGGTGATCCTCGACCCGACGGGATCGCTCGCCGGTGAGGGCGCGACGCAGGCCGCGGGCGGCGCACACGCAGAGGTGCTGGCCCTCGCCGCGGCCGGGGTCCGCGCGCGCGGTGGAACGGCCGTCGTCACCTTGGAGCCCTGTGCCCATACCGGCCGGACTGCACCGTGCGCGGACGCACTCGTGGAGGCCGGCGTCGTGCGGGTCGTCTACGCGGTCGACGACATCAACCCAGTGGCTGCGGGTGGTGCCGACAAGCTGGTTGCGGCCGGCGTCGAGGTCGTGGCCGGGCTCGATCACGACCAAATCGCCGCTGGCGCGCTCCGCCCCTGGCTGCACGCGCTGCAGACCGGGCGCCCGTTCGTGACCTGGAAGATCGCCACGACCGTCGACGGCCGGGTCGCCGCCGCCGACCGAACGACCCGGTGGATCTCCTCGGAAGTGTCTCGCGCCGACGCTCACGCGTTTCGGGCGGTGGTTGACGCGATCCTCGTGGGCAGTGGCACCGTGTTGGCCGACGATCCGTCCTTGACGGTGCGGGACGGAGCTGACCAGCTGCTCGAGCACCAGCCGTTGCGTGTCGTCCTGGATCGGCGGCACCGGGTACCGCAGTCAGCGCGAGTGCTCGACAATGCCGCGTCCACGCTGGTTCTCGATACAGCAGTCCCGCGCTTCGCCCTGAAGGCCCTGCACGATCAAGGCGTGCGGCACGTGCTGTTGGAAGGCGGCCCGACGCTCGCCGGAGCATTCATCGAAGCGCGCTGCGTCGACGAGGTCATAGCGTACATAGCCCCCAAGCTCCTCGGTGCCGGACCGAGTGCGTTGGGTGACGCTGGGATTACCACCCTGGCTGAAGCCGTCACACTGGAGATCGACAGTGTGACGCGGGTCGGGCCCGACGTGAAGATCGTCGCCCGGCCGGTGTGGGCTGAGGAAGGGTAGCGCGTTGTTCACCGGCATCATCGAAGAGCTCGGCGAGGTCGTTGCGCTGGAAACGCATGGGGATTCGGCCGTGTTGCACGTGCGGACCACCGTCGTTGGCGAGGACATTCCGATCGGAGCATCGCTCGCGGTGAATGGCGTGTGTCTCACCGTCATAAGCGCGTCAGGCGAGTTGGGGCGTCGGGACCTGAATTTCGACGTCATGGGGGAGACGCTCAAGCGCAGCGTCATAGGCGGGTTGAGATCGGGCGATTTCGTCAATCTCGAGCGTGCCGTGCGGGGCGACGGTCGACTCGACGGGCACGTGGTGCAGGGGCATGTCGACGGGACCGGAGTCGTGCTGGCCCGATCACCCGGAGATCGCGTCGACCTTGTCCGGTTCGGTCTGCCGGTGGATCTCGCTCGCTACGTCGCGGAGAAAGGTTCGGTCGCGGTTGACGGCGTATCGCTGACCGTCATCGCGGTCGGCGACGATTGGTTCGAGGTCGGGTTGATTCCGCAGACCCTGCGCGCGACAACGCTTGGGCGCAAGGCCGCTGGAGACCCGGTCAACCTCGAGGTCGACGTGCTGGCCAAGTACACCGAGCGACTGCTCGCCCTGGGGCGGAACCGCTCATGACGGTTCCACTCGACACTGTCGACCGCGCGCTCGTTGACCTCACCGCGGGCAAGGCGGTGCTGGTGATCGACGACGAGGATCGGGAGAACGAGGGTGACCTGATCTTCGCCGCCCAGCTCGCTACCCCGGAGCTCGTCGCCTTCATGGTCCGGTACACGTCCGGATACATCTGCGTGCCGATTACCGAAGCGAACGCCGATCGCCTTGACCTGCCGCCGATGTTTCGCGTCAACCAAGATCGTCGCGGCACCGCGTACACCGTCACCGTGGACGCTCGCGAAGGCATCAGCACGGGCATCTCGGCCAGCGACCGCGCCCACACCATCCGGCTTCTCGCCGACCCCGCGACCACGTCAGCCGACCTGTCGCGCCCGGGCCACATCGTTCCGCTGCGCGCGCGCGACGGAGGCGTGCTGCGCCGGCCCGGCCATACCGAAGCCGCGGTGGACCTGGCCCGGTTGGCGGGTCTCGCGCCCGCAGGAGTGCTCTGCGAAGTCGTCAGTGAGAAGGACCCCTCAGGCATGGCCCGCGCCGACGAGCTGCGGACGTTCGCCGACGAGCATGATCTGGCGTTGATCTCCATCGCGGATCTCATCGCCTACCGCAGGAGGTCGGAGAAATTGGTCGAGCGCGTTGCCACGGCCCGGGTCCCCCTGCGATACGGAGAGTTCACGGCAGTTGGCTACTCGAGCTCGTACGACAATCGGGAGCACGTCGCGTTCGTATTCGGCGAGATCGGCGACGGTGAGGATGTGCTCGTTCGAGTGCACTCGGAATGCCTGACCGGCGACGTGTTCGGTTCGTTGCGCTGCGACTGCGGTCCTCAGCTCGACGCGGCGCTCGCCGCGGTGGCTCGGGAAGGACGAGGAGTGGTGCTCTACGTGCGGGGGCACGAGGGCCGGGGGATCGGGCTCCTTCACAAGCTGCAGGCCTACCAGCTGCAGGACCTGGGGTCGGACACCCTGGACGCGAACCTCGAGCTGGGCCTGCCGGCCGATGCCCGCGACTACGGCACCGGCGCGCAGATCCTGGTCGACCTGGGCATCCACACGATGCGGCTGCTGTCGAACAACCCGGCCAAGCGCGCTGGCCTCGAGGGATATGGACTGCGCATCGTCGGCCAGGTGCCACTGCCGGTGCGGGCCAACCCGGAGAACCTGCGGTATCTGCAAACGAAGCGCGATCGCATGGGCCACGTGATCAACCTGGAGGATTCCGGGTGAGCGGCGAGGGTGCGCCGCCGGCGGAACCAGTGACCGGCGCCGCGGGATTGCGGGTGGCGATCATTGCCGCTCGGTGGCACGGCACGGTGATGGGTGGCCTGCTCGCCGGCGCCCGCCGGGCACTCGCCGACTCGAAGGTCACGGACGTCACCGAAGTACGGGTACCCGGCTGCTTCGAGCTTCCGGTAGCCGCCGCGCGTCTTGCCAATCATGGATTCGACGCGCTGATCGCGCTGGGTGTGGTCATTCGCGGCGGCACGCCGCATTTCGAGTACGTCTGCTCCGCGGCCACCGGCGGACTCACGGCGGTCGCCGAACGCACCGGAGTACCGATCGGCTTCGGGGTGCTGACCTGCGACGACGATGCCCAGGCCATGGATCGGGCCGGATTACCCGGCTCCAAGCAGGACAAGGGATACGAGGCGGCCGTCGCTGCACTCGAGACTGCCGTGGCCCTGCGTCCGTTCTGGCGGTCCTGATGGCGCTGGCCTGGATCTACCTCGCCGTCGCGATCGGATCCGAGGTCGTCGCGACGTTGGAGCTACGGGAGCTGTCGAACGGCATTCGCCCACTGCCGCTCACGGTGGTGATCGTCGGTTACACCTTGTCGTTCTTGGCGCTGATCCCGGCACTGCGGCACATCAGCGTTGGCGTGAGCTACGCGGTGTGGTCGGCGGTCGGCACCGCCGCGGTGGCCATCTTCGGGGTCATTCTCTTCGGCGAGAAGATCAACACGCTCGGCATCGTCGGCCTCGTGCTCATCGTTGGTGGCGTCGCGGTGCTAACCGCGTCTGGTTCGGCTCAACACGGATGACCGACGTCAGTGGTCTCATTCTGGCGGCCGGTGCGGGCCATCGGATGGGGCAGCCCAAGGCGGAGCTGATCGTCGACGACGAGCGGCTCATCGATCGAGCCGTCCGGGTATTGCGGGCGGGCGGATGCGACGAGGTTGTGACCGTCGTTCGCGACGGGGTCGTCACTCCGGACGCTCGGGTGGTGGTCAATCCGGAACCGGAGCGTGGAATGAGCTCGTCCCTCCGATTGGCCCTGGCGGCGGCAACCGGAAAGCGCGCTGTGATCCTCCTCGTGGATACGCCGGGCATCGGCTCCGAGGCGGTACGCGCGGTGCTTGCTGCCGACGCTCCGGTCGTGGTCGCCACGTACCGGGGGCGCCGGGGCCATCCCGTCGTGGTGGACCGGGCCTGGTGGGCGGAGGTCGCCGAGCGCGCTGAGGGCGACCGGGGTGCGCGGCCGTTCTTGGCCGCACACCCGGACCTTGTTCGGGAAATCGAGTGCCCGGGCGACCCGTCCGACCTGGACACCCTGGGGGATCTGGCAACGTGGCGGCATGAGCACTCCCGCGTCCGGACTTGCGCCGACCGGCCGAGTTAGGCAAAGCTAACCTCACCAACGACGGGGAGGAGACGCGGTGGGCATCGCGCCGACACTGCTGCTCGGGCTGATCGCCGGAAGCACGATTCTGATCGGTTTGCCGGTCGGGCGGTTACGGAACCTGAGTCCCACCGTGCGCCATTTGCTCAATGCGATCGCGGTCGGGGTGCTCCTCTTCCTGTTCTGGGACATGCTCGTCGAGGCGTGGGAACCTATCGATGATGCGCTGGCCGGAATCCACGAAGGCTCCGGAGGATTTGGTCCGGCGTTCGGCTACGGCGCACTGTTCGCCGGCGGGCTGGCCATCGGCCTGCTGTCGATGGTCGCGTACGAGAGCTACTTGCACCGGATGTCGCAACCATCCGGGCGGGGCGGTCCCGGCGCCATGTCGGTCGAGGAGGTGCCACCCCGACAGACCGGCATCGCTGGCTGGTCGCCGGCGCGCCGGCTGGCACTGCTGATCGCGATCGGCATCGGCTTACACAACTTCGCCGAAGGACTCGCAATCGGTCAGTCGGGGGCGCGGAACGACATCGCTCTCGCCGCAGTCCTCGTCATCGGGTTCGCCCTGCACAACGCCACCGAGGGCTTCGGGATCGTCGCACCGCTCGCCGGG
>Ga0081540_1002023_pt1 | contig 16922 bp, 14 predicted proteins | sample TabmetS2T1R1_FD_71024 | JGI IMG/M metagenome (GOLD analysis project Ga0081540, IMG submission 71024) | Tabebuia heterophylla rhizosphere microbial communities from the University of Puerto Rico - S2T1R1 | ecosystem: Host-associated > Plants > Roots > Rhizosphere ... | reverse complement strand
AGCACGAGCCCATCCGCGACGATCCGGCCGGCAGGCGCCGGCGGGGCGCTCACAGACCGGTCACCGACAGCGCGCCCTGCTGCCGCCGCGACAGCACCTTCACCGGGGGAATCGCCAGCACCCGCATGAAGACCTTGAGTAGCTCCGGATCGAACTTGTGCCGGAGCTCGCTCCACATCAGCATCATCGCGACCTCGGGCCCGTAGGCATCGCGGAACGGCCGCTTGCTGGTCAGCGCATCGAACCCCGCGGTGATCGCGATGATCTTCGCGTAGAGCCCCAGCGACGACTTGGGGATGATCATCTGGATGTTTCCCCGAGCGTCACGGACCGCCGTTCCGAAGTCGCTCTTGTACTCGAGCGTGGTCACCACCCGGTGCAGCGTCGTCCTGGTGAAGCCTCTCTCCATCAGCACGTTCCGGACCGAGATCAGCGGCGCGCGTGCGACCAGGCTCCGCTCCTCCGGCGTCAACCCACCTCGCTTCCCCGCCAGCTCGTCGGGGATGGTGGCCATTCCCGCATCGTGGAACAGCGCGATGAACCCCAGATCCCGCAGCTGGGCCTTGGTCAGCCCCAGCTCCACCCCGAAGACGATCGAGAGCAGACAGCTGTTCACCTGGTGGAACACCAGGTACTCCGACTCCTGGCGCATGGTGGTCATGCCCAGGAAGTGCACCTTCGCGTCGTAGCAGATGTCGACCAGGTCCTGGACGAGGCGAAGCGCCCGCGCCGCCACCACCGGCGTGCCCTTGCGGACCGAGTCCAGGTACTTGGTGATGAAGAAGACGGCCCGCGCATAGACGGTGATCGCGTACTTCTTGCGGTCCACCTTCTCCTCGTCGTCGAGCTTCTCCTTCTCCAGCTTCTCCCGGAGCTTGCTCCAGCGGGCGATCTTGATGGCCAGGAGCTTCCGGCTGGAGAGCCCGTCGTCGTCCGGCGTCTCCACCGTGTCCTTGGCGAAGATCCAGACGAAGTTCTTCAGCTCGGCGATCTGCACCGGCTTGGCGAGGGTGAACCCACCCACGTCCTTGGCCCGCATCTCCTCGAGCAAATAGCGGATGTTCTCCACCGCGTTGAGATCGACCTTCACCAGCATGTTGTTGACGTAGAACGAGCTCTTGATGCCCACCAGGTCGAACCGGCCCTCGCGGGAGATGATGAGGTTCAGGTTGTCCTGGAGCGAGATCAGCGGGCGCTCGAACACCGCGTTGTCCGGGTCGTACATCTTCGCCGAGCGCACCAGCATGTAGAGCGTCGACAGCACGGAGCGCGAGAGCTGCTGCAGCTTTTCCGAGTGGTCCCGGCCGAACTCCAGGATGCTCTCGTCGCCCGCGCCGCTGATCCGGAGGTTGTCAGGCATCTAGCTCGGCTCCGGTGCGGCGTCCCCGAACAGCTTCCGCTTCGTCTCCGCCAGCGCCTTCCGCGCGGCCACCAGCACCTCGGAGGGCTGGCCACGGTCCTCCACCACCGCCTGCAGCGCCTTGAACGACTGGATCGACTGAACCCCGGCCAGACCGTGGACCGCGAGCAGCTTCTCGTCCAGCACCCGCGCCCGGTTCCAGAGCTGGGCCTTCTCTCCCAGGAGCTGGGTCATCAGCGAGATCGCCGCCGGCAGGCCGGTGCTCCCCAGCGCCGTGTAGAACGCCGCCTGCTCCTCGGGGCTCCGCTTCTTGAAGTCCTTGCCCTTCGCGACCGAGACCAGCTCGCGGTACGCCTGCTCCCGGTCGTACTCCGGCAGCAGACGCGCCGCCTGGACCCGCACCTGGGCATTCTCGTCCTTCAGCGCCTCGGCGATCAGCCGGCGGGACTCGACGCTCCGCCCCCGGGCGATGGTTCCCATCACGTCCAGGCGCACTGCCAGGTTCCGGTGCTTCAGGACCCGCCCGAAGAACTGCATCCGGTCCGGGTGCTGTGCACGCTCCAGCACGTACACCATGTCCCGCACCGTCATCGGCCGCTCCGATGACAGCCGCTGGATCACGGCGGCCGGATTCACCTTGCAGAACTCGGCGATCGCGTCGCAGAGCACCAGCCGGTGCTCGGGAGCGTCCAGCGTCTCCAGCACGTCGAGCAGGGTCGGCAGGGTCGTCGGCTGCAGCGAGTTGAGGTAGCGGCCGATGTCCGCCAGCACGCCGGGGCGGGCCACGCGCAGCACGTCCGCCACCCGGACCAGCCGCTGCCCGTCGCCCATCTTCTCCACGAAGGTGGCCTTCAGCCGGTGGATGCCGCTCATCCCCGGCCGGTCCTCCATCGCCCGGAGCTTCAGGACGATCTGGTTGATGATCGCGAAGTCTTCCTGGAGCAGGAGCGCATCCAGCAGCTGGAGGAACATGTCTTCCAGCAGCTCCGGGTCGTCCACGCCCGCCTCGGCCACCTGGAAGATGGACGAGACCAGCTTGGGGAAGAGCCGGCTCTGCTCCTCCTCGGCGATCTCCTTCTGCAGCTTCGCCTTCAGCTCGTCGGTGGCGGTCGTGCCGGCGATCACCGCGCCTCGCACCTGCTCGACGCCTTCGAGCTTGAGCTCCAGATCATCGGCGCTCACCCGGGCGAAGCGAAGATAGTCGTCGGAGTGGCTGCGGAGTCGCGAGTAGAGGTACTCGACGATCTTGTCGACCGCGACCTGCACCTCCTCGTCGGTGAAGCCGTCGACCTTGAAGCCCTCGACCACCACGTACTCGAGGTGATCCAGCGGCGAGCGCCAGAGCTGGGCCACCGTGTCCTCGCCCTGCTTCTCCACGTCGCTCAGCGCGACCAGGGTGAAGGTCAGCAGCTCGTCCGAGCGAAGGCCGGGGCGGAAGATGAACTGGCGGATCCCGTCGCGCCAGAACTTGAAGGGCAGCGGCGTGTCCTCCGAGAACAGCGGCTGCTCGAAGAGCGCGAAGTTCTGCTGCTCCACCTTGAAGACCAGCGGCCCGAACTGGTCGGTGTACTGCTTGATCGCCTCGTGGGCCTTGGAGAGGTACTCGCCGTACCGGGCCTCGTTGTGCCGGTACATGCCGATCTGCTTGATGCCCTTCAGCAGCTGGAAGGCGAACGCCTTCGCCAGCTCGAGCCGCAGCCGGTTGTCCGGGTCGGCGAGCGGGTCAGGGGCGGTCGCGGCGTCCGTTGCGGCAATCAACGGACTCCGAGTCTAGACCGAATGGGGCCCTTCCGCCTCCCGGGTCCGGAGCGCCACCCGACCGAGGTACAGCGCGAGCGCACCGAACAGCACGAGCCCGACGACGATCGACGCCGTCGGGTGGGCCTGGGGCGAGTCACCGACTGCTTCGACCACCTGGGCGACCCACCCCGGGCGGCCGGCCAGGCGAGCCGGAAGGTCGACGGCGTCCACCCAGGCGCCGCCCGCCGGGATGCGCAGCAGGTTGATGACCACGCCCAGCAAGGAGCCGCCGGCGATGTACCCCGAGGCGAACAGGGTGCCCGGGCTCGCATCCGACTCCGGTCGCGCGCCCCGCCGGTCGACCCACCAGCGCACCACTCCGCCCACGAAGAGCGGCGCGCTCGTCGAGACTGGCAGGTAGACGCCCACCGCGAAGGGCAGCGCCGCCACCCCGGCCAGCTCCAGCATGATCGCCAGGGCGACCCCGAGGAGCACCAGGTCCCAGGGCAGCTTCCGGGTGAGCACCCCGTCGACGATGAGCGAGAACAGCCGTGCCTTCGGCGCCTCGTAGCGGGTGAGCTTCACGCCGTGGACCTCGTCCACGCGCCCGCCGATGCCCGGATCCACCACGTACTCGATCGTCCCGTCGTCGGCACTCAGGTACTTGCCGGTCGGGATGGTTCCGTCGTTCCGCACGAATCCCGCATGCAGCCGCCGCTCGACCGGCGGGCCGACCGCTGCCAGCGCTCCGACGGTGGTTCGTCCCCCTGGTGAACCCTGGGCGCGGACCTCCTCGCCCGCGATCGCCTCCGCTCCCAGGTCCGTGCGGAAGGTCCGGATCGCCGCCGGCGCGCCCGAGCCGTCCAGCCGGACCTCGAGGCCGCGACCCCACAGCTGCTGGAAGAGATCCTCGCCCTGGAGCCCGGCTACGGACAGGGCCGTCGGAGGAGGCCGGAACGGGAACTCGCGCTGGAGGACGCGCTCCTCTGACGGATGGGTCACCCGCGCGCCGGGATGCGACTCGGGGACGTTCGCGGTCACACCCAGGTTGATCGCGGCGAGGACCGGACCCACGCAGAGCGCCGAGGTGATCACCCCGACGGTGATCGCGATCTGCTGGCGGCTCGGCGTGGCCCCCACCAGGTAGGCGGTCTTGAGGTCCTGCGCGGTGGTGCCACCGTTGCTCGCCGCCATTCCGACGATGGCCGCGGTGGTCAGGGCCATGAACCGATCGTCGGGCGACGTCCAGCCCAGCAGCAGGAACACCAGGGAGGTGATCAGGAGCGTCGCGACCGTCATCCCCGAGGTCGGGCTGGACGAGCTTCCGATCTCCCCGGTGATCCGCGCGGACACCGTGACGAAGAAGAACGCGCAGATCAGCACCAGCACCGCCGAGAGAAGATTCACATGGAGCGGCGGGGACAGCCACACCGCGAGGAACAGCAGCACCGTGCCGCCCAGGACGACCGTGATCGGAAGGTCGCGCTCGGTCCGGGCAACCTCGACGGACTGGCCCCGCCGGGCGGCCAGGAAGGTGTCAACGCTGCGCCGGAACGCGCGAACGATCGCGGGCATGGAGCGGGCGAGACTGATGAGGCCGCCCGTCGCCACGGCGCCGGCCCCGATGTAGAGGACGTAGGTCCGGTGGACGAGATCCGGGGACATGTCGCGGATCAGAGTGCCGTCCGGCGAGAGCAGCGGAGTCCCCAGCCCCTCGCCGAAGAAATGGATGAGGGGGATCAGGACGAGGTAGCTCAGCACGCCACCGGCGAAGGTCATCCCGGCGATCCGTGGGCCGATGATGTACCCAACGCCGAGCAGCTCGGGGCTGATCTCCATGGAGATCGAGGCTCCCGGAAACCCGCGCCGGACCAGGCTCCCGTCGGCCAGACGCTGGACGGAGCCGAGGGTGGCCCCGACGATCTCTCTCCAGAGTCTCAGCCCGGCGTAGAGCGCCTTGTACACCCCGGCCACCAGGAAGCCGGTCACCACCAGGCGAGCCGTGGTACCACCGCGGTCTCCGGCGATGAGGACCTCTGCGCAGGCCGTGCCTTCGGGGAACCGGAGCGTCTCCTGCTCCTGGACCACCAGCCCGTGCCGGAGGGGGATCATCAGCACCACCCCGAACAACCCGCCGATGAGCGCCACCAGCAGCGCATGGACGAGGTCCATGTCGTAGCCCATCAGGAGCAGGGCCGGGAGCGCGGTGGCCGCCCCGAAGGCGAGCGACTCCCCGGCCGAGCCCGTCGTCTGCACCATGCAGTTCTCGAGCACGCTCGACCGGCCGAGCACCCTGAAGAGCGCGATGGAGAGCACCGCCACCGGGATCGAGGCCGAGACGGTGAGGCCCACCCGCACCGAGAGGTAGACCGAGCTCGCCGCGAACATCACCCCGAGCACGCTTCCGAGGACGAGCCCCCGGACGGTCAGCTCCCGCGGCATCGGCGCGAGCGGCAGGTCGGGCGCGACGGTCGCTCGGGCGGGGGCGGGGTCGTTCATCCGGGGCTGCGCGCCGTTCTAGCCGAGGACGACGGAAACAAGAACGGGCCCCGGGGAAGCGACTGCCGCCCCGGGGCCCGTCATCGACTCGAGCTCTGCTTCAGCCGGCTATGCCGCCAGCTCCGGCTCAACCTCGGCCATCAGGGCCGCCAGCTCGGCCTTCAGCTTGTCCTTGGCGCGGATCTCCAGCTGGCGGGCGCGCTCGCGGCTGAAGCCGAAGTGCTCGCCCAGCTCCTTGAGGGTCATCGGCCGCTCGTTCATCACCCGCTGCTCGATGATGAAGCGCTCCCGCGGGTCGAGGCGGGTGAGGGCGGTACGGACGCGGGCGTTGATCATCCCCGCCTCCTCCTTGTCCGCCACCTCCTCGTCCTGGCCGGCCGCGGTCGAGGCGACGAAGTCGACGTGGGTGCTGCTGCCGTCCTCGCCCATCGGCGCATCCAGCGACAGGTCGCGCCCGCCCATCCGCTGCTCCATCTCGCGGACCTCGGTGGGCTTCACCCGCAGCCGGCGGGCGATCTCCTCCACCGGGATGGCGCCGTCACCGGCGTTGTACTTCTCGAGCTCGCGACGGGTGCGCGCCAGGCTGAAGAACAGCTTCCGCTGTGCCTGGGTGGTCCCGAGCTTCACCAGCGACCACGACTTGAGGATGTAGTTCTGGATGTAGGCGCGGATCCACCAGACCGCGTAGGAGATCAGCCGGATCCCCTTGTCCGGATCGAACTTCTGCACCGCCTTCATCAGGCCGATGTTGCCTTCCTGGATGAGGTCGGACATCCGGATGCCGTACGACCGATACTCGTAGGCGACCTTCACCACGAAGCGCAGGTTGGCGGTCACCAGGCAGTGGCCGGACTGGAAGTCGCCCTTCTTGAAGCGGCGGGCGAGCTTCTGCTCCTCCTCGACCTTGAGGAGCGAGTAGCGATTGATCTCCGTGAGGTAGAGCGACAGCGAACCGGGCGTGACGGAATGCTCGGAGGCAAGCTGCATTTCGGACGTCTCCATGGGGTTCGGGGTTGCGACGACGCCCGGTGAATGAGCAAGGTGGGTGCCACGCCGGCTCCTCCGAACCCGCCGGAATCACGACGTCGTCGCCGCGGTCGGCCGCGGGTTCTGTAAAAACGCCAGAGCCCTACCGGACCCTTGCCCCCTGCTTTCAGGACCGCGGCGGCTCGATCTCACGACCCGGCGGAGGCGGCACGCGCGGCGGAGCGGGCGGCCCGGGCTCCTCCGGGTGGTGGCGCCCGGGCTGGATCTCCGGCGTGCTCTGTCCAGGCTGGTCCTCTGTTCCGGTATAGGGCCGGATCTCGGGCGTCGGGACGCCGGGAACGTCGGTGGGCGGGGTCTGCGGGAGCGGGAGATCTGGAGGGGTGGTCACGCCCCTGACGTTGGGCGCGGACCCTGCTGGACGGAAGGGGAGGGCACGCCCCTGAGCGCCCGTCTGGCCCGTTGCACCAGCCGCCGCGCTTCCCCGGGTCCGAGCGGGCGCCTCCCGAAGCGCGCTTCCCGGTAGCGGTGGATCCCCTCCCGGACCGGGGCCAGCTCCGCCTCGTCCACCGGCGCACCGTCCAGCCAGCCGCCAGGCCCGAGGCGACCGCGCCGCCGGAGGAGCCGCTGGAGCGACCGCCCGAGCTCGGCGGCGTCGCCCGAGGCAGCGCGCCGGCCGAGGAGCGCGGCGATGAGCAGCGCGACCCCGAGCGTCGCCAGCGCCACCAGCGCGCTGCCGTCCGGCTTCCGGGTCGTGGGCCGGGTCGGCACGTCGGCGGCTCCCCAGTGCAGGCGGCGGGCGAGGCGGCTCTGATCCGTGAGCGAGTACTCCACCACCCGGTCGAGCCAGCGAATCTGCAGGGCTTCCCAGCGCGCGAGGAGCCAGCCCGTCAGGCCGCTCCCCGCGGCCGAGCGGTGCTGAGGCGGAGTCGCATCCAGACGGAGGACGTGGCCGTCGACCTCGGCCTCGACCCAGGCATGGGCGTCACCGGCGCGGACCAGATACTCGCCGGCCGCGCGCTCGCCGCCGTGGAACCCGACCACCACCCGGGCCGGGATCTGCTTCGCCCGGAGCAGCACCGCGAGCGCGGTGGCGAAGTCCTCGCAGTGTCCGGCGCGGCGATCGAAGAGGAAGTCGGCCAGCGGATCCTTGACCCGGCCCGGGAGCTCGAGCGTGTAGGCGTACCCGGTCTGGAGCGCGCGCTCGAGCTGCCGGGCGATGGCGCGATCTCCCACCGCGCCGCGGCTCAGGGTCTCGGCCAGCGCGGGAATCCGCGGGTCCAGCTCCGCTGGCAGCTGCAGACGGCGCGCCCGCTCGGGAGCGTCCGGCGCACGCGCGCTGCCGCGGTCGAGCGCGCTGAAGGCCCGGTAGCTGACGTGCTCCGAGGGCCCGACCAGCCGGACCTCGCGATCACCGGCGGGAATGAGCTCGGTGCGGACGGTGAAGGTCGCCTGGTGGGATTCGGCGTCGCCGATGACCACCGGGGTGTCGAGCGCGACGAGCGTCCGGCTCCCGTATGCCGGGAGGAGGTCGATCTGCTGGCGCACCAGATCCGGCTCCGAGGGTCCCAGCACCACCTGCCGCACCGGAGCGCCCGGACGGCCGCGGGTGGACCACTGAATGCCGTCGAAGACATCGAAACGCCGTCCGACCCAGTATGCGTCCAGCTGCTCCGTTCCCGGGTCCGGGTCGATGCGCGCGCGGAACACCACCCGCGGATTGGACTTGAGGAGACCGGTGCCGCCGAGCCGGAGCCCATCGGCGAAGCCGGTCGTGGCTCGCCCCAGCGTCGGTCCGCCCCGGCGAGCCGCCACGTTCCACGACAGGCGCGGGAAGAGCACGAAGAAGGCGAGCGCGCCGGCCATGGCGAGGGCCAGCCCCGCGGCAAGCGGGCGCAGCACCCGGCCGGTCGAGGGGAGCGCGCCGCCACCGGACGCGGCCACCACCGAGAGCCCCTGGGAGACGACGGCGAGCGCGGCGTACACGACGAGGCAGAGGGCGAAGAGCAGATCCGCGCTCAGCACCGCGCCGCCGGCGATCATCAGCAGCGAGGCGAGCTGGACCTGGTCGGTGGTTCGCCCCGTGGGGCGAGACAGCATCCGCTGGGCGGTGAGCAGAGAGGCGGTGATGCACGCCGCCACCACCAGGTCGAGCTGCTCCACCATGACCGCCGCGTAGAGGATGACCACCGCCATGAGGAGCGCCACCGCGCTCAGCCGCCCGTCCGCCAGCGGCCGCCGGCCGGCGAGGGCCACTCCCAGGGCCAGGAGGAAAAGCGCCACCGTCCACAGCGGCACCTGCCCAGAGATGGCCATCGCGGCGAACGCGCATGCGGCAGCCAGGTCCCGCAGCGCGAGGCGAAGCCGCTCGGAGCTCATCCCGCCTCTCCCGGGAGGCCGGCCCGGGCGAGCGCCCGGAGGATGGCCTGCGAGTGGAAGGCTCCCGCGCCCGGCTTCACCGACAGCCCGCCGGTGCTCTCCAGACCAACCTCGGCGCCGCGAGCGAGCAGCAGCTCCGCCCTCGCGGCCAGCTCCTCGCACCGCCCGTCGAGCGCCTCGGGCGGCGCGCGATCGTCCAGGTGGAGGACGATGCGCGGCTGCGGCTGGGCATCCCGCTCGACCCGGAGCAGGGTTCCGAGCTGCGCGCTCTTCCGCCAGTGGATGCGCCGTGCGTCCTCGCCCTCCCGCAGCTCGCGGAGCTGCGCGAGATCGCCGCCTCCGTCCAGCCCGCGGAGCGAGCGCTGCTCGAGACCGATCCCGCTGCTCGGCCCCGGGGGCTCGTTCGGCGCCGGGACGCGTCCGGGGAGCACCAGCAGCTCCCCGGGCAGCTCGACGTCCCGGCTCTTCACGAAGAGCCCGAAGGGAAAGGTGGTCGAGATCCGGATCGCCTCCAGCTGCACCGGTCCACGCCTCGGGGCGGTGGCGACCGCGCGCACCAGCACCTCCTCCCCGGCGGGGAGCCACGCCAGGTGCCCCACCGCGGAGCCGAGGACCGGGTGCACCTCGGTGACCGAGAGGGCGAAGGACTGGCCCCGCGCGAGACGGAGGCCCCAGCCGAGGTGGAAGGGGCTCCGGGCACGCGGAGAGGCGGGGAGCAGCCTCCGCACCTCGACCCGGCGCACGCACCGCTCGGAGAGGATGCCCGACACCACGATGATCGACAGCTGGAGCCCGAGCACCAGGTAGAGGAGGTTGTTGCCGGTGTTCAGCGCGCCGAGACCCACCCCGAAGGTCAGGACCAGATAGGTCCGTCCCGCCGGAGTGGCCCGCAGGCGACGCGGCGGCTTCCAGAGCCTGCGCCAGGCGCGGAGCAACCGCTGCCGACGCGTGCTCATCGCGGCGCGGGCACGGCGGCCAGCACCGACTCGAGCAGCGCGCTCGCCTCCTCGCGCGCGGCGAGGCCCTGCATCGCGCCGCGAGGAACCACCCGGTGAGCCAGCGTCGGGATGAAGAGGTCGGCCACGTCCCGGGGAATGACGAAGTCGCGCGCCTCCCACAGCGCCCGGGCCCGGGCAGCAGCGGTGAGCGACAGGACCGCGCGGGTGGAGGCTCCACGCTCCAGCCCGGGGTGCTCGCGCGTCGCCCGCGCGAGCGTCACCAGGTAGTGCGCCACTTCCGGGGCGACGTGGACGGTGGCCGCGCGGGCCTGGAGCGAGCGGAGCTGCTCGGGCTCCAGCACCGCGGAGAGCGAGGAGACCGGCTCGCCGAGACCGCGGGTGGTCACCAGCTCCGCCTCCACCTCCGGCGGGGGGTGCCCCAGGGTGAGGCGCACCAGGAAGCGGTCCAGCTGCGCATCCGGAAGCGGGTAGGTCCCGGCGAGGTCGAGCGGGTTCTGGGTGGCCACCACGACGAAGGGTCGCGGAAGGAGATGCGTCGTCCCGTCCACGGTCACGTGCGCGTGCGCCATCGCCTCGAGCAGCGCCGACTGCGTCCGGGGCGGAGCGCGGTTCAGCTCGTCGGCCAGCACCAGCTCGTGGAAGAGGGGGCCTGGACGGAACTGGAACTCGCCGCTGGCCGGGGAGAAGACCTGGACGCCGGTCACGTCGGCGGGCATCAGGTCGGCGGTGAACTGGATGCGGGCCAGCCGGAGGCCGCAGACGCGCGCCAGTCCCTCGGCGAGCGTGGTCTTCCCCACACCCGGCGCATCCTCGAGGAGCAGGTGGCCGCCGGCGACGAGCGTGGTCAGCGCCAGCTCGACCGCCGGACGCTTGCCCCGGACGACGCGACCGAGTGCGTCGCCGGCCCGGGTGAGCAGTGCGTGTGCGGAGGACGCTGCGAGCGGGGTGCGGGGAAGGGCGGGAGCGGTCACGTTGGCCCGACGGAGTCTACCCGCAGGCCGCTCGTTTCAGGCCTCCACCGACGGCTCCGGCTCGTCGACCGAGAGCCCGAAATACCGGAACATCCGTGCCTGGTGTCGACCGAGCCCCGTGAGGGACACGGGTCGGTCCCGGAGCGCATGGGTGAGTGCATCGACCGAGAGGTCGACGAAGGTGCGCACCTGGGAAAAGTCCACGGTGAGCGGCAGCGGCGGCAGATCGCGCAGCGCCTGGGTCACCGCGAGCGCGGTGCGCCCGTCCAGCGTCCCGGTCAGCCGCAGCACCAGGCGGTGCTCGCCTTCTTCCAGCCGGATGTCCAGACCGTCCATGGAGAGTCCTTCCGGGGCGACCGAGCATGCACTGTTCCCGTCGAGGGAGGAGTGTCGCGGGGCGCGAACCGCGTTACCGACGACAGAAGGAACCGTCACCGTCGCGGGGTGGATGGAGTCACTGTGCCGTGGAGAGCGTTCCCTCGGCGGCGAGCGTCTGCCCCGCCGGGCGCGCCGACCGTCGGGCCTCGACCTCGGCATACCGGACCCGGAGGCGCCGCCACTCCTGGGTGACGTCGCGTGGATATCCGGCGACGAGACGCCGCCGCGCCTCGCCGCTTCGAAGGACACGGCGGGCGTAGCTCGGCCCGCCGTTGTAGGCCAGCAGCGCGGCGTCGACGGTGCCGAACTCCCGGAGCAGCGACGCGAGATAGGCGGTGCCGAGCTCGATGTTCAGCTCGACGTCGAAGAGCGTCTGGCGGTGCCGCAGCGTCGTTCCCCGCTGCGTCGCGAGGAAGCTGCCGGTGGTAGGCATCATCTGCATCAGCCCCATCGCGCCGACCCCGGAGACGGCGTAGGCATTGAACGCGCTCTCGGTCCGGATGACCGCCACCACCAGGAGCGGGTCGAGACCGTTGGCCTCTGCCTCGCGCACGATGGCGATCGCCACTCGCCGCTGTGCGCGGTCGGTGAGCGCGGAGCGCGCGAGCACCTCGGGAATCCCCAGCGCCTCCGCCTCGGCGTACCAGCGCTCCTCGTCCTGCAGAACCCGGATCCGGTCGCGCATGCTGGCCAGCTCCGCCTCGCGCTTCGACAGCAGGTCCTGCAGCCTGTCCACCTCTCCCGGGTCCCGGTGCTCGATGGCCCGGGTGGGGGGCTCGCCCGGGCCCGCTCCGGCGTTGCTCATCAGCCCGACGCTCAGCGCCACTACCCAGAGTCTTCCCGTCGCCATCTCGCCGCCCTTGCCCCCTCGAATCGAACGCGCCGGTGGCGGCTAGCACTCTCCGTGCCAGCGCTTGCTCGGACGATCCGCGGCCTCAGACCGTCCGCGCGACGACGTCCGCCCGCGAGTCGGTCGAAATTTCCGGAAGCGATGGAGCCGGCACCGTCGCGCGCGGACGCGGAGCGCGGACGCGCAGCAGGCCGAGCAGCTTCGGGAACACCTCCGTGAGCGCAAGCGCCTCGCCGTGGACGGCGTGGGTCCGCTCCGGCGTGCGGATCCAGAGGAGCCCCTCGGGGTGGTGCATCCCGCTCTTCACGCCCTCCACCTGGTAGAAGAGCGCGAGGAACGGCGCGTTGCCCCCCGGGCCGGACACGGTCGCGTCCTTGCCGAGCGCGCCGTGAATCTTGCAACCGCAGAACAGCGAGGTCCCGTTCCGCCGCACCACCAGCGCCGGCCGGTCCCCCACGCGCATCGCCGCGAGACGTCGCTCCGTCTCCACCGCTGCAGGCTCGTTCTCCAGGAAGACGTGGAACTCTTCCGCCATCACCGGCGCCACCCGGTGCGGCGCGGTGACCCCGGCGAAGGAGAGGAGCCGCTCGAAGTCGTGCGGACGGTAGATGACCTTCCCCCCGCTCTCCTCGTAGGTCAGGCAGGGCTGCTGCGACAGCGCGGTGCAGAGGACCAGCGTGGTCCCCTCGTCCGCCATCTCCAGCGACTCCGCCACCAGACGATCCATCTGGCGATAGCCGAAGAGCACCGCATCGGCGTGCGCCTGCTGGTCGTCCTCGACCGGGCGGACCGCGAACAGCTCCGGCTCCAGGTTCCGCCAGTAGAAGTGCTGGAAGTGAGCAGTGCTGTTCAGGAAGAAGGTGGAGAACGCCGGACGGGCGCGGCGCCAGTGCGAGCGAAAGAGATCGAACTGCAGCCTGTCGAGGAGCACGGCCCGGCGCCAGCGGGTCCGAGGGTCGAGGCGCTCCCCCGCGAGCTGCCGCACGATGGCCCACACCGTCGAGGGGGACAGGCCGTGGCGGGCCATGAAGGCCACGAAGCGCAGCCGGTCCGCGTGCGTCACCGGCACCTGCGTGTTGGTGTACTCGAGCACGTGGCGGCGGACGAAGTCGAAGTAGGGGCGGAGCGCGTCGGGGCGCGGGGGGACGTGCGTCGTCCACGGATCTGGCAGCAACCAGCCCCGGAACCCGGGCGCCGCGGCGACGTTCATGCTCCCGCAGATCCACGTCTCCAGCCCCGCGGCCGACAGCACATCCCAGATGCGCGGCGCGGACGTTCGCTGGCCCTCGTCCAGGTTGAACACGCCGTGCTCCGAGTAGGGCTGACCCGAGTGCACCGTGATCCACTGGATCCACGGCTCGAGAAACGGAGGCCGCTCCGCGGCGTCGGTGGTCCAGACCTCGGCCTCGTCGTGCAGCCGCCGGAAGTTCGGTAGGTGCCCGGCGTCGATGAACCGCCGCATCAGCAACGGACTGAGCTCGTTGAATTCCAGGACGATGACTGCCCGCTTCGTCGGCATGGGGCTGGAAGCTGGTGACGGAGCGCGTCGGCCTCCACTGCGCACACGGCGCGCCGCATCGACTGCGCGACACTTCGGCACCGCGAATCCACGATGCCGGAGCGCGGGGACTGGCTCGCCGGCAGCTGCCGCCACACGATGGGCGCCGTGCTCTGGACCAACGGCTGCATCCTGCTGATGCTGTGGGCGCTCGGCTACGTGGCCGGGGGCACCGTCGGACAGTGGGTGCATCTGCTCCTGGCGCTGGCGGTGCTGCACTTCGTCCTGGCCGTGCTCAAGGCCGGACGCCACCTGCCGAGGACGCGCGGCGACTGGACGGCTGCGCCCAGCGTCCGGTTCGAGTCCCCGCGCCGCTGATCGGCCGCAGGGGCGCGCACGGGACGTCCCGGAGTATGTCCTCGCCCGATGCGCCTGCTCGCCGTGCTCCTGCTGCTCGCGGCCCCCGACCCTCCCCACCCCGGGGATGCCGGCGGAGCGTCGATGATCAGTGGCGGTGCGCCGCCGCTGATCGAGGAGCTCCCGCCGGGAGCACCGGGCGGTCCCGAGGCCGCGTCACCGCGCACGCCGGTCCTGCGCCGGGTGAGCGTCGATCCGCGACGGCTCGGTCCCGCGCTTCACGCGCTCGCCCGGGAAGCGTCCCGGTCGAGGACGCGCATCCTGGTGGAGCTGGGAGCGCCCTGGTGCGAGCCCTGCCGGGCGCTCGATGCGGCCTTCGCGCGGGAGAGCAACCGGGAGATCCTCGCCGGGTGGTGGCTGGTGGAGGTGGACGTGGACGCGCTGCCTCCGGGGCCGGTCCTGGGCCGCTCGGTGCACACCGTCCCCGCACTCGTCCGCCTCGACCGTTCCGGCCGCCCCGAGGCCTGGCTCCAGGGAGGGGGGCTTCCCACCGACAGTGCCGCCCGGCTGGACGCGGCGCTGCGGGGGTTCCTCCCGCCTTGACGCCCCCCGGCAAGCTGTTATGTAGGCCCGCTTCGCGAGCGAGGAGACGTGTCTTGAAGGGCTTGATCGGCAAGAAAATCGGAATGACCCAGGTGTTCGACGAGGACGGGAACCTCGTGCCGGTCACGGTCATCGACGCGTCCACCTGCACCGTCGTCGGCAAGCGGACCCCCGAGCGCGACCGCTACTCGGCGGTGACCCTCGGCTTCGGCAAGGCCAAGGAGAAGCGGCTCACCGCCGCCCAGAAGGGCTCCTTCAAGAAGGCGGGCGTGGAGCCGCGCCGGGTCCTGAAGGAGTTCCGGGTGAGCCCCGACGAGGCCTCGGGCCTGAACGTCGGCGACGCGGTCGGGGTGCAGGTCTTCGAGAAGGGTCAGCTGGTGGACGTCACCGGCATCACCAAGGGCCGCGGCTTCCAGGGCGTCATGAAGCGCTGGAACTTCCGCGGCTTCGGCCAGACCCACGGGACCCACGAGTACCGCCGCCACCCCGGCGCCATCGGTCAGCGAAAGACGCCAGGCCGCGTGTACCCGAACAAGAAGATGCCGGGCCACTACGGCGTGGAGCAGGTCACCACCCAGAACCTCACCGTGGTGGACGTGGACGCCGAGAAGAACCTCCTGCTGGTCAAGGGGGCAGTTCCGGGCCACAGCGACGGCATCGTCTTCGTGCGTCCGTCGGTGAAGGTCACCCTGCGCGCCCAGCACGCGAAGAAGTGACCACCCCCCACCCGTGAACGTCTGGACGCGGGCATTGCCCGCCCGTCCAATGACGACCATCGGGCGTTCCGGGGTGGGCTTCTGCTGACCGGCCGTTGGCAGCGACGGGGTCACGGGCCAGCTTGGGCGGCCACGTGTCCTTCATCCGAGTGCTTGCCCTCGCCGGGCTGGCGGCCGTGCTGGCCCCTGCTCGTGCCCTCGCCAGCCCCGAGCCACCGGTCCAGCCCCGCCTGTACCCGGTCGGCGGCCGGTTCTCGCTCGCCGCGACGGTGGGCATCAGCGTCTTCGACACGCTGACCCGGACCGGCACCCTCGAGCTGCGCGCCGGGTGGGACTTCAGCGAGTGGCTGGGGATGGACGTCTCGGTCACCGGCGCCCTCTCCGGCCACACCTCGCTCGCCGACCGCATCGGGCAGCACCTGCTGCAGACGCCGGCGGTCGGCACCGTGGACGACCTGTCCGACCTCTGGGAGCTGAAGGCCACGGTGCTGGCCGGCGTGCGGCTCGCGCCGGTGTACGGGAAGTTCAACCTCGGTCCGGACCTGCCCATCCGCTTCCAGGCCTACCTCTGGCTGGGCGGGGGCGCCGCCTGGCTGGACCGCACCTCCGTCGCCATCTGCCGCAGCGTCACCTCGCGCGAGGAGGGGACGTGTGGCGACTGGTTCAGCGAGAGCCGGGTCGCGCCGGTCGTCTCGGCGGCGCTCGGGTTCCGTCTCTTCACCGGCGTGCACGGAGCGGTGCTGCTCGAGCTCCGCAGCCTCGTCTGGAAGGACGACTACCTCTTCGGTGTGGACCGCGCGGCCGCCGAGGCGGGGAACGTCACCGGCCAGCGCGCGCCCAGCCCGGGCTTCACCAACACCATGCTCATCCAGCTCGGGTACGCCTTCATCTTCTGAGGCCATCGTCCCATGTCCGTCCTCGGAGCCCTCCTTCTCGTCACCGCCCTCGGCGCCACTCCCGAGCCGACGCTGCCGCCCGATCCGCTCGCCGGTAGCCCCAACGTGCAGTTCAAGGTGCTCGAGCCCAAGCCCTTCCCGGACGCCCTCCGGCACGAGCTGACGCTCCAGCCGTTCGTCCCGCAGATCGGCTCGACCTTCACCACCCACTGGCTCTCGAGCCTCACCTACACCTTCCACGCCACCGAGTGGCTGGGGCTGCGGGTGCAGCCCTTCTGGGTCTGGCATGCGCAGCGGTCACGCTTCTCCAGCGAGCTGCTGAGCCGGGTGCGGCAGGATGCCGCCGCGCCGAGCGCGGTGATGCTCCAGTGGGGGGCGGTCGCCGCGCCGGAGTGGTCGCCCATCCGCGGGAAGTTCAGCGCCTTCGGGGGCACCGTGCGCTACGGGTTCGTGCTCTTCGCGGGCGCGGGAGTGGGAGGCACGGAGATCGAGCTGAAGACCTCCGATGCCGTCGGCCCCTCGACCTACGGGAGCACCGGTCTGCGGATGGTGGCCACCGGTGGTGCCGGGTTCCGGGTGCAGCTCGGCCAGCGCTGGACGGTGCGTCTCGAGGTCCAGGACCTCATCCACTGGGGCAGCGTGAGCCGGATCAACGGCTGCAACGCCGCCGACCTCCAGACGCTCGACGAGCAGCGCACCGCGGGAGGCATCACCGGAGGCGGGGGGAGCAGC
>Ga0081540_1002022_pt1:5000-16926 | contig 16926 bp, 9 predicted proteins | sample TabmetS2T1R1_FD_71024 | JGI IMG/M metagenome (GOLD analysis project Ga0081540, IMG submission 71024) | Tabebuia heterophylla rhizosphere microbial communities from the University of Puerto Rico - S2T1R1 | ecosystem: Host-associated > Plants > Roots > Rhizosphere ... | reverse complement strand
TAATGACGCGACCCGCGAGATGGGTCTCGACGTCAATGCCAAGATGGCGGAGTGGGCGGGCGAGCTCGATCGTATCGACAAGGCGCTGGACGGCAAAGGGCTCCGTTATACCGATCTTGACCGCCATCGCGACCGCCTGGACGAGTTGCGCGGCGATATGGACCGCTTTCTTGACGGGCTGCGGCCCAAGGTGGACGCCTTCCGCGCGCAGGTCGACAGTCTGGGGCCGGCACCAGCAAAGGACCAGCCGCCCGAGCCCGAAGCCGTCGCCAAGCAGCGCAGCGACTGGAACGCGACGCTCGGCAGCCTGACGGTGGTACAGAATGCGGCCGAGGCCGCAAGGCTGCGGTCCAGCCAGATCATCAACAAGATCCAGGATATCAGACGGCGCCGCTTCACCGAGCGCCTGTTCGAGCGCATCCCCGAAGCGCATTCGCTGAAGACATGGGAGAACGCGCCGGGGCAGCTCGTCTACGCGATCGGGCAGGCCGGGCAGGCCGTCGCGAACTGGTGGATGCTGCAGGACGACCCGGGGGCCGTCGCGCTGCTGCTCACGATCGCGGCCGTTCTGGCGGTCGTGCTTGCCTTTGTCGCGTATCACTTCATCGGCAAGGTACGGGTGTGGCGCGGGCCAGACCAGCCACCCTTCTGGCGGCGCGGCGCGGGGGCATCCTGGCTTATTCTTCTGCGTGCGCTGCCGATCGCGGCACCCGTCACTTTCCTGTATTTCGGCCTGCACGAGCAGGACTTGCTGCCCGCCGATGTCGATCGGCTCGCTTTCGCGGCCATGCGCGCCATTCTGACCATTACGGTGGTCGTGACGCTGGTTACCACCGCGCTCTCGCCGGGCTTTCCGGAATGGCGGTTGATCCCCGCATCGGACGTATCGGCCACGCGCATCCGCCGGCTGGTGATCGCGCTCGCGACCGTGTATGCGCTCAACCAGTTCCTTGGCACGGTCCGCAGTGTGGCCTTCGCCCCGTTCAGCGTGACCGTCGTGCAGAGCTGCGTCGCCAGCATCATCGTCGCCCTGCTGGTGATGGCTATTCTGCGCACGCGGCTTGAGACCACGGCCATTGAAGGCGCGCCGGAAATGAGCTGGCTGCGCGCGCTGCGGATTCCCGTCTGGGCAACCGCGATCCTGATCCTGCTCGCTGCCGTGAGCGGCTATATCTCGCTCGCGCGGTTCGTTGCCGCCCAGCTCATCGTCACCGGCACCATCCTCGCCATCGTCTATCTGATGATGATCTGGGTCGACGCTTTGGGGCAGAGCATGAGTGACGAGAACGCCGTCACCGGCCGCTGGCTGACGGGCACCTTCGGCTGGGAAAAGCGCCGCAGCGAGCAGCTCGCTCTGCCGACCACCCTGGGCCTGAAGCTCTTGGTGCTGCTGCTCTCGGTGCCGCTCATCCTTCTGCAGTGGGGCTTCGACTGGAAGGACATCGCCGACTGGTCGCGCGAGCTGTTTGTCGGCTTCCGCATCGGCAACACGCAGATTTCCATTGCCGCGATCCTCGCTTCGGTGATCGTCTTTGCGCTCGGCTATGCCGCAGCGCGCTTGCTGCAGCGCTGGCTGGACCGGCAGGTGCTCCAGCCGGCCGGCATCTCACGGGGCGTGCGCGACTCCATCCGCACCGGCGTCGGCTATGTCGGCGTCTTCATCGCCGCACTGTTTGCGATCTCCTATGCAGGGCTCGATCTCTCCAATCTCGCACTGGTTGCCGGGGCGCTCTCGGTCGGTATCGGCCTTGGCCTGCAGGGTGTGGTCAACAACTTCGTTTCCGGACTGATCCTGCTGGTGGAGCGTCCCATCAAGGTCGGTGACTGGGTGGTGGTTGGCGGTGAGGAAGGGCTCGTGCGCCGCATCAGCGTGCGCTCGACCGAGATCGAGACCTTCGATCGGGCAAATGTGCTGGTGCCCAACTCCGCTTTCATCAGCGAGTCGGTAAAGAACTGGACGCTGCACAATTACAGCGCCCGGCTCGTGATCAGCGTCCACGTGCAATATAAGAGTAACGCCCGGCGGGCGAGGGACCTGCTGCTCGAACTGGGACGCGGCCACGATCAAGTCATGACCAATCCTGCGCCGTTCGTGATCCTGGAAGAGTTCGGCCCCGACGCCCTGATCTTCAAGCTCTATGTCTATATCTACGATCTGACCAAAGGCGGGGATGTGCGCACCGATTTGCGCATCGCCATCCTTGAGGCCTTCCGGCGGGAGGGTATCGAAATTCCCGACGGCTCGAAGGATATCAATCTGCTCAATATGGAGGGACTGAAGCACGCCATGCTGTCGCCCTCCGTCACCCAGATGCGCGCGAGGCGCAAACGGCGTCTGGTCGCGAGGGGCGCCGCCAGCAATGGCAACGGTCACAGTAGGGCTAGCGATGCATAGGCTGGAGCCTAGCGATCCTGTGCGATTGCGAGACGCGAACGATGTGCTCGTGCTGGACCTCAGGTCGAGGCCTTTCGAAGGACTCGTACTGCACACAACGGCGCGGTTCGTCGCATGTCGCTAAGAGCTACTCAAGGATATTGTCCGATGGACGACATGCGCTTTGCCTGACACAAGTTCTGATGCAAACTATGACAGATATCGCCAAAATGAGGATGTGTGCGCAATCCAACGATGCATGCATCTTATTTTTGAATTTTTATTGCTCGATTCCGCCCAATTAAGAAAAAAACTTGCTACTTTTGCCAGATCTGAGCATTTCAGGGAAAGAGCAGGCAGTGCGGGCATGAGTTGGGGGGCCGCGTACTCCAAAAATGCAAATGAAGGGCCTCGCGCTGTCAGCGAGGGAGCCTTTGGCCTTGGAGAAAGGCCCTCCGGTTGGGTATCGGGGGGAGCATGCGAGGAGCCTTGCTTCTCTGCTTGGTCTTTTGCCGGGGGACCGGGACTCTCCGTTCCGACACGCGCAATGGCCGAAGGCCCAGGTCTATAAGGGCAAGTTGAATCTAAGATCGATCGTGGGAGTGTGAGAAAATCTTGAAGAAGATTCGCAAGATGTCGAACCGTGAGCAGCGACACGTTCTCTTGAATGCTTTCGCCAGAAGCGACCGGCAAACGCCGACAGGCGCTCCGCGATAGGATCGGCTTCAAGCTCATGCTCCTGCAGAGATATTTGAGAGTCGGCCGCCAAACGCCGGTCATGATCTTGGCGATGGTCGGCTTCAACGTGCTGATTCACTTAACTCAACCCGCGTCAGCGCAGGACAACTCGCCGTCGCTGAAAGTCGCCACCGAGCTGCATGCTGAAGCGGGAACAGATATTCCGCTCGCCATCGCGATAACGAATATGGAGGACCTGCCGCGCCAGACTGTTGTCCTTCTGCGTGGCCTGCCGCCTGGGATGCGTCTGTCGGAGGGGCGGCTGTTCGGCAACAATGTGTGGGTGATCCCGATCAACAGACTGGTCGGGCTGAAGGCGCACATCCCCTCTGACGCGAGCGGACGCATGACGGTCAGTGTGGCTCTCGCCACGCTGGAGGGAAATTCCCTCGTCGAAAACCAGATGACTCTGGTCGTTGGCCCTACAATGCAACCGCCGCCCAATGTCCCCACCAGTGCAAATGCAACCGCCGCCATACCAGCCGATGCCTTCTCGGCTCTATTTCGCGGCAAGGCACCGGACCGTGAGCTTGCCCTCAAACTGATGCGTAACGGCGATGACAATATGCGCACCGGCAACGTGCTTGCCGCGCGTCAGTTCTATCAGCGCGCGGCCGAGTACGGTCTTGCGGAAGGTGCGCGGGCGCTTGGTACGACTTACGATCCGGCAGAATTGAGCCGGATGCGGAATCTGGTCGGCATTGATCCAAACCCGCCTCTCGCACAAAAGTGGTATGAGGTCGCCAAGGAGCTGCGCGCGCAGGAACTGCGGGCGCAGGCGCGCTGAGGCGCATGGACGCAACGATCTATTCGACAATGCGCCGAACAATGTATTCGCTGTCCTTCGTGCAATGCGTCGTCCCTTCGCTTGCCTGATCACCGTCCATCAGCACGATGGCATTTCCCTGGGAGATGGCGAGTCCCTCAGCGGAGGTCGGCAGCTCACCCAGCGTCGCCGGTAAAAGCCGCGCGCCGTCCTTCAGCTCCTTCGCATCAACCGACCACAGCATGTGAGGACGTGTGCTGTCGACGGCGGGCCCGGCGATGCCCCAGACTTTACCGGCATTGAAGGTCAGCTCCCGAACGCCAAGGCCGCGAAGGTCGAGGAGGGTGACCGCATCGAATGCGAAGGCGCGCCGGTCCTTCACCTGGCGCAGCAACACCGCTTTGCCATCGATCAGAGGCGCGCGCAGGCCGATCCAAACGCGCGGCTCACCGGCCGCATCGGGAACAGCGACCGCGCCCTCGAGATTGAACGCAGGGTCGACATTGCACGCCCTCCTCTGGAGTTCCTCCGAAGGCTGACGATGGGCTTGTTCGGCCGCCGCCTCGGTGCTGTCGACCGCCTCACAGACCACGTCCGTGAGAGGCCCTCGCGCTTCCGGAAACAGTCTTTCACAGCGCAGCCTCCGCGATTGAACGGGCTCGGTCGACCCCTCGTGCACCTCCTTTGCGCCGAGCGCGACGGAAGCAAAAATCCGCCGGCTCTTCTTGGCGTCACAGGTCTTATCGCGGCTGTGTGAGCCGAAAATCATCACCTCGCCCGAGGGGAGGCCGGCCATTGCCTCGATGTCGGACAGCTCGAAGCCGTCGTCATCGTCGGCTGGCGGTGGAAGCGTCTTGAGGCTGATCTCGCGTCGGCGTTCGAGGCTCAGGCCCTCCTCGCCCTGCCGGAGGTCGAACAGGAACAGCGTGTCTCTTTGCTCATCGTCACCGACCAGGAGACAGATTCGATCCGCATCGGGACATCTTACCAGCAGCGCTGCCGATGCCTCGCAGAGCGGAAATCCACCCAGCGAATGACGGGTTTCGGAAAGGGCGAAGAGGGGCGAGGTGGAACTTCCCGCGACATAAGCTCCCCATACGAGGACGGCTAAAGCGATTTTACAAGGCGAAGGAGGCTTTGATGACATCGCGCTTCACTCCGAACAATTGGGCGTCGCCTTGCGATGAAAACAGAGCTGACGCCGCCGCGTGCTGTTCAATGAGCCGGCTGCAGGCCAACGGAACTCATATGCGGCAACAGCGCACGAGCGAGGATGGTGCGCGGCTCGGGATAGCGGAAGCTGAACCCTTCGGCGACCGCACGCGTGGGCCGAATATCGTAGCTGAGGAGAAAATAGTCCGCGCTCCCGCCAAGTATGGGACGAGCAAGCCAGTCAGGAATAGTAAGACGAATGGGGCGCTCGACCGCCTGGGCAATGCTTTCAGCGACGTCGCGAAAGCAAGGCAATTGCGGCGAAACGCAGTTGGTGATCCCGTCTATCCGGCGGTCGGCCACCCAGCGCATCATCGCAACGGCGTCATCGATATCGACGATCGGAACGGTCTGAAGACCGTCCCCGGCGATGAACCCCAAGCCCTTCTTGAACAGGCGGACGAGCTTCTTCGGATAAGCATCCGGTCCGCACACCATGCCGAAGCGGATGACACTGACCCGGCTTTCGCCCGAAGCAGCCGAGAGCGCTGCATTTTCCCAGGCGCGGATGGTAGCCTGGATGAAACTGCCAGGCTCGGTGAGACGGGTTTTCTCGTCATAGACCTCGCCGCGCCGTCCCGGATAATAGGCGAAGGACGAAGCCGAGACGAGCCGGCAGGGCCGCCCTTCGAGAGCGTGAGCCAGCTTCTGGGCGCTCGTCACGCGAGAGGTGACGATGCGGCGCTTCTTGGCTGTGAACCAGCGCCCGCCAACCGGCTCGCCCATGACGTGATAGACGGTCGACACCCCGTCGAGCGCCTGCTGGGGGAAGTCGGATAGAGCCGGATCCCATGCGAAAGCAGGAACCTTCTCGCCATATTGAGCTTTAAGCTTTTCGGGACTTCTGCCCACGACACGAATGGGCACACCGTCATGAGCGAAGCTTTGCGCGACTGCCTTGCCAAGCAGTCCGGTGGCGCCGGTGACCAAAATCGACATGGGCTGCTTACCCCCTGAAACCGGCCGCTCTCGTCCCACGTATGAGTTGCGAGACCAAACACCGTTTTGCCGAGAATGGCCAGTGGGAAAAACGACAAGCCTAAGCCACAGATCCCGCCTTGGCAGGCGCCTGGCAGGCACATGTGAGAAAAAAATGAGCACGGCTGAAATTGCGTCAAAAACAGGCATTGCGCAAACCGTGCTCAGCCGGTTAAGCTGGGGTTTAACAAGCATGTCATCCCCGGTGGAACGCTCAAGGCCAGCAACATCGAGGTGTTCATGATTGAATTGGTGTTCATCGTCTGCCTGGCCAACGCCCCGGACATGTGCAAAGACGTGCATCTCACCTACGCGGAAGAATATGCCACACCCATGCAATGCATGATGAATGGGCAGCCCAACATCGCCCAATGGATCAGCGAGCATGCGCCGATCTGGACTGTGAAGCGCTGGTATTGCGGTCAGGTCGGCCGCCGGATGAAAGATATCTAGCTGCTAGCGAGCAGGACCGCCGCTGGCCAACCGGCACAAGACGCCGGCGTACCAGCGGCTTTTTCTTAGCGGAACCGGGATAGATCGAATGCCGTGTAGCAGTCGCGGCTCGGCAGGTTGGATTTTCCGCTGATTGCGTCGGCAAAGGCTTGAGTCAGGTCAGCGCCCTCGTCCTGGGATTTTACGCCAACGAGAATCACCGGTCGCTGCCAGCTGGTATCGGCAGTCTCGGTCTGTGCCGGGCAGCCGGTCTTTTTGAACTGGCCGAGATTGAGCACCCAAATGCCGGTCTCCGACGAGACGGCATCAGAGAGCCATTTCGCTGCCGTCTGCGCCCGGCTGGCGGCGCGAGCGGTTTCCTCCTCGACCTGCCCTTCCTGAGACGCAAGACCGACCGCCATCACCTGCTTGGATTTCGATAAGCCATCGCGCAGCTCCGGCGTAAAGAGGCGCTCGATAAGCTGATCATCTGGGATGGGCTGGCCGCCGAGGGAAAGGTTCGTCGCGCTCTTGGACACCCAGGCCAAATCCTTCGGGAGCACTGCAACATCGAAGGCTGCATGCTTGCCAGCGGCGTCCTTGCCCTCGATCGGGTAAATCACCGAACCACCCCAACGCTGCGTTTCGACGGGGACCGCCGCCACGGCTGTTTGCACCGGAGCCGCCGGTACAGCGGCCTGCTGCGGAGCGGGTTCGGGCGGCAAGGGCGCCTGCCAGACATAGAAAGCCCAATAGAGAAACAGAGCAAAGAGCAGCAGAAACGGAACCATCTCCATCCGCCTGCCACGGAAGAACGGAAACAGGAAAAACCCTGCGCGATCGTCGTCCTCGTCCTCTTTCCTGCCAGATGATTGCATTTGCTTCTGCGGCATCGTGCACGCCCTCTTCTCTCGTACTGAAAATCTCTACTGAAAACGCACCTGTGGCCAAGGCAATAACAGCCACGCTTGGCGAGCGCAATCGGCGACCAGGCAGGAAACGGACGTTATGGACCGCCGTGTGTGGGCGTCTGGATTTGGCTCAAACTCTAGCCATGCTGGATAAGCCCTGATGGGCGTCCTCCCTTATCCAATTGCTGCCACAATGTTGGTGGGAATGGGAAGCGGGCACCGAAGGGCTTGGGGGCATTGGATGGTGGCGTTGAGGCGCCGCTATGAAGCGAATAGCTTTAAGCAAACTTTTCCGATATTCGGACCTTCGGTGACCTTGTAGGCGGTTCGCTTTCTCACGCATACAGAAGAACGACGATGCTTAAAGCGCTTGACGTGCCATTACCTCCGCGTCCCCTTGCCGTTGCTCCCGAGCCTTGGCTGACCCGCCTGGAACAGGCAATCCGGATCAGGGCGCGCAAGCTACGCCAGCCGCGCATCATCACCGTCGCAGGTGTCAGGATGGAAGTGGACCGAGAACGGCTTCCGCCCGATGTGGTGCGCGCACTTTACAAGGAGCGCTATGAGGATCGTGAGGCGGCACTGGTCCGCAACATGATCGAGCCGGGCGATCGCGTGCTGGAGATGGGCGCGGGGATAGGTTTCATCACCTTGCTCTGCGCCAAGCGTTGCGGTGCGGAGAATGTGCTCTCATATGAAGCTAATCCGCACAACGAGCCGCTGATCCGGCGCAATTTCGAGCTGAACGGGCTGCGTCCGCAACTACGCATCCGGGCGGTATCGGTTACCTCCGACGAGCGCGAGCTCTTCGTCGACCCGAACATCCTCTCCACCGGCTTCATCAATCGCGGCCGCGGCGCCACGGCCATGGTGAAGTGCGATGCCATCGCCGATGTCATCGATGAATTCCAGCCGAACTGTCTTGTGCTGGACGTGGAAGGCGCCGAAATCGACCTGCTTCCCGCTGCCCCCCTCGACGGCGTCAACAAGATCATCCTGGAGACCCACGCCCGGATCGTCGGCGAGGAGGCGACGCGCAACTTGGATCTCAATCTCCAGTCTCGTGGCTTCACCCGCTATGAGCTGAGGCGCAACGACAAGGCCTGGCTCTGCCTGCGACAATAGCCGCGTGCTAGCAGGGCGGAGTGCAAGGGGCTGGAGCACGCGCCGGCGCTGCCGACAAGTCAGCCGCCGGTCGAGTTCGTCAAGTTCCTGGTGATCCGCCACAATGCGGGCAAGCCCGAGCCTACACCGGTCGCCGCGACGTGATCGCAGTCGCAAGGGTTCAGTTCACCGCCGACCGGCACGCCATGGGGCCAAGTCGCGAGACGGTTCGGTATAACGCATAGTGACGTTAACCGCCCTAAGCGCAAAAAGCCCGCCGGATAAGGGCGGGCTTTGATGTAACGCTTGTGAAGAAGGGTCTCGCATGAGGGAATGTCCTTGGTATGCCTGGCAACGACCTACTCTCCCGCCTAAGCAGTACCATCGGCGCTGGAGCGTTTCACGGCCGAGTTCGAGATGGGATCGGGTGGGGGCGCTCCGCCAAAATCACCAGGCAAACAAAGAACATTCCATGATCTGGTTGGTTTTCTTCATCCGCAAGTTTGCTGTGCTTCAATTTTGCCAAACTCCGGCTTTGCCTGAGTTTGGATTGATGCATGCGCTGCGGACATTGATAAATGAGAGCAATCAAGCCAATCGAGCTATTAGTACTGGTAAGCTTCACGTGTTACCACGCTTCCACACCCAGCCTATCAACGTCGTAGTCTACGACGGCTCTCAAGGGAAGACTAGTTTCGAGGTGGGCTTCCCGCTTAGATGCCTTCAGCGGTTATCCCTTCCGCACTTAGCTACTCTGCACTGCCGCTGGCGCGACAACAGATCCACCAGAGGTGCGTCCATCCCGGTCCTCTCGTACTAGGGACAGCTCCTCTCAATTTTCCTACACCCACGGCAGATAGGGACCGAACTGTCTCACGACGTTCTGAACCCAGCTCACGTACCGCTTTAATTGGCGAACAGCCAAACCCTTGGGACCTGCTCCAGCCCCAGGATGCGATGAGCCGACATCGAGGTGCCAAACAACGCCGTCGATATGGACTCTTGGGCGTCATCAGCCTGTTATCCCCGGCGTACCTTTTATCCGTTGAGCGATGGCCCTTCCACGCGGGACCACCGGATCACTAAGGCCGACTTTCGTCTCTGCTCGACGTGTCAGTCTCGCAGTCAGGCTGGCTTATGCCTTTGCACTCGACAGCTGATTTCCGACCAGCTTGAGCCAACCTTCGCGCGCCTCCGTTACTCTTTGGGAGGCGACCGCCCCAGTCAAACTACCCACCACGCACGGTCTCGGACCCGGATAACGGGTCGCGGTTAGATATCCATAACCATAAGGGTGGTATTTCAAGGGTGACTCCACGCCAACTGGCGCCAGCGCTTCATAGTCTCCCACCTATCCTACACATACAGTCACGAATACCAATGCGAAGCTATAGTAAAGGTGCACGGGGTCTTTCCGTCTAACCGCAGGAACCCCGCATCTTCACGGGGAATTCAATTTCACTGAGTCTGCGTTGGAGACAGCGGGGAAGTCGTTACGCCATTCGTGCAGGTCGGAACTTACCCGACAAGGAATTTCGCTACCTTAGGACCGTTATAGTTACGGCCGCCGTTTACCGGGGCTTCATTTCGGAGCTTGCACCCCTCCACTTAACCTTCCGGCACCGGGCAGGCGTCAGACCCTATACGTCGCCTATATGGCTTCGCAGAGCCCTGTGTTTTTGATAAACAGTCGCCACCCCCTGGTCTGTGCCACCTCCAGATGCTTGCGCAAAAGGAGGTCTCCCTTCTCGCGAACTTACGGGAGCAATTTGCCGAGTTCCTTCAACGCAGTTCTCTCAAGCGCCTTGGTATGCTCTACCAGTCCACCTGTGTCGGTTTAGGGTACGGTCTGATGGGAGGCTATTTCCTGGAACCACTTCACGGCCAGACCAATCCAGTAAGGCCTGACAATTTACGTGATCCGTCACCATTCCCTGGCCCATGAATATTAACATGGTTCCCATCGTCTACGGCTTTCGCCCTCGACTTAGGGGCCGGCTAACCCTGCGCAGATTAACTTTACGCAGGAACCCTTGGACTTTCGGCGAGAGTGTTTCTCACACTCTTTATCGTTACTCATGTCAGCATTCTCACTTCCGATACCTCCAGCATGGCTCGCGCCACACCTTCGCAGGCTTACGGAACGCTCCGCTACCGCGTGCAACAAGTTGCACACCCGCAGCTTCGGTGCATGGCTTTAGCCCCGTTACATTTTCGGCGCAAGAACCCTTATTTAGACCAGTGAGCTGTTACGCTTTCTTTAAAGGATGGCTGCTTCTAAGCCAACCTCCTGGTTGTTTTGGGATTCTCACATCCTTTCCCACTTAGCCATGACTTGGGGACCTTAGCTGGCGGTCAGGGTTGTTTCCCTTTCCACTATGAACGTTAGCACCCACAGTGTGTCTGCCGGATAAGACATCCCGGTATTCGGAGTTTGGTTAGGTTTGGTACCTCGGTAAGAGGCCCTAGCCCATCCAGTGCTCTACCCCCGGGAGCATTCGTCCGACGCTCTACCTCAATAGATTTCGCGGAGAACCAGCTATTTCCGAGTTTGATTGGCCTTTCACCCCTATGCACAGGTCATCCCGTGACTTTTCAACGTCAATAGGTTCGGTCCTTCAGCCGGTGTTACTCGGCTTTCAACCTGCCCATGCATAGATCACTCGGTTTCGGGTCTAATCCGTCTAACTATGTCGCCCTATTCAGACTCGCTTTCGCTTCGCCTACGCCTATCGGCTTAAGCTTGCTAGACAGACTAAGTCGCTGACCCATTATACAAAAGGTACGGCGTCACTTTCGCTCCGCCTGTTTGTAGGCATTCCGTTTCAGGGTCTATTTCACTCCCCTCGTAGGGGTGCTTTTCACCTTTCCCTCACGGTACTTGTTCGCTATCGGTTGGCAAGGAGTACTTAGGCTTGGAGGGTGGTCCCCCCATGTTCAGACAGGATTTCACGTGTCCCGCCTTACTCAAGTCTTCAGCTTTGCATTACCTGTACGGGGCTATCACCCGCTGAGGCTCCACTTTCCAGAGGATTCCAGTTGTCTTAGCTGAAGCACTGGCCTGGTCCGCGTTCGCTCGTCACTACTAACGGAGTCTCGGTTGATGTCCTTTCCTCCAGGTACTGAGATATTTCAGTTCCCTGGGTTCGCCTCAATCACCTATGGATTCAGTGATTGATACCTCTCCAAAAGCCAGTAGCACGAGATCAGATTGACATCTGAGCTCGATATACTGGCTTCAGAGGTGGGTTTCCCCATTCGGAAATCTGCGGGTCAAAGGTTGTTCGCACCTCACCGCAGCTTATCGCAGCGTACCACGTCCTTCATCGCCTCTTGCCACCAAGGCATCCACGAAATGCCCTTAAGTCGCTTGATTGCTCTCATTATCAATGCCCGCTCGGCAGCGGAACA
>Ga0081540_1002022_pt1:0-2500 | contig 16926 bp, 9 predicted proteins | sample TabmetS2T1R1_FD_71024 | JGI IMG/M metagenome (GOLD analysis project Ga0081540, IMG submission 71024) | Tabebuia heterophylla rhizosphere microbial communities from the University of Puerto Rico - S2T1R1 | ecosystem: Host-associated > Plants > Roots > Rhizosphere ... | reverse complement strand
GCGCCTTATTGATGCCGGATTAGCGATCGATCACCTTGATGAGCCGACTATGGCGGCTTAGGCTTAACAAGAGGTTAAGGTACTGATTTTTGTGAATCTTTTTTCTCCAGCTTTACCGTACGTGTTAGCAGGTGTCACTTTCTGGCCACCACGGGGCAAATGCGCGAGCCTGTTGACAGGCTGTGGAAGCTGCGGGCAAATGGTGATTAAGGGGTTTGATCTTGCAGTTTCCGGTACCCGGTAGGTTTTTCCGGCGATAATGAAACAGTCCGTGACCAGAAAACGGCGTGGTCATTGACGGGGGTTAGACGGTTTGCTGGATCGTAGCAGCCATTTTTCCGGCCTTCACGGCGGGCGAGCTCTGGTCCGGGCGAGCAATCCTCGCAACCTGCCGCAGATCTATCTCCCGGCGGCCAAGCATGGTCTTCCGGAAATCTATCTGCGAGACGCCGGTGCCCGGCGTCTGATCTCCAGCCTGAAATGGTTCATCTCGACCTGCATTGTCGGTGCGGCCGGTCTGTGCGTGATCGGTGTCGCCATGTACGCTTCGACTGACATCAATGGCCGCGGCGGTATTCTCGAATCGCTGCAGCGAGCCGGCTTGCAGGCGCTGCAGCCGAAAGCCTCTGGCAACCTGGTCGAATTTGGGCCCCTCAAGACCGGCGAAAAGACCGATAAGCTGAAGATCAGCACCAAGGGCACGACCACCAAGCACATTATCCAGGACACCGTCGTCGAGAGCCGGAACGCTCACGAATTCATCCAGGTAAAGCCCTATGCGCGCATCGTTGCGATGCTGTCGACGGCAAAGCCGGATAATACCGATGCGATTCCGCCCTTCAATCCTTTCGACCTCTATGCGGAGACGGGGCCGGAAACCGAGAAGGCCTCTGATCGCAAACAGCTTTCGAGCGCCCCGCTCCTCGATCACGTGAGTGCCAGGGCCATCGAGCTTGCGGGCGGCTTCCTTCCCGAAGAGGACGGCCAGGAGCTCACCGACGTCGAGGTGGAGCGCTATGTCGCGGAAGCCGATGCCTTCTATGCCGAGAATGTCGCTCAGACGCGGCCGCCTGCCGCGCCAGGCAGCGAGGACGCGGAAGAAGCTCTGGATGCCGACGGCCCAAACACCACGCCGGCCGTTGCGAACGTGGAGAAGGTGAAGGCGCCGCCGCATACCACAATCCTGGAGAAGCTCGTCGAGGATGATGAAAGCGCCGATGAATCGGTCGTGGAATCGGTCATCGCCAAGCCGGGCGAGACGCTCGTAGCCGTGCTGAAAAATGCCGGTGTGGAGTCGTGGCAGGCGCAGTCCATCAGCGACGCGCTCACCGCCGCAGGCCTGAAGCTGCGTGCAGGGCAGGAGGTGCGCATGAAGCTCGCGCTGGCAGGCGGCGAAGACGGCAAGGAGCCGCTCAAGGTCAGCGTGTTCAGCGGCATCAAGCCAGAGGCTTCGGTCGAGCGCGCCCTGGACGGCGAATATGGATTGAGCGACGAACCTGTCGAGGTTGCTCATTTCAAGAGCGGCGATGATGACAACGACAGTGACGAGCGCGCAACGCTTTACACCAGCATCTATGGCGCGGCCCTCGCCCAGGGTCTTGAGCCGGAGATCATCAACAAGCTCCTGCGGATCCTGACCTATGATGTCGACTTCAAACAGCGTGTGCGGCCGGGTGACAGCTTCGAGCTGTTCTTTGATGTGAAGCAGGACGATAGCGGCGGAGAAAAAGCCGGCGAATTGCTCTATGTCTCGATGACGGTTGCCGGCGCGAACAACAAATATTATCGCTTCCGTACCCCAGACGGCGCGGTGGACTTTTACAACGACCGTGGCTCCAACTCGCGCAAATTCCTGATGCAGACTCCGGTCAAGGCCGGCCGCTTCACCTCGGGCTTCGGTTTCCGCCGCCATCCCCTCCTGGGCGTGCGCAAGATGCACACCGGCGTCGATTGGGCGGCTCCGGTCGGCACCCCGATTCTGGCGGCAGGCGATGGCACAATCGAGGAAGCCGATCGCCATGGCGGCAACGGCAATTATATCCGTATCCGGCATGGTAACGGCTATCAGACCGCCTATTCACATCAGAGCCGTTTTGCAGCAGGTATCAGGAAGGGCGTGAAGGTCCGGCAGGGGCAAGTGATCGGCTATGTCGGCCTCACAGGTCTCACGACCGGCGCGCATCTGCATTATGAGGTGCTGGTCAACAACCGCTTCACGAACCCGCTGAAAGTGCGGGTGCCTCGCAGTCGCCAGCTGAACGGGCGCCTGCTCGCCGAGTTCAAGAAGGAAGAAAACCGGGTGGATGACCTGATGCGTCGCGCGCCGGTCAAGACGCGCATCGCCGCGGCGCATGAATAGTCGCGATTAGCGCATCGGACCGAAAAGCATGGTCCCACGAAAGTGGGGCTAGATGCCGGTTTTCGGACAAATCCGATGCGCGAACAAAAAGCTGGGGCGGCGCATCTGAGTCTAATTAACAGGTCGCCGCTATCCGGCGCC